>OLFT01002871.1_pt1 | contig 13757 bp, 16 predicted proteins | sample 1604921 | NCBI WGS metagenome assembly OLFT01 (sample SAMEA3888897, study PRJEB22519) | human gut metagenome | biome: human gut; feature: human-associated habitat; material: faeces | place: Denmark | collected 2013 | reverse complement strand
GAGGAAGTGAACCGCTTTTTCGCCAAGGCTCTTTTTGCCGTGGGCGAGGACTGGGACATGGACGCGCTGCTGCCCATCGTGATGGAGGTGGGCGAAAAGAACCTCCAGTGCATGGCGCTGCTGGATAAGGCCAACACCGAGACCTACGGCACGCCCACGCCCGTGACCGTCCCGCTGACGGTGGAGAAGGGGCCGTTCATCGTCATCTCCGGGCACGACCTGCACGACCTCAAACTGCTGCTGGAGCAGACGGCGGACAAGGGCGTGAATATCTACACGCACGGCGAAATGCTGCCAGCCCACGGCTATCCGGAGCTGAAGAAATACCCACACCTCAAGGGCAACTTCGGCACGGCGTGGCAGAACCAGCAGAAGGAGTTTGCCGACATCCCCGCACCGGTGCTGTTCACCACCAACTGCCTGATGCCTCCACGGGCGAGCTACGCAGACCGTGTGTTCACCACGGCGCTGGTATCCTACCCCGAAATCACCCACATCGGTGAGGACAAGGATTTCACCCCTGTCATCGAAAAGGCACTGGCTCTGGGGGGTTACGCCGAGAATATGGTGTTTACCGGCATCAACGGCGGCAGCACGGTCATGACCGGCTTCGGTCACGGTGCGGTGCTGAGCGTGGCGGAGCAGGTGATCGACGCGGTAAAGGCTGGTGCAATCAAGCATTTCTTCCTGGTTGGCGGCTGCGACGGAGCCCGCCCCGGGCGGAACTACTATACCGAGTTTGTCAAGCAGACGCCCGCCGACACTGTGGTGCTGACGCTGGCCTGCGGCAAATTCCGTTTCAACGACTTGGATCTGGGGACCATCGGCGGGCTGCCGCGGCTGATGGATGTAGGACAGTGCAACGACGCCTACGGGGCTGTCAAAATCGCGCTGGCCTTGGCGGACGCCTTTGGCTGCGGGGTCAACGACCTGCCCCTATCTCTGGTGCTCTCGTGGTATGAGCAGAAGGCGGTGTGCATTTTGCTGACACTGCTGCACCTGGGCATCAAGAATATCCGCCTCGGCCCCACCCTGCCGGCGTTTATCTCTCCCAATGTGCTGAACTATCTGGCGGAGAACTTTCATATTGCCCCGGTCACCACGCCGGAGGAGGATCTAAAGGTGCTGCTGAAGCGCTGACAGACCGTAATGCGGCTGCGGAGAGGGACATCTCCGCAGCCGCACTTTATTGAAAGCAACCATGAGTGGCGCGGCCATTTATCCGCGCCACTCATGAGCGTTTACTTTTGGTTCTTTGCTTTGATATTCCTACACGACGCTGGCTCCAGATAATACTTCTCATGTCAGAGCACCCGGAGAAGTGAAGAAAACTGCTTACTTCAACATCCCAGCATCTGTATCTTAACATAAGATTTATGGCTCGGTGCTATAATAACCTCAGCAAGCTGGGCGATCGCCAAGGAAAGGATAGATCAGGACCATGAAATCACGACGGGATGGCATTTTTATTTTATGCATTGTGTTTATTGCCGCCGTACTTACAGGCTGCGGCGCGGCTGAGCAGCGACCGGCATTGGATAGGATCGAGTATACGAACCTGAACGACAGTGGATCAAGGGAGCTTTTGCAGGAGCTGCTCTCCGACGCAGGCGTATCAGACGGGCGTATTCAGGGCTTTTTCCGCCGTGTGGACCGCTTTAATGACGGCGTGAAGCAGGAATGGCTTACGGATGGCTTTGAGGAAGCAGAACTGCTGTATACGAAATATGACCCTTACGCGATGCAGGACGAATGGACGGCGAAAAACGGGACGTTTCCGGGCTATAACTGCCGGATCACCGCCATGAACCTGTTTGGGGACTTCCTCTCCGTGAGCGCGGACTCTCAAATCAATGCCGGTGAAGATGTGCTGTTTGTGGACGAGGAAGCGCTGAAAACAGATCCCGATGCGCTGGGCGGAAGCAGCCTTGCGGATTTCCGCGCGTTGTATTCCTCTGTGAAGACGGAGGATACCACGGAGATCAAGCGTCATGTACAAACCGTACAAGAGGAATGGGCTTCCCGCGGCGTTACCTTTCGGGAGAATGAACGAATCCGCCTCATCACGGTGTTCTTCCATGATAAGCCGACCGAGGAGGAATCTCTGCTGTTTGTCGGGCATGTTGGAGTACTTTTGACGGCGGAGGACGGGACGCTGTACTTTGTAGAAAAGGTTGCCTTTCAGGAGCCGTACCGGAAGCTGCGCTTTGCCGACCGAACGGCACTGAGCGATTACCTTATGGGGAAATATGACACCTCATGGGGACAGGATATGGCGAGCCCCTTTATCATGGAGAATGACGAGTTTATGGACGGCTGGCGTCCAAACCCGGATAGAAAAAGCTCCGCGATCGGCTAAGGGCTGCGCATTGCTGCCAATATAAGAAATCCCCGACTCCGATAGACAGGTGTTCGTAAAACAGGTTTAGACCGAAATTACGAAATGAGCATCTGTCAGGCGGGATTGGCAACGGAATAACGGGTATCTGGTGAGAGTCGGATACCCGTTATTTTTTGCCGCCACGAAAAGCAATAGATTTATTCACAGCTTTCAGGTATAATTGCCTTAAATCAATCTTATCCCATCCATTCCGAGATTTTTTCGAAAAAGTTTGGAAGCATTGGAACAATTCAGCCGTTCTCATGCCATATATAGTAGAGGGCTGAATATGGACAGCTTGACTGAACAGAAGATTGCAGACAAGGTTGGCTACAAGACCGCCAGCGCAGTCCATAAGCGGATCGCCAAAATCGCAGGAGCTTATGAAGACTATGTGACAGTGGAGTATCAGAAGTATTTGGACAAGTAAACAGACGCAGAAACGGCAGCAGTTACCGAAATGGTAGCTGCTGCCGTTTCTGCGGGAAAGGAGATTCTATGAGCAGAGAACCGTTTGAAGCCATGCCCGATGTGATGGATGCAAAGCGGCTTGCCGAAGCGTTGCAGATTTCCAAAGCGGGGGCATATAACCTTTTGAGCAGCCCGGACTTCCCAACTTTGCGGATCGGCGGGCGTAAATTGGTGATGAAAAATGAGCTGGTGGAGTGGCTGAAAAGCCGCACAAACAAAACATCGTGAAAATGCAGTCAAGAGCTGGAAAAGTGGCAAATCAGCCGATAAGGCAAGGCGAAATATACTCCGCATCGTTTGGGGCGTTTCCATCAAAAAATCGCAGCACTTTTCCAATTCAAAAGCTGGGAAAAATCCATGAAAATCAGGAGGTTTTATGAGAACAGGACTTACCAAGAAGCAAAAGACAACCATGATCTATTTTGACGAGCAGAGCCGCATCATTGAGGTGCAGACCCACAACACCGATCTCAAAAAGCGGCTGACAGCATTTGCGGCAAAGCACCCGCAATGCTGCCGCCAGACCGACGATGATGAGCAAGGCGGGCTGACCTTTGAGATTGAGAAAGGGCGTTTCTCTTTCCGTCTGACCGCGCCATACAGCGCAGAACGCCGGAGAGCCGCCAGCAAAGCGGCGAAAAAGTGCGGCGTTCATAGAAAAGTTGCACATTTATATGGAGACAGGAATTGAAAAGTTCGTGCTTTGCATGATATAATTATATTGGATAAGTTTATCCGAACAAAGTGAAAGATGATGATATGCCCGAAAGGAGGAACACTTTTATGAAACGACTGCCAATTATTGTGCTGACGCTTGCGTTCTGCCTGCTGACAGCGGGCTGCGGCGCAAAGCCAAACGAGCCAGCCGACGGGGACTCTGCAAAAGCAGGGATCGCCGAACGGATGGCAGTGGTAAAAGCAGAGGAAATCAAATATATCTCATCATTCTTTTCTCGTGAGCATGTAAGCGCCGAAGACATGGCCTCCGTCCTCAATGCCGCTGCGGAACATCGCAGTAAGCAGCCCGGTCAGGGATTGGACCATTATACGATGGAGATATACCTCTCCGGGGGGCCTGACGCATACAGTTCATCTGACGAACACTTCGTTTTCTTTGCCGGATTGGATGAAAACCATATAAACGGCATTTATTTCAACGGAAAAGGAGACAGCCATCGCATGAGCTTTGAGGACGAAACGCTCTACTGGCTGATCCGCAACAGCTACCGCACCGAAGTACAGGTAGACAAAGACGCTTATGCATACTACCGGGACACTCTTGACCGGCGTGCGCAGCGATTGGTTTCGCATTGCGCCTCTCCCTCTCGAACGGATATCCTCACCGGCTATGAGGTTGTGCAGTTTTATCAAAAAGAAGTCCTTACGGACGAAAGCGGCAGCTACACGGTCTATTGTTGGGAACCCGCGTTTCTGGCGGATTCTACCGACGCTGTTCCGTGGGTGGGAGGGATGTACCTCGATGCCGACGGCAGAGTCTGCGCCTATGAGCAGTACACCTATTTTGTGACAAAAGGTGAATCCGGAGACTTCCCGCCCTGCCGTTTCCTGTTCTGGGATTTGTATAACGGAGAAACCGAAGAAGCGGGAAAAGAGCACGCTTTGCAGCGTATCCGGCAGGCGTTTGAGCCTGCGATTCAGGCGCATTGGGCGGAGGATGTGTTGGCCGGCCTTTCCGATTACCACGAGGTTTCCGTCAGTACGGCAGAGCCGCTGGCCAGGGTGCTGCTTTCCTGCGAGTATGCCGTAAAGGACTTCAAGGTGCTGGGAATCGAGGCTTCTCCCATGAGCAGCAGCCTATCGTTTTCCACAGAAGAGCTGTACGCTCTGGACGAACTGTCACCGGATCGTCCGCTACTGCTGAATATGACATTCTATGGGTTGCTGCCGTATTACGGGGTATCCTATGTCGATGACAGCGGCGAAACGATAAGCTATTCCATCAATATGAGCGGCAAGGACGGCTCTGTGATTTTAACCGAGTTTTTACCGTACATACAGTAGCAGTACAGCCCCGAACGGTCTAATAATCAAAAACACCAAAGCGCAATCGACAAAAATCGGTTGCGCTTTTCTATAGTGACTCTCCAATGACAGACATGTGGTTATTTCTCTCTAAAGAGCGAAACAGAGTTTAATAAAATCGATATTCCTGCACATACCCACAGAGCCTTGCTCATGGTTGGCATGATATCCATCAAGCCTCCCCAATCTTCATTTAGCACACGCATCGCTCCGTCTGAATAAAAGGAACATACGGTCAATGCAGTGAAAGAAATGGCTCCGAATCTAAAACATTTTTCATTCTTACTTTTAAAAGAGCAAATCAAATTGAATCCTGTAAAAATGATCGCAGAAATTCCTAAAAACAGCCACATATATATTGTCTCCTTAAATTCTCTTACCCTGCACCCCTATGAGGCATGGTCGCAATCGTGTTGCCTGCGGACAGGAACTGCCGATGAGAGGATCGTTTGCAGCCCCTTTACCGATTCTCTGCCAGATATTCCTCTGCGTAGTGGACAGCCACTGCGCCGTCCGATACGGCGGTGACCACCTGCCGCAGTGCCTTGGTGCGCACGTCGCCCACGGCGAACACGCCGGGAAGATTCGTGCGGGTGGATTCGTCCGCGATGATATAGCCGGATTTGTCCAGTACAAGCTCGCGTCGGAACAGCTCCGTCGCCGGGGCACGTCCCACGCTGATGAACACACCGTCGCAGGTAAGGTCGCGCTCCGCGCCGGTATTGACGTCTTGCAGCCGAAGTCCCGTCAGGCGGCTTTCGTGCAGCAGCGCGGAGACGGTGCTGTTCCAGCAGAATTCCACGTTGGGCGCGGCCATCAGCGGCTCATGATAGACCTTCGTTGCCCGCAGGCTGTCGCGGCGGTGGATGAGGTAGACCTTTTTTGCGATGTGGGACAGAGCAAGTGCGTCCGCCGCGGCAGAGTTGCCGCCGCCCACCACCGCCACGGTCTTGCCCCGATAGGGCGCACCGTCGCAGGCGGCGCAATAGTGAACGCCCTTTCCTATGAGCGCTTCTTCGCCGGGAACGCCCAAGGGGCGGGGCGACGCGCCGGTGGCGATGACCACCGTGCTGCTCTGAAAGACACCCTCGCTGGTCTCCAGCGTCTTGATTCTCCCGGAAAGGCTAACTTTGTACACCTCTGCCAGCTCCGTCACCGCGCCGAAGCGCTCGGCGCTCTGCTGCATTTTTTCGCCCAGCGTAAAGCCGTCGATGCCGCTTTCAAAGCCGGGGTAGTTGTCGATCTGTTCCGTCAGCGCCATCTGCCCGCCGGCAGAGAGTTTTTCCAGCACCAGAGTGGAAAGCCCGGCACGGGCGGCGTACAGGGCGGCGGTGTATCCGGCAGGGCCGCCGCCGATGATGATCATATCATAGATCTGCTCCATAGCCACGCCCTCACTGTGCCAGCGTTTCCCGGATAAATGTCTCAATGGCCGCCTTGGAGGCGGGTGCGACAATAGAGCCGAGCGCTTTTCCGTTCTTAAAGAGCATCAGCGTGGGGATGGTGTCGATGCCGAAGCGCTGGATGAGCTGCGGTTCCTCGTCGTAGTTGATCTTGCCAGCGATGAGCGTGTCGGCGTACTGCTCGCCCACCTTGTCGAAGGCCGGGGCAATGCGGCGGCAGTAGGGGCACCACTGGGCCCAGAAATCCACCAGCACGGGCTTGTCCGCGCGGAGAACGTCGTTTTCAAAGCTGTTGGTCGTAATGGTAAGCATCATAAGATCCTCCTATTTGTGTGCAAAAAGTTGTGTTTCAATATCCGTGATCGTAATATGCAAGAGGTAGGCGGCGCACTGCTCGTTCATCTGCCGGTACAGCGCGTCCATCACGCCCGCCATACCGGAGCAAATGGCGCAGTCCCGGTCAATGTCGCCGCTGTGCCACGCGCAGTCCACAAAGCGGGTATTTATCGCCTCCGCCACCTGCCGGAGAGAAAGGGCTGCGGGGTCGGTGCAAAGGCGATAGCCGCCGTCCAGACCCTCCCGGGTCTCCACCATTCCCGCCTTTTTCAGCCCCGCCAGCACCCGGCGGACGCGGGTGGGGTTAGTGCAGATGTTCTCCGCCAGCGCCTCGCTGCTGAGAGAGCGTCCGCTGTGGCTCAGGCAGACCAGCGCGTGAACCGCCAGATTAAAGGAACTGTCCACTCTTATCCCTCCTTCACAAGTTCGTAGGGCCAGTCGATGACGCCGCCGAAGTCGTAGACGCTCTGATACCCCAACGCCAGCAGCTTTTCCGCGGCATCCTTGCTGCGGCGGCCGCTGCGGCAGTAGACCAGCAGCGTGGCTTCCTTATCGGGGAGAGCCTCGGGCATTTCACTGCCGATGCTTTCATTGGGGACAAGGACGGCGTTTTCAATATGCCCGCCGTCGTATTCCTCCCGGGTGCGGACGTCCACCACCACGACCTCCTGCAAAGCCATCATCTCATAGGCTTCCTCGGCGCTGATCTTCTGATACGCTGCCTTGTCTGTCATGTCCTCCGCCGTGTCCGCTTTTGCCTTGGACAGCGCGCAGCCGCTCAGCAGCGCGAGCGAGGCGGCAAGAAGCGCAAAGAGCAATATCTGACGCATAATCGACCTCCAATGTAACTGTGTTCACTACTGATACAGTTTGTACTGTGACTATAACAGATACAGTTAGAAATGCCAAGAGATATTTGCAAAAAAGTGACAAAACCATCAATTGTAGTTGACAAAAAGAAGGAATAACGGATATAATAAGGGCGAAAAAATAAGTTCTGGCAGACTGCACAGATGGCCTGCCTTTTCTTCTGGTAAACGGTTAGATAAGACTAACTGAAATGTAAAACAGAAGGGGCTCCAGTGCTTGACTAAGGAACAGAAAACGGAATTGTCAGCCTTGCGGCCTGCGTTGCGGAGGCGTACATGGGGGCGGTTTATGAATGAGCCTGCATTTTTCTGTCAAACAGTTAGATGTGGCTAACTTAAAAATGCGAAGAAAATAGAGGCCGCCACCCTTATAGTGCGCCGGTATTGCCGGGGCGTACATGGGACAAGAGGTGAGACGCTTTGCCCGGCGTGTGCCGCCCTGCTGGAATACGCCAGACAGCGGCGGGACAGATGCCCGCATGGGGAGATAGACAGCCATGAGTGAACGAAAGAATTTCTGGGACAGAAATGCCGGTCGGTACGACCGCTTTATGCGAAAGGATGGGGCGGCGTATGACGAGATGTATGCGCTAATTCAGCCAATCGTGCGTCACAAGACGGTGCTGGAGCTGGCAAGCGGCACGGGGCTGATTGCAAAGCACATCGTAAACGCGGCGGCGCACATCGAGGCGACGGACGCCTCCGCAGAGATGATTCTTGAAGCAAAGCGGGATAATCAATCTGCAAAGCTGCATTTTTCCGTGCAGGATATGTTCCGCCTGCCCTATGCGGACAAGTCCTTCGATGTGGTGATCGTATCCAACGCACTGCACATCGTGCCGCAGCCGGAGAAGGCCCTTGACGAGATCCGTCGGGTACTAAAGGACGGCGGCGTGCTCATCGCACCCACCTTCACCCACGCAGGAAACTCGTTTTCCGGCAAGGTAAAGGCATTTTTCATGAAGCTGGCAGGATTTCCTCTCCACAGCAAGTGGGCGAGCGAGGAATACCTGTGCTTCCTGCGGCAGAACGGCTGGACGGTGCGGAAGAGCACTGTGCTGAAAGCCTCGTTCCCATTGACCTATGCCGAATGTGTGAAATCGGAGGGGTAAGATGTCATTCTTTGAAAACACCCGCAAGCCCGTGGGCTTTGGCGGGAAAATTATGGTCGCCATGATGAATGTCGGGCACAGCGCCGTGGCCCGGTGGGGGCTCCAATTTCTGAATGCCGCGCCGGACACCAAGGTGCTGGACTGCGGCTGCGGCGGCGGGGCGAACATCCGACGGCTGCTGAAAAAATACCCGCAGGCTATCATCAAGGGCATCGACTATTCGCCCGTCAGCGTGGAGAAGTCGAAAAAGGTCAACGAGGCCGCCATCGCGGAGGGGTGCTGCGCCGTTCTGCAAGGCAGCGTGGCGGATATGATGTTTGCTGACAACTGGTTCGATGCGGTCACAGCCTTTGAAACTGTCTATTTCTGGCCTGATCTGCCCCAGTGCTTCCGGGAGGTTTCCCGGGTGCTGAAGCCCGGAGGGACATTTCTCATCTGCAACGAGAGCAATGGCAACACAGACAAGGACGAGAAGTGGACGAAGATCATCAACGGCATGACCATTTACAAGGACACCCAGCTGAAAGCATATCTGGAGCAGGTGGGCTTTCACGAGGTGCAGATCCACAAAAAGAAGGGTTGGCTCTGCGTCACGGCGCGGAAATAAGGGAGAAGCAGCCAGATGAAGGACAAGAAGCTCCTATTCGACCGCAGCTGCCACGTGCTGTATTCCAGGCCCTGCAAGAAGGAGATACGGGCAAAAATCGCCCTGCACTATCCTGCGACAGAGCGGGAGACGGTTTGGGAAAAGGTGCAGCGGCAGTATGCGGAGTTTCTCTCCGACTGGCGCACGAATTTGGGTGGCAAACGGAACTTCCACAACGGCGTAGGCGGCACCTACGATTGCATCGCCACCATGAGCTATTACACGGTCTGCAAAGCCGTCACATCCTTCCGCGAGATCGAGGAGATGGAGGAAAATCTGATTCTTCCAACCTTCCGCAAGCTGAAATTCGTGGACTGCAACAAGCCGTTTTGGAGGAAGCTGATGTACAAGGCGTTTGTTCGTGCGAAAAGTGACTGCGACAAATGGCACGATTACGAGATGACGGTTGCGCCTTATGAAACCGATAAGCCTATTTATTATGAATTTACATCGTGTCCGGCAGCGGAGTTTGCTATCCGGCACGGTCTTACGGACATCATGCCCGCCCTGTGCAATGTGGACTATGCGGCCATGGAGCTGCTCCACGCAAGGCTGGTGCGGATGACTACCTGTGTGGACGGCTGCCGATGCGACTACACCATCTGCGGCGACAAAGACCCATACTTAAAGGAACATCCCGAATACCGGGACGAGGCCGGATTTCGGAAAAATAAATAACAATTAACGTAAGGCGGTGAGACAAATGGAAATTTTTCTCGGAATTATGATTCCTTTCTTGGGAACAGCGTTGGGCTCGGCCTGCGTGTTCTTTATGAAAAAATCCCTTGGTGATCTGGTGCAGCGTTCGCTCGCAGGCTTCGCCGCCGGGGTGATGGTGGCGGCGTCCATCTGGAGCCTGCTGATCCCTGCCATAGAGCAATCGGAGGGCATGGGCAAGCTGTCTTTCCTCCCCGCATTTGTCGGCTTCTGGGTCGGCGTGCTGTTTTTGCTTGTCTTGGATCATCTGATCCCTCACCTTCACGTGGGCAGCAATCAGACGGAGGGGCCGAAAAGCAGGCTGGGCCGCACCACCATGATGGTGCTGGCAGTGACCCTGCATAACATTCCGGAGGGAATGGCGGTTGGCGTGATGTACGCGGGCTTTCTCGCGGGGAACGCGCAGATCACGGCGGCCAGCGCGCTTGTCCTGTCCCTTGGCATCGCCATTCAGAATTTTCCCGAGGGAGCGATCATCTCCATGCCCCTGCGGGCGGAGGGCGAGAGCAAGGGCAGGGCATTTTTCGGCGGCGTGCTCTCCGGCGTGGTGGAGCCTATCGGCGCGGTGCTGACGCTTCTTGCGGCGCAGCTGGTGATCCCGGCGCTGCCGTATTTTCTGAGTTTTGCGGCAGGCGCCATGCTCTATGTGGTGGTGGAGGAGCTGATTCCCGAAATGTCACAGGGAAAGCACTCCAACATCGGCACGATTTTCTTTGCCGCTGGCTTTAGCGTCATGATGACGCTGGATGTGGCGCTGGGATAGGCACGGAGGCATTTATGAAATACAAGATTGAGAAAAACACCGTGCAGGAAACGCTGGTCATTCCACTTTATTCCCGGAAACTATGCACGGAGCTGTACCCAAACCTTTTCCAAGATGAAACGGCGGTGCGCTTGATCAATCAGCTCGACTATGACTTTTCGGAGGCGGAAAAAAACTCCCACAGCCTGACGCAGCGCTTTGGCTCGCTGGAGGTGGCTATGCGGCAGTATGATCTTGCCTTCGAGGTGCGGGATTATCTGAAATCTCATCCCAACGCGGCGGTGGTCAACTTGGGCTGCGGGTTGGATTGCACCGGCAGATCCTGCGACAACGGCAGCTGCAAAATTTATAATCTGGACTTTCCCGATGTCATCGCCATGCGCAACGAGCTTTTACCCGCTGGAGATCGGGAACAAAACATTCCCTGCGATTTGAATGACACGGCGTGGTTTTCCCAAATCGACGCAACCGGCGGGGCAATATTTTTTGCCTCCGGCGTGTTCTACTATTTTCTGACTGGGCAGGTCAAGATGCTGGTGCAGTCCATGGCAGATGCCTTCCCCGGCGGCGTGCTGGCCTTCGATGCGGCTAACCGGACGGTGGTGAAGATGATTGCAAAAACATGGCTCAAAAGCGCAAAAATTCAGGATGTGGGCGCGTATTTCGCGGTTTCGGACGCTCCCAAAGAGATCGGCGCGTGGGACAGCCGTTTGCAGGTCACCAGCCGCGGCTATATGCTGGGCTACAATGACCTTCGTGACCCGTCCGTCAGTGGCTTTTTCCGTTTCCTCGCCAAGGTGGGTGACGGAATGATGAAAATGCAAATCGTGAGGATTAAATTTGCCAGCAGACAATGAAATGCACCGGGATGCCTTGGGGCGTGTGGACGCTGCTTGTGCTGCTGCTCCGAAAACAACTGCCGGTGGGGGATAAGAAAAAATGACAGGAACGGATGTTTTTTATGATTCAGACAACAGTTAAAGTTTCCGGCATGGCCTGTTCCATGTGCGAAGCCCATATCAACGACGCCGTTCGCGGCGCATTCCCGGTGGAGAAGGTCACATCCTCCCATTCCAAGGGGGAGACGGTGATCCTCTCTAAGGAGCCGCTGGACGAAAACGCCCTCCGCGCCGCTATTGACGCCACCGGCTACACGGCGGGGAAGATCCATGCGGAAACGTATGAAAAAAAGGGACTGTTTCATTTCGGAAAAAAGAAGGACTGAGCTCATTCCTGTGGTCCGGCTTTCCGGCCATCGGTTTGAAATAAATAAGATCCATATAGGAGGATAATTGTTATGAAGAAAATTGGTTTGTTTGCCGCAGGCGTTCTGTTTGGTACCGCCGGTATGAAGCTGCTGGGCAGCAAGGACGCGAAAAGAGCCTACGCTCAGACCACCGCTGCCGCCCTGCGGGCAAAGGACAGCGTGATGACCGCTGTGACCGCTGTGCGTGAGGGGGCGGATGACGTCTATGCGGAGGCTAAGGCCATCAACGCCCAGCGCACGGAGGCCGAGACCGCTAATGTGGTGGAGGATACCTCCGCAGAAGAGGAAAGCCAGGCAGAGTAATCCATGAAATGCACGATCCTACATGATACGGCCGGGCGGCTGCGGGTCCATCTTTGCTGTAAGCGAATGACGCTGCGGCAGGCGGACGTGCTGGAATACTATCTGCTGGCAGTAGACGGCGTGCGCTCCGTCAAGGTCTATGACCGGACGCGGGATGCCGTGGTGGTGTATGATGCGGAGCGGGAGCGCATGATCCGTGCGTTGGCCCGGTTCTCCTTTGAAAAAGCGGAGAAGCTGGATCTGGCGCCGGAGCACACCTCCCGCACCTTGAACCGGGAATTTGAGGACAAGCTCGCCCTCACTGTTATGCGCCGCTGCGCTTCCAACCTGTTTCTGCCGGCGCCGGTGACGTCGGCGCTGGCTGTGATCCGCTCCGCAAAGTACATCAAAGAAGGGCTTCTGGCCCTGTGGCACCGGAAGCTGTCCGTTGCCGTGCTGGATGCCACCGCCGTCACCGTGTCTATGGTGCGGGGAGATTTCGCCACCGCCGGTTCGGTCATGTTCATGCTGCGGCTGGGGGAAATTCTGGAGGAGTGGACCCACAAGAAGTCCGTGGCCGACCTTGCCTCCGCCATGAGCCTACGGGTAGAAAACGTCTGGCAGCAGGTAGACGGCACCGAGGTGCTGACGAAGGTCACCGCCGTGAAGCCGGGGGATCGCATCGTGATCCGCACCGGCGGCATGATCCCGCTGGATGGCCGGGTGATAGAGGGCGAGGCCATGGTGAACCAGTCCTCTCTCACCGGAGAATCCATGCCGGTGGCCAAGCGGCCCGGCAGCCCTGTTTATGCCGGTACGGTGGCCGAGGAAGGCGAGTGTGTGGTCTGCGTGGAAAAGGTATCCGGCAGCGGACGCTATGACCGGGTGGTCCGCATGATCGAGGAATCGGAAAAGCTGAAATCCACCGCTGAGGACAAGGCGTCCCGCATGGCGGACAGGCTGGTCCCCTATACGCTGGGCGGCACGGCTGTGACCTATCTGCTGACCCGCGATGTGACCAAGATGCTGGCCGTTTTGATGGTGGACTTCTCCTGCGCGCTGAAGCTGGCAATCCCTGTCGCGGTGCTGTCTGCCATGCGGGAGAGCAGCGGGCATCACATTTCCGTCAAGGGCGGGCGTTTTCTTGAGGCTGTGGCCAAGGCGGATACCATTGTGTTCGACAAGACCGGTACACTGACCTACGCCACGCCGAAGGTGGCGCAGATTGTTCCCTTCGGCGGACACCGGGAAGCGGATATGCTCCGCCTCGCCGCCTGTCTGGAGGAGCACTACCCCCACTCCATGGCCAACGCCGTGGTGGAGGAGGCGAAGCGGCGGGGCCTTACCCATGAGGAATACCATTCGCAGGTGCAGTATGTGGTGGCCCACGGCATTTCCAGTATGGTGGAAAATAAAAAGGTCATCATCGGCAGTGCCCACTTTGTCTTTGAGGACGAGGGCTGCCATA
>OLFT01002851.1_pt1 | contig 13842 bp, 15 predicted proteins | sample 1604921 | NCBI WGS metagenome assembly OLFT01 (sample SAMEA3888897, study PRJEB22519) | human gut metagenome | biome: human gut; feature: human-associated habitat; material: faeces | place: Denmark | collected 2013 | reverse complement strand
TAAAAGCAATTTATATGCAGTTGCTTGAATTGTTGCAAAATCCAGTCTATTCGTGTTTTCCAAAAGTTCATCATAAAGTTGCGGTCTTTCCAGTTCCTGGACCTGCTGAAATCAATAACGGCCCTTCAATTGTGTTAATTGCCTCTAGCTGATTACTATTTGGTAATACATTCCCCATTAAAGCAATCCTCCTTTACATATTATTGTGATACGCATAATTGCTCACATTGAGCATATCATGTTTACTGTCCACTTTTACGGACTCTTCTTGGGTCTTCTGGCTTTTTTGTACTTTCTGGTATTAGCCAAGTCCTTCCCTTAAGTACCGCTCCATCAATTCTTCCTTCTTTGCAATATATAGCTACGCGGCGTTGAGACACTTTCCATTTTTCTGCAAACTCTGCTGTCGTTAAATATTCCATGTTTTTCCTCCATAAAAATACAAAATACACTACTATATATTATATTCGTACAAGCGAACATTTACAAGAATTTATATGGGGGTAATTATTCGCGCACAACTTGTAACCAGATACTATTCCGGCGCACAACTTTGTTGCTAGCGGCAAAAATTACCCCCCCTATTAAAATTTCAGGTTCTATATACATTTTTTCCTGCTAAAAACACAGGTACATATTATTCAAAAATCCCCACTAATCAGCATAAAATCAAGATTTCTTCGACAGCAAGCAGACTGTCTCCACATGGCTAGTTTGTGGGAACATATCCACAGCTTGTAATTTTTTCAAAACATAGCCCTTTTCAGAAAATAGCTTCACATCTCTTGCAAATGTTGAGGGATTACAAGAGATATATACAACTTCCTTTAGATTAAGTTCAGCAACCTTATCTATGATAGAAGCCTCTAGTCCTTTTCTTGGAGGGTCAAATATAATAGTATCTATTCTTTTGTTAGCATTTATAAGATTGACTAATTCTTTTTCAACAGGACCATTAATAAATTCAATATTTTCTATTCCGTTTTCTTTAGCAGTTTTCTCTCCATCTTCACTAGCAGATTTTACTATCTCAATAGCATAGACTTTTTTAGCCTTCTTTGCCATTATCATTCCAATAGTACCAGTACCCGAATAAGCATCAACAATGTACTTATCATCTATATTGTCAAAGAAATTTATTGCTATGTCATACAATCTTTTAGCTTGTTTTACATTAATTTGGAAAAATGAAGTAGGTGATATATGAAATTCTATTCCATTTAGATTTTCTTTTATAGATTCTTCACCATAGATAAAAATATTCTTTTCTCCAATAACAGTATTAGTTTTTTTAGAGTTTAAAGAAATATAGATAGATTTAATTTCGTCTATTTTTTCTCTAAGTCTGAATAAAAGATTTTTAATATTTACAGTAATCTTATTAGAGTTGATAATAAGAACAAGCATAGCTTCATTATTAGAATTTGTTCTTATCATTACATTTCTTAAAAGTCCTTTATGAGTAATTTCATTGTAGACAGAGATTTTATTTTTATTTAAAATTTCTTTTAGTTCTTTTATAATTCTATTACCTAACTTAGAATTTAAAATGTTTTCATCAACCTCAAAAACTTCATGGCTTTTTCTTTTAAAGAAACCTGTAATAATTTTATTCCCATAGACAGAGAAAGGTTCAATAATTTTATTTCTATAGTTATATACATCTTCACTTGCTAGGACATCAGAAATTTCTATATCAGGAAGTCCTGCAATTTTTCTCATAACTTCTTCAACCATAAGTTTTTTGTATTTCAATTGACTTTCATACTTAAGCATAGCAAAATCACAGCCATAGAAATCTTCAAAAGTAAATTTATGACTGTCTATTCTTTCAGGTGAAGCCTTGATAATATTTTTAATTAGACCTCTAGCATAAGTTTTTTTTACAGAAATTATTTCTATTTCAAGTTCATCTTCAGGTATGGACATAGGAACAAAAACAGCAAAACCATTGTAATATCCTAATCCTTCTCCACCAAAGACGATTTTATCAATCTTTATTTGTATAATATCAGCTACTTTTAACATCTTATTCCTCAATTTCAAAGTAAACTACTTCTTCAGTCACTTTCATTCCTTTGGCTTCCATATCTCTTTTTATTTTATCTAAGTCTAATTTACTGTCATAGTAAATAATTTTTTTATCTAAGTCTTTATCTAATTCTTCTAAAGTTTCATTTGCAGCTTTTAATTGCTTTTCAAGTTCTGTAACTTCTCTTAAAGTTTGTATATTGAAAAGCCAAATAAAGACAACAGCAATAAAAGTAAGTAAAGCTAAGTATTTCATATTAATCTAAAATCCTTTCTAAAATTCTAAGTTTAGAAGAGTGAGCTCTGTTATTATTTTTTAATTCATCTTCTACAGGTATTATAGGCTTTCTTGTTATAACTTCAAATTTCTTTACTCCACCACACATGCAAATAGGAATATCTTTAGGACATTTACAAGCTGTTGCTAAGTCTTTAAATTTATTTTTAACTATTCTATCTTCTAATGAGTGGAAAGTAATTATTCCTAATCTTCCTCCAACTTTTAAAAGTTCAACAGCTTTAGACATTGCATTTTCTAAAACTTCTAATTCTCTGTTAACCTCAATTCTGATAGCCTGAAAAGTCTTTTTAGCAGGGTGCTTTGAAGCTCTTTCAGGATAGGCTCTTCTAATTAAAGCAACTAATTCAAAAGTTGTTGTTATAGGCTTAATTTTTCTATTTTCACAGATTAATTTGGCAATTTTTCTAGCAAATCTTTCTTCACCATATTCAAAAATTATTCTCGATAATTCTTCTTCAGAATAAGTATTAACTACATCATAGGCAGATAATTTTTGCTCTGTGTTCATTCTCATATCTAATTTTACATCATATCTGTATGAGAAACCTCTTTCAGCCTCATCTAGTTGTTTAGAAGAAACACCTATATCCATAAGTATTCCATCTACCTTATCAATTCCTGCCATATAGGCTAGAGTATCTATATTTTCAAAATTCCCTTTTAGAACCTTCCATTTAGAAGCATATTTTTCTAATCTCTTTTTTGAATATTCTATTGCATTACTATCTTGATCTATAGATAGAAGAAGTCCTCTATCGGATAATCTTTCTAATATTCCTTCAGAGTGACTTCCTCCTCCAAGAGTACAGTCTATATATACACCATCAGGATTTATAACAAGATTATCTAAGGTTTCATAATACAAGACAGGGATATGATAATCATTTCCAATTTTTTCCATAAAATCTCCATTTTTTATTATTAAATTATTAAAATTGGGGCTGTTGCAAAATTAAAAGTTCAATCTTTTACTTTTCATGAATTTGCAACAGCCCCTCTTATGATATTACCAAGTTAAAGCAATAATTATTCTGACTAAAATCTTTTGTAAAGCTTCTAAAGATAAAATTAGAAGCATTGGTGAAAAGTCTATAGGTAAATCTATAAATTTATCTAAAAAGTCTTTAAATGGTTTTAGTATAGGGTCAGTTAAATTATATATAAGATCAGTAAAGTTATTATTCATTGGTATCCAAGATAAAAAAACTCTAATCATTATTAGTATGTAAACACACCAAATCATTCTATCTAATATTGTTATAAGTGAATATGTTAAAAGTGGCATAATCTCCTCTTTTCTATTGTTCTAAAAAATAATGTTTAGCCTTAAACGTATATTCCCAACCTGACCATATTGTTAAGATAACAGGAATTAGCATTAAGACTTCAGCTATTGTAAAGAAGTGCCCAGCCAGTGTAAAACCAATAGGTCCTATTGCTAAAGCGATTACAATAACGAGCATTTGGCTAGTTGTCTTATACTTTCCTAGATTACCAGCTGCTATGATTTCTCCCTTGGCTGCCGCTAGTATTCTTATTCCACTAATCAAAAATTCACGTGCTAAGACGATGATAGACATCCAACCTGGAATATATTCTAGTTGCACAAATATTACAAGTGCAGAGATTACAAGTATCTTATCTGCAAGAGGATCCATAATTTTCCCGAAATCAGTTATAAGATTGTATTTTCTTGCAATATAACCATCAAAGAAATCAGTCAATGAGGCAATAACAAATATCACAAGAGAAATCATTCTAAAGATAAAACCAAATTTACTTGAATCAGATGCTTGTAAAAACATTATAAAAGGGATAGCCAATATAAATCTAATCATAGTTAATCTATTAGGTAAATTCATAAAACCCTCCGAAACTTAAAATTAAACTTTTTTCTTACTTAAAGAGATTTTTCCACCTTCCATAGAAATAACTCTAACTTTGAAAACATCTCCAACTGAAAGTACATCTTCAACTTTTTCAACTCTTTCAGGAGAGATTTCAGATATATGTAGTAAACCTTCTTTACCAGGTAAAATTTCCATAAATGCACCAAATTTCATTATAGAAACAACACGCCCTTCATAAACTTCGTTGTATTCAACTTCTCTAACAAAAGAATCTATAAGTTTTAAAGTCTTTTCTAAAACTTCAGCATCTTGAGCAAAAACAGATACAAGTCCATCATCTGTTATGTCAACAGTAGCACCTGTTTGATCTATGATACTCTTAATATTTTTTCCACCTGGCCCAATAAGAACAGCAATTTTGTCTTTTGGAATAGTGATTTGTTGAATTCTAGGTACATTAGATTTTAATTCAGCAGGTTTAGAAATTGTATTATTCATAAGTTCTAATATTTGTTGTCTAGCTTCATGAGCTTGATTTAAAGCAATTCTCATGATTTCTTCAGTTATACCTGTGATTTTAATATCCATTTGTAGAGCTGTGATACCAGATTTAGTACCAGCAACTTTAAAGTCCATATCTCCTAAGTGATCTTCAAGTCCCATTATATCTGTTAAAACAGTGAATTCTTCTCCTTCTTTGATAAGTCCCATAGCTATACCTGCAACATGTTCTTTTATAGGAACTCCAGCAGACATAAGTGATAATGAACCTCCACAGATAGAAGCTTGTGAAGATGAACCATTAGATTCTGTTATTTCAGAAACAACTCTTATAGTATAAGGGAATTCTTCTTCACTAGGGATAACATATCTTAAAGCTCTTTCAGCAAGTGAACCGTGTCCTAATTCTCTTCTTCCAGGTGATCCCATTCTTCCCACTTCTCCAACTGAGTATGGAGGGAAGTTATAGTGTAGGTAGAATTTTTTATAGTATTCTTTTTCTAAATCATCTATTAATTGTTCATCAGCTTTTGTTCCTAATGTAGTTATAGCAAGAGATTGAGTTTCTCCTCTTGTAAATAGAGCTGACCCATGTGGAATAGGTAAAACATTAATTTGAGCATCTAGAGGTCTAATTTCTGTAGTAGTTCTTCCATCAACTCTATGTTTATGATATAGGATAGCTTCTCTTACTAATTTTTTCATTAAATCATGGTAGTAAGTTTTAAATTCAGTAATTACATCTTCTGGTAATTCTTCTTCAGGAACATCAGGATAATTTTCTCCTATGAATTTATTTAATAGTTCTTCTTCTAAAGAATCAACAGCTTCTTCTCTATTTTTCTTACCTGTAGTTAATACAGCTTCTTGTAATCTTTTGTGTCCATTTGTATCGATGAAGTCTTTAACAAGAGGTAAAACTTCTTCTTTTGTAAATTCTATATTTTCTTTTCCATATAATTTAGCAAAAACTTCTTGAAATTCACAGATTTTTTTGATGTTGTCATGTGCAAACATAATAGCTTTTAACATAGTTTCTTCATCTAATTCTTTTGCTCCTGCTTCAACCATGTTTACAGCATCTTTTGTTCCTGCAACAGAAAGATCAAGTTCACTTTCTTCTAATTCAGCAGGAGAAGGGTTTAAAATAAATTCGCCATTTTTGTATCCAACTGTAACCCCTGCAACAGGTCCTAAGAATGGAATATCAGAAATCATAAGTGCAAGTGAAGAACCGATTATACCTAAGTAATCAGGTGTATTCACTTCATCATATGATAGAACTGTATTAACAATATGTACATCATAGTTGAAACCTTCAGGGAACATTGGTCTTATTGGTCTGTCAATAAGTCTAGCTATCAAAGTAGCATTTGTTGAAGGTCTTCCTTCTCTTTTGTTAAAACCTCCAGGAAATTTACCAGTAGAATAGAATTTTTCTACATAGTCAACAGTTAAAGGGAAAAAGTCAGCTCCCTTTCTAGCTTCTTTACTACGGTTAGCAGTAGATAAAACAACTGTATCACCGTATTGAATAACAATAGCTCCACTAGATTGTCTAGAGATTTTACCAGTAGATACTTTTAAAATTCTTCCAGCAAGCTCTAGCTCCATAATTTTTTCATCAAACATTAAATTTTTCACTCCTTAAATCTTAATCAATATTTTCTAGATAATTATATCACAGTAAACAAAAAAATACTATTCAATAATGTCAGCAACTTTTAAATTTAAATAGTCAATTAATTTTTGTGGAGAGATTTCTATTTGTAAACCTCTCAAACCTCCGCTTATTAAAATAGTTTCATTGTCAGTAGCTGAATTGTGAATAAAGGCAGTATGTCTTTTTTTTATAGCTATAGGAGAGCAACCTCCTCTTAAATAACCAGTCATAGAAAATAAATCTTTCATTGGTAACATTTCAACTTTTTTACTTCCTGAAATTTTTGCTAATTTTTTTAAGTCTAATTTTTCTAAACCTGGAATACAAGCTACAATCATTTCTTTCTTTTCGTTTAATAGAACCAAAGTTTTAAATATTCTTGTGATGTCCTCATTAGTTTTTATTGCTACTGACAAAGCATCTAAATGATCTTCGTCAACTTCATATTCTCTAACAATGTGTTCTATTTTGTGTGTTTCTAATTCTCTTATTGCATTTGTTTTTTTCATAATTTTTTCACTATCCTATTTCTATTCTATTTTTTCTGTAATCAAAATTAATGTTTTAATTTTGTCAGAGCACTTTTTTAACATCTTTATTTTACCATATTTTCAAAATTTTAAAAGTTTTATGTTGCTTTACAAAACTATATATAAATAGTATAATAAAGGAAAATTATACAGTATTTTGACAAATTTATTATTAATTTTTATTATGAAGGAGAGTGTTTAATGGCGAAAAAAAATTTTAAAGAATTATTTGATCCGAAAGAATCAAAATGGGGTGGAATAAGCTTACCTATGTTCTTAGCAGCATTAGTAGTTGTCGCAATAATGGTATATGTACCTTTTGGATTAGATAAAGAAGGAAACCCAGGAAGTTTTTTAAGACCTAACTTTTTAATTATGTTTTCAGCTTTAGCTGTATTTGGTCTTTTATTTGGAGAAATTGGAGATAGAATTCCTATTTGGGATGAGTATGTAGGTGGAGGAACTATCTTAGTTTTCTTTATGGCTGCTATATTTGGAACTTATGGATTAGTTCCTGAAAAATTTATGAAAGCTGTCGATGTCTTTTATAATAAACAGCCTGTTAATTTCTTAGAAATGTTTATACCTGCGTTGATAGTTGGATCAGTTTTAACAGTTGATAGAAAGACTCTTATTAAGTCAATAAGTGGATATATACCTCTAATTATAGTTGGTGTATTTGGAGCTTCTGTTTGTGGTATGGCTGTAGGATTTATCTTTGGAAAAACTCCTCAAGATGTAATGATGAATTATGTTTTACCTATAATGGGTGGAGGGACTGGAGCAGGAGCTGTACCTATGTCTGAAATTTGGTCAGCAAAAACAGGTAGACCTGCAGGAGAATGGTTTGGATTTGCTATTTCTATTTTAAGTATAGCTAATGTTTTTGCAATAATATGTGGAGCTTTACTTAAAAAAGTAGGAGAAGCTAAACCTAGTTTAACTGGTAATGGAGAATTAATTATAGATAATTCAAAAGAAGCTATAAGAGATAAAGAGGTTGATGTAAAACCTGAACTTACAGATACAACTGCTGCATTTATATTAACAGGAGTTTTATTTATGGTAGCTCATATCTTAGGAGAAGTTTGGGAAAGTCTAGGAATAGGATTTGATTTACACCGTTTAGTTTTCTTAATTCTTTTAACTATGTTCTTAAATATTGCTAATTTAGTTCCTGATAGACTAAAAGCTGGGGCAAAAAGAATGCAAACTTTCTTCTCTAAGCATACAATTTGGATACTAATGGCTGCTGTTGGATTTACAACAGACGTAAAAGAAATTATAGCTGCAGCAGCACCTTCTAATATATTAATTGCTCTTGCAATAGTTTTAGGAGCAGTTGGACTTATTATGTTAGTTGCTAGAAAAATGAAATTCTATCCTGTTGAAGCTGCTATCACAGCTGGACTTTGTATGGCAAACAGAGGTGGAGCTGGGGACGTTGCAGTTCTAGGAGCTGCCGATAGAATGGATCTTATGTCATTTGCTCAAATATCTTCTCGTATAGGTGGAGCTATGATGTTAGTACTAGGATCTTTAATGTTTAGTGCCTTTTTAAAATAATAATTATAAGTATTACAGCTAGTAAGAATCTAGCTGTAATTCATTTCAAAGAAAATAACTTAGTTTAGATTAGGAGGACAGGAATGAACAAGATTAAAATTATGGAAACATGCTTAAGAGATGGACACCAATCACTTATGGCAACACGTATGACAACAGCTGAAATGTTACCAATAATTGAAAAATTAGATAGTGTTGGTTACCATTCATTAGAAATGTGGGGAGGAGCAACATTTGATGCTGCCCTAAGATTTTTAAATGAAGATCCTTGGGAAAGATTAAGAGAGATCAAAAAGAGAGCCAAAAACACTAAACTTCAAATGTTATTAAGAGGTCAAAATCTTTTAGGTTACCGTAACTATCCTGATGACATTGTTGAAAGATTTGTTAAAAAATCTATACAAAATGGTATTGATATAGTTCGTATATTCGATGCTTTAAATGATGTACGTAATTTAAAGACAGCTTGTGAAGCTACAAAAAAATATGGTGGACATGCACAACTTGCTATGAGTTATACTATAAGTCCTGTTCATACTATAGAATATTATAAAAATCTAGCTTTAGAAATGCAAGAAATAGGTGCAGACTCTATAGCTATAAAAGATATGTCTGGAATCTTATTACCAGAAGTTGCTTATGAATTAGTTTCAGCTTTAAAATCTGTTTTAAGAGTACCTGTAGAAGTTCATACTCATGCAACAGCAGGACTTGCAAGCATGACTTACCTTAGAGCTATAGAAGCAGGAGCAGACATAGTAGACACTGCTATATCTCCACTATCAGGAGGAACTTCTCAACCAGCTACAGAAAGTCTTGTTAGAACTTTACAAGGAACTGAAAGAGAAACAGGATTTGATTTAGATTTATTAAAAGAAATAGCAGAATATTTCAAACCTATAAGAGCTAAATATTTACAGGAAGGAATTTTAAATCCTCAAGCTCTTATGACTGAACCAAGCATAGTTGAGTATCAATTACCAGGAGGAATGTTATCTAACTTCCTATCTCAACTAAAAATGCAAAAAGCAGAACATAAATACGAAGACGTTTTAAGAGAAATCCCAAGAGTAAGAGCAGATTTAGGATATCCATCTCTAGTTACTCCTTTAAGCCAAATGGTTGGGACTCAAGCTATATTCAACATCTTAACTGGACAAAGATATAAATTAATACCTAATGAAATAAAGAACTATGTAAGAGGTCTTTATGGTAAGAGTCCAGTGCCTATATCAGATGAAATAAAGAATACTATTATAGGAGCAGAAGAAGTATTTACAGGAAGACCAGCTGATAAATTAGCACCTGAATATGATAAATTAGTTGAAGAAAGCAGAGAATTTGCAAGAAGTGAAGAAGATGTATTATCTTATGCTCTATTCCCTCAAGTTGCAAAGGATTTCTTAATAAAAAAATATGAAAATGAATAATAAAAATATTGCTACTTTGGCAACAAAAGCTCTATTATATGAGGTTAGTATAAGCCCAAAAGCAGGACTTGTTAGTCGTCTTAGTAATGGTTCACATAAGGATATGAATTTCTATACATTTATTGATTCAAGTTTGGCACTACATAACTATTTCTTGAATTGCTTTGATTACGGACAAGAGAATCTTTTTTCTTGTCCTGATTTTTTTAAAGACTTAAGAGAAGTTGGAAAAGTAGCAGAAAAAGAAATGTATGAAGCTACAAAGGGTATCAATACTCATAAGGGAACTATTTTTTCTATGGGGATTTTACTTGCTGTTTTAGGTGCGCATTTAAAAGAAAATAAAGAAATTGACCTAAAAGTTTTAAGTGAAAAAATAAAAGAGATGTGTAAGCCACTTTTAAATGAGTTGGAAGCTACCAAAAATATTTCTACCTATGGAGAAAAGGCATACAAGGAATATCATTTTACAGGTGCAAGAGGACTTGCTATTTCTGGCTATGAAATAGTTTTGCTAGATGGTATCAATAAATTAAAAGATTTTTGTAAAACTTTAGATTTTGAAACAGCTTGTATACTTTTATTGTTTTACTATATGTCTGTTTTAGATGACACAAATATAGTAAATAGAGCAAGTATTACAACACTTAAAGAAGTTCAAATCTTATCTAAAGAGCTTTTTGAAGAAAATAAAAAAACATTAGAAAAAGAAAATATTAAAAATTCTATGTCAAAATTAAATGATATTTTCATAGAAAAAAATATAAGTGCTGGTGGCAGTGCAGATTTATTAATTTTGACGATTTTTATACATTTTTTAATATGCGAAAATTAGGAGGTAGTTATGGTTTTAAAAACTGTTGGTATTGCTGGAACATTAGAATCAAGTGATGCTATGATAACTGTTGAACCTGCCAACGAAGGTGGGATTGTTATTGATGTTTCAAGCTCAGTAAAAAGACAATTTGGTAGACAAATTACAGAAACTGTGCTTAACACTATAAAGGAATTGGGAGTTGAAAATGCTTCTGTTAAAGTTGTGGATAAGGGTGCATTAAATTATGCTCTTATAGCAAGAACTAAGGCTGCAGTATACAGAGCTGCTGAATCTAAAGAATATAAATTTTAGGAGGAATTATGGCAATTAGAGATAGATTAAGAAGAACAATGATGTTTCTACCTGGAAACAATCCGTCAATGATTACAGATGCTCATATCTATAAACCAGACTCTATAATGATTGACTTAGAAGATGCAGTAAGTGTAAATCAAAAAGATGCTGCTAGATTTTTAGTTTCTGAAGCATTAAAAGCTATAGATTACAAAACAACTGAAAGAGTTGTAAGAGTAAACGGACTTGACACTCCATTTGGTGCAGATGACATAAGAGCAATTGTAAAAGCTGGAGTAGATGTAATAAGACTTCCTAAGACTGATAATCCAGATGAAATAGTTGCTGTGGATAAACTTATCACAGAAGTTGAAAGAGAAATTGGTAAAGAAGGAGAAACTTTACTAATGGCAGCTATTGAAAGTGCTGCAGGAATTATGAATGTTAAAGAAATAGCTCTTGCAAGTAAAAGACTTATGGGAATAGCTCTAGGAGCAGAAGACTATGTTACTAACTTAAAGACTTCAAGAAGTAAACATGGTTGGGAGCTATACTATGCAAGAGAAGCAATAGTTCTTGCTGCTAGAAATGCAGGAATTTATTGTTTTGACACTGTTTACTCAGATGTTAATAACATAGAAGGTTTTAGAAATGAAGTACAATTCATTAAAGATTTAGGATTTGATGGAAAATCTTGTATACATCCTAAGCAAGTTAGAATAGTACATGAAATTTATACACCTAGTCAAAAAGAAATTGAAAAATCAATCAGAATTATAAATGGAGCAAAAGAAGCTGAAGCTAAGGGTTCAGGAGTTATATCTGTTGATGGTAAAATGGTTGATAACCCAATTATTATGAGAGCTCAAAGAGTGCTAGACTTAGCAAAGGCTAGTGGGATTTACAAGGAGGACTAATCATGAAATTTAATAAAAATGCAGTTGGTAGAGAAATTCCTGAATACTTAGAAGGAATTGGAGAATTAGTTCCTTTTAAAGGTGTGGATGCAATAAAACCAACTAAAAGTAAAGCTGGAGCAAAATTAAGAATGAGAATTCAAGATGAAAAGAAACTTGTTGCCAGCATAGAAGAAGCAATTAAAAAATCAGGATTAAAAGATGGAATGACTATATCTTTCCACCACCATATGAGAAATGGAGATACAGTTGTAAATGAAGTTTTAGAAATAATTTCTAAAATGGGAATTAAAGATTTAACTTTAGCTCCAAGTTCATTATCATCTTGCCATGGACCTGTTATTGACCATATAAAAAGTGGAGTTGTTACAGGAATTCAATCAAGTGGACTTCGTGAACCTTTAGGAGATGAAATTTCAAAAGGTATACTTAAAAAACCTGTTATTATAAGAAGCCATGGTGGAAGAGCAAGAGCAGTTGAAGATGGAGAATTACATATAGATGTTGCTTTTATTGCAGCACCTAGTTGCGATGAAATGGGAAATATGAATGGAAGAATAGGTAAGAGTGCTTGTGGATCTATGGGATATGCAATAGTTGATGCTCAATATGCAGACTATGTTATAGCTATTACAGATAATTTAGTTCCTTTCCCTAACTTACCAGCTAGTATAGATCAAACTTTAGTTGATACTGTAGTAGTTGTTGATAGTATAGGAGATCCTAAAAAGATAGTTTCAGGAGCAATAAGAGATTCTGATAATCCAAGAGATTTATTAATTGCTAAAAATGCAGTTGATGTAATAGTTAACTCAGGATATTTTAAAGATGGATTTGTTTATCAAACAGGTACTGGTGGAGCAAGTTTATCAGTTACAAAACTTTTAAAAGAAGAAATGATAAAACAAAACATAAAAGCTTCTTTAGGACTAGGAGGAATAACTTCTCAATTAGTTAGCTTACATGAAGAAGGATTAATGGATGCTCTATATGATACACAATCATTTGACCTAGATGCAGTAAGATCAATAGCAGAAAATCCTAAACATTATGAGATATCAGCATCATTCTATGCTAATCCTAATACTCCAGGACCTGCTGTAAATAATTTAACTTTTGTTATGTTAAGTGCCTTAGAAATAGATAAGGACTTCAATGTAAATGTTATGACTAAGTCAGATGGTACTATAAACCAAGCAGTTGGAGGACACCAAGACACAGCTGCTGGAGCTAGAATCAGTGTAATATTAGCACCTCTTATGAGAGCAAGAATCCCTATAATAGTAGATAAGGTTACAACTGTATGTACTCCAGGAGAAGCAGTAGATGTTATCTGTACTGACTATGGAATAGTAGTAAATCCTAGAAGAAAAGATTTAATAGAAACTTTAACAAAAGCTGGGGTTGAATTAAAAACTATTGAAGAAATGAAAGAAATGGCAGAGCAATTAACTGGTAAACCTGATCCTGTTGAATTCACTGATGAAATAGTTGGTGTAGTTCAATATAGAGATGGTTCTATCATAGATGTTATCAAAAAAGTAAAAGAATAAAACTAAATAGTAATAATAATAATGGCACTGAAAATAATTTTGTTTTTGGTGTCATTTTTTATTGAAAAACTAGAAAAACTTGTAAAATTGTACAAAAAATAGTAAAATTAAATAAGAAATAAAAAAAACGTTCGATATAAAGAAATTAAATATGATTAAAATAAAAGAGGGGATATATTACTACAAAAGTTGGACTTAATATGAATAAGTCTGAATTTAAGCTTGTAAAATATCCTTTTTAATTAAAAAAACTTATTTGAGGGCAGGTAAAATCTTATGGATATCAAAATAGAAGAGACAGAGAATAGTTTAAAAATTATAAAATCTATTTCTATTTTAAAAATGAAACTGAAGAATATTATGGTTGGGGATATGAAATACCTAAAGAA
>OLFT01002835.1_pt1 | contig 13921 bp, 11 predicted proteins | sample 1604921 | NCBI WGS metagenome assembly OLFT01 (sample SAMEA3888897, study PRJEB22519) | human gut metagenome | biome: human gut; feature: human-associated habitat; material: faeces | place: Denmark | collected 2013 | reverse complement strand
CAGTTTTGCGGTAATACTTGATGTATTACCGTGAAACTGCAACAAAGTCAGGACATAAAATTTCCGCAAAGCACCGCCGCTTTAATTGTGCGGTGTTGCCTTAAATTGCAGTGCTTTGCACTGCCACACTCATTTTCATTGTTCATTTTCCATTCTCAATTACATTTCTATATGATACCACAACACACCCCGCTTTGCGAGTAACAATTTCGGCAAATTTTTCGCGTGCTTGTATGGAAAACCGGACGAAGTATTGATATAATGAATATATTATGTTACCCGCTGCAAAATAGAGGAGGAATTTCATGTTATCCGATATTGAAATCGCACAGGGCTGTCAGATGCGCCCGATCACCGAGGTTGCCGCTGCTGCCGGTCTGGATGCCGACGATCTGGAGCTGTACGGCAAGTACAAGGCAAAGCTGTCCGCAGACGTGTGGACCAAGGTGAAGGACAAGGAAAACGGCAAGCTGGTCCTCGTTACCGCCATCAACCCGACGCCTGCCGGCGAGGGCAAGACCACGACCTCGGTCGGTCTGGGTCAGGCACTGTGCAAACAGGGCAAAAACGCTATTATCGCACTGCGTGAGCCGTCTCTCGGTCCGGTATTCGGCATCAAGGGCGGCGCTGCCGGCGGCGGCTATGCTCAGGTCGTGCCGATGGAGGACATCAACCTGCACTTTACCGGCGACATCCACGCCATCGGCGCGGCCAACAACCTGTTGGCTGCCATGATCGACAACTCGATCCAGCAGGGCAACCCGCTGAACATTGACCCCCGCCGCATCACCTGGAAGCGCTGCATGGACATGAATGACCGCCAGCTGCGGTTCATCGTGGACGGCCTCGGCGGCAAGGTCAACGGCACCCCGCGTGAGGACGGCTTTGACATCACCGTTGCCAGCGAGGTCATGGCGGTGTTCTGCCTGGCCACCGATCTGGAGGACTTAAAGGCCCGCCTGTCCCGCATCGTCTGCGCCTACACCTACGACGGCCAGCCCGTCACCGCCGGGCAGATCGGCGCGGCGGGCGCGATGACCGCACTTTTGAAGGATGCGCTCGACCCGAACCTTGTCCAGACGCTGGAGCACAACCCCGCCATCATCCACGGCGGTCCGTTCGCCAACATTGCCCACGGCTGCAACAGTGCCATTGCCACCAGGCTGAGCCTCAAGCTGGCCGACTACGTTGTGACCGAGGCCGGCTTCGGCGCGGATCTGGGCGCAGAAAAATTCCTGGACATCAAGTGCCGTCTGGCGGGACTGCGGCCCAGTGCCGTGGTGGTGGTAGCTACTGTCCGGGCACTGAAAAGCCACGGTGGCGTGCCCAAGGCCGAGCTGAACCATGAGAATCTGGGCGCTCTGGAAAAGGGCCTGCCCAATCTGCTCCATCATGTAGACACCATCCGCAACACCTTCCACCTGCCCTGCGTGGTGGCGGTCAACGCCTTCCCCACCGACACGGAAGCCGAGCTGCGGTTGGTAGAGGACAAGTGCCGGGAGCTGGGTGTCCGCGCTGTGCTGTCCGAGGTCTGGGCCAAGGGCGGCGAGGGCGGCAAGGCCCTGGCTGCCGAGGTGGTACGCCTGTGCGAGGAGCCCTGCCCGGAGCAGCCGAGCCCGGAGGAGTTCACCTTCGCCTATCCTGACAACACCTCTCTCATCTATAAGCTCAACGCCATTGTAAACCGGGTCTACGGCGGCGCGCAGGCCGTCCTGACCCCCGCCGCCCAGAAGCAGGCCCAGCAGCTCTTTGATCTGGGCTTCGGCGATCTGCCGGTGTGCATGGCAAAGACCCAGTATTCCCTGTCCGACGATCCCACTCTGCTGGGTGCGCCCGAGGGCTTCACCGTCACCGTGCGGAACCTGAAGGTCAGCGCCGGCGCCGGGTTCATCGTAGCCCTCACGGGTGACATCATGACCATGCCGGGCCTCCCCAAGGTCCCTGCTGCCGAAAAGATCGACGTGGACGAGGATGGAAAAATCACCGGATTGTTCTGAGGCATGGTCATGCCGCCGCAAATGCGGCGTACAAGCGTTTCGCAAAGTGACACCTTGAAATTGCCCAGATTCATTTCGGGCAATTTGAGTGAAATCGAGGGGGCCCCGTGGGACCTGCTCCATGGGGAAACATCCAAAGCAAAGCATCACGCAAGCGTTGCAAAGCAGCGGACCAAACAGCAAGAATAAATGCAGAAAAGGCGGGCGCATCTGAACCGATGCGCTCGCCTTTGTCCGCTTTTATATGCAAAAGGCGCAGCCTATTCAGGCTGCGCCAAGGGTTCTTCGTATGCTATATCTGCTCTCTGTCTGCTTTTACCGGAATCGGATATTTCATTCAAATCAGGTAATTCGCCTTCCGCTGCCTGTACTCCGGGACCATTCCCCGATTGCGGGACATCCGTTTCCGGTTTGGGTTCAGGGGGCCGGAAGGTGCCGTCCAGCTTCTGAAAACAGCGGCGGTAACCGAGGAGCTTCTTTACGACAATGCCTTTACTCTATGGACCGGATTGCAAAAGGTCTGGAGGCTGACGGCATTCTCACCGGCGCTGGCAAAACAAAATGGTGGACCAGCACCATCAACAAGATCCTGCGCAATGAGAAATATATCGGCGATGCGCTTCTACAGAAAACCTACACAACCGACTTTCTGAACAAGACAAGAGTCAAGAACAACGGCATTGTTCCGCAATACTATGTGGAAGGCAATCACGAAGCAATTATTCCAAAGGACATCTTCTTGCGGGTACAGGAAGAGCTGGTACGCAGGCGAGTGGTCAAAACCAGTGCCAATGGCAAAAAGCGCTCCTACAGCTGCAACCACTGCTTTGCACAGATTGTCATTTGCGGCGAATGCGGTGAAATGTTCCGCAGAATTCACTGGAACAATCGCGGCTGCAAATCCATCGTCTGGCGCTGCATCAGTAGACTGGAGCCAACCGGACAGGAATGCCACGCAAGAATCGTCAATGAGATGGTATTGGAAAATGTGGTAGTTCAGGCGATTAACACGCTCCTTGGCGATAAGTCAACCTACCAGGCGCAGCTCCAGCAGAACATCGCAAATGTGATCCGTAGTGCTCAGCAAAAAACCGCTGATGGCATTGACGAAAAACTGCAGGAGCTTCAGAAAGAGCTTCTCAAAAAAGCCAATAACAAAGAGGCCTATGATAAGATTGCCGATGAGATCTTCAAACTCCGGGAACAGCACGAAAAGTGCACGGTGGCTTTCGTCTTGTGGACATAGTCCGCGTAATACTTATTGAACTGGGTTGATTGGTATGGAATCTCGCCCGCCGCCCGGCACTGGTCGCAGTATTCCAGCCATAGCAGGTTCAGAGTAACACCGCTGCGCTGGAGTTCCTTGTGGACATAGTCGTAGTCCGGCATCTTGTAGACAGGATCCTTTTGCTCGGTTGGAAATAAACGCTGGGAAACTCCCTGCTGCGACATGGACTGAGCTTGCTGCCAGTCAAGTTTCTGTTCCCGAGCCCGGGCTAATGTGCGTGTGACCGTGTTGCGACCGCAACCAGCGGCATCTACGATCTCTCGGTGTGTGAGTCCCAGACTGTGGAGTCTGAGGATCTCGCGGTAATTGGTCATACAGGTAACCTCCTTGCAGATATTTACACCGTAAAATACGGTGCATATCTACATTTTACCGCAGTGCTCAACGACGGCGGCGAGGGTGCTCAATTCCGCCGGAATGGATGCTCAATTTGAGCGGTTGAGGTGCGCAATCTCGCGCGGAATACTCAAATAATCGCCCGTAACCAAAGAGCACTATCCGGGCTTAGCCCAGATAGTGCTCAAATCAGTACAGTTTTAAAAATTGGTCAATCGTGTAGGGATTCTCCCCCCTCTTCCCCCTTTTTTCTATGCAAATCATGTCAGTGCCCTTTTTCAGCCGGAGCAGCTTGCATATCTATCGCAAATCCTTTGGATCTCAGGTAGTCACAACCCCCAAGTTCAAAGCCTGAATCGAATTGCTCAAACGGACTAACGGAAATTGCCAGTTCCAGCGCAAGGCTGCCGTTCTCGCATTATAAGATGTTCACGCAAAGCGCCTTATAGGACAAGCTGTTGACTTTCTGCGGTTTTTGGTTATAATAGTTTGTATACTTTGTCAAAAATTCAGGCTTTGATGAGGGAAATTTTAATAAATACGCCTCTGTTGCCAGTCAGATGATAACGAGGGAAACGATTTATGAAACAATGTAACTACAGCCGCGAAGCACTCTTTCAGCTCAATGGTATTCCGCCCCTTGGAATGTCGATCTCCTTGGCACTGCAACACTTAGTCGCTATGATCGTCGGCTGTGTTACCCCGGCGATCATTATTGCCAACGCGCTTGGATTACCGCAGAGTGAACGCGTTCTGCTCATTCAGGTATCCTTGGTCATGTCCGCAGTGACGACCCTGATCGAGTTATTCCCCATTGGCGGCAAGCTGGGTTCCGGACTTCCTGTAATGTTCGGCATCAGCTTTGCTTACTTGCCCAGTATGCAGGCCATCGTTGGCGGCGGCGGAGACATTGCCACCATCGCGGGCGCAATGGTCATTGGCGGTATCGTTGCCGCTGTTGTGGGTGTTTTTGTGAAGAAGATTCGCAGATTTTTCCCGCCCATCATCACTGGCACGGTGGTGTTCACGATCGGCCTTTCTCTCTATCCTACCGCCATCAATTATATGGCTGGCGGTGCCGGGAATACTTACGAGGTAGTCGTGCTGCGAAAGGGCTTGACCTCCGCGCTGGTTCACGGCTCATGGCAAAACTGGGCGGTGGCGGCGTTCACTCTGATCGTTGTGATGGTCATGTCCAACAAGGGCAAGGGCATCTGCAAGCTTGCCGCCATTCTGCTGGGCATGATCGCCGGGTATATTGTCGCCGCTGTGTTTGGCATGGTGGATCTCTCTGAAGTGAGAGACGCGGCGTGGTTCTCCCTTCCCAGATTCATGCATTTCGGCATCAAGTTTGAGTTCTCGGCCTGCATCGCGCTCGCCCTTCTGTTCGCCATCAACGCGATTCAAGCGATTGGCGATTTGACCGCCACCACGGTGGGAGGGTTGAACCGGGAACCCACGGATCAAGAGCTGCAGGGCGGTATTGTTACCTATGGCCTGACCAATGTGCTGTCGGCATTTTTCGGCAGCCTGCCAACAGCGACCTATTCGCAAAATGTAGGTATTGTTACTACAAATAAGGTCATTAATCGGGTGGTTTTTGCTTTGGCCGGCGGATTTTTGCTGCTTGCGGGTCTGATTCCTAAATTTTCAGCTATTTTAACAACGATTCCGCAATGCGTGCTGGGTGGAGCGACCATCACCGTATTTTCCACCATCGCTATGACCGGCATGAAGCTGATCGCGTCCGAAACCATCTCCCCCCGCAATACTACCATTGTAGGGCTGTCGGCTGCGTTGGGCGTTGGTATCTCTCAATCCTCGTCTGCGTTGAGCCAGTTCCCGGAGAGCATTACGATCATTTTCGGTAAGACGCCGGTGGTCATTGCCACAATTATGGCAGTTCTGCTGAACCTGATCCTGCCTCAGGAAAACAAGGATCAATAAACCGATCATCCTATTTTTAGGGATCGCTTTGATAAGACCCGTGGACTTTTGAAATCGGCACTTTTGCAGGTGTCTGCCGTATAGCAATAGATGGCAGACACCTGCGTTATTACATTTCACTCTGTGCGTAACGGAGAACAGCATACTATAGCTTGCGTTCAAAGAAGCCTTGCCAGACCGTATTTCTACCATAACTGAGAAAGTTTTATTTTTCCTCATCGGCAGAAGCTCCTATTGAACGACTCGCCCAGCGAGTAGTTTTCGGTATAGAGCTTCATGCAAGAGCAGCGCACCACGAACATGCACAATGCCAGTGCATGAAGCTTTCGTGCATCATTTCCGGTTGCCTCGCAGGGGCGAGGAAATGGCACATTTCTTATTTTGCTATGCAAAAGCGGATGCACGCCTGAGACATGCATCCGCTTTTTTCAGTATTCAACTGTGCTTCTCTCCGTTGGACAACTATGATGCTCTGTTCTGCTGATGGCTCTTGCCCTAACGTCACGCTGCGTTCATTCAGAAAAACGGAACGAACATTCCGGAGGATTGCTGGGCTTCGTCGATGTGCATATCGGGATTAATCTGATCCAGCCAGGGGATCATGTCCAGAAGATTCTGGATCACAAGGTCGGGCTTTTCCGCGTCCGCCGCCGTTGCCGCGTCCTTCTGGGCAGAGAGCGCGGAGACGATCTGAACGGCTTTGCCGAAGCCCGCCTGCTTGGCGCCGATGATGTCGCGGGAGATCGTATCGCCCACATACACGCAGTTTTCGGCTGTGGTCTGCATCTGCCGCAGAGAAATGCGGAAGATCTCCGGATGGGGCTTGCGGTAGCCAGTCACGCTGGAAACCGTCACATCCTCCATGCAGCCCCGGATGCCGTACTCCTCCAGCATGTTGAACACGTTGTAAAGGGAGGCGTTGTTGGAAATGATGCCGATATGGTAGCCGCGGGCCTTCAGCGCTTCCAGCGTTTCCAGAACGTCGCCCCGCAGCTCCCGGTGGTAATAGGTCACCTCCCAGAGATTGGCCATCTCCTCCGTAATGGGGATCAGCTTTTCCCGGTCGAAGCCAAATTCTTTCAGGTAGTAGTCCGGCCAGATCTCCTCCGGCTTCTTCTCCAATTCCAGACCCTCGCTCCAGCGCTTGTATTCTTTCAGGCCAGCCATGACCCGGCGGTCAAACTCCTCCGGGCTGCATCCCGGCTCCAGGCCGTGCGCCCGCAGGGTTTTCTGCAGCGCGTCCATGGCCTTCGCCTGGGTCTCCTGATTGTTCCAGATGTCCTCTAATGTGCCGCCCATATCGAATAAAACGGTATTCAGCATTGGTGGGTCCTCCTTACCGGTCATTATTATGATTCATCGTCATCGTCTTCGTAAAACAGCATGGCCTCATCCTGGGCGTTATGGAACGCACCGGGAGCCGTTCCGGAGCTTTCCGGGCCAAACAGGGCCTCTGTGGGGGAGATATCCGGCTCCGGCGTCTGGACCGGATCGGATACCGGCTTTGCAGCGGGCTTCTTTTTCTGCTCCTGCTCCACCGCCTCTTTCAGCTCCTCCGAGATGGTCTTTCTGACGAAATACTCGGGATGCGCCTTCCGCAGCCTTCGGTAGATGGGCCAGCTGACGGCGTTGCCAAGCAGCACCGGCGGCAGGCCGACCGTCAGAAACAGGCGCAGCATAGAGCCTCTCGTCTCCTGCGGCAGCATCCACGCCGCCGCGCAGAACATCAGCAGGATCACAGCCAGCCCAGCAAAGCCGTAGGGCACCACCCGCTTGTCTTTCAGCAGGAACAACAGGCAGCAGAGCAGCGTGCTGATGACCGTAATGATGATGGTGTGGAGCATGGAGGTGACCGTTTCGCCGCCGAAAGAGACGGTCCGGTACAGCGGTCCCGCCAGAAGCGCGGCTGTACAGAAGTAAACGGCCAGATCCAACAGGGCCGCACCGCACGCCGCCAGCGCAATGGGGCTTTTTCTGCGGCCATGCTTGTCGATAAAGAAGCTCATAGATACCTCGCAGTTTTGAAAATGAAGCGGAGAGCCTGCGCTCTCTTCGTCCTAAAAAGCTTTTGGGATGAAGAGAGCGGCGGACGATCGTCCGCCGCTCTTGCTTACATACAGTCAGCGGATGGAAGGACCGATCAGCCCAACATCTGCCAGAAATCGCGGACGGCGTTGTAGTTCACATAGATCTCGTCGGCGTCAAAGGGAGCAACGTTGATCTCAGAGAAGGGAGTGGAGCCCTCGGCGGGTTCGATGTCATCGCGGACAGGCCAGCCGCCCAGCGTGTTGAAGGGCTTGTAACCAGAGGTGTCACCGTCGATGCCGCCCATCATGAAGCGGATCAGCAGCTTGGCGGCGGCAGGATGCTCGCAGCCTTCCACAACGTACAGGGTGTTGACGGCGGGGATACCGGTGTCAGGCTCCAGATTCACGGGAGCGAAGACCCAGCCGTTATCGGCGGCCTTGCGGAGCTTGGAGGAAGCGCAGAAGCCAACGGGGGGATCCTTCTGGCCGGGGGTACCGACAGCCTCGGCGATCGCGTCGGAGGAGGCGGTGAAGATCGGTTCGTTGGCGTGCAGACGCTTCAGGAACTCATAACCGGCGTTCTCGCAGCCGTCGGACAGCTTCAGCTCTTCGCCGTACAGGGCCTTATAAGCCTCGGCCAGACGGTTCGGCTCCTCACCTACGCAGAAGCCGGTGATCCAGGAGCCCCAGGACAGGTTGTCCAGAGGATTCTGCATCATGATCTTGCCCTTCCACTGGGGCTCGGTCAGCTGCCAGATGTTGGTGATGGGAGAACCGTCGGGATAAGCCTCCGTGTTGTAGAACAGCTGGGTCAGCTCAATGTACAGGGGCGTGGCGGTCGCAGTGTAGCTGGGGTCGATGTGGGCGAAGATATCAGCGGGCTGATAGTTGTAGAACGTCTTGTTGGCCACATACTCGTTCCACATGGAGCCGTCCTGGTCCTTGATGTGGACAACGTCGGCTACATGCTGGCCGGCCTCGTACTCACGGGTGACCTTCTCCAGCAGCTCGTTGGTGGAGATGTCGAAGGGAACGCAGTCAATGCCGGGATACTTTTCCTCGAAAGCGGCCTCCACCTTGGTGCATCTGGAGGAGATGGAGTACAGGGTCACGGTGCCGCCCTCATCAAGGGCCTTCTGATACAGCTCCTCATCGGTTTCCTCGGTGTTGTAGATCTGAGAAGCTTCTTCCCAGGGGGTCAGCTGGGTTTCCGCAGGGGGAAGGTTGGGGTCGGTGGTGTCGGTGGTGTCGCCGGACGTGTCGGCTTTCTTTCCGCAGCCGACCAGGCTCAGCATCATCGTGCCAGCCAACAGGGCCGCCAGGAGCTTTTTGCGCTTCAACATGTTCTTTTCCTCCAAATCAGATTTTTATTTTCGCGGACTCTGCCGCAGTGGTACAAATTTACACGCAGTATTTGATCAGATTCTCGCTCTTGGTCTCGAAAACGTTGACCTTCTTGGGATTGAAGCCCAGATACACCGGCTCGTCGCTGGCGTAGTGGGTGGAGCCAAGCTCCTTGACCGTCAGCATGGTGTCGCCCACCCGGACGCTGACCAGCGTTTCGGAACCGGCGGGCATACCGGAGTAAACGTGGCCTTCCACCCAATGCGCGTCATCCGCCTGACGGCTGATGGACAGCTGCTCGGGCCGGACGCCGATGGTCACATCGACGCTGCCGGACTGGGGCGCGGCCTCGGTCATATCGCCCCGCTCGAAGCCCAGCTGACCGAGAGGACTATCGACCCGCATACCGCCGGCCTCTACCTGAGCGGTGCCCTTGACGAAGTTGATGCTGGGGTTGCCGATGAAGTCGGCCGTGTAGAGGTTCACAGGGTTGTCATACAGCTCCAGAGGCGGTGCGACCTGCACCAGCTCGCCCTTGCGGTACAGGGCGATGCGGGTGGACATGGTCAGCGCCTCCACCTGATCGTGGGTGACGTAGATGATGGTGGTGCCGGTCTCGTGATGGAGCCGCTTCAGCTCGGCGCGCATATCCACGCGGAGCTTGGCGTCCAGGTTGGAAAGCGGCTCGTCCAGCAGAAGCAGTCTGGGCTCGGAAACGATGGCGCGGGCGATGGCCACACGCTGCTGCTGGCCGCCGGACAGCTCGGTGGGATAGCGCTTGGCGAATTCACCGATCTGCATACGGTCCAGAGCGCTGGCGACCTTTTTGGCGATGGTCTCGCTGTTTTCCTTGCGGATACGCAGGCCGAAGGCCACGTTGTCGAACACGGTCATGTGGGGCCACAGCGCGTAGGACTGGAACACCAGATTCAGGTTGCGCTTGCTGGGCGGGGCGAAAGAAGCCTCCGCCGCGTTGACGATCTCCTTGCCGTCCATCAGGATGATGCCGTTCTGGGGCTTTTCCAGGCCGGAGACCACGCGGAGGGTGGTGGTCTTGCCGCAGCCGGAGGGTCCCAGCAGGGTCATGAAGTCGCCGTCCTCGATGGTGAGGTTCAGATCCTTCAGAACGTGGTTTTTGCCGTAATATTTATCAATATGAGTCAGTTCAATTTTACTCATGGTCTCGTCTCCTCTTTTTTATCTCATCTCAGCCGGCCATGCTCTTGGCCAGGTCTGCGTCTCCGAAGATATTTGCCAGTGCGTATACCAGGAACACGATGGAGAACATCACGATGGCCACGCAGTTAGAAGCCTGCGGGCAGTTCTGGTTCTGGTACTGGAACGCCAGATACGGCAGCGTGGAGGTCTTGGGCGTCATGATCAGGATGATCAGATCCAATTCCTTCATAATGGAAACGAAGATCAGCATGAAGCCGGAAATAAAGCCGCCCTTGGACAGGGGGAACACGATCTTGACAAAACGCTTGAAGAAGCCTGCGCCCTCGATGGTGGCGGCCTCCTCCAGCTCGCCGCTGATCTGCAGCATGTTGGAGGTACCGGCGCGGGAGGCAAAGGGCAGATGCTTGACCACGGAGGTCAGCGTCAGCAGGGCGAAGGTGCCGTACAGGGGCGGAATGAGCGTTACGCCGAAGAGCATCTGAGGCTTGGAGAACATGGACAGGTAAATGCCGCCAAACGCCACGGAGGGGATCAGGTAGGGGATAAACACCAGCTGCTCCACCAGCTTGCCGTGAAGCTTGCCGCGGCCCTTGGCGCAGATGTAACCGAGCATCTGACCGAAGATGGTGCCGAACACGCCGTTGACAAGGGTCAGCTTCAGGGAGTTCACCAGAGACATCATAAAGGTTTCATTCTTGAAGATGCCGGGGACGCCCTCCATGATGTTGGGATCACCCTCGCCGATCCAGTAGTACAGCGTGAAGTTGGACAGAGAATAGGTGCCCTCCTTCAGCATGCAGCTCTCCAGGATCAGGATGATCACCGGCATGATGATGCCGACGAGGAAGAAGATGAGCAGGATGATGGTCGCAATGGGCTTCCAGCCGCCCAGACCGATGGGGGTGGACCGTCCGCCCTTGCCGCCGATGGTGGCGTAGGACTTGCGGGCGCCGATGAGCCGCTGGTTGATGAACACCGACAGAGAAGCGATGCAGATCATCAGGATGGCCATGGCGAAGGCCGTCTGCGTGTTCTGGGACTTACTGTTGGAATACAGCTCGCTGGACAGCGTCCGGAAGCTGACGGGAGAACCCAGATAGTTGATGGTGCCGAAGGTGCCGATGGCCTTGGAGAAGGTCAGGATCACCGCGGAAAGCATAGCGGGCAGCACCAGAGGCAGGGTGATCTTCCGCAGGATCAGGGGCTTGCTGGCTCCCTGAATCTCGCCCATCTCCTCCAGCTCGGAGTTGATGGAGTTCAGTGCTGCGGACACCAGCAGATATGTATATGCGTAATAGTGGAGCGTCAGCACAATGATGATCGCCAGACGGCCGTAAGCGATGGGAGACAGAATGGCTTCGATCCGATCCGTGGATATGCCCGCATTCATCATGAGGGCCGCGATAAAGCCGGGAGCGCCGCCGACGCGGGGGGTCTTGAACATACTCAGCCATGCCTGAGACTTGACCCAGGAGGGGATCATATAGGGGATGATCACCGCCAAGGAGAAGAAGGGCTTGAAGGGAAGGTCGCTGCGGACCATCAGCCAGGCCAGTATGGAGCCAAGGGCGATGGCGCATACGGAAACGCCGACGCCGATGGTCAGGGAGTTCAGCAGGGGCTTGAACAGCAGATTCCAGGAAAGGTCACTGGCCAACAGCCGCTGCCAATAGTACAGGGTAAATTTGCCTACGTCGGCCATGGTGCCGCCGGTGGCTCTCAGGTCCCGCTGCGCGAGCTGGAACGTGGTGGAGAGCATGTCTACCAGGGGAAGAACGATCAAATAAGTCAACAAAACAATGGCAACCAGCACGATCACGTTATAGGGGTTGGTTACGACTGCCTTGACCTGATTCTTGAAACGCCTGGATTTCGAATAAGACTGATCTAATGGTTTCATCGTGGACAGGATCCCTCTCTTTCCTCTTGCGTGGAGGTGCGGTTTGCTATCGCAAACGTTTTCAGTCCTCCTGTTTTTTATGATACATTTTTCATAAGAAAAAGTCAAGAATTTAATATATATTTGGCATATTACAATAGAACAAGTGCATTTATTTTATGCACCTTGCATAGCTAAATAAACGTAACATTAACGCAAACTATTGCGCAAACGCTTTCTGTTTTGTCACAGGCCTTTTCACCGATGCAGAAGTACGATGATCGCGGGGCAAACAAATGACCCGATTGAAATTTTACATTGCGCCTCTTTGAGATCTGCCCTATAATTGGGTATCCCCTACCCTTCCGGTGAAGAAATTGCCGGATCGAAGCGCGCAATGCTCACTTTTATCGGGATATCCGCGCGTATTCTGCACCCCCTGCTTTCTTCCGCGGCATGATCCCGGTTATAACACCAAAAAAAACACGAGGAGTACAAGGCCATGAAAAATGTAAACGCATATACCGGGCCGCAGCGGTTCGCTCATCGCGGCTTAGTCCAGGCTGCGCCCGAAAACACGCTGGGCGCTTTCCAGGGAGCCGTGGACGGCGGATACGAGGGGATCGAAATTGATGTCCAAATGACCAGAGACGGCGAGATCGTCATTGCCCATGACAGCAATTTCACCCGGATGACGCTCGGCCATCCAGACGGCGGATCAAATCGCCGGATCAGAGATCTGACCTGGGATGAGATCCAGAAAATCGAATTGCCTTACGCAAATCACCTGCTGAGCGAAGTGCTGCCGGAACATTCCGAGATCCAATTGCTGGCAACGCTGCCAAAGCTTGTCATGGGTCAGGTTGAGGGGCGGGATTACGAAACGGCCCTGGCGGAGGATGGGCGCATGGCTCATCTGATGTGCTTTTCCGATTTTGACGCATGGCTCACCGCTCAGAGCAGAAGCATCACGGTCGAAGTTGAAGTCAAAGCCCCCGGCCTTGCTGGACCGATACTGGAATTGCTCAGTCGATCTCCCAATACCGGCAGCTACATCCTCTTTTCCGGAGATCCGGTCTACGTGGAAGAAATGCAGGCGGCGGTTCGCAAAAACGGAAAGCCAACCGGTTTGCGGATGGGGGCTAATATGCGCCGCTTAACGGAGGAAGCCAAGCGGATGATCCCGAACATGGATCTGTTTGAAGTGGGACTCAACGCGGATGCGTTTACCTGCGAGGATGTTCGCTGGCTGGGAGAGCATGGGATCCATGTGTTCTCGAATCTGGGAGATTATCCCGATTGGTGGGAAAAAATGGTTACACGCGGCGTGTTGGGGTTTAAGACCAACTACGCGGCGGCGTACACCAACTGGTGGAATTCCCGGCACTGAGCTTCAAGCCTGCCCGATTGCTATTGATTTGCCGCAGGACGCTGACCATGCCGGGATGACCACACATCTGACAGTATTTTATGGCCTCCGAATGTGCGGCAGGCTGTGCCTGACCGAGCTGCTATACCCTGGCAGCAGTCTCTCTTTTTTCTTCCCTCGCAGGCAGATTTTTCTCGGTTTTTCACGGGTGTGATCCTGCGCTTTTTGCGGAAATCGCCAGACGCAAATTTTGTTTGACACCATTTGGAATCGTGCTATGATAAGAGTGAAAGCACCCCCGCATCCACACTTTGTAAAACCGGACTATGGAGGGTAATGATATGGATTTTGAAGCGATCAAGGCTGCGGCCCAAAACTATCAGGCGGACATGACCCGCTTCCTGCGGGAAATGATCTCTCACCCCAGTGAAAGCTGCGAAGAGCGCGAGGTCGTCCACTGCATCAAGGCTGAGATGGAGCATCTGGGCTATGACAAGGTGGAAATCGACGGCCTCGGCAACGTCATCGGCTGGATGGGTGACGGCGAGAAAATCA
>OLFT01002833.1_pt1 | contig 13940 bp, 13 predicted proteins | sample 1604921 | NCBI WGS metagenome assembly OLFT01 (sample SAMEA3888897, study PRJEB22519) | human gut metagenome | biome: human gut; feature: human-associated habitat; material: faeces | place: Denmark | collected 2013 | reverse complement strand
TGTCAAAAAACTTCAAAAGTCTCCCCGATTCGAGTATACTCGATCGTCAAAGAACCCCTGTTCTCAGCAAATGAGGACGGGGGTTTTCTTAGAATTATCGGAGAAATAGCGTAATAGGCAAGAGAAAAGGGAGCTTTTCCAGCTCCAAATTGCTAATTTTTTAAGATTCATGGCAGCATATTTCAGCTTGACCCATCTGGTAACTGCGGCCAAGCCTCGGTGGTATGCTGAATTTGAAGTCTGGGGATATTCAGATACGGCATATGCATCGGAAAACGCACATAGAATTAAGCATCAAAAGCATCGGAAAGGAGGGCAGCCATGGAAGTATTTCTAATCTATCCCAAGTCAGAGCAAGCACAAAAGGAACTTGCCCATGAGCTTGCAAAATTTCAGGCAGAACAGGCGCTGAAATCCATCCAGAAGCTGCCCTGTTCCACGGAGCAAAAGCTGGAGCTGGTGGATACCGCCGTGAAGCACCTGAAAGCGCAGCAATAATACATAGAAAACGAGCAGATCAGCCTCAAAAGCCGATCTGCTCGTTTTGCAGTCAGTCTTTCCCTTTTTACTGATCATTTGCGGAAATGATCGCATCTCCATATTTGATGTAATCCACTTGACTTAAATCAAGCGGGGTATCAAACAGAGAATACGACTCATTTTCTACTGTTGGAGATTCCAGCAGCGGAACTTCATACGGTGCGGGACCAGTATTCTCACCGCTATCCCGGCGTAGTCAGCTACGATAGGATAGCATTTTCGATACACCGGCTGGCATAGGTGGCCAGCCGGACATTTTTGTCCGATTTGAACGTGGAAATGCCCTTGATGAGTCCGATGGTGCCGATGGAGATCAGGTCCTCCTGGTCCCCGGACTGGGAATAGTATTTTTTCACGATGTGGGCGACCAGGCGCAGGTTGTGCTCCACCAGCTTGTTCCGGGCCTCCAGATCCCCTTGGGCCCAGCGCCGGAGATATTCCCGCTCCTCCTCCGCCTTCAGGGGCCGGGGAAAGGACCCGCCCCCGCCCGACAGGCGCAGCGTAAAAAATAGTCCGTGCAAAAGCAAATAAATCGCCGGAGACAGCATCATAACACCCCCTGCCGAAGGGTATGTGGGGAGGGATTGTCCTTATGCGGGTGGATTGATGGGACGGGGTGCAGTATGATATAATACACTCAGCCCACCCGAAGGAGGCGACCCCCATGCCACGTAGTTCCAATCAAAAGTTAAAGCTGCTGTATGTGATGGACTTTTTGCTGCGCTGTTCGGATGAGGAGCATCCGGTGACGGTGAATCAGATCATCGACTGTTTGGCGGAAAAAGATATTCCGGCAGAGCGCAAGAGCATCTATGACGATATCGAGGCCCTGCGGCTGTTTGGCCTGGACGTGATCCAGGTGAAGGGCGGCGGTGTCTATGGCTACTATGTGGGGGACCGGGACTTTCAGTTGCCCGAGCTGAAGCTGCTGGTGGACAGCGTCCAGTCCTCCAAGTTCATCACCCACAAGAAGACGGTCTCCCTCATCAAAAAGATCGAGAGCCTGGCCAGCGTCTATCAGGCCCGGCAGCTCAGCCGCCAGGTCTTTGTGGCCAACCGCATCAAGACCATGAACGAGTCCATCTATTATAACGTGGACGAGATCCACAGCGGCATCGCCCAGAACCGGCAGATCCGCTTCCGCTATTTTGACTATACCGTGGACAAGAAGCGCCGGTTCCGCCGGGAGGGGGACTTCTATCAGGTCAGCCCCTTCGCACTCACCTGGGACGACGAGAACTATTACATGGTAGCCTACGATTCCCAGGCGCAGGTCATCAAGCACTTCCGGGTGGACAAGATGGTGGACATTGCGGTGCTGGAGACGGAGCGGGACGGCAAGCAGGCCTATGAGGCCCTGGACATGGCCGTCTATGCCCGCAAAGTCTTCGGTATGTTCAGCGGCGACGAGCGGCGGGTGCGCCTGCGCTTTGACAGCCGCATGGTGGGGGCGGTGCTGGACCGGTTGGGCCGGGATGCGGTGCTGGTCCCCGACGGCCCGGACCACTTCACCGTCACCGCCGACGTAGTGGTCAGCCCCCAGTTTTTCGCCTGGGTCTTCGGCTTCCACACCCTGGCCCAGATCATCGGCCCCCAGGACGTGGTGGAAGAGATGCGGGAGTATCTGGCCCAGGTGGCGGAGATGTATCCTGCACAAGAGCAATAAACAATAAAACGAGCCCCCTGTCAGCTGTGTGTGACAGGGGGCTCGGTCATATCTTGACGGATGACGGAAACGGGGGAGGATCAGCAGATGGTCTTCTGCTCCTGCTTGATCTTCCAGACGAACTCGTCGGTGTGGCTCATGGTCTCCTTCTGGAGACGATAGATGTTGTCGATGGTGACGTCGGCAGACTCGTGGACAATGCCCTCGGTGGAGCCGGTGGCGATGCCCTGTTCGGCCAGCAGCATGGCGTGCAGCGTGGCGAACAGACCGGTGTAGGCCCGGAAGGCGCAGCTGGGCTTGGCGCCGTCGCAGATGATGCCAGCCTGGTTGCCGAGGCCGGTGCGGACGATGTCGTTCAGGACCTGGGCGGAATCGCCGCGGAGATAGGCCACGCCGCAGGCGGCGGCAGCGGGCGCCACACCGCCGCAGTAGCACTCGGGGGACAGGTGGGCATACTCGTTGGAACGGTAATCCAGATAGATGTTCATCAGGTTGGAGAGGGTGACGGCGCGGATGATCTTTTCCTCAGACTCCTTGCGCCACTTACCAGCAGCCATGGGGCCATGGTGCAGATGATACCCTGGTTCCCGCTGCCCGTGTTGCTCATGGCGGTGTAGCTGGTGCCGCCCATGCGCGCGTCCAGACCGGCGATGGTCCAGGCCAGGGTGTAGTTATACTCGTCCTTGGTGACCAAGCCCTTCTCCATGTTCTGGAGCAGGACGCGGCCACACTGCATGCCCAGGGGGGTTGTCGATGCCGTCCTGGCAGATATCCTGGGTGAGCTTCATGGCATAGCGGATGTGGTCCAGCTCCGCCAGGTCCACCGTGTTGCAGAACTCCACGATGTTGGGGATGGTCAGGATGGACTTGTCCACGTTGTTCTTCTTCAGAGCCTCGGTGATGGGGTTGATGTCCCGGATGTCCAGCAGGACCTTGCCGTCGGCCTCGACATAGCAGATGCCGTTGTGTTCGTTCTGAAGGACGACGGTGGCGTTGTGCTCATCGGTGACGATGTTGGTGGACAGATAGATGGAGGGCACGTCCACCTCCAGGTCCTGGGTAAAGGCCCCGGCGGCCAGCAGCCTGTTGACCAGAGCTTCGGCCTTCTCCAGATCCTCGTCGGTGATCTTGGTCAGGACCTCCATGTCCATGTCGGGGTCACCGGCGACAACACCCATGGCGGTGGAGATAAAGCCGCCGTGTCTGCCGTGAGAGTTGGGGATCAGAACGGCCTGGACGCCGGTCACCATCAGGCCGGAGCCCTTCAGGTGGATCTCCTTGATCTCGCCGGGGGCGTGCTTGCGGGCCAGGGCGGCAGCCAGGGCGAAAGCCATTGGCTCGGTGCAGCCACAGGCGGGGATGAGCTCTTTTTACAGAAGCTGTACGTAAATGTTCTTTGCCATAATCAACGAACTCCCTTTTCTAGTTTGCCGAGTGTCGGCTTGTTCATTGTTGCGGACTTACATTCGCTATAACGGACAACCAGCGTAAAAAAATAATTCCCTTACCTCGGCAACAGACTAGCACGTCTTGTAGAGATAGTCAATACACAATTTTCCTCGGCACGCGAAGTTTGTTCAAACACCACAATTTCGGAAGAAGCAATTTGTGTACAATGATAACGAACTATCGTCCGATATGCAGGACGATTAAAATTTACCTCATTCGTAGCTGACGAGAGAACAGAAGTTTGCGTCCCGGTCCCCGTTGTTTACATAGCTGTGGGGCTTGGCGGCGTCGAAGGTGATGGTGCTGCCCGCCTCTACATGATAGGTCTTGGATTCGATCTCCAGATCGATGGCTCCCTCAAAGACGAAGATCAGCTCGCTGCGGCTGTTTTTGTGCCCGTCGGAGTGATAGGAGCAGCTGGGCTTATAGGTGCAGTAGAAAAACTCGTATCCCGTGACCGGGGAGAAGGGGACCATGCAATAGTTTTCGGCCAGGCCGGACTTGTCGCACAGGGGGGTCACGTCCGCGATCCGGCGGATATCGCACAGATGGGTGGGGGTGGTGTCCAACAGGGTGTCGAACTTGACCTTCAGGCCGTTGGATATCTTCCAGATGGTGGAGATGGTGGGGGTGGATTCAGACCGTTCGATCTGACTGAGCATGGTTTTGCTCACGCCGGTCATATTTGCGACCTCGCTGAGACTGAGCCCCATGCGGCCACGCAGGCGCTTGAGATTGTCGCCGATGCCGATAAATTCATCTTTTCCTTGGCTCATATGGTTCTACCTTTCCGTTTTATTGATCGATGGGTGTCTGGAATGCTGCAAAAGCAAGTGGATTTTTCTTGTGCTGCTTTGAGTTTAGCAAATTGCGCTAAAAGAATCAAGGAAAAATTTACTTGACATGTATAGTTTTTTGGCTTATGCTTTTGATACGCAATAACGGACATACGAACTTTATTTCGGACAACACAACGAAGGCGACCTTTCCTTACCCAAACCGCAAAGAAGAACATAACAGGGAGGTAAAGCATGGAAACCACGAAAAAAATGGGGATCGCGACCACGATCAACACGGCGGGCGCGATATTGGCATATCTCATCGGCGCTGGCTTTGCCAGCGGACAGGAGACGATGCAGTTCTTTTCCAACTGGGGCTCTGTGAGCGGCTGCTTCGAGATCGGCGTCATCTTCATCGTATTTCTGGCGCTGACCTATGTGGGCGTTTGTTATATTGGACGCACCCGCAACGCAGCGGACATCAAGGCCCTTTACGAGGTGGTAGGCGGCAAGGCAGGGGGCAAGCTCCTCAGCTTCTTTGTGTGGGCCTATAATCTCGGCTGCTATTTCTTTATGATCTCCGGCTTTGGCAACGTACTCAATCAGCAGTTTGGGCTGCCCCGCCCCATCGGCAACGCCATTGCGGTGATCCTCTCCGTGGGCACGGCGCTGCTGGGGCTGAAGAAGATGGTAGACATCATCGGCAAGATCGGGCCTGTTGTGGTTGGCTTTTCCCTGATCCTGGGCATCGTCTCCGCCTTTTGAACCTTCCCTCAGATCAAGGACAGCGTCGCCCTGTTAGAGAGCGGGGCCATCACGGTGAACCGGGCGGGACACAGCATCCTCCTCTCCGCTATCTCCTACACGGGCACCTGTATCCTGATCCCCATGGCCTATGTGGCCCAGTTGGGCCACGAGCTGAGTCCCTATCGGGAGAAGGACACCAGACGGATCATGATGCTCAGCACCCTGTCCTATGGCCTGTGCTGCATCCTGCTGGGGCTGAACTATCTGGGCAACATCGCCGAGTGCTCTGTGGCGGCGATCCCGAACCTGGTCCTGGCCAACCACCTGATCGGCGGCGCTGGCATCGTCTTCTCTGTGATCATTATGCTGGCGATCTACTCCACCATGTGCCCCATCCTGTGGACCTGTGCGTCTATGCTCTGGTCCAATGAAAAGTCCCTGCCCTACAGAGCGTTTATCGTGGCCTGCGGCGTGGTGGTATACTTTGTGGTCCTGTTTATTCCCTTTCGGCAGCCTGATCCTGCGGCGCATTATGAAGGAGAAGGGGATCAAGACACGGGTGATCGTCTCCGGATACGACTCCCTGGTATATGGCGCGCGGCTGGTGGAGTATAACAATTTGGAGACGGAGACGGACGTGGTCAACATCACCTATCGGGAGAACGAGATCCGGGTGGACACGCTGCCCTCCTGCGACTATGACGAGTATCTCAAGCGCTGCAAGGAGATCCCCGCCCTGGACGCCACGGAGCTGGTCCACGGCGACACCGCCCTGGATATCAGCATCTCTAACGTGAACCCCCTGCTGCACATCCCCAGCGTGGTGATGAACACCGGCGCGATAGAAAACTGGGGTCTTGTCCCCAATTTGGGTGCGCCCGACGTGTACTATGACATCTATGCCTTCGGCTGCTCCCCCGCCGTGGGCGAGGTGCAGTATGCCTATTACGAGGACCTGGTAAAGATCACAAAGGCCTTTGGTGTTGGCATCTGCCCGGTGGAGAAGGACGCGCTGGTGTCCTCCCGCATGGGGCTGATCGGACAGTTCTTCTATGGCCCGGATTTCAGACTTCCCTTCACCGAGCCGCTGGATCTGAACACCTGGCTGCCCGCCCCTGTGGGTGCGCGGTTCGAGCTGAAGTCCCGCTATATCACCGAGGATGTACCGGTGGGCTGCGTGACCGCCATCAACTTTGCAAAGCTGTTCCAGTTGGACACGCCGGTCCTCCACGCTATGACGGGACTGAGCAACATCATGATGAAGACGGATTATTATCAGCAGGGCTACACCATGAAGGACCTGGGTCTGGATGGCATGAGTCCGGCGGAAATGGTCGCGTATATGCGCACGGGAGAGACACGATAACACACAGACATGAAAAAAGAGCCGGTCCCGGCTCTTTTTTCATGCTAAGATTCATCAGCCCTCGTCCAGCAGCTCCTCGGTGAGGGCACAGGCATAGTTGACGGCCCGGGTGCAGATGGTCTCATACAGATTCTGCTCTTTGATGACCGCCAGCTCCTCCGGGCGGCAGTTGTGCAGGCCGCCCAGCATATCGCAGCAGTTCAGGCTGCCGAATTTCTCGATGAACCGTTTGTTGAACGCTTCCCGTTTCCCCTTGGCGTAGTTCAGCTTGTCCACATCACCGGCCTGGTCGTTGGCAAATTTATAGCCCAGGGCCATGTAAGCGCCGGTGACGCAGCCGCAGGTCTCGGAGCGGCCCATCCCGCCGCCGATGAGCGCCGCGATCCGGCGCGCCTCCTCCCGGTTAAAACCGAGCTTTGGGGCCATGGTACCAAATACGCACATGGCGCAGTTGATCCCGTCGTCAAAGCCTTTGAGCATTTCCTTGGGGTCGATGTAAATTCTTTCTTCCATAGCGAGCGCTCCTTCACCTGTATTGATGCAGCGTACTGCACAAACACATCACAAGTCCGCTATATGGGAATAGTAAATATAAATATCCGTTAAAACGGAAAATGAACGCTTGATTCCAACCGGGCATATGGTATACTTATGATAAAAGAGCGGTTGGGAGGTTTTTAGATGAGACGAAGATCGTGTGAACTGCTTTCTGCGGCGGCCCTGTTCCTGCTCCTTGCAGGCTGCGCGGCAAAGCCGGGGCCATCCGCGCAGCTGGATGCTCTGACCGACGCCGACCTCCCGCTGAGTGACGCGGCACGGCTCCGCGCTGCGCCGGAGTTTCTCACGGAGGAGCAGCAGACCCTTTACCGGCGGGCCTTTGCCCTCTACAGCGCCATGTTCGACGGGGAGACCACCGGCATTGATGACGCCTTTCCCGCCCAAGACGGTCAAACAGAGCATGACGAGTACACGCCGGACGGCTCCGACTGCACCTACGTCAGCTCCAACAGCCGTTGGCGGTCCTGGGCCGACTTTGACCGGGTCGTCCACGGGCTGTTTACCGATGCGCTCTGGTCTGCCTGCAACGACAGCGGCAACGGGCCGATCTACATGGAGTACGATGGTCGGCTCTTCATCCTGGACTGCGCCTATGGAGACCAGTATTACAATGACAACATTCCCGACGAATTCGCGCTGACCGCACAGACGGACCAGCGGATCGACTTTACGGTGACGGCGCACTACTCCTACCCCTATCCCCGCCGGGACGAGACTGAGGAGGAGCGGGACAGGCGGCTGGAGACGCGCTATGAGTACACGCGCACCTATCCGGTCACGCTGGTCAACACCGACGCAGGCTGGCGCTTCGACGCGTTCACCACGCCCAACCAGGCGGACATGCGGCTCATTGGAGCGTGGGACGGCGTGGAAGAGACTGATTTTTATGGCGAAACATAATAAAAAGGACGGTTCCCATGATTTTTCAAATCACAGGAACCGTCCCTCTTTGTATATCAGTATTTACTTAGCAGGTGCGGCTTCAGGCTTTGCGGGGGCTTTCGCGGCGGGCTTAGCCTCGGCTTTGGGGGCCTCCGTCTTGGCAGCTTCCTGCTTGGGCTGCTCGCCCCGGCTGGCGGCCACGGCCTGGAGGATGGTGCGGCCATCGGCCTGCTTGGCGTGCTTCTCCACATCCATGCGGTTGCGGGGGCTGCGGACCAGGCAGCCGGCACCCTGGACACAGCCGCCGTCGCAGGCCATGCCCTCGATGAAGTTGCCCTCCAGCTTGCCCAGCTTCAGCTTCAGCAGGGCCATCTCGCACTCGGCGATGCCGCTGCAAGGTACGGGCTTCAAGTCGAAGTCCACGCCCTTCTCCTTCATCACCTGGGCCACGGCCTGGGTCACGCCGCCGCTGCGGGCGAAGTTCCGGCCAAAGGGGCTGGCCTCGTCCAGGGGGGCCTCCTCCAGCTGGGTCAGGTCGATGTCCTTGGACTCGAACAGGGCATACAGCTCCTCATAGGTCAGTACGCAGTCGATGGCGTTCATGGTGCGGCCCAGCTGGAACTCCTTCTTTTTGGCCACGCAGGGCCCGATGAAGATGACCTTGGCGTCGGGCTCCTTCTCCTTGAGATACAGGCCGATCATCACCATGGGGGAGGGGGTGTGGGAGATGTACTTGTCCAGCTGGGGGTACTTCTTCTTCACATAGCCCACAAAGCCCGGGCAGCAGGAGGAGGTGAGAATGCCCTTCTCCGCCAGCTCGTCAGACTCCCGGTCTGCCACCATGTCGGCGCCCAGGGCCACCTCGGCCACGCCGGAGAAGCCCAGAGCCTTCAGTCCGGCCACCACCTGGCCATATTTGGCGGGGGCGAACTGCCCGGCGATGGAGGGGGCGATGACGGCGTAGGTCTTATAGCCCCAGTGCTCGCTGCCCCGCAGCATCTGGATGGCGTCCATGATCCAGGACTTGTCCTGAATGGCCCCGAAGGGGCACTGATAGACGCAGTTGCCGCAGGAGATGCACTTGTTGATGTCGATGGACGCCTTCTTGTCCGGGCCCATGGAAATGGCCCCGGCGGGGCAGCCCTTTTCGCAGGGGCGCTGAGTCTTGACGATGGCGCTGTACTGGCAGGCGTTGACGCAGCGGCCGCAGGTGACGCACTTGTCGTGGTCGATGTGGGCCCGGTGGTTCACGATGGAGATGGCGTCCTTGGGGCAGGCGTGGACGCAGCGGGTGGCCAGACAGCCGCGGCAGGAGTCACCCACGGTGATCTCGGTGACGGGGCACTCGTCACAGGCGATGGGCAGCACCTCCACCACGCAGGGGTTGGCCTTGTCGCCGCCCATGGCCAGCTTCACCCGGCTGTTGATGATGGCCCGCTCCTTATAGATGCAGCAGCGCAGACTGGCGGCGGGACCGGGGATGATCTTTTCGGGGATATCCAAAATTCCGGTCTGGATGCGGTCCTCCCAAGTCAGACGGGAGACCTCCGTCAAAACAGAAGTTTTCAGCTCCTGGATTTTCGTTTCAAAATTACGCATACAAGCTCTTTCCTCCAACTTTTCCCCGTGCTTTCCATGGTTTCGTGATACGAAATTGCAAGTTTGCACGGGCTCCCTTTCGTTGTGCAAGTTTTCCTTCATTTATCGCCCTATTCTACCCTAGTCCCATTTTCTTGTCAATGGATATATTCACGATTTTTCGACCATTTTTGCCCGTTTTTCCCACATAAAATGGCCGCACTGGCGGGGAAAGGGCGGCATAGGCTGGTCTGTCATCTGAAAGAAACGGAGGCAGAGCCAATGGACGAACATCGCGTGCAATATTTTTTGGGAGCCAATGCCCCGGACGGGTTCTATTCTCTGTATCCCCAGCTCATCGACTTAGAGCGGGCCCGGGCCGTCTACATCTTAAAGGGCGGGCCGGGCTGCGGCAAGTCCACCCTGATGCGCCGGGTAGGGGAGCGGATGGAGCAGGCGGGGCTGGAGACGGAGTACATCCTGTGCTCCGGGGACCCGGACTCCCTGGACGGCTTAGTTTTGCCCCAGCTGGGGGTGGCTATTGTGGACGGCACGGCACCCCACGTGGTGGAGGCCAAGTATCCGGCAGTAGTGGAGCGGTATGTGAACCTGGGCCGGAGCTATGACGCCGCCGGGTTACAGGACGTGCGGGAGGAGATCATGGGGGCCATGGAGGGCTATCCCGCCTGTTACCAGCGGGCCTATCGCTGTCTGGGGGCTGCGGAGCGGCTGCGGGAAGATATGCGCTCGGCCCTGCTCACCGACGCGGCGGGGGAGAAGCTGGCCCGCCGGGCCCGGGGCATCATGGCCCGGGAGCTGCGGCCCCGGTCCGGGGGACAGAAGGGCAGGGTGAAGCAGCGCTTTTTGGGGGCGGTGACCCACAAGGGGGTGCTGTGTCTCTATGACACCGCCTTCGCCCAGTGCGGGCGGGTGTATGAGCTCTCTGACCGGGACGGCCTGGCCCACGAGCTGCTCATCCATCTGCTGGCCGGGGCGGTGGAGGGGGGCTATGACGCGGTGGCCTGCCCCGACCCCATGGCCCCCAACCGTCTGGCCCATCTGCTGGTGCCCCAGCGGGGGCTGGCCTTTGTCAGTACGGCGGGGGAGACGGCCCTGCCCCGCCCGGCGGACCGGCGCATCCACCTGGACGGGGCGGCGGAGGGGGAGGTCCTCCGCCGGGACCGCCCACGGCTGCGCTTTGCCCGAAAGGTCTCCGCCGCCCTGATGGGCGAGGCCGTGGCCAGCCTGTCCCAGGCCAAGGCCATGCACGACAGGCTGGAGGCCCTGTATAACCCCTATGTGGACTTTGACCTGGTGGAGGAGACCGCCCGACAGATCGGGGACGAGATCTTGAACGGATAACAGAAAGCCCCCAGCAGCGCCGCGAGGTCACGCGGTGCTGCTGGGGGCGGGTGTTTAGGAAAAATATGCCGGTCATCACAATTAGTCCAACGACGTTGACAATAGGTCCAAAAGTGGGTATACTTTGGACTAATTAGAAGTTGGTTGGACAAATCGATCTGGGGAGGGCGTCATGAGAAATTTTGACTATACCAAATTGGCACAGCAGAAGTGGGACGCAGAGATACTCTCCTATGTGGCAAAGATACACGAGTATAAGGGACGGCAAGACCTGTATGTCCGACAGAAGCCGGTGGAATTAAGCCGTTTGGTAGAGGTTGCCCGTATCCAGAGCACAGAGGCTTCCAATAAGATCGAGGGCATTGTGACCACCAGCACCCGGATGAAACAGTTGGTGTCGGACAAAACGACACCACGCAACCGGGACGAAAGAGAGATCATGGGCTATCGGGATGTACTGAATACGATCCACGAAAGCCATGCGTTTATCCCTCTGCGCCCTGCTTACATTTTGCAGCTCCACCGTGATCTGCTTAAGCGCACGGGCCTTTCCTATGGCGGGGGTTTTAAAAATGTGCAGAACTATATCAATGAAACCAGACCGGATGGATCTCAGGTCACGCGATTTACACCGGTGGCACCCCATGAAACGCCTGCGGCGATAGAGGCCATTTGCAGCAGTTATGCCCGCGCCTTGGCGTTAGAAGTCATTGATCCGTTGATCCTGATCCCGGCCTTTATCTGCGACTTTCTCTGTATCCATCCGTTTAATGATGGAAACGGACGTATGAGCCGCCTGCTGACGTTGCTGCTTCTTTATCAAAATGGGTTTGAAGTAGGCAAATATATCAGCGTAGAGAAGGAAATCGAAAAGACAAAGGACGTATACTATGATGTCTTGGAGGGAGCGGACTTTGGCTGGCATGAGGAGAAGAACGACTATACGCCATTTATCCGCTATATGCTGCAAGTGATCCTTTCTTGTTATGTGGAGTTTGAAGAGCGGGTGGGCTTGATGCAGAGCAGCGGCGCAAAAAGCACCGCTTATGATGTGGTCAAGGCGTATGCGGATGCCAAGGTCGGGAAATTTACCAGCGCGGAGGCAGTCGCGGGCTGCCCCAGCGCCAGCCGCTCCTCGATCTTTGCTGCACTGAAGAAGTTGACGGATGAGGGCTATCTGACCCGCTTGAAGTCAGGGCGAAGTGTCGCCTATGTTCGCTCACAGGCTCTTTCTGTCGGCACCATATTTTGATTTTTTAACGAAAAGGACAGGCTGATGATTTGTCGGTCTGTCCTTTAAAACTATCTGATCATGATGTCCGATGTCCGTGGAAAGCTCGCCCTTTTCGTATGCAATAGCTTCTTCCAAACCCAATTTGATTTTAGCAAAGGTGCTCATGTCAATTTCTCCTCAAGAAAGAACAAATATTAAAAAAGTCGTTGCAAACCATGTAAAGTTCGCAACGACTGGTACGGCTGAAGGGATTCGAACCCCCGACCTACTGGTTCGTAGCCAGTCACTCTATCCAACTGAGCTACAGCCGCATTTCCCGCGCTTCACGCAACACTCTGTCGAGCGCTACGCTAGTATAACACAGGAAAAATAGAAATGCAAGAGGGAATTTTCGATTTTTTGAAAAAATTTTGTATAATCAAGTGAGGCCGGGGCGCAGAGCAGATCAGGCGTAGCCGTATTCCTCCCGCTTCCGTAAAAAGAAGCTGACGGTGACCAGCAGGGCCAGGGTCTCGGCCACTACGATAGCCAGCCAGATGCCGTCCACCTTCAGAACCAGGGGCAGCAGTAGCACGGCGGCCACCTGGAACAGCAGGGTGCGCAGGAAGGAGATGCAGGCGGACACCGCGCCGTTGCCCAGGGCGGTGAAGAAGGCGGAACCGAAAATGTTGAAGCCCACCAGCAGGAAGGACAGGGAGTAAAGCCGCAGGCCGCGGCAGGTGAGGGCAAACAGCTCCGGGTCATAGCCCACGAACAGACGGCACAGGGGGGCGGCCAGCCCCGCCGCGATGAGGGTGAGGGCGCAGCCGGTGACGGTGACCAGGGTCAGGCTCTTGCGGAACAGGTTGTGCAGCTCGTCCTGGTGGGCGGCCCCGAAGTGGAAGCCGATGACCGGGGCGCAGCCCATGGAGTAGCCCAGGAAGATGGACACGAAAATAAAGTTCACGTACATAATGACCCCATAGGCGGCCACGCCGTTCTCCCCTGCCAGACGCATGAGCTGGAGGTTATAGAGCATGTTCACCAGGGACATGGACAGGTTGGTCATCAGCTCCGACGCGCCGTTGGTGCAGGTCTGGAACAGGGCCCAGCCGTCGAACCGGGAGGGACCTAAGTGGAGCAGGCTGGTGTTCCGGCTGAAAAAGTAGACCATGGGGGACAGGCCGCCCAGACACTCGCTGAGCACCGTGGCCGCCGCCGCCCCGGGCAGGCCGAAGCCCAGAATGCCCACGAACAGCAGGTCCAGCGTCATGTTGGTCAGCCCCGCCGCCACCGTCACCGTCAGGCCCAGCTGGGGCCGCTCGGCCACCACGAAAAAGCTCTGAAACACGTTTTGCAGCATGAAGGGCCCGGTGGATAGCAGGACGATGCGACCATAGAGCACGCAGCTTTCCAGCATCTCGCCCTCTGCCCCAAGGGCTGCGGCGATGGGCCGGAGGAACAGCTGCCCCAGCAGGGTCAGCGCCACCCCGGCGGCTAAGATCGTATAGACCAGCATGGAGAAGATGCGCTCGGCCTTTTTCCGGTCCCCCTCGCCCAGGGTGCGGGAGACCAGGGCACTGCCGCCGGAGCCCACCATAAAGCCCAGGGCACCCAGGCCCATGAGCAGGGGCATGATGAAATTCACAGCGGCAAAGGCCGTTTTGCCCACGAAGTTGGAGACGAACAGCCCGTCCACCACGCCATAGATGGACGTGAAGATCATCATAGTGATGGAGGGCAGGGTGAACCGCAGCAGGCGGGGATAGGTAAAGTGGTCGGATAGTTGGACCCGCATGA
>OLFT01002815.1_pt1 | contig 14036 bp, 14 predicted proteins | sample 1604921 | NCBI WGS metagenome assembly OLFT01 (sample SAMEA3888897, study PRJEB22519) | human gut metagenome | biome: human gut; feature: human-associated habitat; material: faeces | place: Denmark | collected 2013 | reverse complement strand
TCATATTCACTTTCATCACGAAAAGGTGATCGTATGACATATATTCACGGGTTAGCATAATATATATGTCTATTTTAAAAAATAAGTTAAAAAAAGCTGTGTTACAATCATTAACACAGCTTCCATACTCCCAATTATTTTAATTGTCTTTGTGGTAATCTATTAGAAATACCAAACCATATCACATTACAGTGGCGTTCTTACCTCTATTAAGTTACCATCTAAATCATAGAATCTAACCACTTTTTGCCCCCAGCTGTAAGTCATAAGGTGGTTAACATATTCAACTTTTGGATATAGTTTCTCTAGCTTCTCGACAAAAGCTTCTATGTCTTTCTCTTCAAAATATAACTCAATTGAATTATTTTTGTGAACAATATCTTTATTCACAAATTCACACCATATTTTTTCATCCTGCAGCACAAGCCCTTCTGTCATAATTACATTTCCATCACTATCAAGTAATACTTCAAGTCCAAACAAATCATGATAAAATTTTTTGGCTAATTCTATATCATTAACAACAATCAAAATATTTTTCAGTTTCATAGCTTATACCTCAAATAGTTATCACTCTCAATTCGACAAACTGGAATTGAGATTTCATATATTCCAAGGGATTTAATAACTGTTATATTTTATTATCAAATATCTCTCAATCCCTTGAAAACACAAAGTTTATCGCAGGTGAGCTTTCCCTTATTGTTTCCCTTGCGTTATATCGTCCCACCAGTGTTTACGAACTCTGATAAGGGCAAAAACAAGGGCAAGAAAATTATATAAAACAGTATAACACAAAATAAAAGTGACATTGTGAACTGATTGAAATGCTTCTATATTTTTATTGGTTTAAAGGAGACACAACATGAATACCATTTACGCAGAATACAACATGTACCACAACAGCATTGACATTTATACAATATTTATTGTGTCAGGCACCATTGTTTTCAAACTGCATAACATCATCCGGCGGATTCAGAGCATACAAAAGTCCATACGGCGAGCTGTATTCCCATTTCACTGGGATACTGACAAGCGCCGGGTGGACATCCTGCCAACATTCCAGTATTAAGAGAACATTCCCGGTTTCTATACAGCGGTTAAATACAGACATATCATAATATTTATTGTGTCAGGCACCATTGTTTTTTCATTCTCGGCATTGGAAGAACTTCTGCATATCTTCTGGTGAAAGAAGAACATTTCAGTTCCATTCCTCTGCCAGCAGGAAGTCACGAATATTGCGGTGTTTGATTCCATCTCGGCTCATATCCAGTTCGTCCATCGTTACAACGTATTTCGGGAAATTGTCACGAACACCGGCAAACGCCCCAAACTCACGCTGGATGGTTTCCTCCGAGGCAAGTAGATAGGAAACCTGAACATACAGCTTTTTCCCATGATCTTCACATACGAAGTCAATCTCCTTGTCAGAGACTTTCCCAACAGTCACAGAATAACCACGGCGCAGCAGCTCCATGTAGACAACATTTTCAAGGACAAGGTTAATGTCCTTCATGTTGCCACCGTACACGGCTTCCCGGACACCATGATCTGCAACATAGTATTTCTCGTTGACGGTCAGGATTTTCTTTCCCTGGAGGTCTTGGCGCTTCACCTGATAAAACAGGAATGCGTCCGTGCAGGCTTTGATGTAGTTCAGTACCGTTTCTGGTGAAACGGAGCGCCCTTCACTTTTCAGATACTTGGAAATGGCTGTGGAAGAAAAGGTAGTGCCGATGTTGGAAGTTATATAAGCAATAATTCTCTCCAGCATATCCACATCACGGATATTGTTTCGCTTGATAATATCTTTCAGCTCTACGGAGTTGAACAAGTCCCGCAAATACTGACGACTGGCGGCATCGTCGTAGCGAAGGTTGCTCAAATAGGGCATTCCTCCCAGCGTCAGATATTTTGTAAAGCATTGTCTTTCGTCTGCACCTTCGTAAACGGTGTGATACAGCTCCATAAACTCTCTGAATGAAAACGGGTAAATCACGAACTCCACATACCGTCCGGCAAGATAAGTGGCAAGCTCACCGGAAAGCAGCTTGGCGTTGGAACCGGTAATGTATATATCACAATCCAGCTCCACCCGGAAAGAGTTGATACATTTTTCCCAATCAGCCACCTCTTGGATTTCGTCGAAGAACAGATAAACCTTGCCGCTGATTTCTTTTGTTCTGCGAAGGATTTCATCATGCAATGCAACAGCCGTACAAAGGTGTGCATTGCTCATGTTCTCAAAATTCAGGGAAATAAACTGTTCTGGTTGGACCCCGTTTTGGGCAAGTTCCTCTTGGATCAGGCTCAGCATGACAGATTTTCCACTACGGCGAATCCCTGTCAGAACCTTTATCAGCTCATTTCCGATAAAAGGACGGATACGGCTCATATAAATTTCTCGTTTAATCATGTAGACCAGCCTCCCTTCTGAAACTGTCTATATGGTACCACGGCTATAACTGATTTTCAATACCGCAAATCCAGTTTTATCAGATATAATTGATAAAATACGAATTTCGACACAATCAGGCAGTTATACCGAGCGAAGTTTGGCTATGCGTTTTTATTGTGTCAGGCACCATTGTTTCATATTGAAATATAGTGTCTCTGTGCATGTTCTATATACCTCTGATTATATAATATTCAATTTATATAATCTCTCAAATGCTTTTTTATCAAAGTCTGCTTCTGTAATATATAGCTTTCTATCGCTATCAATGTCATTCTAACTCAATAGTCATATCAATTATACAATTAAAAGCAAAGATGCTGCTAACTGAATAACAACATCTTTGCTTGTTTAGAATGGGGATTATAAAATTTTAATGATAGTATACTGTGACATAAATATTTTTTAATGTTGCTGCTGCAACAGTTCCCGTTGAATACCTTGTAGATTCAAATTGAACATAATAATTTCCAACAGGGCTTAAATTATAATTGCCAAAATCTGCAAAAGTAAGAGAACTATTCCAACTTTTGCTGTCTGTATATCTGTCAAATGTGCCATCTCCATTATCCTCATCTTTAGCAACAAATAATTCGATGTTTCCACTACTTCCACTACTTTTTGTGGATGTAACCACTATTTTACTGATTGTGGAGCCTGACGGAACAGATGTGCTGCTGATTGTAAAAGAACCAAGAGCGGAAGTTGCCACTGTATCATTTGTTCCAAAAAAGGAATTTAACATTCCAACAGAATGTCGTGATGATCCAGAAGTTAATGCTGTCGGAGTTATTTCAAATGTCATTGTTTTCTCCGTCTCCGAATAATTTTCCTGAGTTTCTGCCGCAAAAGCTGTGACATTCATTGTAAAAAGCATGACAACACATACAATAATAGAAAAAAACGTTTTCTCATAATGAATCTACCTCCATACTTTATGTAATCATCCCCATCTAAATATACTAAATTGAAAAATCAAATCTTCCACCGATTTTATTATCCTCTGGTTTGATAGAATTCCATTCAATATTTTTAATTTTATCCAAAAGTTCATCTTTTGAATTTGCTTGAACAGTAGCTTTTTTTACTTCAATTTGCTTTAATTGTTCCTTTTTCTTCGCCTCTTTCTTCTCCGCAGCTTTCTTTTCCTGAATTTTTTCAAGATATTCTTTCTGACTAGCTGATGTTTTTTCTAATTGAGCAAAGAATGTTGTAGTTCCATCACTATTAAAAGAAATACCAAACTTTGTTATTTTTGTATCAGTATCTGCACTGTTTTCTATTCCGTTTGTCTTACCAAATGCTCTTTCAAATCCAAACTGAGCATTGATTTCATCCGACATACGCAAAGCACCTTCAATACTATGCATCTTTTCAGCATAATATTTGGGATCGGATGCCATCTTCTCCATTTCTTCCTTTGAGAAAATAACCGTAAACTCTTTATCACTTTGTGCTAAAATATCTTTAGCATTATCACCATTTTCAAAATCTGCAACCATAAAGTCCATATCTGTTCTTGAGCCACGCATATCTTTAAGCATTTTTTGTGCCTCTTTACTTAGATTTTTTTCGGCTATACTTTCTGTCACATTTTTCTTGACCTTATCATTTTCTGTTGTTTTCGCTGTTTCTTTTTTCTTATCTACTGTACCTGCCTTGTAGGTATTCTGATAACTTCCATAAACAGTACCCGTTGTATTCACATTCATTGACATATCCTTTGTCCTCCTTCTCTGAATCCGTTCTTTATTATTTATTGTTTCTAATATTATATATCGGCTTTATTCCGAAAACTATAATCCTCCCTGTTATTTTTATCCCATGATTATTGAAAATCTAAAATTTGAAATTCACTCTTAAATCAGATTATGCATTAAATATTATTGCTATTGACAAACCACCTAAATATGAATTAAAAGATACTTCTTGCTCAACAGAAAAAAGCAGCCTATTGCAAGTTTATTGTGTCAGGCACCAATTGTTCCAATGCAATTTCGGCATTTTTATCGCAAACGAAGCGGCAGAAGAAAACCTGAAAAAGAAACGGGATGGCAGCAACAAGTATCTCTATGAACTTGACTTTTCTTCAGCATTAAAAACAGCCAGAAAGTTCTTCATGCGCAGGGATTCTGGAAGGCACATCGATATTATCCGGCTGATGATGAAATATGTCCACGCAGTGAAAGACAGGTTCCGGAAGTTTCAACGGCCTCTCCGTGGAATCAGCGCAATTCATTTTGGATATCGGTAAGTTCTGCAACTGAATATCCTTCTTTTTGGCAGATGGACAGCATCTGTCTTTTTGGCATACCTGTTTTTGGCTTTTTGAGTTCAAAATATCGGATATTTGACAACAACTGAGCTATCGAACAAAACTTCGAACAACTGACTTAATGGCATTGCCATTGTTTTTCCATTTGTTCCTTTGATGAATCTTCTTTTTTATCTTCTTCACCAGTTCCTGAATCTTCTGGAAAGATTCTTCGCTGATTGTATGTTCCATCCGGCATGCATCATGATTTGCAGTTTCTGGAGATACCCTATCAGTTCTAAGAATTTATTAAGAAATTCTGCCGTTCTCCATTTCATATACTACATCGGCCACGTTCATTGTGGATACTCTGTGGGATACCAGGACAACCGTTTTCTTCTTGGCCGATTCTTTCAATGATTTTAAGATAATTCCCTCATTTAAAGAGTCGAGGTTCGATGTAGGCTCATCGAGTAGAATGAGGGGGCATTCATGGAGAAATGCTCTTGCAATTCCGATTCTCTGTTTTTCACCACCGGACAGCGTATCACCCAGTTCTCCGACTTCTGTATCATATCCTTTCGGAAGTGTCATAATAAAATCGTGGATAGACGCTTTCTTTGCGGCTTCCATAATCTCTTCTCTGGATGCTCCCGGCTTTGCGATGGCAATGTTGTTTGCAATGGAATCATGGAACAGGTGCGTTTCCTGTGTGACATAACTTTCCATATCTCTTAAATGCTTGGTTGGAATCTTGCGGACATCTGTACCGTCTACCGATACGCTTCCATCCTGCACATCCCAGAACCGCATCAACAGTTTTAAAAGTGTAGATTTTCCGGAACCGCTCACACCATGAATCCCTGTGATTTTACCCGGCTGTAATTTCAGTGAATAGTTATCTAAAATAACTTCTTCACCATAAGCAAATGTTACGTTCTCTGCCTCTGCTCCTGTAAATTCATGTTCCATGCTCTCTGCACCGGAAATTTCCACGTCACTCGGAATTTCTTCCACAAGCGGTGTCTCTTCCAGAAGAGAAAGAACACGCTCACCACTTGCCAGTGTCTGGTTCAGGTTGTTGGAAAGGCTTGATAATGCTACTACCGGTCCGAAAGAACCCATCATTGCGATGGTACAGGTTAAGATTCCCTCGAATCCCATCGCACCTTTGTCGTACAGCCAGATTGTCAGTGCAAGCATTCCAAAAGATGCAAGCAGGATAACCATGTTCGTAAAGGAACGCTGTGAGCCTTCCATTTTGCTTAATGACTCCTGCATTCCTGCAAGATTTTTGGAATGCTCAGACATCTGCTCTTTTCTCTTTTCACCCTGTCCGTACTGGATGGTCTCGTCCAATCCTCGTAAAGAGTCCAGAACAAAGCTGTTCAGTTCTCCGAAGTTTGTCCGAAATTCCATTCCCTTCTGGCTGCCACGTTTTCCATTCCACATCGGGATGGCTACTCCGACAATCAGATAAGCTGCCAGTGCAAGCACGCCTGCTAACCAGTGATATCTTCCGATAAAAATCACCATAACAATTGAGGTCAGTGTTGCAATCGCAATCGGGGAAATGGTATGTGCATAGAACACTTCCAGTAATTCGATATCAGTTGTAATAATCGAGATCAGATTTCCCTTATCCCGTCCTTCCAGTTTTGCAGGGCAGAGCTTTCTCAGTGCTGCAAACACTTTATGGCGGATGATTGCCAACAGCTTAAATGCGATAAAATGATTACAATACTGTTCCACATAATGCAGGATTCCACGAAGCACTGCAATTACGATCATGACTGTGATAATCGTTTTTACCGGAGTAAATACCAGCCACATATTGTCCACCGGAACAATCATTCCGGCTACTCCTGTCAGAAGACCATGCATGATAACCTGTCCTGCCAGTATCGTCAGGAAGATTGCACATAAATAACCCAATGTTCCAAGGATGATTGCTGCCAGCATGATATGGAGCAGGGGTTTTACCAGACCAATCAGACTTCCCATGATCTGGATGGCACTTCTGCGTTTTGTTGTATTCGTATTTTCACTCATTATGCCATTCCTCCTTTTCCATAGTTTTCCAGTGCCATCTGACTTTCATACAGATGTCTGTACGCACCATTCCGGCTCATCAGTTCGTCATGCTTTCCGCTTTCTTTGATTTCTCCGTCTTTTAAGAAATAAATCTTGTCAGACTTCACAACATTTGCCAGTCTGTGGGAGATCAGAAGCACCGTCTTTGTCTTTGCCAGTTCGTGAATCACATTCATGATCAGTTCTTCACTTTCTACATCGATATTGGATGCGGCTTCATCAAAAATATAAACCGCACTGTCTGTCCGAAGCAATGCTCTGGCAATTACCAGTCTCTGACTCTGACCGCCGGACAGGTTGCTTGCTTTTTCCAACAACTGTGTCTGCAAGCCATCCTGTGTTTGTAAGAACCCTAAGAGATTGACTTTCTGAAGGACAGCTTCCATCTCTTCTTTCGTTGCGTCCGGTTTTGCCATCTTCAGATTTTCTTCTACTGTACCTTTGAACAGGTAGCTGTTATGGCGAACCAGAACAACCCTCTGCATCAGATTGGTTTCATTCACTTCATTAAGCGGTACGCCACCGATGATGATTTCTCCGTTATATCCCCGGTTCTTTGCTGCAAGGATTCCGGCAATCGTACTCTTACCACATCCGGATTCACCAACCAGTGATACAAAACTTCCTGCCGGAAGATTCAAATTGATTCCTTTTAAAATTTCTCTGTCCTCTTCATAAGAAAAATACACATCTTTTAATGTGACATCTAACGCGACCTCCGGCAGTGTTTTTTCTCCGGCCTGTGGTTCCGGTAAATCTAAAATCTTGAAAATCTTATCACTCGCTGCCATACCATTCATTGCGATATGAAAGAACGAACCAAGCAGTCTGAGCGGCAGGAAAAACTCGCTGGCAAGCAGAACGATACATAACGTTCCTGCTACACTGATATTTCCTTTTAAGAATTCAGATACCGCAACTGCCATACCGATCGCTGCTCCACCATACGCCACAATATCCATCACGCTGGTTGAATTGAGCTGCATGGTCAGCACCTTCATCGTAATCTTACGGAAGTTCTGGGATTCCACATCCATCTCGTCTGCTTTCTGCTGGTCTGCCTGATAAATCTTCAGTGTGGTAAGTCCCTGTAAATTTTCAAGGAACGAATCTCCCAGTCCAGTATAGATGCTCCAATAGTTATTTAATAATCTCTTCGCCACTTTCTGTACCACCACGATAGAAATCGGGATCAGCGGTACACAGATCAGCAGGATCACACTCGCTTTCAGGCTCACTCTGCAAAGAATGATAAATAAGGTCAGTGGTGCGATCAGGCTGTAAAATAATTGTGGAAGATATTTTCCAAAGTATGTTTCCAACTGCTCCACACCCTCAGTTGACACCTGTACGACCTCCGAAGAGGATACCTGCTCACTGTAGGAAGCTCCCAGCTTTAACATTTTCTCATAAATCTTTTCACGCAGAATCCGCTTTACATCCACACACGCCAGATAGGAAGACCTTGCTCCCATCCGTTCACAGATAAATCGGATCACCACAACCAGAACTAAAATCAATATTGTCCGCTCAATGATCGGTACGGTTACTGCCCGGTATACTACCCGTTCCAGTAAATCTGCGATAGAAAAGACTGCCAATACCTGCGACAGGAGGGCTGCCCACTGCCACAAAATCGTATACACGATATACTTTTTTGCGTGGGACAACAGCCCCACCAGTCTTGTTTTAATCATAAGTAACTCCTTACTTTTTCTTCTCTTTGTTGCTACACACCAGATGCCAGATAGCAAGCACCGGATGATACAACAGCATCCTTGGTCCTGAAAACCGCATAACCTGCCTGATCTGTTCTCTCATCTCCGGCTTATAACAATGTACCTTACAATTCGCACAAAACGTCTTTTCTTCCATAAATGGACACTTTTGACTTTTTTGTTTTGCATAATCCGAAAGTTTTTGACAGTCAGGACACATCTGCCCTTCCTGTCTTTTTTCTTTCGGATGTTTTTTTCGGCAATACAGCCGGATCATCTCTTCCACGACATACTGTTCTTTCTGCCGTTTCTTTTCTACTTTGTCCATCTTACACTACGCTTTCTGCCATTTCAGCTTCAGGCTTTTCTGTCTTAACTCTTAAGAAGAAGTATAACAGGTGGCATACCCACACAACTGCGATACAGATTCTTCCGATTGGTACATTCTTCATGCAGATAAAGCCGATTGCCATGACTACCGTTACCATTCCGATAATCTTGCATTTTGTTCCCATTGTCATGGCTCTTTTCTGAACAAAACTGTCCAGATGTTTCTTATAAAGATTCGTTCCTACGAACCAGTCGTGCAGTTTCTTAGAACTCTTTGCAAAGCAAAACAGTGTTGCCATATAAAACGGAACGGTTGGCAGGATAGGAAGTACAATTCCTATCGTACCAAGTCCCAGACAAAGAAATCCAAGCACGATCCATACTACTTTTAAAGGATTTTTCATCTTCTTACACCGCCAATACAAATTTTCTGCCATCAACCCTTGTCACACCAAGTTCAATGCCATACATCTCCCGGATGCTCTCTTCCGTAATCATTTCTTCCGGATCACCTTCCACTAGCACTTTTCCATCTTTCATACCGATGACATTATCTGAATATGCGATTGCCTGATTGATGTCGTGCACTACCATGATGATGGTAATTCCAAATTCCTGATTGAGTTTTTTAACCAGTTGCAGGATTTCAATCTGATACCGGATATCCAAATATGTGGTCGGCTCATCGAGGAACAAAATCTTTGTACCCTGACAAAGAGCCATTGCAATCCATACACGCTGACGCTGTCCACCGGAAAGTCTTGACACTTCCCTGTCACGATATTCTGTCAGATTGGTTACTTCCAATGCCCACTGGATCATACGCTCATCTTCAGCACTGTCTCCCTGCATCATTTTCTTATGAGGGGTTCTTCCGAATGCCACCAGATTCTCAACGGTGATATCGTCTGATGCGCTGTTATACTGCTGAACAATCGCAACCTTTCTGGCAAATTCTTTTAAATTCAGGTTCTGGATGTTTTTACCCTTAAGGAAAATGTTCCCCTTTCTCGGATAGAAGTTCTTTGTCATCAGGGAAAACAGTGTGGATTTACCGCATCCGTTTGCTCCCATAATCGTTGTTATTTTACCTTCTTCAATCTTCAGGGATACGCCCTTTAAGACTTTATTTTTTCCATAGAAAAAATGCAGGTCTCTGACTTCCATCGCAGGCTTGTCTGCCCACTTATCCGCTTTTTTCACTTTCTTTACTGCTTCATTTTCTGTAGAAGTCAAATCCATATTCTTTTCTTTACTTCCCATACTTCTTAGACCTCCTTAACAGAATGATGAAGAATGGGCCTCCGACCACACTCATAATGATGAATGCAGATACCTCATACGGAGCGGCTATCGTTCTTCCGATGGTATCTGCCAACAGGAATGTAACTGTAACATCAGCAAGTGTTCCATGCGGATTTCCATACTTATCAAGTGTATAACCTGTTGTGAAATATTTCAGCTGACTTAAATATCCAAGTTTCTGTCCCACCGTCAAACCATTGAAGTTCAAAGTAATATAATATTTACCATTCTTTACAGTCAATTTAATAGTATGATTAATCGCTGTATCCGACATAGAAGCTGTTGTTTTATCAACTTTCACCATATTTTCGGTAATAGAATATACACCATCTGCAAGATTGCTGATATTCAATCCACTATTATAGCTTTTTGCTAATAAATCTTTAGTTATGATGTTTAGAGTTCTACGAGAATATTTCCGGTTACTCACATCTAACTTCTTGTCTGAAAGATACCATAATTTGCTATCTGATGTCAACACCATTTTCGCACAAATTTGTTGCCTGAATTGCAACAAATGAGCCGTTATTTCCTTTGATTTTGTTGCTATTCAGACAACAACGGACGCAAAAGTGCTGTTATTGATAGCATTTTATCAACAACAGCACCTTATTGAAATTTTTTCTTATTTTGTTACATGATATGCGTAAATGAGAATTTTTCTCACTTCTCATTTATACCCAGAAATATAATAGTGCAGTGCTTTCCGGCATGTGCATTGGTCCTACACTGCAGGTTACGGTAACTGGCACAATTCCCATCGTACCAATCCCCGTCCATCGGTGGATTCTGCACGCTTCCATCGGGATTTTTACAATATTATTCTCTATTCTTGCTTCTTCCAAAACTTCATTATGCTCATACTTTAGTGTTTTCAATTTTCCAGCCATCATTTCACCGTTCGCTCTGGAGTGTGCAGCCATCTCTTTCAGCTTTAATTCCAGATAGCTTTCTCCATTCTCCTGAACGATTTCGGCTATTTCTTCAAATCCTCTCATCGCCATAGAGTCTCTTCCCTGACCCTTCTTTTTATTCATCCGGTAAAGCCGGAACACTACCGGATGCCTTTCACATTTCTGCAGATTGTGCTGTATCTCCTGATCCAGTTCATTCTCTTTTTTCTTGTATACTGATTTTTTCTCTGCATAAGCGTTAATCATCAGTTCCAGCATGTGGATGTCGATATTCTCCACCATAACATCCAGTGATTCCTCGATTTCTTCCGGTTTTGCACCGATTTCTTCCAGATATTTTTCAAGATTCTCATACAGCTTGGTATATCTTTCCAGCCATTCTTCTCCCACAGGAGTAAATTCCAGTGATTCTGTCAGAATTCCTCTTTCTATGCAGTTCTTAAAATAACGGTTCACCGTTGATCGGTTCACGCCATAATATTCTGCGATACTTCCCTGAGCTCCACGTTTCTTTTCTACTTTTGACAGACCTTGTAAATATTGCAGTTGCAGCATTGTAGGTCTGTTCTGTCTCTTTAGATGTTCACCTTTTTCCATTTTCCTGTTCCTCTCTTCGTCACCATACATGAATATTCAATTCCCGATAATCGATTGGCAATGGCTTCTGTTCAAAGCGTGTAATCGCAATGATTGCCACTGCTTCTGTAATCGGAATTCCTGTATTGGCAGTATAGGTAAAGATGTCTGTCGGCAACTGATAAACACCTTTTTCTTCTTTCGCCTGTATCCATTCATCCTCTCTTCTGTACCATACATAGCCGATGGATTCGTCCTTTTTTGTCCTGAGCAGGAAGCAGTTCTGGGACTTTTTCACTCTCAATATGACGGAGTGCTCCAGTTTCCCGTACTCTGGTACAAGGAATCTCGGATTGCGTCGTTCCGGTTCATACAGTCCGAATGCCATCGGGAACTCGCCATCCTCATAAAAGGTATACAAGTCCATATCGTCATAAATTCGATCGTATACATCACCGTACTGCAGAAAGTTTTCAATTCCTTTTAATCCTTCCGGACTGATATAATGTTCCACTCTACAGGCATCTTCCTGCGCCCTCTGCTGATCCATTCCGCTTACCATCTGGAAGAACTGTGTCAGTTTCTCATGGCGTGCAAGGCACTCCATCCCTTCCAGTTTTCCCTTATCGGTCAGTTCCAGATGTCCGTTTTCCGGCTCACACAAAAATCCTTTTTTCACCAGACTCCGCACCAGACCTGCCGCTTCATATCCGGTTATGTTCACTTCTCTGGCATACTCTTTCGATGTGATCTGTCTGCCCTGCCTCCATGTCCTGTAGACATATTCCAGAAGATCTTCTTCTAATTCGCCTCTGGCTTTTGTCACATCAATATTTCTGTTTTCAATCTTCTTTACCATTTTACCTTTCCCACCTGTCTTTTTTATATCTTCGTCCGCTACACGATATCCGGTATTTTTTGCAAAAGCCTTCCATCCAGTAAGCATATCGTTTTTTTCTTGGAGCCTTTCTTTTCCTCTGCGACAAACCCCAGATTACAGGTGAAGTGTATTTCACCCAACCACTGTTGTTCGTACTCTATGTGAAATGCTGTGGCAGGAATTTTGATACTGTGATCATTTACTTCTGCCCTCTTCCAGATTCCATGCATGTTCTGATACCAGATTGTCCTGTCATCCTCATTTTCCGGATGCTCCGTTAGTTCCAACCAAATCTCCCAAGGCTCTATGTGCAGCCAGCCATCCCTTTCAAACCGCATATCTTCGATAGCTGCTTTTCTCTCTTTTCCAATCTCTGTGGTGTAAAAGGAATACCACATCTGAAAAATCGTCCGCAGAATATCTTTTTGCAGGTATTCTTTTGCCACTTTCTTTGTTTCCATTACTTTTTCCTCTGTTTTGTTTATCGATTACGCTTTGGTTAGTTTGCTCAAACTATGTAATTTTAATTATATTGTCCTTTTTTCAGGTTTGTCAATGCATTTTCCGCTACAACATTATAATTCCATATAAAAATATCCAAAAATATGTTTTTATTTCTTTTTTCACATACTTTTGGATATTTTCACTCTTAATTTCCTGTTTCCTTTAATTTTGACTCATCCGTAGTCTGTGCGTCAACGCAGACTGCATGGATGGCAAGCCGCTTGCTGTATCCATTCCCTGTACAGGTAGAAAGTGTCAGTATCTTGTTACTGGTCTGCGGCTTTACTCCTGTATCTACATCGGAATCTTTTATCATCTGATCGATAAATTTCTGATACTCTTCGCCCGGCTGGTATCCTACTTTATACACATCACCTCCATTGACCGCATCTTCATAAGAGAAGATTCGATAACGGTAGGCGGTTGTCTCAGAATATACAGTGAAGTATTAATTCTTTTTCCAGAATCCGTCATCCTTATATTTTTTCAGGCTCCCGAACATGCTTCCGTCATTCATATTGTGACCGTAGATAATGTTGTAATAATCCGAAAAATCAGATTTGTTAAGGCCTTCCAAAAAGATACACCCTGCGATGTGACTGTTGCCATGCAGGTCGGTTCTCAGATATTTCTGATTGTCACCTGAATACAGAATTGGATAGTTGATGCCAAGTTCGTCCTGATTATCAAACCGTATCCATCCGATAACATCTGGATTTTCAGCTTTCAGCTTGTCAAATTCTACTTTTACACCTGTAGCCCACCAGTCTTTTTTCTTCTGTCGTACTGTCTGTTGCCTATCATGTCCGGCTCTGCCTGAACTTCCATGAAAGTTGTTCTTTCGGCTGGTTGGTAAAAGATGGCATACGGTGCGGCGGTTCTTGGGTTTTTAAAGATTGTGACGGGGTATCGGGATTTGGTGATGATGTCTTTTTTAGTATAAAAAATTACTACTTTTTGCAATATTCATAAATATTAAATGGTTCTTCTCTTTTTTCAA
>OLFT01002810.1_pt1 | contig 14065 bp, 14 predicted proteins | sample 1604921 | NCBI WGS metagenome assembly OLFT01 (sample SAMEA3888897, study PRJEB22519) | human gut metagenome | biome: human gut; feature: human-associated habitat; material: faeces | place: Denmark | collected 2013 | reverse complement strand
AACCATAATAAACGATCCTAAATTGGTGAATGGTTTCCTGTTGCGGTATGAGCTTCTCGGCCAATCGGACATGGAACCGCGAAGCCCGTTCGATCAGATTGATTAGTGGAAACGCCAGCAGCGACAAAATGAAAACACCCGGGCTGAACGTGCTAATGAACAACAGTTGCAATCCGCAGAAGCGGATGATGACCAATAGGGCATGCAATGTCAATGTCAATTTATTTCGGACCTTATTGTAAACGGCATAGATCAGCAATATCGACCATACCGCAACGATAAACGGTAGCGTGCCGGAGAGAGGTGACAGTCGGACAAACACAAAACTGAGGAACACTCCAGTCAGTAACCTCACCCCATAAATAATTTTCTTATGGGTTTCATAATAGGCTTGCTGGTTCTCGCTGAGACGCATCGTTGGGTTCAGTTCGCGCTTTACGGTTTCGGTGTCGTTCTGGATATAGCCGGTTTCGTAGAAATTGTATATTAGCACAATCCCCAGCAGGGCCAGCAGGAAGTTTGGCACGCTTAGGGTTCCTTGGAGAAAGATGGCCAAATAAATTGTGGGGATAACATAGATGATGACCCACGAGATAAGTTTCGAGTGGCTTTTCAGCCGACTGACGTATGTATAGCTGAATGGCAGATAGAAGAACAGATTGTCCATGGTCAATCGACGCTAATGATCGTATAGTGCTGGAAGTTTTCTTTTCGGATGATACGGTGCCATCGGCTGATATTACGCGGCTTGGAAACAATGATGCAGGCATCGGAATGACGTAGCAGGTCGCAGTCCGAAATGTTATCCGTTACCGTCAGTTCGTAGGGAATAGTTATCCCTATGCATTCGAGAAATACATGCTTGCCGGCCAGCAGGTCCGTTGCCAAGCGTCCCAAACAGATCCCTTTTTCGTCATAAACCAAGCGAGAGGCGTGCCATTCGGACAGTCTGAACTGGTTGGCGACGACCTCGGCTATGATATCTAGTGTAGCCGAAACAAGTACAACTCTTCGCTGCCTTTCCCGCATATCTTGTATCAATCGGTGAACTGCGGTGTATGCTTTGGGCGAAAGGATATTGTCGCTAAAGTACCGGGCGGCAGCATATAGTTCTTCTCTGCTTTTTCCTTTCAGGAATGAAATTGCAATTACCCGTGTAAGGTCGTACCTGAAAATCCGGAACAACAACTTATTACCGATTTTCCATGCCGTTGTCCGCGACAGCGCTCGAAACCGTCGGTACCCTCGAGTGCGGACGTAATAATCAAGGAAATCGAATGTAGTATTTGAATCGTATAGCGTGCCGCAAATATCAACAATAACCATGGGTAGGGACTAATGTTTATGTTCTTTGTAGATATCTATTCGCGATAACAACAGGCCAACGGGGTAGAAGAGGTACATCCAGACATGGGGTCTCAATTCAGAGGGCGGATTGCGTTGTCCAGCCGAGTATCTCCAGTAGTTGATTGCCGCTTTGATCTTGCCTAATATCGTCACTTCGGGATAGCCGATGAGCTGCAGGCAGTAGTACATACTTCCGTACGGACTTTGGCGATGTATGCGCCGCACTGAGGCGGTCAGACCATCCGGGCGGTACTCAGCGAAATAGATGGGTTTGAAAAAATGACGCAACCGATAGGTTTCACTAATTTTGAAGTAGACGACGGCTTCCGTGCAGAATTTTTCGCCCGGGTAATCAGGAAATGGGTACTGTTTGAGGACTTCGGTCCGGAAAACCTCGGCCATGTCCCCTTTGATTTTATGTTTATATCTGAACTCCAGACTTGAACAGTCCAGCGTATCGTATGGGATGGCGCCTCCTATTCTCTGCCCGTCGAAATGATGTTTGGGTCCACAAACCCCGGCGAAAGACGCATCACCTTCGATCGTTCGGTAGTAATGCCTGATATGTTCCAATGCGTTATCGGCGAGGTAGTCATCGCTGTCGACGGTGAAGAACAGTTCGCCCGCAGCTTCCCGTACACCGCGGTTGATCGCACGGTGTTTGCCTCCGTTTTCCTGCCAAATGTACCGGATAGAGATGCGTCCCTCTGCCTTAAACTGGCTAATAACAGTTTCGGTGTAGTCGGTGCTACCGTCGTCGACAACCAACCATTCGAAATCACGGAAACTCTGACGACACAGGCTTTCGTACAGTGTCCCGATCAGATGGGCACGGTTGTAGGTGGGAGTGAATACGGTCACTAACATGGGTCTATCTTTTAGGCGGACAATACACTTTTATAGGGGTAAATGCTTCCCTCTTGCCCATCGTTCCCTAGGATTAGTATCTTCAGGAAGATTAAGAGCAGGTAGAGGATCAACAATGTACTGACCAGCGGAATGTCTCGTTGTTTGGCGCTGAGGTACTGAGGAAAGAGGGTCACCTGTGTGATGGTGAAATAGAGGATCATTCGAGTCCCGAGAACTAGTTGTAGTGATATGTTAGTCACGAGGATGCCCATCCAGAATAACTTGAGCCAGAAATTATTGCGGAATGAAACAGGGGCTGTGTGATAAAGGAAAAGTAACAAGCAGTTCATGAGTAGGGCCATGATCACGGCCGACGAGAGACTTTCGCGTACCGAAAAGTTGTCTCCCTGCAAGTATACGCCGTATGGCCCCAATAGTGGTATCAGCCAAGTGTCTTTGATAATGAACAGACCGGTCAGTAGGGAGAAACTTAGGGAAGTATACAATATCCATGGTTTCAGTGGAATCTTGCGGGTGATAAGGGCGACGAAACCGATGATTGATGACAAATGGATGGTCATTGCCATACCGATAGTGATCAAGAATTTCCAAACTTTGTTTCGGTATAGCAAATGGAATCCCCAGAGCACGATCGAGATGGCCAAGAACTGGCGCATCCCGTTGAACGAGTTCAAGTAGGCATACATTGAGTAATAGATGAACAGTGAGAAACGGGGATTGGGGCTGTCTTTAGTTGCTACTCGAGTGACCAACCCGAGTGTCGTGATTGAGACGATCCATAGCAGCAAATTGAAATTACCACCTAATCTGGCAACTGCTATGTTGAGCAGGCCCCATCCTGGCTCCATAGGTGGCATTCGGCCATCTTGGGCAATGGTGAACGCTTCGTGATACGGGCGCGTGTCGACACCAATCGATAAGTCGCGCAGCCCGGCCAACAGCGACATCCCGACCACGACGGTCCACAGCAACAACCGGTGCTCACGACGCGCTGTCGCGAGCACTAACAGTGCTATCCATATGGCGATATATAGCCCCATGGTAGGTGTTTAGCGTGATGTGATCTTTGTGAGCAATTGCTCCCATTGCATGATCACGTTTTCCCGGTTGAACCGTTGCTGGGCGTCGTTGTTGGCCGCTTTCCCGAATTGTCGGATCAGTTTTCTGTCGGTCATCAGGCGCCGGAGTGCGGCAGCCAGCCCTTCGACGTCGCCACTCGTAACCAGCAGGCCGTCGGTATCGTGCCGGATAATTTCGTCGGGGCCATTCGGGCAATCGAAGCTAACGCTCGGGAGTCCGAAGCATTTGGCCTCGATTAGGACCATCGGCAGACCTTCGTATCGCGAACTCATCACGTATATGGCGGCCTCCCGGTAATGGTCGGCGATTTGCGGGGTGGCTGGTCTGAACTCGATCGAGTCCGTGATTCCCAGTTCGTCCGCGAGCCGGGCGAGTGTCTCTTTTTCCTCGCCATCGCCGACGACGCGGAGCGTCCAACCAGTGCGTGCGGCACCGACGCGTGCCCAGACCCGTAACAGCGCGTCGAACTGCTTTTGAGGGTTCAGACGTCCGATACTCAGTGCTACGTTCGTGTCCAGTGACGATAAAGCTGTATGACCGATGGTACTGAAGTTGTAAATGCGCGTCACTTTTCTCCGGCACCAGCGGGGATAGCTGTTGCGGTCAGCATCGGTCAGGACGATGGTTCTCGTACATGCCAGGGCTGACGCGATCCGGAACCAGTATCCCAGCTTCGAGCCGGCATTGAGGTTAAAGTGTTCCCAAGCGACGATAGCCGGCCTGTGCCGCAGTCCGATGAAAGCCGGCAGCGAAATCTGTCCCATCGGGATGGCTACGTTGACGAGAACGTCGGGCCGCAGTTCCCGGATCAGGCGGCGTAACCTGCGAATAGCCTTCAGGCGGTGTCTCAGCCCGAACGAGGGCGCTATGCCGTGCAATTGGATACCATCGGCCAGCGGGAAGTACGATGACGGCGATGAACTGCATATGGCAAACCGTACCTGATGTCCCCTCCCAGCGAGAGCGTTGGCCACTTCAGTGGCTATGCGTTCCGTGCCGGCTGCGGCTGTCAGCCCTTCGACCAGCAATAAGATTTTCATGCTTTTGTTTTATTTGAATGTTTCGACGGCCTCCCGGAACGCTTGCAGGTATCCCTGCCCGAATTTCTGGTCCGGTTCCATATAGTTGCCCTCGCCCCATTCGTTCCACGACTTAATCATCACAATCCGGTGTTCTTCCGGCTTGTTGCGGATCCGTTTCAGAACCTGTTGCACGTGCCGCTTGAATAGTGCCGGAGTCGATCCGGTGAGGATGATGCCTTTGTTTCCCGACCGGGGGCTATGGTCCCAGTTGGGAAAGACCGAAGGTATAACGTCTAGCTCGCTGTCGGCAGGTGCCGAGAAGTATTTCATCGCCTCGCTATAGCGATAGATGCGTGGACGATGCAGGGCTCTGACCTTGAACTGCAACCACACCCGACGTAGCAAGTTCTGCTGCTCGTGGACGGCCAGTAGCGAAGTGTTGTTGCAGGCATCGAATCCGAGGTTGATGATTTGCTTGCAGATCCGGTGATTTCCCTGCCCGACAAAATAGATTCCGGGTAAGCCGTTCTGCCGGGCCAACTCGCGCCATACGGCGATAAACCTGCTGACATCGGGGAACTCCAGCGGAACGAAAACTGCGAACAGCGGTTTCCCGTCTACAGTGATGTAACGTTTATCGCGGAAAGCTGGTAACACGTTGTAGAAATGGGCCGTATAGTCTTCGATGCCGGGATAGGTCTGTTCGATGAGTAACTTGTCTCCTTGCCCGTCGTTATTCCACAGCTTCTGCTTCCACGAGTGGTTGGCCCAGGCCAGACAGAACGGGAAATCAGGATGGCCCGACCGTAGTACCTCCTCGAATGGCCGTTCCAACAGCTTTTTGCCGTTCCCAAACCAGTAGTGCCAGTAGCAGAACCCCTCGATGCCGTACCGGCGTGCCAAGTCGGCCTGTGCTTGTCGTGTCTTGGGGTCGCGCAGGTCGTAGTAGCCGAGGTCAGCCGGCACGCGCGGTTGATAATGGCCCCGGAACAAGGGCTTGGCCGCCTTGACGTTCTCCCATTCGGTAAAGCCCTTGCCCCACCAGCGGTCGTTCTCGGGGATCGGGTGGAATTGCGGTAGGTAGAGTGCGATAGCTCTTACTTTTATCGACATCCAAATATGTTTTTGAAGTTTCCTTTTCCCGTGGCGATCAGCATCCAGTTGTTGAATGCCGAGAGAGCACGGCGCTTTACCCGCTTGACGAGTGTTAGCCGATGACTACCGGAAAGCGTAAATCCGGGATAATTACGGGCGCAGTACGGCTCGGGCAGCAGCAACTCGGGGCTGAAGCCGTGTTTCCAGTACACGTAGCAAAGGCTCAATTGGTCCCGTTTCGAGTAGGCTATGTAGAGGGCCCACCATGCTTCCGAAATAGCCTTTACCTGGGGATTGTTATGTTGCCGGAGCATTACATTGTTCTCATAGAGGCCGTTGTGCGCCGGGTAGCCTTCTCGTTTGAGGAAGTCGACCTGTCGCTTCAACTTGTGGTAACTTTCGTTCCCTAATTGCATACAGAGCAGGGCATCGTCGTAAATGCAATCCAAGTCCGGGTGCCTGACTTGGGCGATCAGGGTGCCCGCACTGATTAGTTCGTTCAGCCGTTCGGGGATAGCGGGGCCGTTTATCGACAGGCAGGCGTCCATCCAGAAACTGTACTCATATTCGGGCAGCGCGACGTGAGGATTAAGTTTGACAAAACGCGACAGCCGGGTCGGGTCATCGCAAGTGAACGGGATTGGCCTGATCTGCCAGATGCCGGAGCGGCCCTCAGGCAGGTCGTTCGTAAAGCACACGTAGTCGAATCCCTCGGCCACGTATCCGGGCTGGGTCAACGGATCGTATCCGCCGACCAGACAGGTGTAGATGACTTTATTGTTTTTTAGGGGTTCCATAGACTATCGGGTCAGATTAGGGGATGCTTACCGGGGCGCTTTCCCGATTATGCGCAGCGTGAGGTGCTTGGCCAACGAGAGGAACGAGTAGCGTCCGAGGCCGATGTACGACATGGTTTGACAGTAATAGAAGCCGGCGTCGAAAAAGGCCGACCTCCGGTAGTATTCCCACCAGATGTCGCCCCTCAGACACGGGCTTTTCCAAGGCTTGCCGCCGGTGTAGTGCACGGTACTCCGGAGCTCCAGCTCGGACGATTGCGCTGCCCGATCTGGATGTTGATGGGCGTCGGCATAAAGGCTGTTGGTGTAGTTGTACCGTAGCGGGATCGCCTCGGCGCGACTCTGGCAGACGAGGTTGATGATATCCTGGTCCACATACGTGTATTGTTTGTCGGCGTGCGCCAACAATTTCGGGGTAAGCTGCTCTTCCCTCCACAGTCTGGTGTTGATGACCAGGAATCCGGTGTTGACGTACACGTCGGCCGTGTGCCCGATCTTTTCGCAATTTTGACGAATATCGCGGTTCGACCGGGTGTTGACGCCGGCGATCAGCTCGTTGCCCCGGAGCGACGTCTCGTACACCTGACTGAGGTCGTCCCTGAAAATCATGTCGACGTCCCCATACAGCACCTTGTCGTATTGCGGCAGCAGCTCGGCGATCATCAGCCGGTAGTAGGCCGCGATCGTGATATTGCGCACTTCGAAACTGTCCGCGAAGCGGTTGCCGACGTCGATGAACGTCAGTTGGCAGTCCGGGTATTGGGTTTTTACTTTCTCGATTTCCCGCCGGTGCTCTGCTCGCAGGTTCTCGGCGTTGTGCAGGATGTAGATGTCGTAGTGCGTCTCTTCGCGGGCATTGGCCAGCAGCGAGCTGATGCAGACTCCGGCGGGCATGGCGACATGCTGGTCGCAACTGAAAACGATAGGGATTTTCATGATGGTTGATTGTTTCTGAACGTGAGTTTTTGTCCGATCTTGGCTGCGATGAACGTCCGTTCCGCCCTTGTGAGGCCGAGCCCGAGGATTATCAGGAGCGACCACGTGGCCGAGATCAGGCATGAGAGGATAAATCCGGTGAAGTTGTCCGGCAGCCACTCCGAGGTGAGGTGCGCAACGACGATTGCCGGGACAAACAGCAGGACGTTCCGGCCGACGACCGTGAGTAGATACCGCGCGAGGCGGATATTGACCTGGCGGTTGGCCAGTATGGCGCGTGTCACGAGGGATACGACCTCGATGGCGATGGCGATATAGAAGACCGCCGTCGGCTGGTCCCATATGCACAGGGCGATGTAGGAGACCGGCAGGTTCATCAGCATAAGGCTGGAGATGCATATTTGGAACAGCCTGATCCTGCCGGTTGCCTGGACAACCGTCGCCAGTCCCCCCCACATCGAGACCAGCAGCGTGGCGATCAGCGTCAGCCTCAGAAAGGCTGCGGTGTGGGCAGGTGCGTTCTGTAGCCAGAGCCGCAACAGGTAGTCCGTGTTGGTGAGCACCGGTACGACCATGATCATCATCAGGAAAAACGAGTATCGCGCGCAGCGGTAGATCAGCGAGACGGTCTCGGCCATATCCCCGGCGGCATATTGCTTGGTGATCTGCGGCTTGATCGCCATCTGGAAATTCGACACGAAGCTGAAGACCGCCGTGTTGACCTGGTTGGCGATGGCTTGGGCGGCGTTGACCGTCGGCCCGAAGAACAGGTTGAGCAGGATGTTGGTCCCGTAGAACCGGATGGAGTTGCCCATGTTACCGACGAAATTCCAGCCGACGAAACCGAACATTTCTCTGAAGAGCGCCCTGTCTATCCCGAGCCGATAGCGGCACTCGCCGAAATGCCGCCTGCAGTAGGCCCTGTACAGGAGAAAGATGGAGACGGTGACCCCCAGCATCAGCAGGGCGTAGATGATCAGCTTGTCGCCGCCGAGCCACAGCAGCATGAACACGATCAGCAGCTTGAGCGAGACTTCGAGGATACTGATATACGCGAAAGCCTTCATTTGCTCGTGCGCGATAATGCTGGCGTTGTAGGGGATGCTGAGCAGGTTGACGAGGAACGTGACGATTGAGCACTGGTACACCCAGTTGGCGGCATACATCCGGTCGGCGGGGATATTCATCTTGTAGTTGAGGAACCACAGGCCGACGGTTTCGGCCAGTAGGAAAACGATGCTCCACAGCACGATGAAAATATTGACGGCCGTTGAGAATGTGGCCGCCAGCCGCGCTTTGTCCTCCCTCCCCAGCTCGTATGAGAAATACCGGATGATGGCCTCCCACATACCGACGTTGAGGAAGGCGAAGAGCATGACGATGCCGCCCACCACGCTGTAAATACCGTAGTCCTCGGCGCCCAGCACGCGCAGGATCACCCGTGAGGTATACAGCGAGACGATGAGACCGATGGCCGTTCTCAGGTAGAGTAGGAGCGTATTTTTTGCTATGCGCTTATGCGTCGGGGCGACCATGCTGAACTAAGGGTGATTAGCGTGTGGTTGGTTGGTTGGTTGGTCGGTCGGTTGGTCGGTTGGTCGGTTGGTCGGTCGGTCGGTCGGTCGGTCGGTCGGATGGCGCAGGTCGATCCGGTTGGTCTCCCACCATACCGGGAAACCGCTTTTGATAACCATGGCCGGTGTCCCGGCCAGTACGGCCCCTTTTTCGGTACAGCTCCGGTTGACCGTGGCGTTGGCTCCGATCGTCACGTTGTCGGCGATGGTGATCGCGCCGAAAATGACGGCGCTCGGCCCGATATACACGTTGTCGCCGATTTGCGGGGCCGCATGGCTGCCGTTGCTGGCGCCGATGTTGACGCAGGCGTGCAGCCGGCAGTTTTTGCCGACCCGGGCGGCCGGATTGACGATAATCGTGCCGTAATGCGGGATCGATAGTCCGGGGCCGAAAACGTTGAGCGGGATGTAGAAGCCCAGTTTCCTCGACAGCCGCTCGAAAGCGATGAGGGCCAGGTAATAGCGCACGCCCCGTCCTTTGACGTTTAGCAGGTACTCGCACCGCCGGAGCCGCCGCTCGAAGCGCCGGATCGGATCGGGCAGCAGCAGTTGCCGCATACGGCCCGCGAATCCCCGGCGCTCGCCGTACCCAAGAGCCTTGCGGTCTTGTTCCACATAGTATCGGTAGTCGTCTTTTGATTCGATCATGGCGATGTTTTATTGCAGCGGATTTTTCGTTTTATACCATTTTATGAACGCTTCGATGCCTTTTTCGAGCGTAACCGACGGTTTGTAGCCGAGCTCCCGTTCGATCTTCCGGGTGTCGGCGTAGGTCTGGTAGACGTCGCCGGCCTGCATGGGCATCATCTGCATCTGGGCCTTGCGCCCGATGGCGGCTTCCAGCGTGCGGATAAAGTCCATCAACTGCACCGGCTGCGAGCAGCCGATATTATAGAGGGCGTAGGGCACCTCGCCCTGCGGCGTATGGTCGATGGCCCGGACCAGGCCTTCGGCAATGTCGTCGATGTAGGTGAAGTCCCGCGATAGCTCGCCGTTGTTGAACACCTTGATCGTCCGCCCGGCCGTGATGGCGTCGCTGAAGAGCATGGGCGCCATGTCGGGGCGTCCCCACGGGCCGTAGACCGTAAAAAAGCGTAGCCCGGTCGTCGGTAGTCGATATAACTGGCTGTAAGCATGTGCCATTAGTTCGTTGGCCTTTTTCGTCGCGGCGTATAGGCTCACCGGCGTATCGGTTCGGTCATCCTCCGAGAATGGTACCTTGCTGTTGAGGCCGTATACGCTGCTCGAACTGGCATAGACCAGGTGACTAATACCGTGATGGCGGCAACATTCGAGCAGGTTGACGAAGCCGACGAGATTGCTGTCGGCGTAGGCGTACGGGTTCTTGAGCGAGTAGCGGACGCCCGCTTGCGCGGCAAGGTTGCACACCCGGTCGAACCGTTCCGTTACGAACAATCTTTGTAGCGCTTCGCGGTTTCCAAGGTCCAGCTTGATAAATCGGTAGTTGGGATAGCAAGTGCTTGCGGTGGACTGTCCTTCCATGATGGCGTCTTGTGAAATACCGTTTTGTGCTAGCCGGGCATATTTCAGTCGAGTGTCGTAATATGCGTTGATATTGTCGAGGCCGACAACCTCGTCTCCTCGTGCGGCTAGTACTTTCGTCGCATAATAGCCGATAAATCCGGCTGCTCCTGTGACTAATATTTTCATATTCCTGGTTTATGCTCTATTTGTTTCTACGTTGCGAATGTTGGCCGTTTGTTTCCTTATAGTGTTGTCGGCGGTTCGTTCGGGACTTTACGATTCCTCGTTTTTCTGCTCGGCACATTCCATTTGCCATTGCGCACTTTCTTAAGAGCCGGTTGATTTTATCTCTTTGTACATGGCTTGAGTTCGTATGCAAAATTGTGTGGAGGGTGAGGATGTTGAGCTATAACGTCAAGATCGGCCACACAGCTAATGAGAGGACGGATTAGCTTATTAAACAATTCACTCATTCAACTCCGAAAGGATAGTCAGTCAATATCAGACGTCCAATACAGTAAGTCGGCGTATGGTTTCGTTGAAAAATAATCGTTCCCATATGATCCCGGTGCTGTTAAATTACGTATATGCTCGACCGATATCCGTTTAGTAGATCAGACAGTTGGTATTAGAGTGGTATATTATTGTCCTTCTGTATATTATGAGCACATGGGTCTGTCATAGTGGGATGGTTCCCTCTTATTTTGTGTTGTTGTACAGATTTGCGGGCAGCAGGGTTGCTTGTACCGGTTTTCTGAGCAGAGATTTGTATATATAGGCCCGCAAGCGAGATGGAATGACCCTTGCACTGCACCTGATCACCATGTTCAGGCAAAACCGAGGCAGAGATATGATATGTTTGCGCTTGAGTAAGGATTGTATGGTCGCCTCTGAGCGCATGTATTTCCATCCTCCCCTGCGCCTAATAGTACCCATATCCATTCTTGCTCGGTAAAGCGAGGTCTGCATCGAAGTGATTTTCATTCCCAAGGCGTACATGCGGATCCAAAGGTGGTAATCTTCCATAAAGAGACAATGTTGGTAGCCTCCAGCTTTGAGTACCGACGACTTTCGAAAAAATGCAGTGGGATGGTTGACGGGACTGCGGAATTTGATATAAGAGTCGACACGTTCTGGACAGAGTCTGGTCGCATTGATCGTATTCTCGTCAGAGGTGAATTCGTCGATGGCACATCCGAGAACATCAATATCAGGATGCGTCACAATATATTGCAATTGCTGTTCGAAACGTCCCGGCAACGAAATGTCGTCGCTATCCATTCGAGCGATCCATTCGTTGCGACAGGCTTTCAGTCCGGCATTTAATGCTTTGCCAAGCCCTTGGTTTTGCGTCAGTTTTACAGAAACTAGCACAGAAAATCGCTGACGATATTCCTCTATGACTGTGTATAGTTCTGGTGTCAGCGGACCGTCTTCCACTAGGACGACTTCTGTGGGTTTTACAGTCTGATCAACAAGGATACTACGCAAAGCGCGATCCAGTAGATCGGCCCGCTCCTGGATATAGACTGAGATGAGGACAGAAAAGGATTCCATAAATGAGTAGATAACTTTGCAGTTCAAACAATAAAAAAATCACAGAGAGAGAGGAACTTATAAATCCGGTTCCTCCGGTTACGAGTATTCGTTTTATTATTCAGCCAGTTTTTTCCCGATTCTGGTATGACGGAATCCTTTGTCGGCAAGCTCGTTTTGGTCGTAAATATTTCGTCCGTCAACGATCAGGCTTACTCGTATGGTTTTTCGGACGGAGTCGCCAGCCTGGCTATTACGATACTTAAGATAAATGGATTCCTTGAATGGAAAACCGTTCAATAGAACTCCACATGACACTTTTAACCGCTTTCGTTTTTTTATGATTCGCCGGTCATCAATAAATAATACTTTTGAAATACTCGATCGTCTTTTGCAGGCCCCGTTCGAGTTCGACGGAAGGGCTCCAGCCGCCGAGCCGCCGGGTTGCGAGTGAGATATCCGGTTTTCGTTGCTTCGGGTCGTCGCTTGGCAGTGGGTTGAAGACGATCTCGGATTTCGAGCCGGTCAGCCGGATGACCCTCTCGGCGAGCTCGAGCATCGTGAATTCGTCCGGATTTCCGGTATTCACAGGACCGGTGAAATCGTCTTCGGTCGCCATCATGCGTATCATCGCCTCGATCAGGTCGTCCACATACTGGAAGCTCCGGGTTTGAGTGCCGTCGCCATAGATCGTGATGCTCTCGCCGCGAAGCGCCTGAACGATGAAATTCGAGACGACCCGTCCGTCGTTGGGATTCATTCTGGGCTCATAGGTGTTGAATATCCACTATAGATTTGTCCATTTACAACAAAATGGACATAAAATAAAATATTTTCGTCCAAAAATTTACCCACAGAACTAAGATATAAGATAGCAGAATCAATATATTCATATTAGTACACTAAAAAGGCTACAATGAAAACACTGAATTGCAATTTGCATACAACTTGCCGTATACCCCTCTCTAGCAAAAGAGTAAAATATTATCAAGACTTACCATTTCAGACTATTTCATAAAAAACACCTTGCAGATAAAGGCACTTTTATTTTATATGACATTGATAAATTACAAATTACGGTCCTTCTTTGTATAAAGAAGGTATTGTGAGAAGAAGTTGTGACAGGAATCGCAAGCTCTTCTTTTCTATGCTTATCAATAAGAGTTTAGACCTTATACAGACGAATGGGTTCTCGTATTTTTTGTATATGAATAAGATTTTTTTTAGACGTCATAACTTCTATTTTTGGTTAAAAAGTTAAATTAACTAAAAATATATCCTTTAAAAAATATTTTCAAAAAAGATCGATTAAATGAGATGACGAGTTATTTCCTCGTACACGCGAATTACGTTTTTAACATCGAATTCTCGTTCCGCTTTTTCCCTGCTGAAATGACCCATTTTTATGCGTTGATAATTTTCCATATTTATAATTGTTTCCATGGACTCAACTAGTGCAGCAATATCTCGCGGCGGAATAACAAAACCGTTCATTCCGTTATCAACCGTTTCTTTGCAGCCGGGAATATTCGTCGTAATAATCGGTTTAGCTAAAGCCTCCATCAATACACGAGAAAGGCCTTCGTTATAATAAGATGGCAGAACGATACAATCGGCTTCGCGTATCTTATCGATTACATTATTCGTATATCCCAAATATGAGATTGTTCCTTCTATACTATCCCGCTTTACCTCTTGTTCTGGAACATGGTTGGGGTACTCGGGATCGATGTTACCCAAAAGTTGGAAAACCATGTGCTGATGCCGACTACCGACTATACGTGCAGCTTCGACATATTCTCGATATCCTTTATCATAAAGAATACGGGCTATCATTAAAAAAACGGTTTTCACTTTATTTAGTTTTTAAAACGTTCAAGATTAACGCCTTCACCTCCTGCAAGAAGGATTATTTTTTCAGGAGCGACGATTCCCCGTTTGATTAACAGATCTTTATTATAGGTGTTGAGTACCATAACATGATCGGTATATCTCAGCGCAATTCGGTAAAGAGTCCGAGCGATCAGGTTACCGATACCACCTTTGCTAAACGCATATCCCAACCCCGCGATCATAGCTGTCGAATGTATTTTACAGACCCGTGCGGCTAAAGTTCCGTATATATTCGGCTTTATAGTATAGTGGAATATATAATCAGGTTGCTCGCGCGCATATATTTTTCTTAATGTGTTGAAATAGAGTATATCTGCCCAAGGGTTTGTCCCCGATCTCTTTAATGTCACAGGAATTATCCTGATGTTCGAGTAGTCAAACTGATAGAATTTCATATTCATTGGTGCGACCAGTATCACTTCATTTCCTT
>OLFT01002804.1_pt1 | contig 14112 bp, 12 predicted proteins | sample 1604921 | NCBI WGS metagenome assembly OLFT01 (sample SAMEA3888897, study PRJEB22519) | human gut metagenome | biome: human gut; feature: human-associated habitat; material: faeces | place: Denmark | collected 2013 | reverse complement strand
CTCCGCTTAAGCTTTTTGGAACCACTCGCCTAGCGAGTGGTTTTCGGGCTACAAAAAAACCTCCGGCCGTCTGCCGGAGGTTTTCATTGACCGTTTACGTTATAACACCCTTCAGGGCCTGGGCGATCTGGTCGGGACAGGAGGTCTTCTTCATGCCGCAGCGGATGCCCTCCATGCGCCGCACCGCCTCCTCCGGGGTCATGCCCTGCAGCAGGGCGGCCACGCCCTGAAGATTTCCGTTGCAGCCCCCCTCGGCCTTCACCGACTGGATCACGCCGTCCTCCACCTGGATGGTGAAGGACCGGGAGCAGACCCCTCTGGGTGTGTACTGAATGGTCATATCGAAACCGCTCCTTATGGACAAAAAATGGGGCCGGCGGACCGGCGTGCCACCATTATACCCGGAGCGGGGAAAAAAGACAAGGGGCGGCTGGGCGGGTCAGCCCTCCTTCCGCTGAAGCTGAAGGCGGTCGGCGATCATGGCGATGAACTCGCTGTTGGTGGGCTTCCCCTTGACATTGGAGACGGTGTAGCCGAAGTATTTTTGCAGTGTCTCCAGATCCCCGCGGTCCCAGGCCACCTCAATGGCGTGGCGGATGGCCCGCTCCACCCGGGAGGCCGTAGTACCGAAGCGCTTGGCCACCTCGGGGTAGAGAACCTTGGTGACCGCGTTGATGACGTCGATGTCATCCACGGCGATGAGGATGGCCTCCCGCAGATACTGATAGCCCTTGATGTGGGCAGGTACGCCCACCTCATGGATGATGGAGGTTACCATGGCCTCCAGACTGTGGGAGTGGTTCCTGTCCTGTTCCAGGGATTCGAAGGTGGTCAGCTGGCGGATGCGGGCACAGATCGTGCTGAACCGGCAGGGCTTGACCATGTAGTGGTCGGCGCCGTTGGCGGCGGCCAGGTCGGCAATGCTTCCCCGGACGTAGCTGGAGAGCACCAGGATCTTGGGATGGCGTTCCAGAGACAGGCCGCGCAGACGCTCCAGCACCTCCAGCCCGTCCAGTCCGGACAGCACCATCTCCATCACGATCACATCAGGGAGCAGCTTCTGGGTCAGTTCCAGCAGCTGAAGGCCGTCTCCCGTCTCTCCAACGACCTCCATGTCCGGTTAGTTCTGAAAGGATTCCACCAGATGACAGCGAAACTCCTGGCTCGCGTCCGCGACCAGCAAGCGTTTGACACATTCCATTTACCTCTCTCCTTCTGAACATCCATATCATTGCGCCGATCGGGACGGGGTGGATCGACTTGGTAAATGTAACATATTCTGACGGGATATGCAAGGATGGAATTTCAAAAATTTGGAAAAACAGTTCGTCAGTATATGACAAAAATGGGTGGGATACCTCAGAGAAATCAGGGGAAACTATACAGAACAAAGGTGAAAGTGTCGATATACGTAGAAAATATGACGAAATAGACAGCCGTTTTTCTTCCAGTTCGGCAGGGTGCGAGGGGCAGAATCTGAGAAAGAGAGAACAACAAAATGACAGGATGCGGCAAGATGTTGGGGAATGCGGGGCCCCCCCGCAGAAAAAATTGCGGTGGGAGGGAACTTTTTTACGCGGCCGCCGTCTATCTCTACAGGATCCCATCCAAACAAAAGGCTGACCGCCTGCTTGAAGGAGTGTTGTATGATGAAACGAACCCTGTCTGCTCTGATGCTCAGCGGCGCGCTGCTGTGCGCTCTGTCCGTCCCCGCCCTGGCTGCGGAGCCCGCTGCGCCCCAGACTGATACGTCCCTGACCCAGGAGGAGACCCTCCCGGATAGCGTGCTGTACTACGGCACTGTAACGGAGGTAGTCCGGGATGAGGCGGGGACGGTCTCCCGCCTGGCCCTGTCCTCTGAGCGGTATGGTGACTATGTGATGAACCTCTCCGCGGATACTGTGTGGGTGGATGCCGGGAAGCGCGCCGCCTCCGATCCCTCCGACCTGGAGGCTGGCGAAGCTGTCTATGTGTTCCACAGCCCGGTCTCTACCCGCTCCCTGCCGCCCCAGTCCGCCGCCTATGCGGTGGTCCGGAATATGCCCCAGGATATGGGCTGCCCCATGTACCACGAGGTAGAGGCGGTGACGGAGCAGGATGGCCGCCTTACGATCACCACGGACAACGGCGGATTGCTGCTCCATGTGGGAGAGGAGACCCAGTGTGTGGACTACGCCACAGGAGAGGCCGTTGACCTCTCCCAGCTGAAGGCTGGCGGCCGGGTGATGGCCTGGTACGACGCCGTGATGGAGAGCTACCCCGGTCAGGCGGTGCCCCACTGTCTGATGCTTCTGCCTCCGGTGGAGGATCAGTCCGGTGAGCAGACCCAGCTGGAGCAGCCTGATGAGGCCGCCGAGCTGGCGGACGGGACTGCCCTAAGCATTGTTCTGGAGGGAGATATGGTGCTCCCGATGAAGGGCAGCTATGAGAACGGGGCCGCCATGATGCCCGTGGCCGCGGCTGCCCAGGCGCTGGGCTATGAGGTGACCTACACCCCCGGCAAGGACGGGGCCCCCGCCCTGGTCACGGTGGAGAGCGAGACCTTCCGGGTCAACCTCACCATTGGACAGGAGCAGATTACTGGTGTCACCAAGATCGAGGGCGCGGCGGGTATGACCTCTCCCATGAAGTACGGAGCCGCCCCCCGCATCGAGGCGCCCGGCACGACTTGGGCTCCCGCACAGCTGTTTGAGATGCTGGGCCGCACCGTCACCCTGGAGGGGGACACCCTTTCCATCCAGTAAGTGCCTCCACCTCCTCCAACCGGTCAGAACAAAAGAGAACCCCCTGTGCCGTGCAGGCACAGGGGGATGTTTTTTGGATAAGGCTGGATTCAGCGGGCGGAGACATACTTGTGCAGGGTCTTGCGCACCGCACCGGGGCCGGCGAACAACTCGGCGGCCATGGCCTCGATCTTCTCGCCCAGCCCGGCCTCGTACAGGTCCAGGCCGAATACATCCTTCCGGGTGTAGAGCTGCTTCAGGCAGCTCATGTCCTGGGCGCCCTCCCGGATCTCCAGGGGGGCTACGATGGCCTGAAGCTCCTCCAGCAGGGGGTCGGGGGAGGGCTCGAAGGGCTTCCCGGCGTCATTCACGCCCTTGAGGTAGCGGGCGTAGCCGGCCAGAACCAGGGGGATGAGGACCAGCTCGTCCATGTTCAGGCCCTTGGCCTGATAGGCCTTGATGGTCTCACCGAAGCGGATGGACAGCTTCTGGGAGGTGTCGGTGGCGATGCGCTGGGGGGCGTCCGGCATGAAGGGGTTGGGCAGACGCTTGTTCAGCACCGCGCCGATAAAGTCGGCGGGCTTGAGCACACCGGGATCCACCACCACGGGCATGGCCTCGATGTAGCCCATCTTGGTGATGAGGCCGCACAGATCCTCGTCCTTCATCTCGGCGGAGATGAGGGTGTAGTCCAGCAGGCAGCCATAGATGGACATGGCGGTATGCAGGGGGTTCAGGCAGGTGCACACCTTCATCTTCTCCACCTTGTCCACCGTCTCCCGGTCGGCGTACAGCACGCCGCCCTGCTCCAGAGGAGGCCGTCCATTGGTGTACTGGTCCTCGATGACCAGGTACTCGGTCTCCTCCGCGTTGACGAAGGGGGCGGTATAGGTGTGGCGGTCGGTGATGATGGTGTAGTTGTCCTCAAAGCCGTCCTCTTCCAGCATCTTCTGCACCTTGGCGTCGGGCCGGGGGGTGATCTTGTCGATCATGCTCCAGGGGAAGGAGACCTTGCTCTCATCCTTCAGGTACTCCAGGAAGTCCTGGGGCACCAGGCCGGCCTTCACCCACGTCTCGGCATAGGCCATGGCGGCGCTGCGCACCTTATCGCCGTTGTGGGAGCAGTTGTCCATGCTCTGCACCGTGATGGGCAGGGCCCCCGCCTGATAGCGCTCGTACAGCAGGGCGGTGACCTTGCCCATGATGAGCTGGGGCTCCGCCCCGCGCTCCAGGTCGGCGGGGGAGACGGAATACCCCTTCTCGGTGATGGTGAAGCTCACCATCTGGAGAGAGGGCTTGCGGAAAATCTCCACCAGGCGGTCCCAATCAGCGCCGAACTGGGGGTCGGCCTTTAGGCTCTCGGTGACGGAGGCCACCACCCGCTTCTCAATGGAGCCGTCGGACTTGAGCAGCACCAGCAGGCTCATGTTGTCATAGGGGCGGTAGGCCTTATCGATGATCTCATAGTCAAAGCCCTCGGCCACAATGACGCCCCGGTCATAGGCGCCCGCGTCCAGCACCCGCTGGAGCAGGGCGGCGGGGAAGGCGCGGAAGATGTTGCCCGCGCCGAAGTGGATCCAGGTGGGTTCGTCGTGGGTCTTCTGGCGGACGGCCTCCAGGTGGAACTTGGGCAGTTCATAGCCCTTGTCCGCCCAAGCCTGGACGTCGCAGCCCTCAGATCGGATCTCAGAAAGTTTCATTGTACGGTCCCTCTTTCCGGTCAATCACAGTTTGCGCTCCGCCCCGGCTCTGACCGAACCGGGGCGGGCGGATGGATGGATGGATAAAACGGGCTTATCTGCCCTTCTTCTCCGCGTCCAGCTTGTCCAGCATGTCCCAGATGCCCCACATATACATGATGCCCAGAGCGCGGTCATACAGGCCGTAGCCGGGACGGCAGGTGCCGGGGCCCTCGCCCCACAGCTGGCGGCCGTGGTCGGGGCGGATGTAGCCCTCGAAGCCGCAGTCGTGGTAGGCCTTCACGATGTCCAGGATACCGGTGTCGCCGTCGCAGTCCCGGTGGGAGGCCTCGCTGAAGTCGCCGTTGGGGAAGTGCTTGACGTTGCGGATGTGGGCGAAGGCGATGCGGTCGCAGTGCTTGCGCACGATCTCGGCCACGTTGTTCTTGGGGTTGGCGCCCAGGCTGCCGGAGCACAGGGTCAGGCAGTTATAGGGGTCGTCCACCATGGACAGGAAGCGGTCGATGGCCTCGGCGTCCACCAGCAGGCGGGGCAAGCCGAAGATGTCCCAGGGGGGATCGTCCATGTGGATAGCCATCTTGATGTCGCACTCGTGGCACACCGGCATCAGCTTCTCCAGGAAGTACTTCAGGTTCTCCCAAAGCTTCTCCTTGGTCACGGGGCGGTACATCTCGAACAGCTCGTCCAGGCGGGCCATACGCTCCGGCTCCCAGCCGGGGAAGGTCATGCCGTTCAGGTTCTTCAGGATATAGTCCGCCATGGCACGGGGGTCATCCTGGATCAGGTCCTTCTCATAGAACAGGGCGGTGGAGCCGTCGGGCAGGGGGTGGAACAGGTCGGTGCGGGTCCAGTCGAAGACGGGCATGAAGTTGTAGCAGATCACCTTCACGCCGAACTCCTTCAGGTTCCGCATGGTCTGGATGTAGTTCTCAATGTACTGGTCCCGGGTGGGCAGGCCCACCTTGATGTCATCGTGGACGTTGACGGATTCCACCACGTCCATGTTGAAGCCGTAGGGCTCCAGCTGCTTCTGGACCTGGGCGATCTCCTCTTTCTCCCAGACCTCGCCGGGCTGCTTGTGGTGCAGGGCCCAGACGATGCTGGTCACGCCAGGGATCTGCTTGATGTCAGACAGCTTGATGCTGTCGTTGCCCTCGCCGTACCAGCGAAAGCCCATCTGCATAGGCATAAATAAACCTCCTCATTCTTACACACGGGAGAGGCGGGGATGGGGAGCCGCACTCCCCACCGGCCGCGTCCTCAGGTCACGTCCATCCCGGTCTGCACATCCCCGAAGGGGAGGCGGCGCACCGGGAGACGTGGGAATTTGACAGGAAAAAGCGTCCGATCAGCCGCCGAACCACTTCAGAGGCACCTCGACCAGCGGCGGGAAAATAGCCAGCAGGAAGCACAGGGCCGTCTGGGTCAGGAAGTAGGGCATGGTGGGCGGAATGATCTTGTCCATCTTCACGTTGCCGGCGGCGCAGGCCACGTTCAGCACGGGACCCACCGGGGGAGAGGTCAGGCCCAGCACGTTCATCAGCACGAAGCACACGCCGAAGTAGACGGGGCTGATGCCGGCGGCCTTGACCAGGGGCAGCATGATGGGGGTAAGGATCAGGATGCTGGGGGTGACGTCCATGGCCAGGCCGACCACCACCACGATGAGCATCAGCACGATCATCAGGAGAGTGGGGCTGTCCACCAGACCCTCCAGGCCGGCGGTCAGCAGCTGGGGAATGCGGGAGACCGTCATGTAGTAGGCGGCCACGTTGGCGGCGGCGGCCAGGAACATGACCACCGCGGAGGTCTTGGCAGCGGACACAAAGACGGGGCCCAGGTCCTTCAGCTTCATCTCGCGGTAGACCAGCAGGCCCACCAGGATGGCATAGACACAGGCGATAACGCCGGCCTCAGTGGCGGTGAACTTGCCGGAGTGCAGGCCGACCAGGATGATCACGGGGAGCAGCAGGGCCCACAGGCCGCCCAAGAAGATCCGGACCGCCTCCTTGGGGGTGGGGGCCTTGAAGTCCTCCACGCTGGGGACCACGCCCTCCTTGCGGGTGCGGAGGAACCACACCACACAGGCGATGATGGTCAGGTACACGGCGGGAGCGATGCCGGCCATGAACATAGACTTGATGGAGACGCCGGCGGACACGCCGTAAACGATCATGGGCACAGAGGGGGGCATGATGGGGGCCACCAGGTTGGCGCTGGCCACCAGGGCGGAGGACTCCTCCCGGTTGTAGCCGGAACGGACCATCATGGGGATCAGGATGGCGCCCAGGGCGGCGCAGGCCGCCACAGCGGAGCCAACCAGAGCGGCGAACATCAGGCAGGCGAAGATGGTGACATAGCCCAGTCCGCCCCGGATGCGGCCCAGGAAGACATCGCAGAAGGCGATGATCCGCTTGGTCAGGCCGCCGCGGTTCATGATCTCGCCGGCCAGCACAAAGAAGGGCAGGGCCATCATGGTAACGGAGTCAGAGCCCTGCATCAGGGTGCGGGCGATGATGGTGGGGTTGGCGTCGCCGCCGCCCATGGCCAGCGCGGTGCAGACGGCGCACAGCAGCAGGGCCATGGCGATGGGAAGCCCGATGCCGATGCCGATGAGCATCGTGGCGATAAATACGGCAATGATCACTGCAGGCCGCCTCCTTCCTTGGCAATGGGGTCTTCTCCGTCATCGGCCTTGTGGCCGGTGAGCAGCTCGATGACGGGCTCCTTCAGAACAAACATACGGTACAGATTCACCAGAGAGATGATGATGACGGACGCGCCCAGCAGCACGCCGGCGAAGTGGACCAGGAACACCGGGAAGTGGGTGGCGACCCAGAAGTCGTTGCGGTTGTTCCAGGCGTTCAGGAACGCGCCGTTGGTCAGGATCCACATCAGCCAGATGATCAGACCCTGGATGATGACATACAGGACCTTCTGGCCCAGCGGGGGCAACTTGCAGATCAGGGTGTCGATCATCAGGTGCTGGTTCTCCCGGGCGGCGATAATAGCGCCCAGGTAGATCAGATAAATAAAGCAGATCCGGGCGATCTCCTCACTCCAGGGGAAGCCGATCCCGAATTGGCGCAGGATGACGTTCATGAAGGTGAAGAAGATCATCGCGCCCAGGAAAATAGCGATCAGGATCTCAATGCCGCGGAAGAGCTTGTCTACCGCCGCGCCGATCCCGTGAGATTTGCGACTGCTGTCGGACATAGAGAAACCTCCTCATTCAGGGTGAGACCGCGCCCCCGGAGGGGGCACGGTCTTTGGGGATAGGTTGATTACTGAACGGCCTCGATCTTCTCGATCAGAGCGGGAGCCCAGTCGTTGGCGGCCAGCAGCTCGTTCAGAGTGGGCTGGATCTTCTCAATCATCTTGGCGCGCTCGGCCTCGGTCATCTGGGTGACGGTCACACCGGCGGCCTCGATGGTCTCACGATCGGTATCCACGGAGGCGATGTAGTCCTCCCAGGCCTGCTCAGCGGTGGCCTTGGCGGCGTCGCGGACGATCTGCTGCTGCTCCTCGGTGAGCTTGCTCATGGCGTCCTTGTTGCCGATGATCTCCAGGGTGGCGACGATGTGGTTGGTCTCGTACAGGTACTTCTGGACCTCCTGGAAGCTCTGAGCCACCACGGTCACCATGCCGTTGTCCTGGCCGTCCACAGTGCCGGTCTCCAGGGCGGTGAACAGCTCGCCCAGGGAGATGACCTGAGCGGAGGCGCCCAGATCCTCCACGATGCCGATGTGGATGGGGTTGTTGGGCATACGGAACTTCTGGCCGGCGAAGTCGTCCACGCAGGTCAGCTGCTTATTGGAGGTAAAGGTACGGGCGGAGTTGGGGCCCCAGGACAGCATCTCCACCTCGGGGAACTTCTCGTTGAAGGCGGCACTCACCTCGTCGGCCACATCGCCGGTCCACACGTTCATGGCGTGCTCCAGGTCGCGGTACAGGAAGGGCCAGTCGGAGATCAGCATCATGGGGAACTCCTGGTTCATGGGGGTGCCCACCACGGTGAAGTCCACAGAGCCGTCGCGGACGCCCTGCCACAGGGCGGCCTCGTCGCCCAGCAGACCGTCGTGATAGACCTCGACCTTCACGGCGCCGCCGGTCTGCTCCTCGATCTGGGTCTTAAAGACGGTGTCCAGGGCGGCGGCCATGGGATGGGTGGCACCCCAGTTGTCGCCGATCTTCAGGGTGACAGAGTCGCTGCCGCCCTCGCCGCTGCCGCCGCAGCCGGCCAGCAGAGAGGCGGACAGAGCCGCTGCAAGAGCCACAGAAGCAATTTTCTTCATGTTCATGTTCATTTTCCTCCTAGTAATCTCGTTTCTCACAAAATTCTTTAACGTCAGCGCGTGGGCTGAACAGTTAAATATGGGGGGTGGCTCACTCTCCATCAAAGAGAATGACCATCTTCTTCATGTCCTTCGGGGGATGGATGATGTTTTCAAAGACCTGGTCCACCTGGTCGAAGGGGATGTAGTGGCTCACCATGCCGTCCAGCTGGAACTCATGGCGTGCAAAGCGCTCGATGGTGGGCTGGAACTGGTTGCAGGACATCCGGGTGCCGATGATGGACAGCTCACGGGTGTTGATCATGGCCTGGGTGATGCCCTCCTGGGCGGTGCAGAAGCCCATCGGTACGATGGTGGCCCCGTTGGCAGGGATGCCCATCTCCAGCAGAGCGGTGAGGGAACCGGGGTAGCAGGCGGAGTCAAAGATGACATCCACGCCGGCGCCGTTGGTGAACTCCTGAACGGCCTGCTTCAGATCCTGCTCCTTGGTGTTGACGATGGCGTCGGCGCCATAGCCCCGGGCGCGCTCCAGGGAGCTGGGGTTGATGTCGGCGCACATGACGCGGCAGCCCTTGACCTTCAGGGTCTGGAGGATGACGGCGCCGATGGTGCCGCTGCCCAGGACCAGGACCGTCTCGCCGCCCTGGATGTTGGCGCGGGCGGTGCAGTGGCCGCCGATGGCGAAGGGCTCGATCAGGGCCGCGTCCCGGAAGGGGAGCTCCTTGGGCATGACATAGACCTCATGCTCCGGAACGGCGAAGTACTCTCTCCAGCCGCCGTCGATGGCGGAGCCGCGGGCCTTTACCTGGCGGCATACGTTGCGGCGGCCGGCCCGGCACTGGGGGCACTCGCCGCAGGCAACCACCAGGTCCACCACCACATGGTCGCCCACCTTGACGTTCTTGACGTCCTTGCCGACCTCCACGATGACGCCGGCGTTCTCATGGCCGGGGACGCGGGGAAACACAGCGTTGGGGTTCTCGCCCAGAAACTGATGCACATCGGAGCCGCACACGCCGGCCGCCTTCATCTGGATCAGCACCTCGTTGTCCGCGGGCTTGGGCACGGGAACTTCCCGGACCTCAAACTGCTTCGGGCCAATGATGACAACTTCCTTCATGGTTTCTTTCATCTCTTGTGACCACCCTTCTCAGCTTGGACCGGGGGCGCTTCCTTCTGCCGCCCCGTCTGGGATGCATACTGCCGCCCGGTCTCTGTCTCACTGACACTATTCTACAATACTTGTATACTAGAACACAAGGTGGGGAATTAACAAAGATTCATGTTCTTTTTTATGCAAATCATAAAAAGCTTTGGAAATTTATTTGAAAGACTTAGAATTTGTTTCCTGCTTCTGTTTCCCTGGCTGATGAGGGGGGCTGCTTGAAATACTGTGGGAATTCCGCCTGGATCTTCAATGCATCAAATTTATAACGGCTCAGGTGGGTCTCCATCTGCTGCCGGGCCATCTCCGCATTCCCCAGGCGGATCTGCCGGGTGATCTCCTCGTGGTCCTGGACCGCCGCCTGCTGGCTCTCTACGGAGACCAGGGACATACTGCGCACCCGGTCAAAATGGATGGAGATGTTCTGGATGAGGCTGTGTATCTGGGATTTGCGGGCGATCCGGAACAAATTCTCATGGAATTTGTTGTCCAGCCACATGAGATTTTCTGGGTCGTAGTTGTCCAGATAGAAGTTTTGAAGGCGCACATTCTCCTCCAGGGCCTGAAGGTCTGCCGGAGTGACAAGCTCACAGACCTGCTCCACGATGGCGCACTCCAGCACATCCCGCATGAATCGGGACTCGTCTACCAGATCGTAATCGATGAGGGAGACGACGCTCTTCCTCTGGGGGTAGGTTTCAATGATCTTCACCTTGGCCAGCTCGATCAGCGCCTCCCGCACCGGCGTGCGGGAGAGGCCCATCTCGGTGGCCAGCTCATTTTCACTGATCTGGCTGCCGGGCTCCAGGCGAAGGGAGATGATGTTGTCCTTGATGATCCGCAGGGCGTAGTCGCGGCTGCTTTCCCGGGGAAGTCGTTCTGAGATATGCACGGGTGTCCTCCTAAAATATTTCAGATCTTCCGGCCCACGCAGGGGACGAGATTGATCGGCTTTGACCGGCCTGAGCGCCCGGAAGTCCGGTCAAAGCTGTGGTCTGATTTTATTGTGGCACATTGCGCACGAATTGTCTACTAGCATACTAGCAACAAATTCTGATGTTTTTTTGGCAGAAATGTCAACGGAATGAAAAACAGCTGTGAGCGGCTCACAAGGAGGCTCACAGCTGTGGATGCCGGAAAAGATCTGTTGGAGATCAGGCGGCCTTGCCCAGGGACTGGCGGCTGCCGGTGTGGTAGATGGGTTTCCACTCCACCTTTTTTACCAGAGCGGCCAGAGAGATGGGGATGTAAGTAAACATAAAGAGCGGGAAGGTAAAGACGTAGAGGAACTTTTTCCCTGTGGGGATTTGGATCTGATCCCACTCGCACAGGACGGTGAGGATCCCATAGAGGAGCAGGCCCAGGTAGAAGCTGGCCACAGTGGACAGCAGGAAACTGCCGGATACGGAGAGGATCTCCCTTACAATATAGGAGGGCTGTCCCCAGCAGGCCAGGCACACCACCAGGTTGAAGGCGATGGTGACCAAGGTGAGCAGCATCCCGGGGGCCACGGTCATAAACATATCGTAGCAGGACCAGCTTTTCCAGCTGGGCTTTTGGCAGAAGCCGCGGACCAGGTCGCCGCTGTAATTGGCATTGACCTGATAGAAGCCCTTGGACCAGCGCAGCCGCTGATCCCAGGACTGCCGGAAGGCGGTGGGCTGCTCATCATAGATGACTGCCTTGTCGCAGTAGCCGATGCGGCGGCCCTTCAGGGCACAGCTGACAGAAAACTCGATGTCCTCGGTGAGCAGGTGATAGGGCCAGCCGCCGTTCTCCCGGATCACATCGGCGGAGATGAGGAAGCCGGTGCCCGAAACGTGGCAGTTGCTGCCCAGCAGCATCCGGGGGAAGTTGAGGAAGCGGGCCTCCCGCAGGAACCAGATGGCATAACCGGCGGAGATCCAGTTGGCGCCGAAGTTCCGGGAGTTGCGGTAGCAGGTGATAGCTCCGTAGTTCCCGCTGTCAAACACCTTGTTCATCTCCGACACAAAGTTGGGGTCCACCAAGTTGTCGGCGTCAAAGATCAAATAGCCGTCATACTGGTCCCGGCCCTCGTGGGCCAGGGTGCGGAATAGGTAATCCAGGGCGTAGCCCTTCCCCTTCTTGTGCTGGTTGAAGCGCTCATACACGATGGCGCCCGCCCGGCGGGACACCTGGGCCGTGTCATCGGTGCAGTTGTCCGCCACCACATAGACATCCAGCAGGTCTGTGGGGTAGTTCTGTTGTTTTAGAGTGTGGATCAGTTCGCCGATCACTCCCGCTTCGTTCCGGGCGGAGATCACCGCGGCGTAGCGGTGGAGCTGTGCCGCCTCCGGCTGCTTCCAGTGCTTCCGCCGGATCAGCCCTAGAAAGAGATAGACCAGCTGATAGGCATAGGCCAGAGTGAACAGGACAGCCAGAAACAGGTTAAATGCTTCGACCATTCGGATCATATTCATAAGAAAACACCTTTTTGAGCGTCCGGGTCTGCTTTGCGCACCCACCTGAACAGAAGAGGAGAGGGGAGCAACCCGGCTTTTGTTGATACGGATCGGTTTTTGCGCACCCCTGGTCAGGGACTTCTTTGGGGTACGCACCATGATAGCACGCTTTTGAAATATTACAAGATTGTTTCGTGAGTCTTAATAAAAAGTTAAGAGTTCGTTCATAATTTAGCGCAAAGACAGGGACAAAACAGAGAGGTTATGCGGAAATAAAGTGGGAAAAGTTGTTTATTTGTTAAAAAAGAAAAAGCGCCCCTGTTTCGGGGCGCTTTTTGGATTTAATACTTTTGTAATAATTAGCGGATAGATCCCCCCCGGAAAGGGGTCAGCTCTGCCCGAATGAAGTACCCCTGGGGATGGCGGCACACAGGGCAGTTGGCGGGGGCAACGGTGGCGTCCACCACATAGCCGCAGTGCAGGCACATCCATGCCTCCTTCACGTCGGAGACGAACAGCTGCTCCTGTTCCAGCAGATCGGCGTACCGGCCGAAGCGGTCTCCATGGAGCTTCTCTACCCCGGCAATATTTTCAAACAGCTTGCCCACCAGGGGGAAGCCCTCCTCCATGGCGGTACGGGCGAAGGCGGCGTAGTCGTGTTCCCACTCCTGATACTCGTTGTGCTGGGCGGCCCGGAGATAGTCCAGCAGATCGGTGTACAGGTCCACCGGATAGGTGCCGTCCACCCGCACCGTCTGGCCGCTCAGGTCGTGGAGCTGGCGGTAAAACTGCTTGGCGTGGGTCTTTTCCTGTTCCGCGGTAAACAGAAACAGGCCCTGGATCACGGCCAGGCCGCTTTTGTGGGCGATCCCGGCGGCAATGGTATAGCGGCTGCGGGCTTGGCTCTCCCCGGCGAAGGCGCGCATCAGGTTCTCTCTGGTCTGGCTGGCGGCAAAGGCTTTGGCTTGATCTGGCATGGAAAATTCCTCCCTTGCATCATTTGGATTCTGTTCCAGTATGCCCGAAAACAAACCTGTCATTCTCTTTGCGGAAAATTTACAAAAGAGACTGCTTCTCCTTGCCTTTTTCCTGTGGGCCTAGTATAATGGAGGCAATTTAGGGTGTCATGTCACCCACGCGAGGAGGATACCTCAGAGATGAAAGCGAAGACAAATCTGACCATGCTCTGCGATTTTTATGAGCTGACCATGGGAAACGGCTATTTCCAGACCGGTCTGGCCGACCGCGTATGCTATTTCGATGTGTTTTACCGCTCCGTCCCGGACCGGGGCGGCTTCGCCATTGCGGCGGGCCTGGCCCAGGTGGTGGAGTATATCGAAAACCTGCGCTTTGACGAGGAGGACATCGCATACCTCCGGTCAAAGGGCTGTTTTTCCGAGGAGTTTTTGGAATATTTGAGCGGATTTTCCTTTACCGGCGATATTTGGGCCGTTCCGGAGGGGACGCCCATCTTCCCAGGCGAGCCCATTCTGACGGTGCGCGCGCCGGCCATCCAGGCACAGTTTATCGAGACCTTCGTGCTCCTCTGCCTCAACCACCAGTGCCTGATCGCCACCAAGTCCAACCGCATCGTCCGGGCGGCGGAGGGCCGTCCGGTGGCGGAGTTCGGCTCCCGTCGGGCCCATGGGCCGGATGGGGCCCTGCTGGGCGCCCGGGCCTCCTACATCGCGGGCTGTGCCGCCACCGCCTGCACCATGGCCGACCAGCATTACGGTTCCCCCGCCACGGGGACCATGGCCCACTCCTGGGTGCAGATGTTCCCCGACGAGTACACCGCCTTCAAGA
>OLFT01002799.1_pt1 | contig 14137 bp, 6 predicted proteins | sample 1604921 | NCBI WGS metagenome assembly OLFT01 (sample SAMEA3888897, study PRJEB22519) | human gut metagenome | biome: human gut; feature: human-associated habitat; material: faeces | place: Denmark | collected 2013 | reverse complement strand
GATTCTATTGTTTAATTTTAATTTCTCGGTAATTTTTTACCGAAGTATTGTTATAAAAAATATTGGAAATATGTTGTTTTTGTCAGATTTATGAGTAATTTTGCAAAAGTGTTGATTTGTAACTTATCAGTGTATTTTTGTTATAAAACATCAGTTTAATAAAATTATGAAGCACATTTACTCATTTTTGGCGGCCATATTCTGTATGAGTATGGGAGCCACGGCTCAAACTCTATTGGACGAGGATTTTGAGACCGGGACAACAACATCAGTTGATCCGAATTTCCCAGATGGGTGGTCAGTTGTAAATTCTTATTTAGGAAACGATGACTCCTATCGCTGGCACGTTTCTTATTCAACTCGTGGAGATATAACGGGAACATGCTCGGCTGCGTGTGATGCAACCATGCTGTATCAAGACGAACCCGATGCTCAGGGACCGAAGGAAGAAATTCTTCTTACGCCTGATTTGGCGTTGGACAATACCTACAAATTAGCTTTCGACTGGAAAGCTGCTTCTGCTTCCGCTTTGGAAGATGGAGAGTACGATTTGCAGGTACGTGTAGTAGTTGACGGAGATTTGGAAAATGCTGAAACCATTTGGTCATTCCAAGATCCTGAAATTCTGAAAGATAGCGGTGTTGCAACTTTCCCATGGACAGGATGGCAGGTTTATCATTCGGAAGTTGATTTAAGCAAATGGCAAGGCAAGACTGTGAAAGTGGCCTTTGTGCATAAAATGCTGAAAGCGACTGCAAATATTGCCTATATCGACAATGTGAAGGTTACTCAACACACTCCGGCTACAGCTCCGAAGGCACAGTGCACTCCGTTGGTTTACAACTTCGGTGAAGTGTATATCGGTGCTAAAGAATATTCAGAGGAATTCGTATTGAAGAATACGGGAACAAACGGTTTGAAAATTACAGAAGTTGTTTCCGACAACCCAGACTTTTCAACAACAATTGTTCCTGCTGATGTAAATCTTGACAAGAACGACTCTTACTCATTCTTTGCTATCTATCAGCCGACACTGACAAATGCTCCGAAAGCAACAGTAACTGTGAAGACTAATGGAGGTGATGTGAAACTTACTCTTGCCGGAACCAAGAAAGCTCTTCCGGAAGGTGCTGTATTTGAAGGATTTGAAGGCGATTTCTTCCCGCCGGTAGGATGGACAGCCAACGGTTGGAGCCAGACAGGTTATGCATTGTCAGGCGATTTCAGTGCATATTCAAGCGGAAGTCTTGGAGAAGCATCAGTATTGATGTCTCCGCGTTTGGATTTGTCGACAGGCACACATTCTGTTTCATTCAAATGTTATGAAGAATTCAACCCTGAAACAGAAGTTACAGTTGCCGGCAACACCGTTACATTGCAATTCTCTACCGACGGTGGTAATACATGGAAGACTCTTTTCACAAATGAAGAATACAATACAATTTTGTCAAAAGAAATCAGCCTCGGAACTCCTGCTTCCGACAACTGTTATTTGAAATGGGAATACAGTGCTATTTCAATGGATTTGGAAACAACTCCGGAATTGAGCCTTTTCTTCCTTGACAACGTAATTCTTCCTCCGTTGTACGGTAGCAAAGACAAGCCGACTGCTACTACAGTAGTTACTCCGGCTGATGCTGCTGTTAACGTATTCAATAAAGAAATTGAACTGAAATGGAATCCGACTCAGTTTGCCGACGGTTATAAGTTGTATGTGGGAACTACTTCCGCTGCTAACGAACTTGTAAACGGTCAGGATATGGGTAATGCTACAAGCTACGTGATCTCACGCTGCGAATATGAGACAACATATTATTGGAAAGTCGTTCCTTACAACGGTAAGGGTGATGCTGCAAACGTTCCGACATGGTCGTTTACTACAATTGCTGACCAGACAGTGACAGAATTCCCTTATGCAGAAGGTTTTGAAGGCGAAGTTTATCCTCCTCTTGGTTGGAGATCTGTAGGAGATGGCTATGCAGCATGGAGAACAGTAAACACTAATCCGTTTGACGGTAAAATCTCAGCTGTTGCAAGCAGCAATACAGAAAATGGTGTGATATTGGAAACTCCGGAATTTGTAATTCCGTCAGATGAAGATCTTGTTCTCGGATTCTATTGGGGCAATAGCATGCCGGTTAACTTGAAAAAGGATGAAAGCGGCACATTGGAAAATCCGACAAAAGCTGCTGATGGCATTGATGCCGGTTATTTGGACATATATGCCGATGGCGAATGGAAAGAAGTTCGAATTATTTCTTACAAAGAAGAAGATAACAATTACTGGTATCGCGAACGTGTTGATTTGAGTGCATATAAGGGTAAAACCATCGCATTCCGCTGGCGTTATGAAATGCAGGATTGGATGAAGTCGACAGGTGTTGCTCTTGATAACATTACGATTACTTCATCTGCTGCCGATGCTGTTTCCTTCAATGTTGCAGAATGGAATGCCGGTAAGGTTAACTATCAGAACTCGGTTAAGTCATCTCATGTGTTGACAATGCTGAATGATGGAACGAACAATCAAGTTGTGAAATCAGTAGAATTTGCAACTCCGAATTTCTCAACAACATTGAAAGCCGGTGACGAACTTAACGCTAGTAAGGGCATTAGCTTTACATTGACATTTAATGCAATGGAAACTGCTGCCGTTGTTGAAGATGCCATGAAGGTGACATTTGAAAGCGGCTATAGCGTAGAGTTCCCGGTTAAGGCAGAGGCTTTGGCTCAGGATGTAAGATATTACAATTTCGAAAATGAAACACCGGGTACAAAAAATCCGTCTGGATTTACAACCATTGACGTTGACCGCAAGGCTACTGTAAATATGGCCATGTTGGATTACCCGGCTTACGGTGAAGCATTTGCATTCTGTGTACAGGAAAACAAGGACTGGAACAATGTATTCGAACCGGTATCTGGCGAAAAAGTGCTGGTTGCACTTGGTGCCGATGCAGAAGGTACTGCTGTTGACAACTGGATCATAAGTGAGAAGATGACAGCTACTTCAGAATCCAACTTCCGCTTCTATGCTCGCAACTGGGAAAGCATCAACTCTGTTCTTCCTTGGAACAAGCCGTTCCTTGAAGTGCTTGTAAGCACTAAGGGCAATACCGATACAGCAGACTTTGAAACGGTAATGGATTCTTATGAATTGCCTTACTATGACACTGTTGCTTACAATGAATTCAATGTTGATTTGTCGGCTTATGCAGGACAGGATATCTACATCGCTCTCCGTCACTACGGAACAGACTGTCTGGCTGCCTTCTTCGATGATTTCTATTTCGAACACTTCTCAAATATGTCAGGTGTTGAATCGGTTGAAGCTGCAGGCGTAAGCGTATATCCGAATCCGGCAACAGATGTTGTATATCTGAAAGGCGTTGAAGCTGCAAATGTTGTTGTTCGCAATGTAGCCGGTGCTGTCGTATTGACTGAAAACGGTGTTAATCAGGTGAACGTGTCAGCTCTTCCGGCAGGCATGTATATTCTGACAGCAGAAACAGCTGAAGGAACATTCAGCACCCGTATCATCAAGCGCTAATGCGAATGTTATAATAGTAACGGCAGCCGCATTGCCAAAAATGTGGCTGCTTTTGCTTTTAAATACAAGAATATGTATTAGGAAAAGACCAAAATAAAAAAGCTATGAAAAAAACATTACTTCAAGTATTGGCAATATTTTGCGCGTTAGTTGTCGGGCTATTGCCAGTGAAAGCCGAGAATGTGGCAAATTACACAGAAGGCTTTGACGGTCTTGATGTGTCCGCTCATGACTTTGCTCCTGCAGGTTGGGGACATATCGTAGACTCTTATGCAGACTGGACTGATTATGTGGAGTACTTTGTTGCTTATGAAAGTGTTGCAACCGGTGGTCAGGATGGTGGCGGCTATCTGAAGGCCGGAAGCCAGGAGCTGGGTGGTTATTATTCGGAAACCGTTAATGATTTGCTGGTTACTCCGGCTCTGACAGGAACAGCTTCGATGTATATCAAGTTGTCCAAATCAAATGGCAGTGTGAAATTTTACACTTGTACGTTGGAAAGCGGCAAGTTTACAGCCGGTGAGGAAATTGTGATTGAAACAATGCCGGAACTGTCGGACAGTGAATGGACAAAAGTAACGCTTCCGACGTTTGAAACGGGAACTTATGTCGGTATCCGTCTGGATGACGCCTGCATTGACAGTTTCACTGCCGAAAACGCAGAAATCGACAAAAGCCCTTCAATGGAAATCGTTTCCGTAAAATTTGTGGGTGAGTCAGAACCTGTTGCCAATGAAGAAAACAAGTTTGCTGTGGCATTCGACGTTGTAGTGAAAAACAACGGTCCGGTAGCTTTGAATCCGGGTGACGAAAACTATTCTTTGAGTATTGTTGATGACGATAATACGGTTGTGTTTGGCACAACCACCATCGACGTGGCGTTGCCAGTGGGTGCGACACTCTCAGATCCTGTACATGTAGAGGCTCTTGTCGATGCGTCGGTCTATTCCGGATATAGCCGTTACGATGTACGTGAAAACTTGAAAGGAACATCGCAATATGGTGCATGGATAGAACCGATACCGTATATTGGTATTCTTGAAATCCGTAATACGCAGAATCAGAATGTAGAGGGGGAAACCTTTGACTTCGGTATTGTAAAGGATACTCCGGCTTCCATTAAATTTAATTTGAAGAACGTAGGTGGCAAGCCGCTGACAGTGACAGCCATCAACGCTCCCGAAGGATTTACTTTCTCTCAAAGCGTACCGTTTGAAGTGGGTGCTTCTGAAGTGAAGGAAATTGTCGTTTCTTTGGGCACAGAATCAAAAGGTTCAAAGTCAGGTGAAATCGTTTTTGTAAACGACGGTACGACTGAACCGCGCATTTCTGTCGTGGGTTCTGTTCCGGAAGAAGGCACATGGTATGAAGATTTTGAAGACGAATTGCCGGCACAGTTCATCTGTCCGACAAATTGGAAACGTGCAAACTATCCGAACGATTTGCAGACGGAAACCAGCAAATATTGGTTGGAAAACTCTAATTCGTCTGAGCCGCAGATGCTCGTTTCTCCAAAAGTTGTAGTTGCAGAAGGTGAAGCTTTGAGTTTCAAGGCAGCCAAACGCAACCAATACAACGGTTTTTTGAATGTATATTATTCGGCTGACCGTAAAAACTGGATAAAAGTCAGAGAAATTTCTGTAAATAGTGAAGATCCGAACAGTCAATTCTCTTCTGACAAGCCGTCGTACAGCAGCGACAGCTATCTGTTCTCTACATTCGTGGTTGACAATATCCCGGCCGGAGAATGGTACATTGGATTTGAATCAGGCTATGCCCTTATCGATGACTTGTTGGGCTATAAATTGGCAACTGTAGAACATGATTTGTATGTTTCTGCCGAAAGCCTTCCGTTGAAAGCTGTCGTTAACAATCCGTATACGGCTTCTGTAACAGTGAAGAACATGAATGCAGTAGCTGAAGCAGCCGGAACCTATGTTGCCAAGTTGTATGTGGGCGGTGCTGCCGTAGCTGAAACAGCCGGTGAAGAAGAATGGGCTGCCGGTGAAGAAAAGACATTTGCTTTCAACTATACTCCGCATGCTGATGGTACAGTGGAAGCCTATGTAGAAGTTGCTGTCGGCGGATATGCCGTACAGTCGGGAAAAGTCAGTGTAGAAGTTTCCAAGGAAGTCGCTTTACAGGAAGTGACTGTGGGCGAAGCTACCGGAACAAACAGCAATACTCCGTTGGCGTTGAACTGGAAACTGAGCCAGTCGCAGACAATCTATACTGCAGACAAACTCGGTATTGCTGCCGGAAGTGAAATTGTAAGCCTTGGTTATGACGGCTATTGCTCTGCGGACAAAGATGTGACTTTCCATATCAAGGTATGGATGATGAACACATCGGCTACAACTGTATCAGTCGATGCTCCGGTTGATCCTGCTACAATGACACTGGTTTATGAGGGTGACCATCAAATCGCACCGCAGGGTAGCAGTTCAGAACTGGTTCGTTTGCTTGACCTTCCGTTTAACGAATCTTTCGTTTACGATGGAACGAACTTGTGTGTGATGGTAGAATCAACATCCGATAATTACAAAGCTGTGAATTTTGCCAATGAATCAGCTGTGGCAAATGTTTCCATGTACCGTCGTCATGACGTGGAACTCCCTGCTACATGGACTACTGCAGGAATGCCGGTGGCCAATTTCGGTACAAGCCGTGAAGTTCCGACTATCAGCGGTAAAGTGACAGACGGTTCAACAGGCGAAGCAGTTGCTGCAACAATTGAGCTTGTTTCCGGCGATGTATTGTATAAGACAGAAACAGATGCCGAAGGTAACTATTCAATGGAAGTGTTCCAGGCTGACAAGGAATACACGATGACTGTTACAGCTGAAGGTTATGATCCGGTGACCGAAACCGTTACATTTACAGAAGGCAGTGTAGTGAAGGACATTGTATTCTCGAGTGGTGCAAAAACAGTTAGCGGTGTCGTTACAGATGCTGAAACGGGCGAACCGATGGCATATGTTCAGGTAATGATGCAGTCAGGTGCAATCATGTTTATGGGTATGACCGACATTCAGGGTAAGTATTCATTCGAAGTTTCAGAACCGGACCTTGTCTATACATTGAGCGCAAGCTATTATGGTTATCAGACTTATGTGGAAGAAAACGTATCGGTAGCTGAAGGCAATATTGTCCGCAATATTGCATTGGACAAACTTACTATCGGCGGTGTCGTTACGGATGCCAAGACAAACGAACCTCTTCCGGGTGTTCGCGTAATGTTGTCCGACGGCTGGTGGACGGAAGAAGAAGTGACAACGGACGAAAATGGTAAATATTCGTTTGTTATCGGTGATGATACAGCAGAATATACATTGACAGCTTCTTTGGAAGGCTACAACAAGTATGAAAAGAGCGGTATTACATTCGCTGAAGGCAGCATTGTTGAAAATATCGCATTGGAACCTATCGTTCCGACAGTGAGTGGTGTTGTAACAGATGCTGCTACTAAAGAACCGTTGGAAGGTGTTCAGGTAATGATGCAGTCGGGTGGAGTTGTCTTCTTCGACATGACTGACGCAGAAGGCAACTATTCATTCGAAGTTTCAGAAACAGGTCTGGTTTATACGCTTACAGCTTATGCCGCAGGCTACAAGACTTATGAGGAAGAAAACGTGTCTGTTGCTGACGGCGACGTTGTTCGTGACATTGCATTGGAAAAACTCACTATCAGCGGCGTTGTTACAGACAGCGAAACCAACAAGCCTCTTGCCGGTGTACGCGTAGTTCTGTCTGACGACTGGTTCTCTGAATGGGAAGTAACAACGGACGAAACCGGCGCTTATTCGTTTGAGATTGCCGACGACTCTATGGAATATGCCGTGACAGCTTCTTTGGAAGGCTACAAGTCATTCGAAAAGACTGGCATTATTTTCGATGAAGGCAGCGTAGTGCTGGATATCGTAATGGAAAAGATTTCAGGAGTAGGAAGCGTAACTGCCGACGGTCTGTACGTGAAGGGAGTCAACAACGCTATCGAAGTGGTTGCTCCGGGTAAGGCAATTGTCTCTGTTTACGATTTGGGCGGCCGTCTGATTCGCTCAGTGGAAGTGAACGAAGGCAAGACGCTTATCGAAGGACTTGTGGAAGGCATATACCTTGTAAACCGCGTGAAAGTATATGTGAAATGATAGATGGCTGACAAAATTGTCGCCAGCAAACAGGAACAGTTGCCGGCACTGAAAAAAAGTTGCCGACACCTGTAATTTTTGTCAGGAGATATGTTGTTTTGTTTTTGTGATAATTTTGAATTTTATAGGATGACTACAATAAAAATACTATCTTTGTTGACAGTTGGTATATAAATGCAATTACTCATACAAACAGTTCATTATTTTGTCTGACCCATATTTGTAAAGATTTTTAGTAAATAATAAAGATGAAACGGTTATCCATTATTTTTACCTTGTTCGCATTGTGTGGAATTTTCGGAACGATGTCTGCGCAAACACGCGACAATAGAATGACGATTAATGTAAAAACGGTCACAGGTGAGTCGGTCGACGGCCTTGTGGTAGACTTGAAAATTCCCGATTGGGGGTTTACGTATAATGCGACTGAAACAACATTGTCGGCTGACGGACAGTGCACACTGAATGTCTATAGTGCCACACATAGAATCGTTGTTGAAAAAGAGGGTTATGCCGTTTATGACGAGACCGTAGAAGTAACCGGCGATATTACGCTTGACATTGAATTGCAGGAGGCTGTACGCCAACCGTTCTCGTTGACAGGTAGCATTGAACATGATGTGTTTACCGGCAAAAACGATGTAACATTGACCTGGAATAAGGAAAAACCGGCGTTTTTCGATGATTTTGAAGGTCATCCCGACTGGTCTATTTCATTTGGCGACTGGACAGGTATTGACAATGACAAGCAGGCGGCTGCCATATTGGCCGGAAGCTATAACAACCGCGGTGCACTTCAGTATGCTACAATTGTGAATCCGTTGACGGTTGTTCCTACTTGGTGGTACGAATACCCGGTGCTGCGTCCGTACAGCGGTAACCAGTATGTAGGTTTTGTCCGCACCAATTCGGGTGAGGCTAATGACGACTGGTTGATTTCTCCGACTATCACCGTCGGCAATGACAATATTCTGCGTTTTATGGCTAAGGCTGCTGACGTTTATGCCGAACGTTTCCAGGTGGGCATCACAACCGTTGAAAACCCGACTGCCGACGACTTTACCATCATATCAGCAGGAAACTATGAAACTGTCGAATATGAGGAATGGGTGGCAAAAGAATATGACTTGTCGGCTTATGCAGGACAGGCTGTGAAAATTGCCATTCATTATATAGCGAACGCAAACCGTTACGGTGCGTTCATGCTTATGGTGGATGATTTCTATGTTGGTCAGCCGTCGTACTACGATGAGACATCCAAACTTCGCCGTGTGCAGAAATCTCCGGCCAATCCGAACGAAAAGTTTGAGATTTATCAGGACGGTACGAAAGTAGGCGAAACGGAAAGCTACAGCTATACGCTGGAAAATGTGGAAGAAGGCAACCATACTTTTGGCGTGAAGGCTGTTTACAGACTGACGGAAACAGAAATCTCGACAGTGGAACTGGCAATAAGTAATGAGAATTGTCATCGTGTAACGTTGAATGTGACAACAAATAATGAAGTGAGCGCAGATGGATTTGACGTTGATATTTTGAATATGGACAATGGCGATTTGATTTCAGCCAAGGTTCAGGACGGAAAAATTGTGCTTGAATCGTTACCAGCTGGAAAGTACACCTTGTCGATAGAGAATCCTGTTTATGACACATATCGTGAAGAAATTGTTGTGTCAGATGATGTGGATAAGAATATTGAATTGAAGGAACATCTGTTCTTGCCGTATAATATTACCGTCGATTTGACCGAAGAAGGGGCTGTATATGATGCTTTGGTGAAATGGAATCAGGATTTGGGCTTCTCTGACAGTTTTGAAGACTATGGAGACTTTGTGACCGGTGAGTTCGGCGAATGGCTGACTGTTGACAACGACAAGTTGCCGGTTTATCCTATCGCTTTGGGCTCTGCTTCGAATATCGTTTCCTTCCCGGGTTCGGGCGACGCATACAATCCGACAGCAATCGCGCCGATGGTATTCAATCCATACAAGACTGTTCCGGCAATGGCTCCGACCGATCCGGCCATTATGGCTCCAACGGGCGACAAGACAGTCATTTTCTTCTCTCCGCAAATGGCTCAAGCCGATAAATGGTTGATTTCTCCGGCTCAGACAATAAGAGACGGTTATGTTTGGCAATTGACAGCGAAAGCATATGCACAATATCCGGAAACTGTTCGTTTCTGTATCTCTGCATCACAGGATTTAGATTCATTCACAGTACTGGATGAAGTTGAATTGCCTTATGAAGAATGGACGGTTTATACGCTTGATTTGTCGGCTTATGCAGGTCAGACAGTATATTTGGCTGTAAATTATATTTCAACTGATGCGTTCCTGGCTCAGGTGGATGACTTCTATGTAGGTCCGAGCGATGATTCCGACTCAAAGGTAGATGTGGGCAATGTGCTCCATTATGAAGTATATCTTGACGGTGAACTGAAAGGTGAACCGCAAGAAACACAGTTTGCCTTTACCGGTCTGACAGCCGGTGAACATACGGTAGGTATTAAGGCCGTTTATAAGTCGGGTGTTTCGGAAATGGCGGAATATACGTTCAATGCCCAGTCGGGTGTCGGTGAAGTGGAAGCCGATGCATTTACGGCTGTAGGCGTTTCGGGCGCTGTTCAGGTTACGGCTTCGGTTCCGGCAGAGCTTACGATTGTCGATATGGCAGGACGTACGCTGTTGGCAACGGAAATGCAGGAAGGTGTGAAGACTTTCGCAGTTCCTGCCGGTGTCTACATTGTACGGATGAATGAAAAGGTGATGAAGGTGATGGTGCGTTAGGCAGCTGTCGTTTGACCTTTTACCGATATGGAGTCGGGGATGCAGTCGTTGGGATTGCATCCCCGACTTTTTTTCGTGGGTATGGGTGAAATGCTTACCTTTGCAGAAACTAACGAGAAAAACGGACAGCGATGAGTGAAATTCAGTCGGTAGCGGGCAATCATTTCCAGCGGCAGCAGCTGCTTCTGCGGATGGAGTATGAGTACGAGAAGGAAGAATTCAAACGGCAGACGGAGGAAGCGGGCATACAGCGGAAAGTGGCGCGCGGACTGTGCTGGTATCCGGTGACGGTCGGGCGGAACTACTACAACTCGGTCAATCAGTTTGTCGTGGAGATATTCCGTCCGGAAGATACGGAGGTGGAGCATGCGTTTGAATACGGTCGTCAGGTATGTTTTTTCACGGAAGGCTTCGACGGACGGGTGCGTTTCAAGAACTTTACCGCCGGCGTAAGCTATGTGGAAGGAAACCGTATGGTGGTTGCTCTGCCCGGAGCACATTGCCTGCAGGAAATTTCCGGTGAGCGGTCGTTGGGCGTGCAGCTGTATTTCGACGAAACATCCTATCGTGCGATGTTCGAAGCATTGGAAGATGTGATTCGTGCCAAGGGCACCCGTTTGGCCGAGTTGCGCGACATTTTATGCGGGCCGGTGGCTGCCGGTTTCCGTCAGCTGTTTCCTGTCCGTTTCCCCTGGCTGAACAGCAGCCAGGATTCCGCTGTCAACAGGGTGCTGAACTGCCGTGATGTGGCTATCGTTCACGGCCCTCCCGGAACGGGCAAGACCACGACTCTCGTCGAGGCCGTCTACGAAACGCTTCACCGTGAAACGCAGGTGCTTGTCTGCGCGCAGAGCAATACGGCTGTCGACTGGATTAGCGAGAAACTTGTCGACCGCGGTGTGCCTGTCCTGCGTATCGGTAATCCTACGCGGGTCAATGACAAGATGCTGTCGTTCACTTACGAACGTCAGTTTGAAGGTCATGCCCTTTATCCTGAACTCTGGGGTGTACGGAAAGCCATGCGCGAACTGACATCCACGATGCGGCGTCACGGGCGTGACGAGCGTGAGGCTGTGCGCAACCGTATGCGGCATTTGCGTGCCCGTGCTGTGGAGCTTGAACTGACTATCAACAACGAACTTTTCGAAAGTGCCCGTGTCGTGGCGTCAACGCTGGTGGGTAGCAACCATCGCCTGTTGGGCGGACGCCGTTTCTCTACGCTATTTATCGATGAGGCCGGTCAGGCTCTCGAAGCTGCTGCCTGGATTGCCATACGGAAGGCCGACCGGGTGGTGCTTGCCGGTGACCATTGCCAGCTTCCTCCGACGGTGAAGTGTGTCGAGGCCATGCGTGGCGGGCTGGGACGTACGCTGATGGAACATATCATAGAAACCAAGCCGCAGACGGTTTCCCTGCTGACTGTGCAATATCGCATGAACGAAAGCATCATGCGCTTTTCGTCCGACTGGTTCTATGGCGGCAAACTTGTGGCGGCCCCCGATGTGCGCTTCCGCGGCATTCTCGACTATGACCGTCCGATGGAGTGGATTGATACCTCGGAAATGGATTTCAAGGAGGAGTTTGTCACGGCAAGCAACAGCCGTATCAATAAAGCCGAAGGCGAATTTTTTATTGCCGAATTGGAGCGTTATGTGCAGCGCATTGGTGTAGAACGCATATTGGACGAACGGATAGATTTTGGACTGATTTCCCCCTACAAGGCACAGGTGCAGTACCTGCGGCGGCTCATCAAGGCCAGCAGCGTGTTGCGTCCGGTACGCAGCCTGTTGAGTGCCAATACCGTCGACGGATTTCAAGGACAGGAGCGCGATGTGGTCTTCATCAGTCTTGTGCGCAGCAACGATGACGGGCAAATTGGCTTCCTTTCCGATTTGCGGCGCATGAACGTAGCCATCACGCGCGCCCGTATGAAGCTCGTGATTCTCGGCGATGCCGCCACCTTGTCGCGGCATGCCTTCTATCGTCAGTTGTACGAATATGTGAAAAATGTGGAATAGGCGTTATTCCCAGTCCATTAGCTCTCGCAGGTAGGGGATAAGTTCGTCGGCCATCTTCTGTGCCTGTCGCATCGACGGATGGTAGTCCGAGCCGTAGCCGAGTGTGCCGTCCTGTTGCGACATGTCGAAGCGGTAGACATTCTTGTCGCCGTTGTCGTTGGCTTCTTTCACCACTGCATCAAGCGTTTCTTTCAACGCCTTCAGTCCGTCGCCGAAAGCCATGCAGCCGGTGAGCATCACGATTTTCGCTTCCGGATAATATCCGCGCAGGCGCTTGATGAAGTCGCGATAGGCCACCGTCAGGCGTTCGCGGTCAATGACACACAGGCTGACATCGTTGGTGCCGAGGTTCACACATACCACTTGCGGACGGAAGCGGTTGAAATCCCACATGACAGTCGAGTCGTTGAATAGCGTACGTTCGTAGAGAGCCGGGATGCAATTGGGATTTCCTTCTTTCGGACCACCATAGTTGCGATAAATGCCGTAGCCCGAGCGTGCCACTACAACGTGTTCCGCATTCAGCGCGCGTGCAGTCAATGTGGCATAGGAATAGAAATGGTTTTCAGTACGGAAAGAAAAGTCTTCCTTGCCGTTTTCTCCTTCGATGCCATAGCCGCAAGTAATGGAATTGCCGATGAATTCAATGCGCCGTTCCGGGCGTTTGGGAGCATCGAGCAGACGTGCGTTGTTGTCAATATAGAATCCGCGGAATTCAGGATTGTAATTGTAGCCTTCCACAGCATAGGAAATGCGTGCCGTGTGCGCGCCGGGTTCCAGTGAATTGACGAGCGTCAGCACTGTGTCGGTTTCAGTAAAGTTGATTTTGAACGGATGGCGGTCGTCGATTTCCACCATGAAATAGCCGCTGCCCGGTTTTGCCTTCATTTTCAGGGTTGTGCCCTCGAAATTGAGTGCTGCGCTGACTCCCGGATAAGTAAATCGTGGGGAGAGCGGATTGCTGAAATCAATACGGCCTGTATAGGTAATGTTGCCATTGTTGGCTGGGATAAACTGGTCAGCAAAAGCCGACGGACTTGCACAAAGGGCAAGCAATGCGGCAGAGAAAATGGTTTTAAGTGTGTTCATTTTTTTGTTTTTGTGGATCTTCTACAAAGATACAGAAATGAAAGCCCCGAAGCAAACGAAAATGTTGTTTCTTGATATGTCAGAGTTGAAGTAGTGTGTACTTTCGTTTTCCGTATAGAGTAGTTTGAGGTTAGAGATACGATTCCTTGTGTTTTGTTGGATTGTTATTAATTGTATGAATTTTTTAGCAAAATTGTCAAATAAATACGATATTTGTTTGTGAAAATCTAAGAAGGTTTTTAATTTTGCAACGATTTTTTAATAAGCAACTACATTTAATTCTATTATTATGCGAATGTCATTTGTTAGTGTTCTTTTGTTGTCCACTCTTTGCTGCATGACAACAAATGGGCAGGCTCAGCCCAAAGTGAAGCTTAAAACGATGGTGCCGGCTGCCCCGATTGAAACCAATCATAGACCGCAGTCTAAGTTGAAAGGTTCTGTAAAAGTGTACTCATTGCCTACCGTAATGGCGGAAGGTGATAAAATTTATTACTGTCCGCTAAAAGTTCATACATCATTATAATGATAGGGCCGTCCTCC
>OLFT01002791.1_pt1 | contig 14187 bp, 14 predicted proteins | sample 1604921 | NCBI WGS metagenome assembly OLFT01 (sample SAMEA3888897, study PRJEB22519) | human gut metagenome | biome: human gut; feature: human-associated habitat; material: faeces | place: Denmark | collected 2013 | reverse complement strand
TTCTAAAAGAAAATCATATGTAGATGCAGAACTTACAACCAGAAATGTTCAAGCTTCATATGCACAAGCGATATTTGATTATATGACAAAACTTATCTCTAGTACCAAAAATGTTCTAAATTTAAATTCTTATCTTGGTAAAGATTTATGGAAAATATTTTGTTCATATCGTAGAGAAGAAAAATATCAAAATGATAATTATATATCGGATGGATTAAACAATGCTCAGTTGTTAGAAAGAGCCAATGAATTATATGATATTGCAACCAAAGAGTTGTATAAAGCTTCCAATCCACAATACGCTCTCACTTCTACGATTAATAATCTTTTAAATATGAAAGAATTTGCTCCATTAACAGATAGCTTTGAATGTGGAAACTGGATCAGATGTGAAATAGATGAAGAAATTTATCGGCTGAGATTGTTATCGTATGAAATTGATTTTGAAAATCTTGGAGATATATCTGTTGAATTTTCCACAGTTGAAAAAATCTACAATGGAACAACAGATGTTAAAAGTGTAATAGATAGTGTATCTTCAATCGCAGGTTCTTACAGTAATACTACACAACAAGTAAAAAAAACTTCGGACAGTACATCTATTGTTGATGATTGGGTAAAAGATGGATTTTATGCTACGACTCAAATTATTAACAATCCATATTCACAAGATATTGTTATCGACAAGAATGGTATTTGGTGTAAACAATATGATGATATTGCGAGCAATTTTGATGACTGTCAATTGCGTATTATTGGTAGCGGAACATATGTAACTGATGATAATTGGGGCTCTGTAAAAGCTGCTATCGGTAAATATATATATAAAGATCCAACTACACAGGAAATGAAAGCTACGATGGGTGTATTAGCTGAAACTATTGTAGGTAAATTTATTTTAGGTGAAACATTGGGAATTTACAATAACAATGGTAGCTTAACATTCGATGCTAATGGATTGAAGATTACTAATAGTATAAATACATTCACAGTAAATCCTAATGATAATTCAGGTCTATTGAAAATATCTAAAGGCAGTGAGGATATCTTTTATGTGGATAATAATGGGAATCTGAATATGACTGGAATTATTAAGAGTGCTTCTTTTCGTGGTGGCTCTATTGGTATTGGTGGGTCAAATAATGATAATTTTGTTGTTAATTCTAATGGAAATATAGTATCAAAAGGAAGTATGAGTTTAGCAAATGGTGGTATTACATATGATGTCACTAACGGATTGAATGTTATAGGCAAAGTAACTGCAACAAGTGGAACGTTTACTGGTACTATAAATGCAAATGGTGGTACTTTTTCTAATACTATTACTTGTACTGGAACTATTTCTGGCGGGAGCATAAGCGGTTCTACTATTTCTGGCGGGAGCATAAATATTGGGAATAATGTTTTTAGTGTGGATATTAATGGTAAATTAAAAGCTTCAAATGCTTCCATAGTCGGCAATATAACAGCTATGTCAATAAAAGCAAAAGGATCTTATTATATATATGATACAGACTTTAACAGTGCCAATACCAATAAAATTTTATCGTATACGTCAGATAATACAAGTGATACAAAATATAATGTCGGAAGATTGTCTAAGAATGATTACTCCGATAATTTAAATTATATATCATTTGAAGATATATCTCAAGATAGAAGTATTATTTTTCATACTGAATATGTTGATCTTGGAAAAAATTGTACTATTAGTAATTTTTATGTCTCTAATAACACAATTTCAAATACTAATGATAAAATTTGTTTGGAAGGTTCTAGTGTTGGTACTCTTTTGAGTGGGGACGAATCAGCTCTTAGACCATTATCTAAATGTGCAAATTCTTTAACATTAGGAACTGCAAGTAATAAGTTTGGACAAATATACTCTTCAAATTCTACTATCTCTAGTTCTGATAGAAATCTTAAAAAAGATATTGCTTCATTAGATGAAAAATATCTTCAATTCTTTCTATTATTACAACCTGTATCTTATTTATTCAAAGACGGAACAAGTGGAAGAACTCATATTGGTTTTATTTCTCAAGATGTCGAGGAAGCTATGACTAAATGTGGAATATCAGACCTAGAATTTGCGGGATTCTGTAAGGATATAAAGAAGAAATATGAGTTAAATGACAACGGGGAAGAAATTGAATTAGATGATTTAGATGAAAATGGAAATATACAATATATTTATTCATTGCGTTATGAAGAATTTATAGGACTAATAACACTAGCTGTACAAAAATTATGGAATAAAATGGAGGAATTAAAAAATGAAATTAACAGCATTTAATATTTTAGCAATATGTGAATCTCTTGCAAAAATCTCGGAAAAGGAATTTGATTTAAACACGGCTTGCGTTATAGCAAGTAACCTTAATGCTTTATCTGTTCCAAGGGAAACAATTGATAATAAAAAAAATGAAATTATTACTAAATATGCCGAAAAAAATAAAGAAGGAGAAATTGATTATAAAGACGATGGTACTGTAAAGATTGCGAATATCAAAGGTTTTAATGATGATATGAACAATCTGTTATTATCTTCTGTTGATGTGGAGTTAAAAAAGATACCCAAAAAAGCTTTTGAGAATATGAACATTGCACCAAAGGACATTTTACCTATAATCAATCTCTTAGAGGAATAAAATATGTTTACAGATTTTGAATATGATGGAGAATCTTTATCTGACTACAAAATGATGGTTGGTGTAATAAATGGTTCTAGTGGTGTTCAAACTGTTTCTTCGGGGGCTGAACTTACATTTAATCAGGTACGCCCAGTAGGAAGCAGTAGATTCAATATCACATCAGCAGTATATGAATCTGCTTATAGCACCTCATTTGAAGTTTTTCGTAATCCATGTCTTGCATCTAGTCAAGATGAAATGAGTCTTTCAATTGAAGAAATTTCGGCTATTCAACGTTGGTTATGTCGTAAAGATGGGTATAAACGCTTTAAAATTAATCAGGATGGCTTTGAACACGTTCATTGGAACGGAACATTTAGTAGTAAACAAATTGAGCTAAATGGTCAAATAATCGGCTTAGAACTAACATTATATACCGATTCTTCATTTGCTTTTATGGACGAAGTATCTGTTGAGTATAATTGCTCGGCAGGTACTTCATTTCAGTTTTGGGATAATTCAGATGAGATTACAGATTTTAACAATCAATTATTACCAAATTTAGAAATAACAATTTTGTCAAAAGGTAATTTCAAATTAGAAAACTCTCGTGATAATAAAGTTATGAAAATAGATAATTGTGTATCTAATGAGATAATATCCATCAATGGTAAGAATCAATTAATATCATCTTCTGAATCATCACATGATCTTGCAAATGATTTTAATTACTTTTTCCCAAGAATTATTAATTCATATAATGATAGATGCAATATTTTTACACCAAATTTAGATTGTAAAATTAAGATTACTTACTCTCCTATTCGGAAAGTCGGTATTTAGGAGGTGACTTCGGAATGATTTTTAATCAAAAGATTACTTTAGATCTGACCATAGACAGGGTACAAAATGTTCATTGTTCACAAGATGACGACGAATCAAGAAAGATATTGATTACTCTCTCTGATAAAGGAAAACCATATACCAACTAATTCTGTAATTCATTTAAAGATTTCTAAACCTGATGGAACTTTTGTATATATAGACGAAGATGATACTTCGCATTTATTCAGAAATACAGATGGAACAATTGCGATTATACTTTCTGATCAAGCAACATGTGTGCCAGGTATTTGTGAATCAGAATTTCAAATTATTGAATCTAATACCATCGTTACATCAAGAAAATTTAATATTATTGTAAAGAAATCTGTTGTTGATGGCAAAACTATAGAATCTGCTATTGAGTCAAATGTAATAAATAAAATGATTAAGCATTTAATTGATTATGCAAATCCACATAAAGTAACAAAAGCACAAGTTGGTTTAGAAAATGTCCAAAATGTATCAACAAATGACCAAACTCCAACTTATACAGAAGCTACTACATTTGAAAATATATCGAGTGGCGAAAAATTATCTATTGCATTTGGTAAAATCAAAAAGGCAATCAGCACTTTGATAAGTCATATTTCAACAAAAGCAACTATTAGTCAAGAAGGACATACAAAATTAACAGATAGTGTTTCAAGTACATCTATTGATACCGCTGCTACTCCAAATTCTGTAAAAATTGTTAATGATAAGATTGAACAGGAAATAGATGATGTAATAACTCACGAGCAAATTGACTCGTTATTCTTATAAATAAGGAGGAACGCAAATGGCAAAATTAGACTTTGATGGTCTTAGTTATTTTTGGAGTAAAGGCAAAACATATATATCTAATTTATTAAAAGGAAAAGCTGATTCGTCTCATACTCATGACGATAGATATTACACTGAATCTGAGATTGATATAAAATTAAATGGTAAAGCAAATAGCAGTCATACACATGGAAACGAAGATATTACATCACTTGACGCAAGTAAAATTACAAGTGGTACAATTAGTATAGACAGACTTCCACAGGGAGCATTGGAAAGACTGATTGTTGTAACTGATGATACGGCAAGATTTAAACTTACTTCTGCTACTGTCCAGAAGGGCGATACTGTAAAGGTTACTTCTACTGAGAAAATGTATTATGTAGTAGACGAAACAAAACTTTCTACAAAAGAAGGTTATGAAATTTATGCGGCTGGTACGGCTGCTAGTGTACCTTGGAGTGGAATTACTGACAAACCAGAAACATATACTCCTTCAAATCACAATCACATTGTTTCAGAAATCAGTGATTTTCCATCCTCTTTGCCTGCTAATGGGGGGAATGCTTCTACAGTCAACGGACACACAGTAAACAGTGATGTTCCTGCTGATGCTAAATTTACAGATACAATATATACTCATCCGACCACATCAGGAAATAAACATATCCCGTCTGGTGGTTCATCTGGACAAGTATTAGGTTGGCAATCAGATGGTATCGCTAAATGGGTAGCCAATGAAAATAGTGGTGGCTATATTAATTTAGGTCAGTTTAATAACAATAATCGTACCATTAATTTAGATACTTATAAACCATATGCTGAATGTGATAGTAAAGGAGATAATACTACATGGTTTGTTCCTAATGATAGAAATTGTGTAGCTTGGATTAGAAGTACTGATAATACGGGTACAAATCCATCACAATATGGTAGTAGTGAAATTTGGTTTTATTTTAGAAGTACAATGGTTAATGGTATGCCACTACAAGAAATTGTGGTATATAATGGGTTAGGACTTAGTGGCAATCAAAATGTATATTTACAAAGAGCTTATTGTAATTCAGCATGGACTGCATGGTGGGGAGATACAGATTATCTAAAATTAGTTGGTGGAGTAATGACTGGCACTCTTTGTTTCTCGCAAGGAAGTCCTATTCAAATGAAACCTGCATCGTGGACATCTTACGTACAAACATAAATCTGTGATGGAAATGTAAAAGTTGGTGTAAATAATTTTTCTAGTTTTTGGAATAATGCAATCAATTTAATTATGCTATCAACAGCATCTACTTATTTAAGATGGAAATCTGGAAATGGTATGTATTTCCAAGCTATTACTGATAGCAATGGTGGCTTAGATACCAAACTAGCAATAACTCCAGATAATGTATTAGTATCATACCATCTTCCTATATATGAAGTTATTAACGGTGCATCTTATAGAATGATTTGTGTAAACAATTCAGCTAATTTACATATAGGAGGAAATACATCTACTGGAAATAATAATATTTCAAGTGCTATATTATCCGTCTTGAATTGTCAATATGGTTTCTATAATACTGCATTCAGAGTAATGGAGGCTTATGATAATAAAGTTTCATTAGGTGGTGGTTATGCAAGATGGAAACAAATATATGCTAAAAACACTTCTATTTCTACATCTGATAGAAACCTTAAACATGATATTCATGATATTGACGATAATCTTATTAAATTATTTTTTAAAATAAAACCAAAAACTTACTACTTTAATGATGGGGATAGAATTCATATTGGTTTAATAGCACAGGATTTTGAAAATTCAATGCACGAATTAGGATTATCAGAAAATGATTATGGTATGATTTGTAAAGACATTTTATACGATTATACAAAATTTGATGAAGATGGTGTTCCGATCGAAGATTCAAAAGTTACTAAAAAAGACGAAGACGGGAATATCATCTATAGATACTCTTTCAGATATGAAGAATTAATAACATTGATCGTACAAGTAGTACATAATCAGCAAAAAGAACTCGATGATATTAGAGACAATATTGCAGAGTTAAATCAAAAATTAGAAAACTTAAAATAAACTATCATTTTCAGTAGTTATATACTACTGTTTTTATTACTTTTTTGAAAGGAGAATGTCATGGATGAGAAAGAAACCGTTGAAAGATTAACAAAGGTAGAGGAACGTTCTAAATCCAATACACATAGACTTGAAAAATTAGAACCCATTGTTGGTGAAATTCATACTATGTCCAAAACAATGATTCAGCTTGTAGAGGAAGTAAAACACACTAATGAAACAGTAAGTGCTTTAGATACTAAAGTTGATCGTATGGATAATCGTGTAGATGACATCGAACGTGCACCAGCAGATAATTTAAATACTTATAAGCGTACTGCTATTACTGCCATGATTAGTACAGTAGCAGGTGCTTTAGCGACTGGATTGATTTTTATTATAGCACAAGTTATTTAAAAAATGGCTAGTGAGATACTTCACTAGCCTCTCATCTATTATAAAGATGAGATGTTACAAGACGTTATTAATTCTAACATATATATTTTCATAATACAATAGGGAACAGCATATAACTGTTCCCTATTTTTTACGATTTTGGTTCAAATTTTTCTTTTAATTTTAAATACATTTCATACATTTCTTCGTCAGAAATATCTTTATCTTCTTTCTTTTTATAAGGTTCTAATACTGCTTTGGAAGGAGTTGTAATACTACTTAATGCTTCTTCTGTTGCATGAGTATAAATATTTTCAGTTCTAATAGCTGTATGCCCAACTGCAAGAGCAGTATTAACTACATTAGCACCTTTTGAGGTATTGGCTATTGTATCCATAGTGTGCCTTAATGCATGTAGACACAATCCCTTTTTAACACCAGTTTTTGTTACTCTCACATCTCTGTCAATTTCTAGCTTATCGCATAAATCCTTGAAACAGTTCTCCATTGTAGACAAACTACGTGGCTTTGCTGTTCTAAATGTAGGATAAAGAAGATTATCTGGATTACCGTATCTACAATGTAATTTTGTCTGCTCTATCATATATTCAGTTACTTCTACACATAGATCCGACATCATTACAAAACGAGATTTTTTATTTTTTGGCACTTTAATATATGATTCTACGCCTTGACTTGGATCATTATTTACATATCTTGTTGCTTGTGCTTCTACAATATCTATTCTTCGTTTTTGTAAATCAATATTATCTATTCGTAGTGCCGCAAATTCACCTGCCCTTAATCCAGTTTCTAATAAAAACATTACGATGGCTGCTGTTTCTCCCATGTTATTTTTATAAGCGTAATAGAATTTCTGTATGTCTTCAGGTGTGAATACTTCTTTCTTATTTTTTAATCCTTCTTCTCGTTTATGATTATACTCGTCCACAATCTCTACTTTAATCATAGTTTGTTCAGCATAATTCTCTTTCAGAAGGCTTTTATCTACTAACCACTTGCATAATCGCTTTGTGAGCTGTATAGGTATACTACAAGTCTTTTTACTTTTTAAACTCAATATAGTGTCATAATAATCTTGAAATACTTGAGCATTAAGCATCTGTAATTGATAGTTTGCTATTGGTTGATTGAAAAAATTACACTTTAATGCGCTGATATAAGACTTGTATCCTGAGCCAGTTAGATTGACCTCTATAATACTCAGAAACTCTTTCATGTATTCACCATATGTTTTAGACTTATCTATTTTAACGTCATTGCCTTTGATAAGTTCTTTTTCCCAAGCATCTTTTGCGTGTATGGTTAATTCTCGGATTTTTTCTTCTGTTTCAGCTTGTACTTTACGAGTCGGTTTGGTATTTTTGTCTATTTTGTATTTGCGTTTGAATCGTTTTGGTTTACCCGTTTTTGGATTAAGATACTGAGACTGTATGATACATTCACATTCTCGTTCATTGATCCATCTTATGCTACCCTGTCCATTCTCGGCTCTGAGTCTGCTTGTAGACATATTAAATTACCTCCTATGTTTTATCACTTTTACAGGTAACTATCACTTGATTTTTTCTATTATCACTTTTTTCTTGGGATGAAAATTCAAGTGATAAAGTGATAAATATAAGTGATATTATGAAAATTATAAAACGCCACCAAATGCATTTCAATGGTTAGTTTCACCAAAGATATAATGCATTTAGCGGCGTTTTGTTGTGTTTTATTGACAAATATATGATGTTGTCAAAGGATTATTTGTAGTTCACAATTACTAATAGCACTGCTCAAATATGTTGATTTTTAGCCATTTATGTCACATTGCATATATAAAAGTGATAGTTTTAAGTGATACTTAAAGTATCATCAAACATCACGAAATGTTATATAAATACTTCTTTACCTCTCATTGCAGTAAGAAAATCATTCTGTGATTCGAGTGATATATAGTATTCTTTTCCAATCTTATTACCATATCCCATTTGGAACATAAGCTTTAAAATTCGTAATGCTTTATTGCTTTCACATTTATATATACTCATAATATCTGTTTTTGTCAAGACTTGATATTTTTTAATCTGTGAATTATATACATCTATTTGGCTATCTTTATCAATACATTGAGCAATTAATTCATCCTTTGATATATTATCATATATTTTACTCAATATTTATTTCTCCTTTTAGTTTATTCCTGTAGAACCAATTCCACCACGATTTACATTATTCAAATGTTCAACCTCTTCAAATTCAATTTCAGGCTTAATTTTATTGATACGGAACTGGCAGATTCTATCATTTTTATTGATTGTAGTGTCTTCCATAGCAATAACTGGATAAAGCCACTGATCGTTATCTCCACTATAGCTGTTGTCAATAACAGCAAAACAATTTGTCTGTAATATCTTAAAATTCTTATATGTACTGCTTCTCGGTACAATATTTGCCTCATATCCATCTGGCAGTTCCATTGCCACTCCTAATGGAATCAAATGAAACTCGCCTTTCTTTAGCTCTACAGTCTCGGCAGAACGCAAATCAATCCAATCACCAATGTTAATCTTTTCAATCTTATCAATTTCGTTATCAAAATATTTGATTTTAATATTTTGAACTCCACAATGGTACATACATTTTTCTTTTGTTTTATCTGTAACGTTTTTATGTATGTAACAATAAATTCTATCACACATAATAGCCATTAAAAATACAGTTATGGCGAAATATGTAATAGTATAATATGATTCATACACACCCCAAGATGCAATTGTTGAGTATCCAAATGCAATAATAAACATAATATCTAAAATTGTCATTACTTTTAATCTTTTTTTTGTCATTTTATCTCCTTATAATTCTACTTTTTCATATAGTCTACAGTTGCAAAATCCTAATGTTGTTGATTCTCTGAATTGCTCACACATACATTTTGTAGATTCATCTTTCTTATTTGCACATAAACAATATCCATCATTATCTTTTATTTGTTGGCGTACACGATTCACTACAGATTTATTTCTATTTTCAACAATTCTCACTTAACCACCTCCTTTAAGTAAGAAATGTATTCTGCCCATTTACCAATAGAGTAAATATATTCCTTACCTTTTAAACCTTTCAATTTCATATCTGCTTTAATATTCTCTATTGGGTTCTTCTTCGTTGCTAATGATTTGATAAAACTGTTTGTACTATGTGTTAGGGTTAAAATGCATTCCTGTGGAATTTTAGCCACCAATTCTTTATATTGGTTCAAGTCTTCATTTGGTATTTTATAATCATTTTTTGGTAGGTTCTTACTTGAAAATGGGCTAATACCAGCACCACTTGTTTTAGGTTTTAATAATGGAATAATTTTGTCAGAATTGACATATTTGAATTTGAATAAAATTTCTGCATCTGTTTTTTCAATATCAAAAATTATTGATGGGTCAATTTCATAAATTGCTTTTATGATATTATTTCCACGACCAATACTAGGAATATATGCTTGTAAAACATCTCTATTATCATGGAAAATTTTACTCCCTGACTTACAATCAATGAAACAGTCTATATCTTCCAGGTTTCCATTTAATTTTCGTGTAAAATCTTTTGTCCACTGATTGTACTCGACTTTTATACGGTAGATACCTTTAAATTTGTCTATTAAATAACTAATTTAGTTCACCTCCAAAATTCTGAATAGTATTATAAATTTTTATATATTCTAAAAATTTTCCAGTTCATACATTACGTTTTCTGTTTCCTGCTCAATGGTGTCTTCAAATATATCTAATAGTTCTTTTAATTCATATTCATTGGTACAAATGTTAAATAAACCTTCTATTGTATCAACAATTTTTGCTCTTTCTTCTTCTGATATTAAATCTTTTTCTGGTGTCAAAGTCTCTTCTGTTTGTTTTTCTTTTAAATCTTTTATGTTGTACTCTAACAGTTCCGGATTGTCAAAGTTGTTACCAATAACCTCCATACAATCCTGATAATCGTAAATATGTTCCTCTTCAAATCTTCCATCTTCAAGCAATACATCAAAGTAAAAACCTGCTTCGCTTTCATTCCAACTAATGTAGCCACAGCATTCTGCATCCATGCAATTTACAATATCATTTTCCCAGATTAGTTCACCATTCTTATCATGTAAGCCAGTATACTTACAAATAGTAGATGGTTCTACTTCAATAACGATATCGTTTAATTTTGAATTCTTGTCAAAATGCGACAAATCCACAATAAAATATCTTTCTGTGGATTGTTCCTCTATTAAATTACCAATGACCCAATCGAGATCTTTATATCCAGTCAATCCATCTTTAACTTTTGCTTTATATAAATATCTATCTTTCATAATTTTTCTCCTTTTTAATCTATTGCACTATCATAGAAATTATTGAATAGTTCTAAATCTTCATTTTTTAACATGTGTATATTTACTTCTAATGTGTTATTTCTCCTTTATTTTTACATAAAGACCACAATGACATTCTCCTTCTTCTTGCTCACGAAATTCTTTACACATACATTTCGTATCAGGTGTCTTTTGTAGTCTACATGGACAGTAGCCTTTATTGTCTTTAAGTTTCTGTCTAATTTCAGTTACTAATTCTTTGTCATCATTTACTTTGATCATTGCTAATCCTTTCTGCATATTGATTATTACTGATAAGATGTACTCCTAATACATCATCATAATGTCCCTCTTGATTAGGGATATACCTACCAAATTTAATAATAATGTTCGGATATACTGAAAGTTCTTCGATATATTTAGATATCTCATCTTTGTTATATCCTGTATAAATAACAATATCATCATTATTATATTCTCTTAATTTCTGTACAAATTCCTTTAAATCGCCCCATGAATCAAATGGCTCAAGTCCTTGCATAACTACAGCTTCTGTTATTGGATTATTGATATATCTATTTACAAGATCATCTATTGAAATTTCAATAATAGGTGTTTTTGCTAAAGAACTGTTTTGACAATAATCCTTACCACACTTAAAAGTGCAGTAAGGAAAAATAATGGTCATAGAAGCCTTCTTGTAATTCACGAAATCTTCAGTTATTAAACCTTTGATTTTCATTAAATCTCCTCTGCTTCAGCGTTGATGTCTCCCCATTTTCTCATTTCAAACTCAGCTTTACGCTCTTTTGAGTATGTCTTAACTGGTGTATAGAAACCAACAATTCTGGTAAATTCAGTATCTACAGGCTCTCCACATACAGGACATTTTGTGCCATAGAACGCATGATTATGTTGACATGCTTGAATCTTTGTATTAAATGCAAAGTATGTTACACCCTGATCTGCAATATAATTTGTCATCTTCCATGCTTTTTCAAATGAATCAAAAGGAGCATCAATATTATAATGAAGGATTGATCCACCAGAACAATATCCATCAAACTCGGATGCGATTCTTACACGTTCCTGTCCAGTTGTCTTAATTCCAAGAGGAATAAACTGATTACCATAAAGAGGTAAATCATAGATATTGGTTTTAGGATAAAAGAACTTGTCTTTTCTCATAAGTTTTGCTGCTGCTGTTTCGCCAGGGATTTGTTCTGTATTAATCTGATAATCGCAATTATATTCTTTAATGAAATTATCAGCAGTTTTTCTCATTGTCTCAAAAATTTTCTTACCAAAAGCAGAAGCCTTATCTGTGTAATATGTATTTCCAAATTCGTCTACTTTTGTATAACCAAATTTCTTCATTGTTTCATAGATACCTATAAACCCAATTGTGTTATAAAGGTGTGGGAAATCAACAAGACCATAAGAAAAGTTAGGCAATAAACCTTTTTCTACATTACGTTTAATGATATGGCGAACACAATCAAGTGCTTTTAAATTAACAGTTATTCTTTTTGTTAACTCACTAAGATATTCTTCTTCTGAATTAGTATCTAATGCAATTCTTGCTAAATTTACAGTAGAAACTTTAATAGAACCTACTTTTAATGCAGTACCACCTACACTGTTAAAGTATCCAAGATCTTTGATGTTGCTCTTTAAACGGCAACAGTTACTAAGAGAATTTACAGATGAGTCGCAGAAAATATTACTATCTGACCATTCCATATTGTGTGCAATAGCCCATGTAGCAAAATCTTCATCTACGAATTTGCCATTTTGACGAAGTAAACTAATTGTAGACACTGGAAATGTGAACATATTATCATGTCTGATTTCTGCCATCACTTCCATATACCATTTCTGAAATTCGATAATTTCTTCTTCGTAATCAATCATAAATGTACCATCTGGAAACTCTGAACCACCAAAAAGAGCCTCAAAATATGGTCTGTCAAAGACTGATGTGTTAGTAAAAGCTGACTGTGAACCATCTCTTAAAAATGGCTGATTAACAGCATATATAAATCTTTGGAACTGTTGCTTTGCATAATACACTTTATCTCTTACAAAATAACCATCATCTACGTCTTTTTTCCAAAAATAAAACATATACGGAATAAGATTAGGAAGTCCAACAGCACCAGAACTTCTATTACAAGCATAACTAATATATTCTTTGACAAAATCAACAAATGTACTAAAATGCTTTGCTGGTTTTGCATTGCGTCCTTCGATGAAGAAAAGTCCTTTCTCCGCTAAGTCTTTCAAATCATACGCAAAACAATAATGTTTAAATGATGTCGTGTTTGCATCATGCATATACAACTGACCAATCCATTCAGCTCGAAGCCATTCGTTTGCTGTTTGGAAACCATATTTTTTCTGAATCTCATAATAAATTTTATTAAAAGCAAGTACCTTTTCATGAGGTTTAGGCATCTCTTTTTCAAGAGTTACAATGTCCTTATGAGATACATTACTATTGCCATCAATACTAGAATCCGCAACAGTCTTCTGATCCACAAAGTTATCAATAAAGTCTGTATAGCTTAACTGTCCATCATCAAATCCATTGATTTTTGCGATATCAGTTCCAAATTCATCTTGCAATTTGTTATATTGTGTTGTGAAATTTTTATTTAATCTAATGTTAATGTTCAAATTCTTTCCTCCTACTGTGTATTAATCCAAGTATTCGCTGCTACAAAATTCATAATTTCTTCATCAACTTCTAGCATTGGAGTTGTTTCAAAACCTTTTGAAATCATTAAATCTGTGTCAGTATTTTCAACGTATTCTATATTTTTTGATTTTAATTTTTTCTCCAATACAATACATTTTGGACAATGTGTTGTATATAAAATTACACTCATTTTATCTCCTTTCTATCATCCACATGAAATCAACCCTTTTATTGTCCCTTCAAAATAAATCAATTTATGATGTATTTCTTGACTTATTTTAATGTTTTTGTGAAATATATTTATTAAATCCGCTATTATCGTTACAAGTATACTCAAAATTTGACCAACTTTGTGCAAACTTGTTTGGCTTTGCTGATGCTCTAT
>OLFT01002782.1_pt1 | contig 14235 bp, 17 predicted proteins | sample 1604921 | NCBI WGS metagenome assembly OLFT01 (sample SAMEA3888897, study PRJEB22519) | human gut metagenome | biome: human gut; feature: human-associated habitat; material: faeces | place: Denmark | collected 2013 | reverse complement strand
TTATCCTTACAATGTGTTTATCGCTTGCTAAGCATCGAGTGCGACGGAAATGCCAAAAAAGCACCCTCCTGCATACACGCACCGATAGCCACTTTTTTTCGCCCTCCAAATGTAGACCAGACGGGGGGCGGAATGGAAGCCTTCAGACGCTACAATTCAGGCGGTAAATCACGTTTTCTGGTCTCACTGCTGAAAATTTATACCAATATTGCTCTCGCCGGCCTCACGCAGGTCCGCGCGCAGGCCTTTTATCAGCTCAAGGTCACGCTCTTCGCAGTCGGCCAGCAGGCGGAAAATTTCCCACTGAATGTCCCATTCCTGCTCTACCGCCGGGTTCGCTTTCAGCTCTTCGTCGGTCATTTCGCGGCCTTCCTGGGTCATTTCCAGCATCGCCACGGTGGTGATGGAGGTTTTGCTCACCTCGATCGCGTGTTCGAGCGTTTCGCCGCTCAGACGGGAATGGATCAGTTCGCTCAACGCCACGCAGGCGTCTATGGCCGGATAAACACCGTACAGGTCGAAATCATCTGCCGCCGGGATCGCCTCTTCCAGTTTCTCCAGCTGACTGTCGAAATTCACCTTCGCATCTTTGACCGTCAGCGTTTCCCAGATCAGATCCAGGATACGACGGTACAGCTGGCCGTCGCCAAACTCGGTTTGCTTGCAGAACATCGCGTAGTTGGGGTACATACGCTCGCACAGGCAGGCCATAAAAGTGACATGCTGCCAGCTTTCCAGCTTCTCCAGGCGCAGGTGAATCGGGTTTTGTAACATGATGAATTCTCGAAGTCAGAAATTAGGCGCAGTGTACCTGAATCAGCTGTGATTTGCTTGCCAACGCACAAATGACGGACGACGGGACGCCACCGCATCAGCCCAGCGCGTCGGCTCGGGCAGACGATAGCCTCGCATGCAGCGTTCGACCCACATTAAGGCGCTGTCCATGCCCACCCGGTGGCCGGTGCTAATAAACAGCGGGTTGCAGCGGACTTTACTGCGCCAGACCCAGGCCAGTTGCTCATTTTTATCCATCAGCGGGGCCAGCGCGCCGGGGGCATCACCCAGTTCGCCGATTTTTCCACACAGCCGTTTTTTCGCCACCCCGATGGTCGGCACGTCGATCATCAGGCCAAAATGGCTGGCGACGCCCAGCCGCCGGGGATGGGAAATACCGTGCCCGTCAACAAACAACAGGTCCGGTTTTTGCGAAAGCTGCTCCCACGCCGCCAGCAGCGCAGGCGTTTCGCGAAACGAGAGAAAGCCGGGAATATAGGGCATGGAGGTGGCGACGCGCGCCACCTGATACTCCACCAGCTCCAGTTCAGGCCAGGTCAGCAGCACCATCGCAGCTCGGGTGACTTCCCCTTCCTGCTCAAACCCGACATCCGCACCGCCGATCAATACTGGCGGGTCGCGATCCAGTCGATCCGCCCGCTCTACCGACGCGGCTAACTGTTGCTGTTGGATACGGAGTGCGGCTAAATCCATATGGCTGATCTCCTACTGGTGATAGGGTGCGGAAAGACGATGCACCGCTTCAACAAAGACGCCCGCATGCTCAGGATCAACGTCCTGATGGATGCCGTGGCCGAGGTTAAAGACGTGGCCTTCCCCCTGACCAAAGCCGGCGAGGATGGTCGCGACTTCTTCTTCAATACGCGCGGCGGGCGCATAGAGCATGGACGGATCCATATTGCCCTGCAGCGCGACTTTGTTGCCCACGCGACGACGGGCATCGGCAATATCGGTGGTCCAGTCGAGACCCAGCGCGTCACAGCCGGTCTCCGCCATCGCTTCCAGCCACTGACCGCCGCCTTTGGTGAACAGCGTCACCGGCACGCGGCGGCCTTCGTTTTCCCGCAGCAGGCCATCGACGATTTTATGCATGTAGTAGAGGGAGAACTGCTGGTAGTCGCGGCCGGTCAGCACCCCGCCCCAGGTGTCAAAAATCATCACCGACTGCGCGCCGGCTTTGATCTGCGCGTTGAGATACAGGGTGACGCTCTTCGCCAGCTTATCCAGCAGCGCGTGCAGCGCCTGCGGGTCGGCGTACATCATCTTTTTGATGACGGTGAAAGCCTTGCTGCTGCCGCCTTCCACCATGTAGGTCGCCAGCGTCCATGGGCTACCGGAAAAACCGATCAGCGGCACTTCGCCTTTCAGTTCGCGGCGAATGGTGCGCACGGCATTCATCACGTAGCCCAGTTCCTGCTCGGGATCCGGGACTGGCAGCTTGTCGACGTCGGCTTTGCTTTTCACCGGCGAGGTGAAGCGCGGGCCTTCGCCTGCCTCAAAGTACAGCCCCAGCCCCATGGCGTCCGGGATGGTCAGGATGTCCGAAAAGAGGATCGCCGCGTCCAGCGGGTAACGACGCAGCGGCTGGAGCGTCACTTCGCAGGCCAGCTCGGCATTTTTACACAGCGACATAAAGTCGCCCGCTTGCGCACGGGTGGCTTTGTACTCCGGTAAATAGCGGCCCGCCTGGCGCATCATCCACACCGGGGTGACATCAACCGGCTGACGCAGCAGCGCGCGCAGGTAACGATCGTTCTTCAGTTCGGTCATTTTTACATTCCTTTAGCGTTGATACGCCCAGTGTAACATGTCACTCGAACTCTGCCCGACACATCGCGACGGTATCTTCGATAAGCCGGCGCGCCACCGTCCCCGGCGGCGGCAGAAGCGGCAGATCGTCATAGCGGTACCAGTCCGCGCTGAGTAACTCTTTTTTATCCACCACGATATCGCCCTCCGCGTAATCCGCCATAAAGGCAGTCATCAGCGACTGCGGGAACGGCCACGGTTGAGAAGTCACGTAGCGCAGATTTTTCACCCGGATACCGCTCTCCTCCATCACCTCACGGGCAACGGCCTGCTCGAGGGTTTCGCCGACCTCGACGAACCCGGCCAGCACGGTGTGTACCCCATTGCGATGTCGGGTATGTTGCGCCAGCAGGATCGCATCGTCGCGACGGATAGCGACGATAATGCACGGGGCAATTTGCGGGTAGTAACGTTCACGACAGTGGCTGCACAGCATCGCCCATTCGCTTTTACTGGCATGCATCGGGTGACCGCAGTAGCCGCAAAATTTATGCGATCGATAAAATTCGGCGAGCTGGATCCCCCGTCCCGCCAGCTGAAAGAGTCCCGGATCCTGATCCAGCACCTGGCGTAACGATCCCATGTCATGGCGACGATCCTGGCGCACCATCCACACCGGATCGCCCTGCCATTCGCCGATATGCAGCGCATGCTGGCCGACAAGATCGAAATTAACCGCTTCGCCATGTGGTAATTCTCCACCTGGCAACCATAATTTTTGTTCGTGACTGACAACCCACCAGCCGCGATCTAATTTTTCAATAATACGATCCATATCTATTGCACTACCTTTGCTTCACTGGCATGTTGTTAACATTATATTTACATTTTTGGTGAGCAGATTTAAATCAAAACTAGCGGAGTCAATCATGCTAAACCAGCTGGAAAATCTGACGGAGCGCGTTGGCGGTAGTAATGAACTGGTCGATCGCTGGCTACAAGTGCGTAAGCATCTGCTCGTGGCTTACTACAATCTGGTTGGCCTGAAACCGGGCAAAGAGTCGTTTATGCGGCTAAACGAAAAGGCGCTGGATGACTTTTGCCAAAGTCTGGTGGATTACCTCTCGTCCGGTCATTTTAGTATTTATGAACGCATTATTGGCGAAATGGAAGGCGATACCCCACTTTTAGCCGCCACCCGGCTTTACCCGCAGCTGGAAGCCAATACCCAGCAGATGATGGACTACTACGATACCTGCCTCGAAAACGCCATTGATCATGATAACTACCTTGAATTTCAGCAGGCGCTGTCGGATATCGGCGAGTCGCTGGAAGCGCGTTTCGCCCTGGAAGATAAACTGATCGCCCTCGCCCTCGCCCATCATCTGAACGATGAGGTGCGCGATAATATTGCCCCGACCGCTTGAGTTGTGCGCAATTAACGAGTAGTTTACCTTCATTCCCCCTCTCCGGAGGGGATGTCATCTTGTCGGAGTGCTTATTTTCCATGTGAAGGCTAACGTGGAAAAGGCTGAGACCGTTAATTCGGGATCCGCGGAACCTGATCAGGCTAATACCTGCGAAGGGAACAAGAGTAAACTGCTGTTCGCGTCAGTCCGTCAGGGCCGATCGCATCTGTTACTCCATCCGTCGTCTGACAAGCCATGTCCTTTTCATCTGGAATGCGCTATGTCTACTACCAAACTGACCCGTCGTGAGCTACGCGAGCACGCGCAGCGATTTATCGATACGCTGGAAGGCGCTGCTTTCCCTAATTCGCGCCGTATCTACATTCAAGGTTCACAAGCGGATATCCGCGTCCCAATGCGTGAAATCCAGCTCAGCCCAACCCTCGTCGGCGGCGATAACGATAACCCACAGTACGAAGCCAACGAACCGATCCCGGTGTATGACACCTCCGGACCTTATGGCGACCCGGATATTGGCATTAATGTCCGCCAGGGGCTTGCCAGGCTGCGCCAGCCGTGGATCGACGCGCGCAATGACTGCGCCCCGCTCAGCGAACGCAGCTCGGCCTATACCAAAGCGCGGCTGGCCGATGACGGCCTTGATGAGCTGCGCTTCAATAGCCAGCTGAAGCCAAAACGCGCCGTTGCCGGCAAATGTGTTACCCAACTGCACTACGCCCGCCAGGGGATCGTCACCCCGGAGATGGAGTTCATCGCCATTCGCGAAAACATGGGCCGCGAACGTATTCGCAGCGAAGTTCTGCGCCAGCAGCATGCCGGCGAAGGCTTCGGCGCCCGTCTGCCGGAAAACATTACCCCTGAGTTCGTCCGTGATGAAGTGGCCGCCGGGCGCGCCATCATCCCGGCCAATATCAACCACCCGGAGTCTGAGCCGATGATTATCGGCCGCAACTTCCTGGTAAAAGTGAATGCTAATATCGGCAACTCGGCGGTGACCTCCTCCATCGAAGAAGAGGTCGAGAAGCTGGTCTGGTCCACCCGCTGGGGCGCCGATACGGTGATGGATCTCTCCACCGGCCGCTATATCCACGAAACCCGCGAGTGGATCCTGCGAAACAGTCCGGTACCGATCGGCACCGTACCGATTTACCAGGCGCTGGAGAAAGTCAACGGCATCGCCGAGAATCTCACCTGGGAAGCCTTCCGCGATACCCTGCTGGAACAGGCCGAACAGGGCGTCGACTACTTCACCATTCACGCCGGCGTACTGCTGCGCTACGTCCCGATGACCGCGAAGCGTCTGACCGGCATCGTTTCGCGCGGCGGCTCAATCATGGCCAAATGGTGCCTGTCGCACCATCAGGAAAACTTTCTCTACCAGCATTTCCGCGAAATCTGCGAAATCTGCGCCGCCTATGACGTGTCGCTGTCGCTGGGCGATGGCCTGCGCCCCGGCTCCATTCAGGATGCCAACGACGAAGCGCAGTTCTCCGAGCTGCGCACTCTCGGCGAGCTGACGAAAATCGCCTGGGAGTATGACGTGCAGGTGATGATCGAGGGCCCCGGCCACGTGCCGATGCAGATGATCCGCCGCAATATGACCGAGGAGCTGGAGCACTGCCACGAAGCGCCGTTCTACACCCTCGGGCCGCTCACCACCGACATTGCGCCGGGCTACGACCATTTCACCTCCGGCATCGGCGCGGCGATGATCGGCTGGTTCGGCTGCGCCATGCTGTGCTATGTCACGCCAAAAGAGCATCTCGGCCTGCCCAACAAAGAGGATGTGAAGCAGGGGTTGATTACCTACAAAATCGCCGCCCACGCCGCCGACCTGGCGAAAGGTCACCCCGGGGCGCAGATCCGCGATAACGCCATGTCGAAGGCGCGCTTTGAATTCCGCTGGGAAGACCAGTTTAACCTCGCGCTGGATCCGTTTACCGCCCGGGCCTATCACGATGAAACCCTGCCGCAGGAATCCGGCAAAGTTGCCCACTTCTGCTCCATGTGCGGTCCGAAATTCTGCTCAATGAAGATCACTCAGGAAGTCCGCGATTACGCCGCCAGACAGGCCATCGACGCCGGCATGGCCGATATGTCGCATCACTTCCGCGCCCGCGGCGGCGAAATCTACCTGAAACAGGAGGAAGTCTGATGTATCAGCCTGATTTTCCACCCGTCCCGTTTCGTCTCGGACTCTACCCGGTAGTGGACAGCGTGGCGTGGATTGAGCGCCTGCTCAAAGCCGGGGTACGTACTCTTCAGTTACGCATCAAAGACCGACGCGACAGCGAGGTGGAGGATGACGTCATCGCCGCCATCGCCCTTGGCCGCCGCTATCACGCCCGGCTGTTCATTAACGATTACTGGCGACTGGCGATCAAGCACCAGGCCTACGGCGTGCATCTCGGACAAGAAGATCTGGAAACCACCGATCTGAGCGCCATCCGCCAAGCCGGGCTACGTCTGGGCGTCTCCACCCATGACGATATGGAGATTGATGTCGCCCTGGCGGCGCGCCCCTCTTACATCGCCCTGGGTCACGTCTTCCCGACGCAAACCAAACAGATGCCCTCCGCGCCGCAGGGGCTCGAGCAGCTTGCCAGACATATCCAACGCCTGGCGGATTACCCCACCGTGGCGATCGGCGGAATTAGCCTTGAAAAGGCCCCGGCGGTGCTGGCGACCGGCGTCGGCAGCATCGCAGTGGTCAGCGCCATCACCCAGGCGGCGGACTGGCGGGCAGCGACCGACCAGCTGCTGGCGCTGGCGGGAGCGGGCGATGAATGATCACGACTTTATGCGCTATAGCCGTCAGCTGCTGCTGGAGGATATCGCCATCGAGGGGCAGCAGAAGCTGTTAGCCAGCCGGGTGCTGATTATCGGCCTTGGCGGGCTGGGCTCCCCGGCGGCGCTCTATCTGGCCGGGGCTGGCGTCGGGACGCTGACCCTGGCCGATGACGACGCCGTGCATCTCAGCAATCTGCAGCGACAGATCCTGTTCACCAGCGCGGATATCGATCGGCCAAAAGCCGCGGCGGCAAAGACGCGGCTCAGCCAGCTAAATCCGCAGATCAAACTGGTTGCGCTCCAGCAGCGATTAAGCGGCGAGGCGCTGCGCGCCGAGGTGGCGAAAGCGGACGTGGTGCTGGACTGTACCGATAACATGGTCACCCGCCAGGCGATCAATGCCGCCTGCGTGGCCCTCGACATCCCGTTAGTGACCGCCAGCGCCGTCGGCTTCGGCGGTCAGCTGATGGTGCTCACCCCCCCCTGGACGCAGGGTTGCTATCGCTGCCTGTGGCCGGATAGCGACGAACCGCAGCGCAACTGCCGCACCGCGGGGATCGTCGGCCCGGTGGTCGGCATGATGGGCACGCTGCAGGCGCTGGAAGCCATTAAGCTGCTCAGCGGCATGACGACGCCGCGCAACACTCTGCGGCTGTTCGACGCCCGCACCAGCAACTGGCGTAACCTGGCGCTACAGCGTTCCCGGGGCTGCCCGATTTGCGGAGGGCGGCATGCAGATCTGGTTTAACGACGAGCCGCTGGCGTGCGCCGACCATCTCAGCGTCAGCGCCCTGCTGACCCAGCTCGAACAGCTGCAGCCGGGCGTCGCGCTGGCGCTCAATCAACACATTCTGCCGCGCGACCGGTGGGAAGATCATCTCTTGCAGGAAGGCGATCGAGTCCTGCTTTTTCAGGTTATCGCTGGAGGCTGACATGTTACGTATTGCAGACAAAACATTTGAATCCCATCTTTTCACCGGTACCGGCAAATTCGCCGCCCCGGAGGTGATGGTTGAGGCGATTCGCGCCTCGGGCAGCCAGCTGGTCACCCTGGCGATGAAGCGCGTCGATTTACGTCAGCACAATGACGCCATCCTCGCCCCGCTGCTGGCGGCGGGAGTCAGCCTGCTGCCGAATACCTCGGGCGCCAAGACAGCGGAAGAGGCGGTATTTGCCGCCCACCTGGCACGGGAAGCCTTGGGCACCCACTGGCTGAAACTGGAGATCCACCCGGACGCCCGCTGGCTGCTGCCCGACCCGATTGAAACCCTGAAAGCGGCGGAGCTGCTGGTCCGCGAAGGGTTCGTGGTGCTGCCCTACTGCGGCGCCGACCCGGTGCTGTGTAAACGGCTGGAAGAGGCTGGCTGCGCGGCGGTGATGCCCCTGGGAGCGCCGATCGGCTCCAATCAGGGGCTGGAAACCAAAGCCATGCTGGAGATTATTATCGAGCAGGCGACGGTGCCGGTGGTGGTCGACGCCGGCATCGGCGTCCCAAGCCATGCGGCGCAGGCGCTGGAAATGGGCGCGGACGCGGTGCTGGTCAATACCGCTATTGCCGTCGCCGACGATCCCGTGGCCATGGCCCACGCTTTCCGTATGGCGGTCGAGGCCGGCTTGCTGGCCCGTCAGGCCGGACCGGGGGCGCGCAGCGCGCAGGCGCAGGCCACCAGCCCGCTCACCGGATTCCTGGAGGCGCTGGCATGAAAACCTTCAGCGATCGCTGGCGGCAGCTGGAGTGGGACGACATCCGCCTGCGCATCAACGGTAAAACCGCCGCCGATGTCGAACGGGCGCTGGCGGCCAAACAGCTGACCCGCGACGACATGATGGCCCTGCTTTCGCCGGCGGCGGCCGGGTATCTTGAACCTCTGGCCCAGCGCGCGCAGCGGCTTACCCGTCAGCGCTTCGGCAATACCGTCAGCTTCTACGTGCCGCTGTATCTTTCCAACCTGTGCGCCAACGACTGCACCTACTGCGGCTTCTCGATGAGCAACCGCATTAAGCGCAAGACGCTGGATGCTGCCGAGATTGCCCGCGAGTGCGCCGCGATCCGCGACCTGGGCTTTGAGCATCTGCTGCTGGTGACCGGTGAGCATCAGGGCAAGGTGGGAATGGATTATTTCCGCCAGCACCTGCCGGCAATCCGCAGCCAGTTTGCCTCGCTGCATATGGAGGTGCAGCCGCTGGCGACCGACGAGTATGCCGAGCTGAAAACCCTGGGGCTCGACGGGGTGATGGTCTATCAGGAGACCTATCACGAAAGCATGTACGCTCAGCACCACCTGAAAGGGAAAAAGCAGGATTTCTTCTGGCGGCTGGATACGCCGGATCGCCTGGGCGAGGCGGGGATCGATAAGATCGGCCTTGGCGCGCTGATCGGCCTTTCCGACAGCTGGCGGGTGGACTGCTTTATGGTCGCTGAGCACCTGTTATGGCTGCAGCAACGCTACTGGCGCAGCCGCTATTCGGTCTCCTTCCCGCGTCTGCGTCCCTGCGCCGGCGGCATTGAACCGGCCTCGCTAATGGATGAGCGTCAGCTGGTGCAGACCATCTGCGCCTTCCGCCTGCTGGCGCCGGAGGTTGAGCTATCGCTATCCACCCGCGAGTCCCCCTGGTTCCGCGACCGGGTGATCCCGCTGGCGATCAATAACGTCAGCGCCTTCTCCAAAACCCAGCCCGGGGGTTACGCCGACGACCATCCGGAGCTTGAGCAGTTCGCGCCGCACGATGACCGTCGGCCTGAAGAAGTCGCCAGCGCGCTGGCTGCCCGCGGCCTGCAGCCGGTGTGGAAAGACTGGGACAGCTGGCTGGGACGCGCCTCGCAAACCTCATGATGTACAGTGTAAGCGCCTGATATTTTTGCGCGCCTGCACGAGAGATGAAAAACGGAGGCTGGCCCGCCAGGCGCCCTTTTTCTATTCTGCCCGGGTCAGCAGCGGACGCTGACCAGGGCGAACCTTTTCTTCCTCATTTTCGCCCTGCCTCTCCGCGCTGATCGAGGGCCTGTTCATTGTCGCCGAATATAAATCACGATACATGAAGGCCTCAGAGTTATAATTGAGCAATAGTTAACTGATTCGATCGGCAGGCGTCGCAGTCGCAACCTGCGTTCGGACCCATGGTTTATACATCCGGGACGATTAACGATTCATGGCTCTACACAACAGAAAGCTCTCTTTCACGACGCCGATCGTCGTGGGGTTTGCCGGCATCTTGCTCAGTTTTATGCTGATCGCTATTTTTGTCACCCTGGCGCAGCGAAAAGATTTTCTTGAAGATTATCACGACATTAACCGCAACTTTACCCACAACCTGGCGATCAACTACACGGAAACCCTGCTGCGGGAAAATGATTTTATCCTTGGGCGCGCGGTCGCCTTCTTTGCCCGCAATGACGAACTGAATCGCGCAGTCAATGTGGAACCGGAGAAAGGGTTAACGACGCTGATGCAGTTACAGAACATGATGCCGAGCGTCTCATCCATCTCGCTGGCGGATACCGAGGGCCACTATCTGCGCGCCCCGGAGGTGCTGGAAAATGAAGACAGTCAGGCTTTCGATCCCAGAACGCGACCCTGGTTTATCAAACAGGCGGAAGCCAGCACCTTCAGCCACTACACCAGCCCATATATGGATTTTTTTACCCACCATCCGACGATTACCATTTTCAAACCCATCATCACCCCGGAGGGGAAACTCAAGGGCAGCCTGGCCTTTCATCTCGATCTCACCTCCATGGGGTTCGCGCTGCGCCAGATGGTGGCCCCCGTACAGGGCGAGTTTTTTGTGGTGCAGCGTGATGGCAAAGTGGTCCTGCACTCCGACCCTGGCGCGCTGTTTAAACCCTTCGTCAGTAATGAGCTGATGGATAAAATGACCAGCGGCGAGGGGCAGCTTTACGATCCCGGGAGCGACACCTGGTATTACTATTACTCCTTTACCAATCCCGACTGGTTTGTGATTTTCCGTGTCGATAACACTACCCTGGTTAATCTGACGCGCCATGAAACCAATTTAGTGATCGGCGGTTTCGCCCTCGCGGCGATCATCATCATCCTGTTCGGCCTTTATCTGCGTCATGCCTCCCGCACCGTGCTGATGAATATCATCAATGCGATTAAAACCGGCGACGTCAAACGCGCCCCACGCCTCGAGGCGATGCTGAGTAAAGCCATTGAAACCAATAAGCAGCGCGAACTGACCTACGTCCGCCAGGCGACCATTGACGCGCTCACCGGCTGCAAGAACCGCCGCGCCTTCGACAGCGATATTGCCGCGCTGATGAACGATCATCAGCCGTTCGCCCTCGCGCTGGTCGATATCGATAACTTTAAATCGATCAACGACACCTGGGGTCACCTCAACGGCGATATCGTTCTGCGTAACGTCGCCCGCGAAGGGCTGCAGGTCCTCCAGCCGCTGGAGATATCCCTCTATCGCTATGGTGGTGAAGAGTTCGCGGTGGTCTTTCCTGCCGAACATATTGATAACGCCCGCACGCTGCTGGAAACATGGCGGGTAAACGTCGAACGGCGCACCTGGCGCGAAGATGGCCTGACAGTCACCTTCAGCGCCGGGCTGGGGGAATGGAACATGGAGCCGCTGGATAAACTGGTGGTGAGCGTCGATGAAGCGCTGTACAAAGCCAAACAGCAGGGTAAAAACCGTATCCTGCGCGCCTAGGGCTTTAGCGCCGCAACCGCCCACTTCGGTGGGCTTTTTCCGGCAAAAATGAAACCGGTTTCAATTTTTGTGTGATGACTTACACACAATCACGGTAAAGCGGTTGTCGCATCGCCAGGGCCGCGATAAACATAAGACATCACGGAACACAAGGGCCACTGACTATGAAGAATATCGTTTTGTGCTGTGCCGCCGGTATGTCTACCAGCATGCTGGTTCAGCGTATGCAAGATGCCGCGCAGAAGAAAGGTGTTGAGGTCTCAATCAAGGCCGTACCGGTCGCCGAGTTTAAAGATAATCTGGCCGCCGCCGACATTATTCTGCTCGGCCCGCAGGTGAAATATGAGCAGGCGAAGCTGCAGGCGCTGGCCGACCCGTTCGGCAAAAAGGTCGCCGTGATCGATATGATGGACTACGGCATGATGAAAGGTGATGCCGTTCTGGATAAAGCCCTTAAGATGCTGGAGTAATCGATGGAAGATTTAGAAACGATCATCATGGAGCTGCTGGTTAACGCGGGTTCTGCGCGCAGCGCGGCGCTGACGGCGCTACAGCTGGCGCGGAAAGGCGATTTTGCCGCAGCGGAGCAGGCCATGGCCGAGTCCCATGAGTTCGTCAAACATGCGCATAAAATTCAGACCCAGCTTATCGGCCTGGATGAAGGCAGCGGTAAGCTACCGGTCAACCTGATCACCGTGCATTCTCAGGACCATCTGATGAACGCCATGGTCATTCAGGATCTGGCGACCGATATGATTGAACTATACCGTCGCCTGCCCCTCGCGCAATAACCTCTCGAATTGAACGGGCGTCGCTGCCGGCGCCCGTCCCCGCTTACAGAAAGCCGTACATCGCAGCGAATACCCAGCCAAAAACGCAGGAGACGCCAACGCCGATGAGCCCGGGCAGGATAAAGCTGTGGTTAATCACAAAGCGGCCAATATGGGTGGTCCCTGAGCGGTCAAACTGGATCGCCGCCAGATCGCTGGGGTAGGTCGGCAGAATATAGTAGCCATAGCAGGCCGGCGCAGAAGCCACGATATAGGCCGGGTCGACGCCGATGGCCAGGGCCACCGGAACAATCGCCGCCAGCGCTGCCGCCTGCGAGTTTACAAACTTCGAAACCAGCAGCAGCACGATGGCATAGGCCCATGGATACTCTTTGACCATCTCCCCGAGCACGCCTTTAATTTCGGTCATGTGAGCGCCAAACATGGTCTCCGCCATCCAGGCGATGCCGTACACCGCGACGATAGCGATCATTCCCGAACGAAAGACCTCATTTTTGGAAATCGATGCCGGGTTGGTTTTAGTAATGATGATGATCAGCGCCCCGGAGAGCAGCATAAACATCTGGATCACCAGCACCATCGACAGCGGTTTACCGTCAAAGGTTGGACGCAGTTCAGAGAAGGCGCCGAGCAGTGCCACCACAGCGATGGAGGCCAGAAAAATCCACATCGCTATCCAGCAGCGTCGCCGTATCGCCATAGACGTAATGGCGGTTCTCCGGTACCGCAATAAACGCCTGGAAGGCTTCGTCTTTATCCAGATCTTTGCCACGGAACCAGCTGAAGATGCCGATGGCTAAAATGCCCAGCAGCGTGGAAGGAATGGTTATCGCCAGCAGATCGAGAAACTCGAGATGTTTACCGTTAAAGGTAAAATTCCCCAGCATCGCCACCAGCGAGACCACCGCCACCGAGACCGGGCTGGCGATGATCCCCATCTGGGCGCCAATGGAGCTGGCGGCCATCGGACGCTCCGGGCGAATGTTATTCTTAATCGCCACATCGTAGATAATCGGCAGGATGGTATACACCACGTGACCGGTACCGCAGAGGATAGTCAGCGTGCAGGTGACGAAAGGCGCCACAATAGAGACATATTTTGGGTTACGCCGCAGCAGCTTCTCGGCAATCTGCAACATGACATCCAGGCCGCCGGACGCCTGCAGCGTCGCCGAGGCGGCCACCACCGCAATGATCACCAGCATCACATCAACCGGCGGTTTACCCGGCTGGAGATGAAAAACAAAGACGAGGATCACTAAACCGATGCCGCCCAGCAGCCCCAGCGCAATACCGCCTTTTCGGGCACCATAAAACAGACAAATTAAGATAATAATGAGTTGTATCGCGAATTCCATGCAGCCCCCAGAGCCTGTCCACTCAGACCTAAAGTAATGATCCCTACCTGCCTGCCGGGATTATTTCTGCGCCTTGTTGGGGGAAGCATGAGATGCAGCGATCCCTCTCCAGGCCGTCGCGCCGAAGATAAAGCAGCAGCAGTAATCCCATGATTCATCAGGTATTTTGAATATATCCTCTTTGAATTGTTTATTTTTTGATATGAGTAGAAGTTTTACCCATATATAAAGAAAGGTTTTTGAGGTGCAAGGCTAAAGGATATTTTTTATGAATTAATTGCTAAAAAATTGCATCCTGGATATGGCGTAAATGTAATTAAAGACGGGGACAGCGGAGAACAGGCAATAAAAAAGCCGGTCAGGAAACCTGACCGGCTTTTTAGCAGTGCATCAACGATTAATCGTTGTCAGAACCGCCCAGACCTGCGTTCAGCAGCTCTGCCAGGTTGGCAGATGCTTCTTCCACGCTCACCTGCGGTGCCGCCGGCAGTTCGCCAGCAGCGCGACGGCGCATACGATCCTGGTGGTACGCATAACCGGTACCGGCCGGGATCAGACGACCCACGATGACGTTCTCTTTCAGACCGCGCAGTTCGTCGCGTTTGCCCGCAACGGCTGCTTCGGTCAGCACGCGAGTGG
>OLFT01002778.1_pt1 | contig 14258 bp, 18 predicted proteins | sample 1604921 | NCBI WGS metagenome assembly OLFT01 (sample SAMEA3888897, study PRJEB22519) | human gut metagenome | biome: human gut; feature: human-associated habitat; material: faeces | place: Denmark | collected 2013 | reverse complement strand
CGACCCGCTCAGCTACTTGCTCCAGTGATAACTCATGATACAGACGAGCCAATCGCAAATTAGAACCGTTAAACACTTTTCACCTACTATTATCCGTTATCGCTTTTCTTTTCCTTTTCAGGAACAGAAGCGCTGATATCATCCAGTTCAATCTTGACAGGTGCTGGCGGGGTATCATCTGTAGAATGCAGCACAGTTACCCGTTCTTCGCCATACGTCCATAAAGAGAGCATTTCTTCCAGCGCATTATAACCCGCAAAATGCACTCGCCCACCCTCACCTTCGAACTCAGGTTTCTCTACAACGAAGCGCCAAATCGTAGGGATTGTATCTTCCGATGCGAATAGCTGATCAACACTATTCTTTCGAAAGAAGTTAGCCTTTTTCGGATTAGTTGGATCATCGCTAAAAGAACGGATTGGGATACCACCAATAGTGATTGTGTAATCGTTATTCGGATTAGAAAGCCCCAACCAGTCGTATTTTTTTGACATGCACAGTTTGACGATTCGATTTTTCTGACGCCCAAAAGTACATGTTGCTCGGGTATAATTATCATCAAGCGAAGAAGACAAAAGCTCATGCGTGTCTTCCTGCACTTTAAGGAGAGCCTCCGCAATGATAGATAAGCGTTCTTCGGTTAACTGCGGATGAAACGTCCAAGGTAATGGGTAATTTTGCATCGGGTCACTTTCCTTTCAGTGCAAAAATCAAACTTTGTCAACCGGGATAATGGTGCAAAATTTTGATTTTGTCAACTAACCCCCTATTAATTTTTACAGCCACTTTCCAACGATTGAGAAGCTCGTCAGATTTTTTCAGATGCCAAATTATCTACCCCAGACGCTGCGCGGTTATCTGGGTTTCGTTCCATTTGAAGATGATTACGCCGTGTGGCCGCAGCACGCGAAAAGCCTCTTCAAAACCTGCGCGCAGGTCATCGCGCCAGATATCTTTGTCCAGGCGACCGTATTTCTTAACCATCCAGGCGTTTTCGCCCACTCGTTCAAGATGCGGCTGGTCAAACAGGACAATGGGGAAAGAGGCCTCAGCGAACGGCAGCGCGCGAAAGTCGGCGATAATGTCCGGGCTGATAACCAGGCTGCGCCCGTCGCACAGGTGTGCTGCTCGGAGCGAATGTCGGCGAACACTGCACGCGGGTCCTGTTTGTTGAACCAGAACATGCGAGAGCCACAGCACATGTCGAGAATGGTTTGCTCGGTCATTTGGCCCCCTCATGCAGCTGCGCTGCGATGCACGAAAAAAAAGACTCCCGCGTATGACTATTAAGAGCTGGCGCAAAGGCCGCATTAAGAACGGCAGTATCACAGCCGTCATCGATATAGAGCACAGTTATTTTTCTCCAGGCGCGCTTTGACTTCCTGCAGCTGCATACCCCGGCAGGCACGCGGGATATACTCAGCAATTTGAGCGATAGATTTTTCGTTCTGTTTAAACATGCTTCACCTCGATAGGCTTGATGGTGTCGAGCAGCAGCCGGCGGCGCGTATTTTCTGCAAAGTGACGGCGCCCGGTTTCTTTGGTGCAGTTTTTTTACCTTCGGACCGTCTTTGGTGATCACGGTGCCGGTATGGGTTTTTACGATTGTCATACAGCCTCCCCAAGCACCCAACGGAGTGCACTCGCATACTCACCATCGGCAGATTCCAGGGCTTTTGTGATTTCTTTGCGGGTTTTCAGGCGAGGCTTTGCATCACCGAGGATCTGACGCTGACGCCGGGCTTTTTCATGGCCGGTTGTGCCAGCTGTTGCCGCTTCGATTTCAGAGACTTTCTCCCGCTGCTCTTCGGGTTTAAGCGATGCCAGCTGACGCGCCTGGGTAACGGTGACTGTGCCAGCCTCCACCGCTTCCCTGACGGCCTGAGTAGCATCGAGGAGGGAAAGCGTTGCTCGAACGGTCTGAACGCTGCAGCCAAACAACACCGCAATGTCGTCCTCATCGAGCCCACGGTCGAGCGCGTCTGACATTTTTTTAGCCCGGCCAAGCGGCGTATCGGGTCGGCGAATTTCGTTTTCGCTGACCATGTATTTAGCCATCTGATTTGCCGAACCGCGCTTAACGACTCCAGGTACAAGCAGTGGGTCTTTGCCTTCTTTCAGACGGAGTTTATTTGCCTCCAGGGTATGTTTAACTCGCTGACGGCCAACAACTACGCAGGTGAGCCCCGTTTCAGGGTCTTTCCAGACGATGATCGGCTCCAGTACACCCAACTCCGCAATGTTCAGTACCATCCCTTCCTCGATCGGCAGGTGTACACGCTCATCGTAAAGTGGGTGGGTCTTATCGGTGACCAGGTGCAGGTTTTCAGGCTCGAAATTGAGCACGTTTGTTTTGCCGCTGGCACCGTATACATCGATTGAATTCTTAGCCATGAATAGCCTCCTGAACATCTAAAACTCGCTGAAAAACAGGACTGCCAAGCAGGCTGTAATTCATTCCAACAGCAACTTTCGGCACCAGGCCAAAACGCTTCATGTCAAAGTCGATGACGGCCCGCTGATCGCGGAAAAGCCCCAAACGACCATGCCGGACAACCTCGCCAGTCGCTTCTGCTTCGGAAAAATACCGCTGGACAGTAGCGCGGCTCAGCCCCAGTTTTTTCATTGCCTCGGCGGTCGTGAGTCGCCCCTGATGCCTGGTGATCCGAATCACAGCGCGGACGTACTCTCTACGCTCAACTGCTGACAATGCTCTAGCCATGATTCCGCCCTCTGCCTAAACCGAATTTCGCGCGGATTTCAGCGATTTTGTTTAAGCCCTGCTCGTTACTCAGCGGACGTCCGCCAAGCTTTGGGATCTGTTTAACCGGCTCGGGGATAGCTTCACCGGTCTTAATGCGACGAACCATACGCAGAAGCTCATCCTGCGCCTTACGTCGCAGCTCAGTGTCGCTGAGGCCGTTTGCGCGCATGTCTGCGTACAAGCCAGTAACCATCCAGTAACAGGCTTTGTGTTTCAGCGTTAACGGTTGGATTTTGTGCTCAGGCCATGGGTACGACTCAGCGTCTGGATACTGGCCACGAGTCCGGCAATACTGGTAAACCATTTCAACCAGCTCATTCGCATCTGGCAGGCCTACAGTTACCGCCTCCTCAGAACGACACCAGGCGACGAACTGTCCCGGTGATGGCATGAATGGTTTTTCCTGTTTGCGCGCAACCCGCATCCCTGCGTTAATCTGCTCAACTGTGGTGATCCCGTTCTCTTTGAACGCCAACAACCACTGGCGACGCATCTCGTTGAGGTCTTCCACAGATTTGTTGGCCAACACCGGGAATACGGCAAGCAGCTGGCGGAACAGCTCGTTGAAGATCTCCGCAGTCTTGGCAGCCTGGCGCTTTACTGCCTGCTCGTCCTGTATTTCCGGAAGCCCGGCAGCCACTCGCTGGAAGTTTTCACGGTCGAAGTTGTGCATGCTTTCTGCGATAGATTTCATTCGAGTACCCCGTCGATCCAGTCTGTGTTGTCCAGCGCACTGGCGCCTGATGAGTTTCTTGATGGACCATGGCTGCGCAGGCGTTTAGTTGTGAGACGATCCCATTGCTTACGTAGTTTTGAGGGGCAAAGGATGTTTTCCTGCCAGAAACCGTCCTCATTTGCCCACTTGAACAGTTCGCAGATCTCATAGTGAGTGCGCTTGTCCTGCAGGCGCATCAGGCGGATGGTGTTCGCCCATTCAACCCAGTTCGGCTCTGAGAGGGAGGCGTTCACGGTGAGGGCTTTATCGAAAATCCATCGCGCGGCTTTTAGGTCGTCAGCTGTTCCCCAGGATTTACCCGCAGGGGTATAAATCCCATCGGCCGCTTCTGGATGACGAGAGAGAAACTTCAAAGTTTCCTCGTTTCGGGATTCTTTAGAATTCCGAGACGAAGATCTTTTAATATTGTTTTTGTTATAGTCTTGGGTGTCTACCGTTTCCGGGAAGTTTTTTCCCGATTCCGGGAAGGAAATTCCCGTTTTCGGGAAGAGTTTTCCCGTTTTCGGTTTGTCCAAAATCCAGGCGGATAGCTCAGTATTTATACCGACAGTTTTCATCACACCATGCTTGTGACTAAAAATAATTCCCCGTGCTGCGAGTAGCTTTATCGCATCTGAAACATGAGAATCACTCAACCCGGTTAACTCAGAAATGACGGTATTTGTCACCCGATCCTGTTTTTTGTTCCATCCGTAGGTAAGCCAGATAATAGCCTCAAGACACTGCCACTCGCGCCCGGACATACGCAGCCGCGGCTTGAGTTTCTGTATCTCATTGGCGATTCTGGTGTAGCCGTTGGACAGGTCGGCCATGCGACCTCCCGTTAGTTCGGTTTTGATTGGAAAATTGATAACTTCAGCGGTGTTTGACATACTTCATCCCGTGAATTGACCCAATTAATTCACCCGAAGACTGGCTGTGTTGGCGCACAACAGTCTTCACCCTTTCAGAACAACCCAGCCTGGTCGCCGCCCTTTCGCACTTTGCGCTTTGCTTCCCGACGTTTAGCTGCGCTGGTCTGCTTCTCAGCCCATAACTTTGCGTGTCGCATAACATCGTCAAACATTCCCCCTTTGCGGCTTGCCTGTGACATCCGCTTGTACATATCGACCGCCTGGTATGCCCCCCTGAGCCACTGCTTGCGTGAAGCCCTGGCGAAGAAGTTCCTCGCGGACGTTCTTCTCAATAAATTCGATGTGATTCATGGATACCCCGCTTACATCACGCCGAGCATTGAGCTCACGATCGTCATCAGCGCTCCTGTCTGCTCAGGCATTAGCCTGAAAAGCGACGCAATCCCCTCGCTCACTTCCTTCAGTTTCTGGTGCTCTGGCGCGTTCAGCATCACCGCCTGCTTTGCTTCAGCGCATTCCTTCATGGCCGAAGACAGGCGCGACAAAATATCGTCCTGAGGCATCAGACGATGTCGGAACTCCAGCGGAAGAACGGCCATGATTGCCGGGGTAAGAAGGCGAACGTACTCGCGATAGCGCTCAGAATCGGCAGGGTTGTCCAGGTAGCGAAAAAGCTTCTGTCGGGCACGGCTGATATCATCAGGGAACGCGATCTCCTCGCCACCCTGCTGGCGCCACTCATCGATGATATGTGCCGACACAACATCCTGGCCCTCAGTTGCAGCCCAGGCGCGAACGGCAGAACGAATTGCGTCGTGATCTGCCTCTCTCTGTTGATTTCGCTTTATCAGAACGCCGGTGTTGAATCCGGTATTTTGTTGAAAGGGAAGTGTTTGCATGTTCAGCCTTCCTGTTTCGGCAGGCCGTCAGTTGGGTTTGGGTACGCCTCGGGATCAATTTCATGAGGCGTTACTTCCCAGTTAAGAAAACGGCATAGTGGGACGATGCGTTTTTGAGGCACTCCATTCTCGTAAATCCACTTACCAACAGCCTGACCGCTGATGCCAAAGTGCTTTCCGATACAGGCACGAGATGCTGCCTTACTGATTTTTTGTTGCGTCTCTTTGTTCATGTGCTCTCCTTGGTTTGATGGAGAGAAGCATACATGACGAAAGTTTATGTTTCAACAAACGAAATAAATTGTTTTAGTGCTGAGTGAAACCTTAGGTTGTAAAATGCACTTATGAATGAGATCACTTACCCAGTTTTTGCCAAAAGAATTCAACAAGTCATGACTGAAAATGGCTGGAATAAATCCGATCTAGCCAAGAAGGTCATGCTCTCGCACACTGCTGTGCAAAATTGGGCTAAAGGGAAAAGTGTTGCGAGTGGTGAGAGGTTAAAGCGGCTTGCTGCAGCAACAGGAAAACCAGAGCACTGGTTCTTTCTTCCCTCAGATGAAACTGATGATAAGCCTGATCAGACGTTATCATCAAATCGTGACCTGGACGAAAAGGAGCTAATGATACTCTCGCTCTTTAACCAACTTCCTGAGTCCGAGAAGTTGCGTCTTATCCTTCACACCAAAGGTGTCCTGCACGACATCGAGTTGCTTAAGAACGACGTCTACGACCTCATAAACAATCAAAAAAAATAGAAAACGTAACCCTCTCCAACCAATGGCACCTTTGCGGTGCCATTTTTTTTGCCCGCCGATGAAATAAATACTTTCATACTCACTTTACAACCGAAACTTTATGTTGCATCATTTGTCACATCGACAACAAACGCATTGTTGTCAGGTGGTAAACGTTCCGCTGGCCGGCGACAAGGCAGAGGTTGAAATGAGTAAACAAGGCATCAGAGCCATGATCATTTCAGCAGTAATTGGGCTCTTCATCTGGATCGGTTTTTTCAACGCACTGAGGGGATTGTTTCTATGAATGATTTCGCACGCAAACCCGCTCGTCAGCAGGCTGTTCGTTTAAGTCCGCTGTCAGCTTTCATCCGCCGGGTGTGCTACATGCTCGCGCAAAAAGGAGACCCTTCATGAGCACGATGTTTGCCCTGGTTCTCACCGTCAGCATGCTGACGGGCGGTAATCAGGATGTCCTGCTCGGGGTTTACGACACTGAGAATGACTGCAAGGCAGCTGCAGAAGAGCAACACGTGAAAGCTGAATGCTATCCGCTGAAAGGTGTACTGGACGAGCATCCGGCCGGGTTCACGGTGCAAATGTAGGGGGAAGAATGCAGAAGAAATGCGGTTACTGCCGTAAAGCGATCGAGGGAAAACCAGTAGTAAGCACCCTGTTGTACCTCCAGGGGAACCAGCTCGCACGGAAAGAAAAAGAGTACTGCTCTGAACGTTGCGCCTCTTACGACCAGATGGCGCACGAGGGCTAACGTAAACCCGCCGAAGCGGGCTGTACGTCCGGTGCCACCGACCAAAGTTACACCGGAAATTACCAAAACCAATGACCACCCTGAATGGGCGCTACCAATGGCCCGGGGGATTCTACATCCAAAATAGAGGCCATCACATGGAATATTTTTATCTGATAAAAGCGACTCAAAAATCGGGTAAAGCTGATGCCGTAATCTGGCGCACTAATAAATCAGAGGCGCGCGCCCTTCTGCAGCTGGACGTCGATCTGGAAGACGCTGGGATCGAAACAGGCCGCGGCAAAGACTATCAAAAACCAATTCGCACCGATTTCCCGGTATTCAATGACCTGCCGGCGGAAGGTGTTCTCGATTACTCATGGTGCGAACGCTACCAGCTCGGTGATGATGGTCGCACCTGGGCTCTGAAGCCAGGTCAGTCGCCAGCGGATCATCACATCGATGATGCCGGAGTACCCGCTGAGCCCGTTAGTGGCGAGCCGGTTGATGCCAATACCACTGTCGACGCGGTACAAGATGAGACCGTGGAAGCTTTCGGTAGTGATGAATACCAGGACGATTCCAGCTCGCTTTTTAACGTGGCCGAACTCCCCTTTCGCGCGCAGCTGCTGGCGCAGTACATGGCCGAAGAACGTCACGTTTATCATATCAGCATGCCTCACCGGCAGGAGCTGTCAGCTCTTGAAATGGACACTGATAATGCGGCCGTCCAGGACCTGATCCTGGCCGCCGAGAATGTCCCTGAAATCAAAAAATACGATATGCCGGCGCTCTGGAAATTCACCAGCGCCAATAAAAAAGTCTTCCCGGAAGGGAAACGGCATGAGCTCGGTAAGCGTATCCAGTTTGCTAAGCTGTGGTTCGCCACGAACGCGATCGACCGCGGCATTCTCACCAGGGAATGGGCTGCCGGTAACTGTATTTCTTCAGTTATGAAAACTGATGCAGGTACGAATGCTGGCGGCGGTAATAAAACTGATCGCAATCCTGACTACACCCATACCCTTGATACGCTCGATGTAGAAATAGCCCTGGCCACAATGCCGATGGATTTCAATATCTACAATTTCCCCGCATCAATTCACCGCCGGGCCAAAGAGATTGTCCAGAAGAAAGAAAGTCCGTTCAAGGAATGGTCTGCAGCGCTGCGCAAGGTTGCAGGCATCCTGGATTATTCCCGCGCCGCCATTTTTGCTCTTATTCGTGGCGCCACCAGCGATATTCACCATTTCCCGGTAAGTCTGCAGACCTATATCAATGCGAACCTGACCGAACATAAGCATGACGCCCCTTCTGCTGAGACGCTTGAAAAAGCTGGTCATGTTTCATCTGCCGCCGTCACTTTGGACGCTGTGAAAAAGGCTATCGATGGAGATGAAGGTGTTCCTGAACTGGAAATTCTCCCAACTGACTTTCAGGTAATTGGCCCCGAACTGGTGAAAGAAGCTCAAAAGAAACGTCCTGACGCTAATCAGGTTCTGGCCGCCGAACGTGGCGAATATGTCGAAGGTATCAGTGACCCCACGGATCCGAAGTGGATAACCGAAGACCTGACCAAGCCCAAACAGCCTGAAGTTTCAAACATGGGCAATGGTGTTTTTTCGATTGATGGTCTGGTGGATAGCCAGACATCACCAGCACCAGCACTTTCTATCGTGGACCAGGCGCGCCAGCGCGCTGCAGAAGAAAAATTACATCCAGCTAATTCCGGGGAAACCACCAGCAATGTGCAGATGGAAACGGCTCAGCCGGTCGAAGACGAAAATGATAATGCGGTATCAGCAGGCGAAGGCGCTGATGCAACTGCTCCGCAAGCAGATGCCGTGAACATGAGCAAAATACTGGCTGAACGCTGCCCGGATCTTACCGCCGAAGTGCTGAAAAGCCAGGTTTCCGAGAGTGCTCATAGCGATGAAGAGGAAGAGGCTGAACAAGCAGCGCCAGCATGGCCGGAGTATTTCGAGCCTGGTCGATATGAAGGCGTGCCAAATGAGGTCTACCACGCCGCTAACGGCATCAGCTCCACGATGGTTAAAGATGCCCGGGTATCGCTGATGTATTTCGAGGCGCGCCACGTATCTAAAACCATCCAGAAGGTACGCTCCCCTGTTCTGGATATGGGCAATCTGGTGCATGCACTGGCGCTGCAGCCTGATCAGCTGGAAAAAGAATTCAGTATCGAGCCGGAAATCCCGGAAGGCGCCTTCACCACGACGGCGACGATCCGCGCATTTATCGACGAATACAACAATGGGCTTCCTCCGCTGTTGAGTGCTGACGACATCAAGGCGCTGCTGGAGGCGCACAACGCCAGCCTGATCGCCCCCCTCAGCACCGATGAGATCAAAGCACTCATTGAAGAACACAACGCTAGTCTGCCAGCGCAGACCGCTCTGGGGAACGATATCAACGAAACAGGACAGAGCTACATGTCTCTGCCAGTTGATTTCCAGCGCATTGAAGAAGGCCAGAAACAGACCGCGGCTGCAATGAAAGCCTGTATCAAGGAATTCAACGCCACCCTGCCGCCACAGCTCAAAACCAGTGGCAGCCGGGAAGCGCTGATGGAAACTCTGGCAATCATCAATCCGGATCTGGTTGCTCAGGAAATGCAGAAGCCCTCACCAGTTAAAACCAGCGGTGGCCGCGATGCCTTACTGGAACAGCTGGCAATCATTAACCCTGACATGGTTGCTCAGGAAGCGCAGAAGGCGCAGCCGCTGAAAGTATCAGGTACTAAGGCGGATCTGATTCAGGCCGTGAAATCGGTTAAGCCGGATGCAGTATTTGCCGATGAGCTGCTGGATGCATGGCGCGAGAACCCTGAAGGAAAAGTGCTGGTTACCCGCCAGCAGCTGGCTACGGCACTGGCCATTCAGAAAGCACTGTTGAATCACCCGACCGCCGGCAAGTTGTTGACGCACCCGAGCCGAGCCGTCGAGGTGAGTTATTTCGGCATTGATGAGGAAACCGGGCTGGAAGTTCGTGTGCGTCCTGACCTTGAGATAGACATGGGCGGCCTTCGCATCGGTGCGGCCCTGAAAACCATCAGCATGTGGAACATCAAGCAGGAAGGCCTGCGCGCCAAACTGCACCGGGAAATCATCGAGCGCGATTACCACCTGAGCGCGGCTATGTACTGCGAAACCGCAGCCCTTGACCAGTTCTTCTGGATATTCGTTAACAAAGACGAGAACTATCACTGGATCGCCATCATCGAGGCATCCGAAGAACTACTGGAACTCGGCATGCTGGAATACCGCAAAGCTATGCGCGCCATTGCGAACGGTTTCGACACTGGCGACTGGCCTGCGCCGATTACCGAAGACTACACCGAAGAGCTTAACGATTTTGATGTGCGCCGCCTCGAAGCGCTGCGCGTACAGGCATAAGGGGGAATAACAATGTCCAATTTAGTCGCAACTACTGAAAACCAGACCCAGAAGATCGACAACGTTTCTATCCTGACGAACGGTGAATTGTTCAACCGCCTGCGCACGCTCTCGGAAGTAATGGCCAATAGTGGAAACTTCGTGCCTGAGCATTATCGTGGGAAACCAGATGCGTGCATGGCTGTAGTGATGCAGGCAGCGCGTTGGGGTATGGATCCGTTTGCAGTGGCACAGAAAACCTTCATCGTGGGTAACTCAGGTGTGCTTGGCTATGAGGCTCAACTGGTGAATGCGGTAATTAACACCATGGCTCCAACCAAAGACCGGATCCATTTTGAATGGTTTGGTGCATGGGAAAATATCGTTGGTCGCTTTATTAAAAAAACCAGCGGCAAAGGTAACGACTACATCGCGCCGGGCTGGGATTTGCAAGATGAAGCTGGCGTGGGCGTCCGCGCTTGGGCAACCCTCAAAGGAGAATCAGAACCTCGCGAGCTTGTGCTGATGCTTTCGCAGGCACAAGTCCGCAACTCTACACTGTGGGCGAGCGACCCCCGTCAGCAACTGGCCTATCTCGCCGTTAAACGTTGGGCGCGACTGTACTGCCCGGATGTGATCCTCGGGGTCTATACCGCCGATGAAATTGACGAACGCGAAGAAAGGGTTATCAACCCGGCGCAGACAGAAAAGGTCACGCTGAATGAGATAACACACTCCGTTGGCGATTCCACCAGCACGCAAGAGCCTGCATCTAACGTTGACTCTGTTGCTGACGAACTCCGAGGCCGGATTGATACAGCTGACTCAGTGGACCAGGCCAAAGCCATTCGTGTAGACATCGAATCACAGAAAGCTCTGCTGGGTACTGCTTTGTATACCGAACTGAAGAGTAAGGCGGTGAAACGCTACTACCTTGTTGATGCGAAGAACAAAGTTGAGGCCGCCATAAATTCACTCCCTAACCCGGGGGATCCGGAAGCAGAAGCATTATTCGCGAAGGCAGAAAGCACCTTGACCTCATCGCGCCGCCACCTCGGTGATGAACTGTATGACCAGTTCCGCATCACCCTGGACGACATGAAACCGGAATACGTGGGCTAAGGGAGGCGGGAGGGTTCGCCCTCCCGGTAACGATATGAGCAAATCACTGAATGCACGATGCATACGTCGCTGGGAAGTGGAATTCAAACCTTTCTGCGATTCAAAAGTTAACCCCTACTGGCGTAAACGCGATCTGCGCGGGTATATCCGCGAAGCTGCACTCACCACCGCTTACTGCATGGTTGAACGAATGGCTGAAGATAACGCCCGAGCTGATTTTGGTATCAAGGGTTGGTCGTCGGATTTCTCAGCCTGGTACGACGAACGTCGGGAGCACTATCGCAAAGACGCAAAGCTCATTCTTGATGCGTTTGCCTGCAACGAAGCTATTGATGAAGAAATTCAGAACGAGCTGGAGGCCTGGAATGACTGATATCGCCACCTTCACTAATGAGCAATTAATCGCCGTGTGCCGTGCTGACGTGGCGGAAATGTCGAAGTTTTTAAAAGAGGGTGAATTCAGCAATCCGTCCCGCGCAGCCATGTATTTGCGTATTACTGAAATCGCATTGGCTGCGCTGATGGGGGAGTTCTCATTTGCTCGCAACCAGGTACGCCGCGAGCACGCTGAATGGTCACATGCCACCTTCGGCAATGTTGGTCCGGCTGGCCCACTGAAACACCTCAGCATAGAAGCGCTTGAAGCTGCCGCGGAACCTAACGACCACAGCGAATGGGCTGATATGCAGTTCCTGATGTGGGATGCCCAGCGCAGAGCGGGAATCACTGACGAGCAGATTACCCAGGCGATGATCGTTAAGCTCGCGGTAAATAAGGCGCGCCAGTGGCCCGTGCCAAAGGACGGGGAACCTCGGATGCATTTACGAAGCGAAGACGAATCACTCAACGCCAGGCGCCGCCGTAATCGTGAATCTAATGCGCGCGCTCGCGAACGTGAAACGCCTGCACAACGCAAAGCCAGACTGGCGAAAAACAGATTGAGAATGGCTCTTCGTCGTAAGGGAGGTGCCAAATGAGCCTGAAACACCGCCTTCCCGAACTGGAAGCCAGCATCGACCCGGCAGCATTGCGCGCAGCCGCCGACGAATATTCGGATCTGCTTCTGACTTTGTGCTTGTGCATGAAGATGGCCGGCCCCCCCCGGGCTAACGTGCGCGCCTGCGCCACCGAGCTTAAAAAGCGCCTGACTACCTGGCACAGCCATAAAGAGCTCAATGCAATTCTGTCCAGTTGGGATCCCGTTGGCTATGTTCTCGGCCTCCGCCGGGAAGCGAACGACAACGCGCGCGCAGCTGGCGATCCAGTTGATGTTTTTGTGTGAGGTGAATATGCGACTGATTAACCGAAGCAAGCAATCACCGCTGGGCCGCCAGGCTTGTGATGCCGCACTGGCAAAACATGTTGAGCTTTATGGCGCCTACGGGCGACAGAAAACGAAGAGAACTTATACGGTGGTGGTTCAAGGCTCAAAGATCACTGTAGAAGTTGTAAACAGAAAAAGTAGCTATGTGGCCACAGCCATGAGCTGCGCGCGCCGGCTACACCATCTGCCTGGACAATGTAACTAAGAGGTTTTTATGACTAATACATCTCATAAATCAGATGAAATTTTGATAACCGATGACGTTCTGTCCAGATACAAAATTTCGCGCAGCACACTCTATTTCTGGAGCACCCCATCCCGGATGCCCTCTTACTTTGCTCAGCCATTCCCGCAGCCTAAAATAAATGGCAGCCCTAAAAGGTGGAGACTTTCAGACCTGCTGGCCTGGGAAGATAACGTGGGGATCAAACCAGAGGCTGACCAACCAGCTTCTCAAGGTGATCCTGCCAAACAGCAAGCCAGTGACGCTGATCATCCAGATAATCATGCAGGTTATAACGTGCCATGACACCTGCCATATGATGGCCAAGCAGTTTTTCCACAACATGTGGCGGCGCACCTAATTCAGAAAGGCGTGTCGCCACTGTTCGCCTTAGGTCATGGAGAGACCAGGGTTTCATGCCTGTTTTAGCTATAATCTGAGCAGAAAACAGAGCGACGTTTGGTTGTAGTGGCGGTCTGTCATCTTCTGGTCCCCTGTATCGTGACAGTGTCACAACGTGTTTTGCAACTGACGTTTCCTTCTCTGCTAACATCATTCTTACTACTGCCTCGGGAAGTGCCCTTCTGACCGATTTCCCGGTTTTATAATCGCTTGCCGGAATGGTCCACGTTTGCTCATGGAAATCGAACCACTCCCATCTTGCTGTCCTGATCTCTGTACTCCGGCAGCCAGTCATGATGAGAAACTTCATTATCAACTGTTGTCTGTACTTCAATTCAGGAAGGATGTTCCAAACTGTTTTGATTTCCTCATCACTCAATCTGCGATCTTTTACGGATGCTGTGAGACCTACGTCAGAGCGCCTAAGGCTCTCAATTGGGTTCACATTAATGACCCCTCGATTGGAGCAAAAACGGAACGTACGCTGCATCAGCCCAAGCATCTGACCAGTGACAACTCTTCGCCCCATGCCATCAAAAAGGTTAAGCCAGTGCGCTTTAGTGGTCTGATCTACAATCATGTTCCCCAGCACAGGCGCTATATGGTTATTGAAGTCCCGCCGGTTAACCTTGATTTTCACAAGACCCTCAGGGATGCAGTAATACTTTTCCCAGTAATCGAAAGCCTCTTTGACGGTGAGTGCTTCGACTTTTTTCTGTTTCTCCAGAACTGTTTGCCGTCTCGGATCGAGTCCTTCTGTCAACCAGGCCCTGAACTGCTGTCTACGTTCGCGAGCTTGAGATAAGGAGGTGGTTGGATAATCGCCAATCGTTAGCTGAGCGGCTTTCCCGTTCCATCTGTAGCGGTAAAAGAATGTTATACTGCCGGAAGTAGACAACCGGACATTCAGACCATGAGCGTCCGATATGACCTCGATCTGGTCTCTCTTTTTGCCAAGAGCTTTTCTTAATTTTGTGTCGGTAAGCAATGTGTACACTCCGGAAGACGATATACACATCAGTGTACACATTTTACTTAAATTGATAACCTTCAAATC
>OLFT01002771.1_pt1 | contig 14280 bp, 16 predicted proteins | sample 1604921 | NCBI WGS metagenome assembly OLFT01 (sample SAMEA3888897, study PRJEB22519) | human gut metagenome | biome: human gut; feature: human-associated habitat; material: faeces | place: Denmark | collected 2013 | reverse complement strand
GAGACGTGCCGTCTTTTTCAACGCAATATTCATATAATAGATAATTATAGGGCTCCTAGACCTATATTGTCAAATAGATTCTACTAAGTTATGGTTATTTAATTAGAGTAATTAGACTAATTATAATCTCGCTCTAAATCAGGAAATCCAAAAGAAGCAAAATCATACCAAACTATTTTCCACATACCATCTGACAATTGTTTCATTTCTAGAGACAAACTTTTCAAGTTATTATCTTTTGTATCTAAACCAACAATTACAACGCTAATTTGTTCCGAGGACATCTTATATGTTTCTAAAGAAATTAGTTTAAATCTATCAACTTCACGTAACATAAGAATATGCTCAACAAATCTAGCATTTGGAGATTCCCCTTTCATTAGAGAATCTACATCACCACCTGTAAAAATAGTATGTATATCATTATTAAAACGGTCGTTAGCTAATAAATGCTCTAACTCAGCAAGATTTACCTTTCGATTTTTATAGGGAAATAAAATCTCTTTTTCCTTACCTTCGTTTATTAATTGTCTATAAAGAGCTAACTTTTTTTCATATCTCCTATTCGCCAAAGTATCAATATCAATTAATTTTTTTAATGTTTCTTCATCACCATTTTGAATCACATCGTAAATCAACTTTAGCGAATACTCTGGAGTACTCTTATACGTCATATTTTTATATACGCCGTATCCAACGCCTACTAAAGCACAAATTATCACTAAAATAATTAATATACTTTTAAACATACCAACCTGTTTAAACTTCATTAACATTTCATCATTCCTTTCAACCACACATATTGCCTAGATTTATCTAATTAATGTACAATATATCATAAATAACATTTTACAGATAGTTTATATTTGTAGTGCGAAAGAGAGGAATACTATGAGAAAATTATCCCTTATGATTCTTAGTTTATGTATGTTACTACTATCTGGGTGTGCCACAATAGATTCAGATGTAAAAATTGACAGTGATGGTAGTGGCACTTGGAATGCTCAAATCAACTCACAAGCTGGCCCGTTACCAAAAGACTCAATCACGGAAATCATAACTGAATACAACATTCAAGACTATACAATCAAAGCTCTTGATGATCAAGGAAAAGAGGTTACTGTAGATAATGGTGATGAAACACCTTATAATGTTTGGACTGTTAAATCAAAGTTCAACAACGTTGAAGAACTTAATAAAGTTAGAGATGCTATGACGTTAAGGAATAAAAACCAAGGGCCTTTACTTGCCTTGGAAAAAACAACTTCTGGTACTTATATTGTAGATTTAGGAACATCTCAAGGCAAAACAACAGTTACCGTATCTGGTGAAATTGATCCAGCAAGTGTTCAAACTGGAACACTAACAGATAAAAATACTGTTACCTTCACTCAAAATAGTCATATTCGTTTTATCTTTAAGCCAAGCCACGGTTGGTTATTCTATATTGGCATCGGCGTAGCTATTGTTGCTGTCATTGGTGGTGGCTACATTTTCTACTTACGTCGTAAATATTATGGCGATGCAGCATAAGGAGAGCATATGAAACGTAACTTTATAATTACACTATTACTCACTTTTACGATGCTCTTCGTAACTGCATGTGGTAGTGATAATAATAACAAAAACAATAATGCTAACAGCAAATTTGAAGGCACTTGGATTGCTTATAATAAAACTAATGATAAAGATGATATTCAAGAATTAATCATTGAAAATATCGACGGTCAACTATTAGTATCTTTATATGATTACTCCTATTATCCTTTAATGGATTATTTTTCTAGTGGTCTTGAGGAAGCCGATGACACTAAAAATGGCGGAGATACAGCTCCTGCCAATGCAGATTATCTCTTAACCAAATCTAGTGGTTCTTTACATAACAAACTTACTGTTGCTATCGACAATAAATTAGATGTAGGTCCTAAACCAATTATTTATAACGAAAAAGATGGCACCTTAGTTTTCGACAAAGTAATCTTCAAAAAGCAATCTGATGATAATTCTATTCAAGCATATTTACCAGATTTAAAAGAAGATATGAAAAAGCTTGTTGTGGAAGAACGCAAAAAAGATACATTTGGTAGTTTCAAACCAAAGCCGATAATTCAATTTGATTTTTCCTTTAATGATTCTATTTTAGATACCGCAAAATAAGGAGATATGGCATATGAAATACATTCTTAAACTTGGCTTAATTATGATTATGCTGTTATCTACTATTATCATTGTAGGCTGCGGCAAAAGTGAAAGCGAAAATAAGTATCTAGGAACTTGGATTGGCTATGATGGTAACAATGTTATGTACCGTATAACATTCCAAGAAAATGGCAAAGAATATATGGTAACAGAGGATAAACTATTTTATAAATCAGAGAAGAACTACCCTAGTCCTCATGGAACTCTCTTCCCATCGATTGATGATAGTGTAAAGCAAGCCAATAATACGTATAACATCAACTTTATTCTTCAAAAAGACTCTCGGACAACAACAGCTAGAGAGATTACACCTCAAAATGAAAAAGATGATAAAGAAAAAGATAAGTATAAAAATCAACTTAGCTATGATGAAGGTCGTACAGTCATTAGATATATCGAAAAAGACAATACGTTATTAATTAATGGTATTCGATATAAAAAAGAAACATCTCCAGATATAACTAATGATATTTTAAAGCAAATGCAAAATGCTAAACGTCTTGAATTAGAAACAAAATTCCATAAATATGGTAATCGTGCTATCGGATCTAACCACAATCTAGTCATTATTGATAAAATTACCTTTGATGATAGTGTCCTAACACAATCGAAATAATACAAAACTCCCCTTACGTTATTGTAAGGGGAGTTTTCTCATATTGAGTATAAACAACTCGCAAAATATATTCTATTCCAAGATTAAATAATCCAGTTTAATCATCGTCGTGTGCCATATCAGAGAAACCAAAGCTGCCATAATCAAACCAAACAACCTTCCAAAGATTACTATCTATTTTTTGCATCTCTAGCGACAAGCTTTTAAGATTATTTTCTTTTGTATCAAGGCCAATCACAACAACACTAACACGCTCAGGAGCCATCTCATGAACATTTATATCTATAAATTTAAACCGATTAGGTTCATGTAGCATCGATAAATTATCTACAAATTTAGTATTGGAAGCGCTACCAAATTTTAAGGCTTTTATATCGCCACCAGTAAAAATAGTATGAACATCCTTAGCAAAACGATCTTTGGCTACAATAAATTTATATTCTCCTAAATGCATCATTTTACCATTATAAGGAAATAGTGTATCCTTTTCTTTTCCCTCTTCTATTCGTTTCTCATAGAATGCAATAGATTTATCATATTTTCTATGCGCCACAGCATCAATATCAATTAATTTTTTAAATGTTTCTTCATCACCATTTTGAATCGCATCGTAAATCAACTTTAGCGAATACTCTGGAGTACTCTTATACGTCATATTTTTATATACGCCGTATCCAATGCCTACTAAAGCACAAATTATCACTAAAATAATTAATGTACTTTTAAGCATACCAAGCTGTTTAAACTTCATTAACATTTCATCCACCCTCTTTGTACTATATATTGCCTATATTTACATAATTACTGTACAATATATCATAAATAGCTTTTTATAGATAGTTTAAGTTTATCATTTGAAGAGAGGGAATTTATGAGAACGTTATGTCTAATGATTCTAAGTCTATGTATGTTAATACTTTCAGGGTGTGCAACCATTAACTCAGACATAAAAGTAAATAAAGATGGAAGTGGTACTTGGGATGCCACAATAACATCTAAAGGCGGCCCTATAGAGAAAAAGATTATTACAGATACATTAACCAAAAATAACGTACAAAGCTATACAATCAAAGCACCAAACACCGATGGTAATATGACTGTTGTCGAAGATGCCGATACTACATCTCGTGAAGTTTGGAAAATTGAAACTAAATTTGCTAATGGTACTGAGTTAGAGCGTATGCGTGATGCAATTACAACTAGATTAAAGGGTAAATCTAGTGAACCAGCATTACAGAAAACCAGTGATGGCTATTTCATTATCGATTTAGGACGTGCCCCTGGTACAACAAATATTACGGTAGACGGAGAAATTCTAGGAGATAGCGTTCAAGATGGTACTGTTAAAAATAACACAGTAACATTCCCTGAAAACAAACAAATCCACTTTACATTCAAACCAAGTCCAGATTGGTTTTTATATGGTAGCATTGGGATTAGTATTGTAATTATCGGTGGATTATTCTATATATTTATTCTCCGTCGCAAAACAAAATAATTACCATTAAGGAGACTATAATGAAAAGAAAACTCTTAGTTTTATCATTACTTATTTTAACTATGATACTCACTGCAGCGTGTGGCAATAGTAATAATGATAGTAGTAAATTTGAAGGAACATGGATCGGCTTCTACGAAAATAATGATCATCCAACAGCATTAGAAATCACCATTCAACAAGCTGGAAAGCAGGTTGTTGTATCTCCCAAAATAGGTACATACAGTGAGCTAACTGACCAATATTCGAGTGGTCTTATAAATGTTAATAACAAACCAAATTCAACCGTTTATGTTGACTATCTATTCGCTAAACTGACTTTACCAGTATACACTGGCACGGTTTCAGATGATACTTTAACAGTAAAACACAAAGATGATACCGATACTTATATTTATAATAAGAATAATGACACACTCTTATATGAGGGTATGACTTTGAAGAAGAAATCTAATGACGATTCTCTAGAATCATATATCCCCGAAATGCAAAAAATAATAAAAGAAACTTATCTAAAAAATCATCAAAAAGAACAATCTATAGCAAAGTTTGATTTCTTCTTTGATGACTCTATGGTAAAAAGTGAGCAATAAGGAGGTACATCATGAAAAATATAATGAAATTCAGCCTACTTATCGTGACATTAATAAGCTGTTTTATTTTATCCGGATGCAGCAAAAATAACTTTACAGGCACTTGGGTAGGTGTTAATCCAGAAATGCATAGTCTTATTAAATTAACTATACAAGAAAACGGTGACAAATATATAGTTGCTGAAGATGCATATAAATATAAACCGGATAAAGATTTACCAATACCAAAACAATATTCTCTATTAGCAATTCGTAATGGATTCAAACAGAAACAAACGGTAACTTATGATTTTAATCTTATTCTTACTAAAGAGAAGTCACCACTACCTAATACAACGGCTACTTTAAGCGAAGATAAAGATCACCTTATTGTACAAGGAGAAAATCTGAGCAATATCTTATATATCCCAGAAGATGACACATTAGTTTTTAATGATGTAAAGTTTATAAAAGTTAAAAATAATGATGATATTACAAAGAGTCTAAAGGAATTAAAAAACAACAGTATTTTCTCAATAAAACACAGATATCATAAATATAGTGAAAGATTTAATTTAGAAAGCACTGATACCGTAAAAATCGGTAATATCACCTTTGATGATAGCGCACTAATAGAGTCTAAATAAAAATTATAAAATAACAGTCTCTACATTTATGTAGAGGCTGTTATTTTATTAATAAGATTTTACATCACACTTGTCGTTAGTAATCGATCTACCAAGAACCACAGCACAAAGATTGCACATAGTAATCCTGCTGTAAGGCCTGTGGTAGGTGTAGCATCAATCAAACCAATTTCATGAGCCATTTGTTTTGTAAGAATAACGTGCCCTGTTGGTAATCCAAAACGGTTTGTATGGCTTTCACCAGGAAGAGCCATTAACACTAACAATATAATTGTACCAATAACAGGAACGAGTCCCACAAAGACAAGTCCGCCAGAACGGCCTTGATCGTGCAAGCGTCGTACTGCAACAGCCACGCTAGGGATGACCATAACGACGGACATAAGTACAAGAATGACTAGCCCGAAGCCAACGCCAACCGTACTAGAGAGCGGACTGATATAGCTCAAGAATGCACAAGTAAATAAAATAGCTACAAATAGCAATTGATACACCAAAAAGAAATTCCAATATTCGCTACGGCTAGCACGGCCTTCAAAGTCAGCGTATTTATAAACAAAACATTGTTTAAAGTTTTCAATCATGCCTAGACTATATTTATCTAACGAAATGGGTGCTTTACGAATACGTCCACAGTTTGGACAGTATCGTTCACTTTTTAACACCTCGTGTCCACAATAGGGACAAGGTCTCATACTAAACTCCTTCCATTCACAGCAGGAAACAGTGAAGCTCATAAAGTCCTGTTGTTCTTAACACATATAGTAACTTAGATATGTTGTAACGTAACCATATCTATATTTTTAAATTCATCTTGATTTCATTTTACTACAAAGTGTTATATTGTCTATAAAGGAGTTGTTAAACTTTTATAAAATAAAATAATAAGTATGCTATTTGATACAGGTTATTACTATATATAGCCATTGGCATTAATGCCATACCATAATATATCACCGATAGTATTACCAAAGACGATGGATTGAAGAACAAAGATGGTAATGCCCATAACCCAGTCTTGTTTTCGAGATGGAGTTGCTTCAAGCCCTGTAGATTCACTTATATTCCTAGTAATAGGTATATAGGCAGTTCTTTCACCATAACCATTCTCTCCTTCATCGCCTCGTTTCAATTCATAGTTCAAGAATATAAAGAAGCCTATAATGGGAATAAAGGAAATCAGTTGAGTCCAGCCGCTACGGCCAATATCATGCATACGTCGCGTTGTGATGGCGATATTGGGAATCACGAAAAATAAAGTGACTAACAACCTAATCGGATCAATAATAGACTCGAAGTTATAAAGAGCAATACCTTTACAAAGAATGGCTACGACCCCTAGTGTTCCTTGAACCATCATCATCCCAGCCATGAATCGCCAGTATTCACTACGGCTCGCACGACCTTTAAAATTGGCGTAGTTTTTGATGCCTAGCACGAAGGCATCGGTATAGTTTAAATCATATACATTTACAGATGCCATACTAGTCCTCCTCAAACTCTTCAAAACCAACGATTTTCCAACCGTTACCCACACTATATAAACGTACTAACATAGATGGTCTTTTATCTACAAAGTCCACTCTATATCCGATATAATCCACAATTACATCATCATCAATATCTTGAGACACATAGTCTAATTGTATAGATTCTACAGCAGAACGTTGTTCCTTCGCCTTAGCCTGTTGCCAAAGATCAAAGGTGCCATATCGTTCCATTTCACGACTACTCAATTCTCGATACGCACTATGATAATCCCCATTAGCCAGTGCTTGGTAATACTCTTTTACAACTAGATAACCTTCTGTTGTAGCAGAATCACTACGTAGTAGACGGTTTGCTTTTTTGGTAAAAGCACCTTGTCCTAAATTACCAAAGGCTGTTTCTTCTACCATATAATTATGCCCCATCATAGATGTCCCTACACTGCTAGTAACCCAACCTAAAACAAGGATAGCCACGATGAATACACCCGAAATTGATTTCTTTTCCTTTATACTTGGTTCTGCAGATATCTGTTCATTAGTTACGTTTACTTCTTGTGTTGGAGCCGACCGCTTACATAATAGGTACAACAAAATCAACCATCCTAAAATAGGAACAAAGACAAGAATCATCAATGTTGGATCATTATTAGAATCACGCAATCGTCTAGCTACTAGCATAATGGTCGGCAATGTTAATAATACCGTCAATGCAGTCAATACGCCGCCCCCTAAGGATATAGCATATAAAAATCCATAAGGAATGAAGGTAGCAAGACCCGTTATGAATGTAACTAGACCGTATACAAAGGTCATAGCGCTTATGGTAAGCCAAAAATCGGCTGTCGTTGTTCGTCCTTTACCATTTGCATAGTTTTCTACTAGCTCGCGATAGAGGATTTCATATACTCTCTGTTTCATAAAACTCCTACTATATTTAGATATTATACAAACTTAGATAATCCTATTATACTATGCTTTACCAAGGCTTACATTTCATTTTTTCTTCATTAATTTTACCTATACTAATAATATATTTTTTACAACTAAAATTCGTGCAATTAAGTTTGTATAGGAGATAATACTTATGAACGCTAAATTGACTAAAGTAGTAGCTATGGCCAGCTTGGCAGCATTCTTAACAGTAGGCATTGGTGCCAATGTAGCGCAAGCCAAAGATTACCACTTCCAAATTGGTGAAAACCATCGCATGGTAAAGAACGATGATGGCACAGTGGACAGCAGTGCTCATCCATGGTTCAAACCAGATCAAAAGAAACATAGAAAACACAAAATTTCTGAACGTGAAAAACATGACAAAAATGCCACTGCAAAGCGCAGCGAACGTCATCAACGTTCCGAATCTACAAACGGCTAATCATTCCCCTTTCATAACTGGTTATCCAGTCATATAACACATAACTAAACTAACTAACCTAAAAAGGACGCTATACACATGTATAACGTCCTTTTTAGTATGTATTGTATTATCTATTTTATTATGCGGTGGCTGTTATTATGCGTCAGCTTTTAGTACAGCTTGCTTCATAGATTGTACGTAATCAAATAATGCTTGATCTGCATATTCACCATGTTCTGCAACGATTTTAACGATAGCAGAGCCTACGATAGCACCGTCAGATACACGAGCCATTGCTTCCGCTTGTTCTGGCTTAGAAATACCGAAACCAACGGCTACAGGGATATCTGTATATTTGCGAATCGTCTCAACGATGGATTTAATATCTGTCTTGATTTCGCTACGCATGCCTGTAACACCGAGGGAAGATACGCAGTACACAAAGCCTTCTGCGTCCTTTGCGATCATTTCGATGCGGTTTTCAGATGTGGGAGCGATCAAGGATACCACTTCAACGCCGTGTTTATTAGCTACACTCGCGAGTTCCCCTTTTTCTTCAAATGGCATATCTGGCACGATAACACCAGAAATACCAACCTCTTCGCAGAGGGTAAAGAATTTTTCACGGCCGAATACATAGATTGGGTTCAAGTAGGTCATGAACACGAGTGGGATAGTCACTGCATCTTCACCTGTGCGCAAACGACGCACCATATCAAAGATATCGTGAATTTTTACGCCTGTAGATAATGCACGTGTGCTCGCTTCCTGGATAACTGGGCCTTCCGCTGTTGGGTCGGAGAATGGAATACCAATTTCCACCATGTCGGCGCCAGCTTTCACCATGACGCGAATATAACGTTCTGTATTCTCGATGCCATGATCACCAGCGCTGATGAATGGGATGAATGCCTTACCCTTTGTGAAAGCGTCTTTAATTTTACTCATGAAGATTCACCCCTCTATATTTCGCCATAGCCGCTACGTCTTTGTCACCGCGACCAGATAAACAAATAATAATGATATCGTCCTTGCTCATGGTAGGAGCAATTTTACGAGCATGTGCCACTGCATGAGCACTTTCAATAGCTGGAATAATACCTTCTAAACGAGATAAGTATTCGAATGCATCCACTGCTTCATCATCCGTTACAGGTACGTATTCAGCACGACCGCTATCGTGCAAGTACGCATGTTCAGGTCCAATGCCAGGGTAGTCAAGGCCTGCAGAGATAGAATATACGGGAGCAATTTGACCATCTTCATCTTGGCAGAAGTAAGATTTCATGCCATGGAAGATACCAACAGAGCCTTTTGCGATTGTTGCTGCATGTTCCTCTGTATCAACACCACGACCAGCTGCTTCACAACCGATGAGGCGAACCCCTTCATCAGGAATGAAGTGATAGAACATGCCCATCGCATTGGAGCCACCGCCTACGCAAGCCATAACAGCTGTTGGCAATTTGCCTTCTGCTTCAAGGATTTGCTCACGCGCTTCGCGGCTGATGATAGATTGGAAATCACGAACGATCATCGGGAATGGATGCGCCCCCATAACAGAACCCAATACATAGTGTGTATCAGACATGCGGTTTGTCCATTCGCGCATCGCTTCAGATACAGCATCTTTTAATGTACTTGTACCAGTTGTTACAGGATGCACCTTAGCGCCCAATAATTCCATGCGATATACGTTAAGTGCTTGACGTTCACAGTCCTCAGCGCCCATGTATACTTCACACTCCATGCCCATCAACGCAGCGATAGTAGCTGTTGCCACGCCGTGTTGACCAGCACCAGTTTCAGCAATAACGCGAGTTTTACCCATCCGTTTTGCCAATAACATTTGACCGATTACGTTATTCAATTTGTGAGAACCAGTATGGTTCAAATCTTCACGTTTTAAGTAGATTTTAGCGCCCCCAAGGTCCTTTGTCATGCGTTCTGCATAGTATAAAAGAGATGGACGGCCTGTATATTTTTTATGTAAATTCTCAAGTTCGCGTACGAAATCAGGATCATCTTTGTACTTGTTGTATGCCTCTTCCAATTCGATGACTGCATTCATCAATGTTTCTGGCATAAATTGGCCACCGAAGGAGCCAAAATAACCATGTCTTTGTTCACTCATATAACTTACCTTTCCATATGCCATTCCTACTAACACGCCTGTATAGCGTTACTATTGGCATCTATCTCAACAATCGATGAATTCCATCGGATGTGTCTAAAATATTATTATATCTTAGATTTATGTATTTTCTATGATTACTCGCCTATAATAGGCCTTATTCTCTCAACATTTAGTGAGCTATGATTCTCACGATGTTTGTGAAAGTTTTAATTTTCTCATCGTCTTTCACGCCATTTGTTTCAATACCGCTACTGATATCTATGCCATAAGGTCGGACCGTACGAATGGCACGCGCCACATTAGTACTGTCAAGACCTCCGGCAAGCATAAATGGACGTTCAAACTCATCTAAGCAAGACCAGTCGAACACTTCGCCCGTACCACCGCGCTCGTCCTTGTGATACGCATCAAATAATAGCATATCCGCACTGCTATCGATCCACGCCTCTGCATCTACAGCGCTGCGGATTTGAACAGCCTTCCAAACCTCTACATCTGTTTTCTCTTTGAGAGCTTGGATGAAAGCTTCATCTTCATCGCCGTGCAATTGCACCGCATCAAGATTGACTTCTTTAGCGATTGTAACGAGATTATCTACTGTTTCATTGACGAAGACACCTACCGTTTTAATGTTCTCAAAATTAGGATTTTCTTGGACAAATTCCTTATTATCTTGTGCTGTTTCAACATTCATTGGTGCTTCAACTGCACCATATGTTTTTGCGTATTGTTTATGAAGTTCTTCCACTAATGTTTTAGCTTGGTCTACTGTGACTTGCCGTTTGCTTGGCGCGAATACAAGGCCCATGTAATCTGGTTTTGCCTCTACTACGGCAGGGATTGTATCTACCTTAGAAATACCGCACATCTTAACCTTTGGCGTGTAGTATGTGGGCCCATAAAGATATGCCAACTTTTCAACCTTGTTAGGAGAACGCATGAAGGTTTCACCCATCAAGGCTACTCCAATATTGTTATCCCGCAATACTTGGATATCCTCTGGTGTTTCTAGACCGCTTTCAGACACGAATATCACATCATCTTGAACGAGATTACGCAAGCGCACACTGTTTTGTACGTCTACAGTGAAGTCTTTTAAATTGCGGTTGTTAACACCAATAATGCGGGCACCACAATCGATGGCCATTTGTACTTCTTTTTCGTCGTGAGCCTCAACCAAAGAGGACAAGCCAAGAGAGTCCGCTAACTCACGGAACTTGGTCAATGTTGGCACATCGAGGCATGCACAGATTAATAGGATTGCACTAGCGCCCCATACCTTTGCTTGGTAGATTTGGTATTCATCGATGATGAAATCCTTGCGTAATACAGGAATTTTTACTGTGCTAGCAATTTCTTGTAAGTATTTCTTATCACCTTTAAAGAAGTCTGGCTCTGTCAGTACAGAGATGGCCGCAGCACCAGCCACTTCATATTCTTTGGCAATGTCTAAATAGGGAAAGTGCTCAGCAATAATTCCCTTAGACGGAGATGCTTTCTTCACTTCGCAAATGAAGTTAAAGTCTTGCTGACGAAGGGCTGCTTCAAAAGGAAATCCTGTATCAGATGGTAACGCCAAAGCCGCTGCTTTTACAGTCTCAGGCGTTTCCATCTCTTTTTCTTGGGCTACTCGAATTTTAGTAGCCTCTACAATCTTATCTAAAATCAATGATTATACCTCTTGGGTTGCTTTCACAAACTGTTCCATTGTGGCAAGAGCCTTACCAGAGTCGATCATGTTTTTCGCCTCTTCAATGCCCTCTGCTAATGTAAGGCCTTCTTTTGCGAGGTAAATCGCCATACCAGCGTTAAGAAGAACCGCCGTGCGTTTACCACCTTGTTCACCACCGAGAACGCGGCGTGTAATCTCAGCATTTACTGTTGCATCGCCACCTTCAAGCTCAGTTTTATCAGCGTATTCGAAACCATAGTCCTTAGGATCGAATTCGTAGCTTGTGAAAGTACCATTATTAATTTCGCATACGTACGTTTTGTTGGTAGCCGTAATTTCATCAAGGCCATCGAAGCCGTGTACCACAGCACCGCGTTTCACACCGAGGTTTGCCAATACGCGAGCCAATGGTTCTACCAAAGATTTATCGTACACGCCCATCAACTCTACAGTAGCACCTGCTGGGTTTGCCAAAGGTCCGAGGATATTGAACACAGTACGAACACCTAACGCTTTACGTACAGGGCCAGCATATTTCATAGCTTGGTGGTATACAGGAGCAAACATGAAGCACATATTAGCTTTGTTGAGGACTGCCTCATTTTGTTCACCATTAAGCTCTAACTTAGCGCCTAACGCTTCAATCAAATCAGCGGCGCCACATTTACTAGATACACTGCGGTTACCATGTTTTGCTACAGGAATACCTGCAGCGGAAATGATAAAACCAGATGTAGTAGAAATGTTGAACGTATTCGCTTCGTCCCCGCCAGTACCTACGATTTCTACAACAGTACCTTCATGAGGTACAGAACCAGCCTTCTCGCGCATAACCTCAGCAAAGGCTGTAACCTCATCTACAGTAGGACCTTTTGCAGCCAAAGCGCACAAGAAACCAGCCATAGGCACCTCAGCTACATCGCCGCTCATAATCTTGTTCATTGTATCTTTAGCAAGGTCGTAGGATAAATCCTGACCATGCGTTACTGCATATAATGCGTCTTTAATCATTTTATATCTCCTTACTTGTTGTTCATTTTCTTTGGTTCAACGTTAATAGGGCATATACCTGCTTTAATGCTATATGTGATTCACGTGGACCTATGCCCTCCACTGGCCGGGTCTGACTACGGCCTACGGCCTTCGCAGGGCCAAAGTCGGGCCTAGAACCCCGTGAACTCACATAAACACTATGACATTTAATCTTTTATATGCCCTACTCACTGTCACACGCACAATAAAATGAACAACAATTCAATATCTCTTAAATGATCCTGCGCATTATATGGAGTAATGCACAGGTCATTTCTTTATAAGAGGTGGGAAGATAGAACGGCGTAGCCGTTCTTTTCCCTTGTGATGATTCTCTTATTTCTTTAGAAAATATAGTTATTGTTCTATATATGTATTGTAGAGGGGCTATTATAGGTACTGCCAAGATTGAGTTGGCAGGAAATAAGGTCTTAAGGAACGACTTGGCGGCCCCACGTAGTGGGGCCTTGGCCACTTGGAGTTCCGAGAGACCTTATTTCTGCCCGATCGTTCTAGAGGCTAAGAATGGCCCCTCGATACATAAATTAGACTGTAGTTTATTTTTCTAAGAAATTGCGAATCATTTGTTCCCCGTTCGGTGTCATGATAGATTCCGGATGGAATTGTACGCCGTAGATTGGGTAGTCTTTGTGTTCTACGCTCATTACTTCGCCGTCGTCTGTAATGGATGTAACGATGAGTTCGCTTGGCATGGTTTCGTCAATGATTGCCAAGGAGTGGTAGCGTGCCACTTCGAATTGTTCAGGTACATCTTTAAGGATTTTGGATGGGTGTACTTGTTTGGCTACGCTTTGTTTGCCGTGCATAACTTGTTTTGCATAAGAAACGGTGCCACCGAATACTTCGCCGATGGCTTGGTGACCAAGGCATACGCCCAGGATTGGGAACTCACCTTTGCATTCGCGCAATAGGTCTTCGTATACGCCCGCATCAGCTGGTCTACCAGGGCCTGGTGAAAGTATCACATAGTCCGGTTTCAACACGCGGATTTCTTCAACTGTTAATTCATCGCTGCGGATGACTTTAATATCTGGATCGA
>OLFT01002766.1_pt1 | contig 14329 bp, 13 predicted proteins | sample 1604921 | NCBI WGS metagenome assembly OLFT01 (sample SAMEA3888897, study PRJEB22519) | human gut metagenome | biome: human gut; feature: human-associated habitat; material: faeces | place: Denmark | collected 2013 | reverse complement strand
GCATACCACATGAATCTATTCCCATCATAGAACGTGGTGGAAGATTTACGATTGCCAATAATGTCTTTCCAACAAGTTCCTCTGGCTCATAAAAAGCATGTACTCCTGAAAGAATCGTTCTCTCATTCTCAGTTCCATCATCAAGTGTAAATCTAAGAAGCTTCTTGCTCTTTGGAACTGCTTCACAATTCTTCACCTTTACAACACGAAAATCTGACTTTGAAAATGTATCAAAATCAACCTGCTCTTCAAATAAAGGCTCAATTTCAATACCTGTATTATTTTCAGCAACTGCTGCCACTTCTTCTGCTACTACTACTTCATTGTTATCCATTTGGTTAATCTCCTTTTCTTCATTTCTCACAATATATTATATCGACAAAAACAAAATCATCAACAGATATACTAGACATTTCGTTTCTATTATTCATATATCTTATCCACCTCAGCCTCATATACCGCCTCAGTATGAGCATCAAACAACACCCACTCGACTAAATCAAAGCTGTCCGGATTATCTTGCAGGAATCTATTAACTATCTTTACTGCAACCTTTACTGCAACCTTTGCTGCCAGTTCTACAGGAAATGCATACACACCAGTTGATATAGATGGAAATGCAATTTTTCTAATTCCATTCTCTAATGCAAGTTTCATCGAATTAAAATAACAGCTTGCCAAAAGTTCCTCTTCCTTATCCCTACCTCCATACCATATCGGTCCAACTGTATGTATTACATAATCACAAGGCAGATTATATGCTTTTGTAATCTTTGCTTCGCCAGTCTCACATCCGTGAAGTGTCCTGCACTCTGCCAGAAGCTCCGGTCCTGCTGCTCTGTGAATCGCACCATCTACACCACCTCCGCCAAGAAGGGAATTGTTTGCTGTATTCACGATTGCCTGCACATCTGTTACTTTTGTTATGTCACCTTTTATCGTCTTAATCAAATACATTGTTCAATATTCCTTCTCTATCGCACCATCTATTCCATACATTTTCTTGAATGCATCAAGGTCTGCATGATTCTTAATCAACATAACCTCGTCTATCTTACCTGTATGAATATTCTTAAATCCGGCAACCTGCTCGCCATTACATATGCTCGCCTTGATTACTGGTTTCTTATTTTCTTTATCATATGTCTTTGTAACTATATTTTTCTTAAATAGTCCCACTCTGAGCACCTTCTTTTGATTTTGCCATCAGTATAAGTTTTTCAAAGGACTGTGCAAAGCGTACATCATCTTCTTCTGTACGCTTTCTCGGTCCTTTCATATGATTCTTATGAGAGCTGCGCCTTACCTTCTTATTAAGATGTCGCTCCATAAGCATCTGATCTATGTTCTCATTCGTGTACCACTTACCGGATTGGTGAATAGCATATGCACCTTTCCCAAGTGCCATAGCAGCGACACCATAATCCTGCGATACTACTACATCCCCTTTATGACAAATGCTGATCAGTTTATAATCCACTGCATCTGCTCCTGCACTTACCACAATCACCTCGCTGTAATCAGAATACAAAATATGATTCGTATCACACAGCAATGTGGTGGAAATATTGTATTTCTCTGCTATTGTCTCGACAATGTCCACTACCGGACACGCATCCGCATCTACAAATATCTGCATTTTTTCTCAAATCCGCTTTCTTCAGTTGTAACTAACTGGTGTTCGTACTTCTATAAGATTTCCTGATGGATCATAGAATCTTACAAGCTTCTGTCCACCTTCAAGTTCCATTAAATCCGTAACATAACTTACAACATACTTGCCAGACTCCAGTTTTTCAATAATACCTTCTATGTCATTATCTTCAAAATAAAGTTCCGTCATATTATTATGTGGAGTTGTATGTATTTTTGTACTATCATACCATACATCTACATCCTGTAATACAAGCCCCTCAGACATTATTACATTACCTTCCAGCCTTGTAATCACACGCAATCCAAACAGTTCTTCATAAAAATCAATTGATTCGTCAATATTATCAACAATGATCAATACATTTTTCAAACTCATATTATATGTTCCTACCTCTCCATTTGTCGTTGAATCCATGTCATAATTACATCTACAAGATAATCCTGCTGCACCTGACTCAGTTCCTTGCCTGGCTGCATTTTATGCCACTTTCGGATGCACTCCCTGCAGCATGTTGCTGTTGCGTGCTGGGCAATAAATACTGGATGTCCACGCATTGGTGTCTGTTTGCCATCATTTGCTATATATGCCGGAGCTTCCCTCTTTGCAATAAAGTCCGCAGCGTGTTGTCTGATGGTATCAAGTCCCTTCTCATTTATGTAATCAATATCTTTCTGTTTCAAGTGAAAACTGCTTCGGAACTTGGAACTATCCAACCGCTCAAATAACTGCCTGTACCATTCATCCTTAGTCATTAAAACTTCACTACTTCCGGCTCATGTGTAAATGCTGAAAATGTAGCTGTCGCATTTTTAAAATAGAACACCTCTGTATTTTCATCATCTGCTGAGTACATATTCTGTAAAGATGGATAAGCATCGAGCATAGACTGTCTTGCTTCTCTTCTGTCATCTTCTACAAGTTCTCCGGCTACACGAAGCCACTCGCCATTTTTAAATGCACAGATTTCTGCCTTCGGGTTTGTGTGAATCTGCTTTGAAACATCCTTTACCTTGCCAGTTTGAATATACAGCTTTCCTTCAAAAATGTGTGCTGTTCCAAAAGGTCTAACTCTTGGCTGGTCGCCTTCCACTGTTGCCAAATAATATGTCTCTGCTTCTTTTAAAAATTTTACTACTCGTTCCATGATGTAATCCTCCTGTCGTCTTTTGTAACGTATTATTATCCATATCTAACCAGATACTCTCTTTGCATCCATCTCTTCTTTAAATATTAATATCCTTCAAATACTCCTCAACATTCCAATACCGCACCGCATCCATCTCCCAGTTCTCCTCACGATAAAGAACCGTTTTTCCGGTAATAGGTCCATACATATGTTCTGTCTGGGCACATTTTTCTTCATCTATCAGGTGCCGATATTGACCTCGAACCGCCTCTTCACTGTGCTTGATTTGAAAAATCTGGCTCAGTGAAGAGGCTGCTGCCGGATCAAATACGATCATGTCAAATTCTCCCTCTCAATCTTCTCAAACAACCGCTCTATCCGACTCTTCTTTACCATCCTCTTTACCGTTCCCTTATCATGGTACTTAATATACTGAACTACATCATAGAAATGATCGGATAGTAGTTTTTGCTGATGGTATCCTTCCGTAAGCTTTTTCTTCTGCATTTTAAAAAAATCTGATGCACTTTGCCTATAATTTTCATGATAAAGTTTATGAACCTTTCCATCCCGCAGGTATACAATCCAGCTGGAGAATTCCGTTTTTATAAACACGACATCATTACTGATATTATATGTAACGCCAAATTGTTTACATATTTTTTCCATCTTTTCTTCCGTCAATGGAAGCTGACGCAAATATGCTATTTCTTTTTCTTCCTTTGAGAGTATTACCTTTTCATCCCATTTCAACTGATTCCATGTCAGTTTCGATGCGCATGCCTGACACATTTTAAACCCTATAAATATTGCACTCTGTGGTCTGATTGTCGCATGATCAATTTTCATCTTCCGGGCATAAGGACACTCACTTGCATGCATTCTTTTGGTCTTAACGTTGGTAATTCGATAATCATCCGATGTCATGGAAGAATATTGTTGATAGGTTTCTTTAAAAAGCTGATACAGATAATTGGCATCATGTTTTGAATAATTTAAATAGTTTAGCTCATATTCTATATCTGCATATTCCAATGCCTGGCTAAAACCAATCTTTCTTTTCCCATCGCTGGCAACAATGCTTAATATATCCTGCAAAATAATCACCGTATGCCGCCTCATAGAAAAGCCACACTGTTTCATCGTATATTTAAACAAGCTGTATATGTTCTTGTTCCATGTAACAATATACTTATAGGTAGGAAATGTGCGTACAACCCGCCCAAATATATCTTCTTTCGTATTTGCATTCATTATATTTTCCAGCGTTGTACGATACAGCTTAAGTGCATCTTTATTTATATGGGTCGGATCGCTTAATCGAATTGCCTTGGAAAAAATCTTTTCTTTTTGCAGATTCTCATCCGCTGCCACAATGCCTATTTGGATTGGCTCTCTATGTTCTATATCTTCCGTTTCAGGAATTTGATTCCATTTTAAATTTACAAATAGATACTCTGTTTCCACTATAAACATTCACCCCATAGATCGTCCTTAGTGCACAATCCTATATTTCTTCGCCATCCATTATAATAGCTCCTGCAAACTGTTCTCTTGTTTTATATAATACCATAGATACCCATTTTCCGCGCCCCCCCAAGCATCACAAATTCACCTTCTCCCAACCTCTCTCCAAATACCCATTCATCTTCCGTTTTAGTTCCTGATTCTCATCTGCCTCCAACAGCGGATCTTTATCCATTAATTTCTTCACTTCATCCGAAACTGCCTTCAATATATCCGCATCCGCAAAGATATCTGCCAGATGGAATTCGAGATCGCCGCTCTGGCGGACGCCGAAGAGGTCGCCGGGACCGCGCAGTTTTAAGTCTTCGGAGGCAATGTAGAAGCCATCGTTTGACTTGTTGAGAATATCCAGCCGCTTTCCGGCATCTTCTTCGCCGGAGGCGTTGACCATGATGCAGTAGGACTGGTCTTTTCCTCGACCGACGCGTCCGCGGAGCTGATGGAGCTGCGCCAGACCGAAACGCTCGGCATTTTCGATCATCATAACGGTGGCATTCGGGACATTGATTCCGACCTCGATGACCGTTGTGGATACCAGCACATGAATCTCATTTGCCGCAAATGCTTCCATGATCGCATTTTTTTCTTTTCCCTTCATCTTTCCGTGCAGATATTCCACCCGGATCGACGGGGACAGGACGCGGCGCAGCTCTTCGGTATAATCGATGACGTTCTCTGCCTCCAGCATCTCGCTCGGCTCGACCATCGGGCAGATGACGTATGCCTGACGGCCGGCGCGGACTTCATTTTCGATGAAACGGTAGGCATTCGGGCGAAATTCACGGTTCACGACACAGTTCTTGATCGGCTGCCGGTTTGCCGGAAGTTCATTGATGATGGAAATATCAAGATCCCCATATAAAATAATCGCCAGTGTCCGCGGGATCGGCGTCGCACTCATGACAAGCACATGCGGCTCACCGCCTTTTTTGCTCAGCATTTCCCGCTGTGCCACGCCAAAACGGTGCTGTTCATCCGTGATTACCAATGCCAGATTGTCGTACACCACTTTTTCCTGAATCAGCGCGTGGGTTCCGATCACGATATCCGCCTCATGATTTTCAATCGCCTCTCTGGCAAGCCGTTTTTCCTTCGCTGTCATCGAACCGGTCAGAAGCACCGGACGATATGTGATTCCCAGCGACGCAAATAATTCATTCATCGACTCGTAATGCTGGCGCGCCAGTACCTCTGTCGGTACCATCAGCGCCCCCTGATATCCATTTGCCGCCGCCTGCAGCAACGCCAGAATCGCCACAATCGTCTTACCCGAACCAACGTCGCCCTGAATCAATCGGGTCATGATATGCCCGCCGGACAGATCGGCGTACACCTCCCGGATTACCTTTTTCTGTGCCCCGGTCAGCGCATATGGGAGGCGCTCTTCCACCGATGCCATTTCCCCGGAAATCGTAAATGGATATGCGCTCTTTTTATCTTCTTTTTTGTCTTTGAGCAGGCGCACTGACATCAGGAACATGAAAAATTCGTCAAACACAAGACGCTTCCGGGAAAACATCAGCTCTTCCCGGTTTGCCGGAAAATGGATGTGCTCCAGCGCATAGTTGATTTCCGCCAATCCGTACTTTTCCCGCAGACCAACCGGCAGATATTCCCGCTCCATCTGGCGCATCGCGAGGGCTTCCGTGACTGCCTTTGCGATCGTCTTATTGCCAAGTCCCTTCGTCTGTCCGTAAACCGGCTGCATGGACGACACGACTTTCGCATACTGTTCCGGGCGGTAGATCTCCGGCTGCTCCATCGTAAGTCTTCCCCGTTTTTTTACCACACGGCCACGGAAAATAAAGCGTTCTCCCGCCTTGAGCGTTCCGCGCAGATAGGGCATATTGTACCATGCCAGCGCCAATGTGCCTCCGCTGTCCCGCAGTCCAGCCGTCGTGACCTGCAGGCGCGCTCCATACCGCACCACATCCGCCGTTTTTGCCAAGATTCCGCCGACTGCCGCGATCGTCTCTTCCTTCAGTTCCGCAATCGGCTGCGGTTCCTTAAACTCGTCATAAGCACGCGGATAATAATGGAGCAGTTCTTCCACCGTTTCCACGCCTATTTTTTGAAATAACTTTGCCGTCTTTTCACCGATGCCCTTAACAGCGGTTATATTCTGCTGTTCCATTTATCTCCTCCTGCTTTTCAGAATATTCTCCGGAAAATCAGCCACGCGGACAGTTACCGGACAAAAAATCCGGGAATACATTGGAATGAAAGAGAGGCAGGACGCAGGGATCTCTCCCCTGACCTGCCTCATTTCATACTTATGAATTATTTTGTTTTATACGTCAAATGTTTTATCTGCGCCATCACATAGAAAATTCATTTTCTCGTTATCTGCATTTTCTCAGCCAATAGTGCAGATTCATTTAACGCATTTCAATCACTTTAAACGACCTAAATCTACTCTACCGAAATCATATAATAATAAATCGGCTGCCCGCCATTCTGGCATTCAAATTCGCAGGATGTAAATTCTTTGCGGGCTTTCTCACAGAATGCCTCTGCGTCCTCTTCCGTGACATCCTCACCATAATAGATCGTCACAAGCTCAGACTCATCATCTACCATCTTACGAAGTGACTCCATCGCGGTCTCCTCGATATTCTTGCCAACTGCCAGCATGCCGCTGTCGCCGATCCCCATGATATCGCCCTCTGCGATCTCCATACCATCGATCGATGTATTGCGGACTGCGTAGGTAATCTGACCGGTCTTAACGTGGCTCATCTCCTCGGTCATCTGTTCCATATTTTCTTCCGCCGTCAGATCCGGAGCAAAATTAATCAGCGCCGTGATACCCTGCGGAACCGTCTTGGACGGAACTACATATACCTTGGTATCTTCTGACAGGCTCTTTGCCTGTTCTGCCGCCAGAATAATATTTTTATTGTTCGGCAGAATGTAAACTGTCTCGGCATGGACTTTTTCGATTGCTTCCAGCATATCCTCCGTACTCGGATTCATCGTTTGTCCGCCCTCGATGATATAGTCAGCGCCGATGCCCTTGAAAATCTCAGAAAGACCTTCTCCGACCGATACGGCGATAAATCCATATTTCTTGCGTGGTTCTTCCTTCTTCTCTTTGGCTTCTTCTTCTGCCTTCTGCTGTGCCGCCAGACGTTCGGAATCTTTGATCAGTTTCTCCTGATGTTCCTCGCGCATATTGTCAATCTTGATGCGGGACAGGGAACCGTAGGTCAGTGCTTTCTGAATCGCCAGACCTGGATCGTTTGTATGAACGTGAATCTTGACAATATCATCATCTGCCACAACTACCAGGGAGTCGCCGATCGTGCTCAGATAATCTTTCAGTTCCTGCTCTGTCGTCTCATCCGCCGGTTTTTCTGCATTGATAATAAATTCCGTACAATAACCAAAACGGATATCCGCTGCCTGCGTGCTTCCGGCGCCTGTTGCTGTTTTTGCCGCTCTATTTCCCGATACAGACGGAGTAACTGCCGCGTCGATATCCACGACTTTTCCTTTTAAGCCCTCAATACAGCCCTTGATAACCTGAATCAGACCCTGTCCGCCAGAATCCACTACACCTGCCTCTTTCAGAACCGGAAGCATCTCCGGTGTCTGGCTTAAAACATATTCGCCGTACTCCAATACTTTCTCTGAAAATTCAAGTACGTCCTCGGTCTGCGGTGCCAGTTCTGCCGCTTTATCCGCCATTCCCTTGGCAACCGTCAGAATCGTACCTTCCTTCGGCTTCATAACTGCCTTATAAGCTGTCTCCGTCGCACGGTTAAATGCGTCTGAGAGAACACTCGTCGTAATGACATCTACCGTCTTAATCTCTTTCGTAAATCCGCGGAAGAGCTGTGAAAGGATAACGCCGGAATTGCCTCGTGCGCCGCGCAGGGAACCGGAGGAAATCGCTCTCGCCAGCGCCTCCATCGTCGGATTTTCAACGGCTGCCACTTCTCTGGCGGCTGACAGAATCGTCATCGTCATGTTCGTACCGGTATCTCCATCTGGAACAGGAAATACGTTCAGCTCATTGATCCATTCCTTGTTGGCCTCCAGGCCTTTTGCTCCAGCCAGAAATGCATTCTTTAACATCCCGGCATCTATATAATTCATGCCCACAGGGTTTGTTCCTCCTTAATCTATCACTCTTACGCCTTCAACATAAATGCTGATTTTCTCAACCTTTATGCCAGTAAACTCTTCTACTTTATATTTTACACTCTCGATCAGGTTGTCCGCAACGGTAGAGATGCTGACCCCGTATGCCACGATTACGTGGAAATCGATGCTGAGTGCATTGTCCTTGATGGCTACGTTGATGCCGTGTGTCAGGCTTTCTCTTTTAAGCAGTCTTACCAGACCATCTTTCATACTGACAGCCGCCATGCCAACGATACCGAAGCATTCTACTGCTGTCGTTCCGGCGTACATTGCAATTACTTCCGGATCGATCTGGATCGAACCCATTTTATTGTCGATGCGTCCTTTCATATTGACAGCCTCCGTTTCTTTACTTGTTTTGTTTGATTCGAATTTTATGCCATGATTTTTTACGGGCTGGACATGCGGAGCCTGAGCGGCTCCTGTGTCGGCGCGTGGGATGAAATATATGCGTCTCTCTACCCCGTCATGCAGCTCGATTCCGCTTCGCTCCATCTCGCTCACGGGCTTCGCCCTATGGATAAAAATGTCTGAAAAACGGCTTATGTGCAAGCACAACACCGTTTTTCAGCCTTTTTTATCCGCATGACTCATGGCTTACGCGTATATTATACACCACCCACGTTAAAAAGGAAATAGAAAATAGACATCTGTCGAAAACTTTTTTTATTTTTTTTGGTTTTTCACTTGCATATTTTCCTATTTTCTGCTATTATACCTTTGTTATGGATTTTAATAGGAAGTCCAATGATCGGTTAAGGAGGTGCTACGATGGCTAAGTGTGCAATGTGCGAGAAAGCTGCTCATTTTGGTAATGCAGTGAGTCATTCACATAGAAGATCTAACAAAATGTGGAAAGCTAACGTTAAGTCTGTTAAGGTTAAAACTAATGGCGGAGCTCAGAAGATGTATGTATGTACTTCTTGCTTAAGATCCGGTTTAGTTGAAAGAGCCTAAATCGAGTTTAACTGGCCTCAGGTGTCTGCCTGAGGCTTTTTTCTTGTCCTTAGCATAATGAACGACAAAAAATGTTGGAAATATGCTTTTTGAGCACATTCCAACATTTTATATAAAACCGTCCCTTCAAAACACCTTAAAACAAGTTCAGCAGCGCTCCATACAGCCTCTCATTTCCCGTCACCACCAGCGCCAGTTCTTCTTTTGCCTCACTGAGCTGATAAAAAAGATGTCTCACATCGCGCTCCGTCGAGCGCAGATACCCCATTTCATCATAATAATAGCGCCCATCCAGCCGATTCACCATGCGATCGACTTCTCGCGTATGGCGAGATTGTATTTCTACGGCAGAATCGGATTGCTTTTCCAGTTTTTCCTGCCAATCGGATTCCTGGCACTCATATCCCTGACGGATGTAATCATTCAGCAAATTAGCTGCTTCTGACTCATCGTTGGCATAAACCACCGCGACATGGGGATAGTGCCGCATTCCGCGTCCGTGCGGCAGGTGCATCATATTTTGTATAAAATAGGAAAGTTCTGCATTCGCACGGATCCGATTCGTCAGGTGGAATGTCTGGATTCCCGGCTGCTCCCCCAAGAGCTTTATTGCACCCAGATCCAATTCTTCCGGCGAAATCATATCCTCACAGTTACTGGAAAAAATAACCGAACGCGTTTTGCCGATCTCCAGCAAAATTTCCAATGTATTGGGCGACAGAAGGTGTGCCTCATCTACTAAGATCGCGCTGTATGCTTCAAACCTGATTTCCGTTCCCGTTTGAACACTATCCTCCGCCAGGTACTCCACCCGCCGCAGCCGCTCATGCAGCACCTTCCACTCTTTTCCCGCTTCACCGCAGTGGATCATGCACACCCGCTGCCGCCCGGAGAGTTTCATCGCAATATCATATAAAAGCAGCGTTTTTCCCGTCCCCGGAAGCCCGGTAAACCAGAAATATCCCGTCCGGTCTGCCCGGATTTTCTTTAAAATCTGGCGTTCAATATCCCTCTGCTGGTATGTCAGGAAATATTCTTTCTTTAAGAACCGTCCCGGCTCTGTGAGCGGCGAAATCAGGTACAGCTCCGCCTGAAACAAGTCTTCGATATCGCCTGGATAATCAGCACTCTCCTGCTGCAAATCCCGGCAGAGCTGTTCCCAGTCCGCCTCCACAATGCGGTCATGATTCGTCAGACGCACCAGGCGGTTCTGGCTGCTAATATAAGTGTACGAACGAATCGGCTTTCCCAGCGCCGCCAGATAATACCGGTTTTGTATGAGCTGCTTGCGGATCGCCTCATCCGACACCTGTCCGCTCTTTAATTCAAGGTTTAAAATTTGTTCTTCCTTGATCTGAAGCAGATCAAACTCTTTCCCCAGTCTCGGAATCTGAAACGAATAGAAAAAACGCAGTGCGTACACCGCCTGCATATGTCTCTCCAACTCCGAAACAAGCGCTTTCATGCTGTCCAGCTCCCATTCCCGTATTTTCAGAAACACATCCCGCCCCGAAAGCTGTCGTTCCAGCTTTTGAAGGTATTCCATATTCTGATTTCGGGTAATCGTGTAAATAGAAATTGCTTTCATACCTGTACCGCCTGCGTTCCTTTTCGCCCTTTCCAAGCTTTATAGATCCCTCTTTTTGCCGCAGCACTCCATGAGCGCCGCCAGCACCTTATCCATCTGCAGTGGTTTTGCCAGATGCACATTCATCCCAGCTGCCAAGCACTGCCTGGCATCCTCTTCAAAGGCATTTGCCGTCATGGCAAGAATCGGAATCTGCCTTGCATCCGCCCGCGGAATCGCCCGGATCGCGCGTGTCGCAGCCAGACCATCCATCACTGGCATCATCACATCCATGAGAATCGCATCAAACGTCCCCGGATATGCCGCCTCAAAGCAGTCTACTGCCTTCTTCCCGTTCTTCACAATCGTGACATGGGCACCCGCATCGGTCAGAAGTGTTTCCGCGATCTCTGCATTCAACTCATTGTCCTCCGCCAAAAGCAGCTTCAAACCGCGAATATCTCCTGACGGCGCTGCTTCCTTAACCGGGAACTCCTCCGGCGGCGGTGCAATCTCAAATGGAATTTCCACCACAAACGTCGTTCCAATTCCGACCTCACTCGTCACCTCGATATTTCCGTGCATCTGTTCAATCAGCCCTTTGACGATCGTCATGCCAAGCCCAGTTCCCTGGTAAACACTACGCGCATCATTTTTCTCCTGTGCAAACGGGTCAAAGATGTGATCCAGAAATTCCTGGCTTATGCCAACTCCCGTGTCCGAGATCGTCCACCTATAGACGCACCAGCCGTCCCGTACATCCTGCGCCTCCACCCTGGTACTGATTTTTCCGCCCGGACGATTATATTTGATGCAGTTTCCATAAATATTCAGGAAAATCTGGCGCAGATGGAGCTGGCTGCCATAAATATATGGATACGGAATCTCCGCTTTTCTTTTATCATACTCCCATTGAATGCCCGCATCTACCGCGCGCTCGATGATGATGCTCACGATATCGCGCGTCATCTCTGCCAATGAAATATAATCATGTGCCAGAATGATCTTTCCCTCTTCCAGCTTGCTCATCTGCAGCACATCATTGATAAGGGACAGCAGATGCCCCGCCGCTACCTGCATTTTCCGGTGATTTTCCATCACCATCTCCTTATCTTCAAAATGTGTCTCATCAATTTTCAAAAGCCCGATAATGCCATTGAGCGGTGTCCGGATATCGTGACTCATGCGGCTTAAGAAATCTGTTTTCGCCCGGTTTGCCGTCCGCATTTCATCAAATGCCGCCTGCAGGCGCGCGTGCTCCTGTTCATCCCGCGCGTGCATCTGCGACGTATCCTGCAGAAGAATGATCGCATGAACCACCGGCATCTCACAAGAAAGCTCCGTATCAAACACGATCGTCTGCGTCATCAGAACTGTTTTCTGTACCCAGCAGATCGTGCCATCTTCCTCCTGGATACAGTATTCCACGGAAATATGTTTCTCCCCTGCCTCAAACCGCTTCAACAGCTTAGCCGGATCATCTGCCAGACGATAGCTTCCCAAGGTCTCCTGGGTAACCATCTTCATATATTCACTGCAATAATCACGGTAAGAACACGGCAGCGGATAGTCCATAAATAGCTCCCGGCATTCCTCGTCTTTTCCATTCAAGACAACACTCTTCTCCAGAATATCCTTTGTCAAATTAACTGTATATATCATATCTGACAGATCCAGAAGTGCATCCACATAGCTGTCATTTTCCAGAATCGACTGTTTGAGCTGTTCATAATAGAGCGTCAGCTGTTCCTTCGCATCTGCCCGCCCTTCTGAACTTTTCCGGATCGTCTCAAATGCCAGCAGGAAATGATGCAGCTTTCCTTCCTCATCCCAATCTACCGGGATCAGCGTCAGGCGGCTGTAGAGTCCCTGACCGTTCGTGTCATACTGCAATTCGAGTAGATCTCCCTCCGCCTGCAGCTTCCCGGAAAGCTCTGAAACCTGCAGGCTCTGGCGGATGTTGGCGCGGTCAGCACGAGCCACCCGTTCCGCTGCTATCTGCTCCGCCGCACCGGAATAGCTTCCGTCTGACGCCAAAAAGAAATCAGCACTGGCACGGAGTGCCCGGTAGGTATCCATGTGCGCGTCGCAGTAGAGACAATCCGAAAAGTTTCTCCCGTACCGGTTTAAAAGCTTGAGCAGGTGGAAATCCAGCCGTTTTTCCGCTGCCGCTTCCTCGCGCTTTACATGGTTTTTGTTGATATACATATTTTTATCGGCAAAACTGAAAAGCTCCCTCATCGTGCTGCCCGGAAAATCACTGGCAAGTGCATACCCGACCGCATAGCTGAGCGGCATATCCGGATATCCCTTTGACTCCTCTGTCATCGCCTCCCGCACATGGGTGAGGCATTCCCGCATGGCCTCCTCATCCAGACCACGCGTAACGGCAATAAATTCATCGCCGCCGTCCCGCCCTACGAACTGTTCCGCAGGCATGGACGCGCGCAGGCAGACGGCGAACCGCCTGATATAGGCATCCCCCGCCTCATGCCCCATGCTGTTGTTGATTCGGCGGAGATTATTCAGGTCAAAACTGCATACTCCCACATTCTCTGCCGCCGGTTCCGGATCATCCAGCAATTCTTCGCATTTATTCTTATTGGGAAGTCCGGTCGCCTTGTCCAAATACACCTTTTTCTGCAGCGCACGGTTCATCGCCGCAAAGCGCACCGCCTTGATAAATTCATATCCAATCAGAAGCATCAGAACAATAATATCAATCGTGATATATTTTTCAATTACCGTCAGCGAGGATGCCTTCCGCTGGGAATACGCCTCCGCCAGTCCCGTCGCCTCATCACAGATTTCAAAGAACCGCTCGCTCTTATCAATGATCTCTGTATTCTCATAGCCGACTTCCCGGACACGCAGGATTTCATAGTGAAGCGCGGCAAAGTACTCCTCCAACTCCTGCATCTTACTCTGAAACGCCCCGTCATCAAGGCGCACCAGTCCCAGTTCGCCATTGCCATTCCGCAGACCGTCGACGAAGGCCTCAATATCCTGAATCATACCATCCTCCGGCTGACCGGAAATTTCCAATTTAATGATACGCTGCGTCTTTCCGCGCACCAGTCCCGCATAATTGACCACACGCGCCGTTCCCTGAATACTGGAGACAATTCCCATCATCACGATAATCAGTGCCGCCAGCACAACCGCCAGCACGCCGATGCAGATCTGTATTATGTTTGAAGTCTTTTTCTTCTTACTCTTATTCGCATTCTCGGAATCCATCGCTCCGTCCTCCCGTGAAAAAGAATGTGCCTTGGCACATTCTCGCGCCAAGCGCGATCGCTTGCGACATGTTTCTGCTTCGCGCGAGTGCGCATCCTCGCGGAGC
>OLFT01002762.1_pt1 | contig 14344 bp, 12 predicted proteins | sample 1604921 | NCBI WGS metagenome assembly OLFT01 (sample SAMEA3888897, study PRJEB22519) | human gut metagenome | biome: human gut; feature: human-associated habitat; material: faeces | place: Denmark | collected 2013 | reverse complement strand
AGCCTTGAAATCATGTGATTTCAAGGCTTTTCAGTTTGTTAAAGAACCCCTGTCCTCGTTTGTTGAGAACAGGGGTTCTTTGATAAACTGGGGAGCCGCCTGCGTATCCGCAGACGGCTCCTGTTTTGATCCACGCCCTATCCGTCATACCACTCGTCCCAGGCTTCGTCCTCATCCTCGTACCAGTCCTGGTTCTCCTCCCAAAGGTCCTCTGGGGTGTCATAGTCGTCCCGAATGCTGCCGGTGTGGCCGCTGCTGTCAGATGGGCCGAAGGGCGGTACCAGGGGTGGGGCGGAGTCGGGGCGGCCAATGGGCGGGTCGTGATAGGTAAAGCTGGAAATGGTCTCCTCCGTCTCCCCCCTCTTCTGCTGGGAGTGACACGTTGCCACGATCTGCCCCTCGTCGTTGCTCCAGGTCAGGATCTTATACCGCCGGTAAGTGTCCATGTCGTCGTAAAACCGACACTTCTCCGTCTTTGTGGGCGAGCCCAGGGACGTGTACTTCAGGCTGCTGGTGGGCATCCCGTCCACGGGCAGCTTGCCGGAATACTGCTCCTTGCGCTGCGCCTCTTTCTTTGCCGCGTCCGCCGCCTTCTCCGCCGCGCTGTACCGTTCCACCCGGAATATTAACGCGTCCACCTGCTTCTGCAAGTCCATGTTATACCGCAGCCGGATCTTGGAGAGCTCCCACAGTCCACCCTCATACTCCGTGGCGTTTTGATAGATGTTCATGTACTTGCAGTAGACGGACAGCGGCTCAGCATCCCGATAACCGGAGAGGTCGGAAAAGCTCTGTTCCGCAGATATATATTTCCCCCGTGACAGCGCGTCCAGCGCCTCTTCATAGGCCGCCGCCTGCCGCTTTTCGTGGGTCAGAAACGCGATGGCGACGCCCGCGACCACGGCCACTGCCAGGAGCGCTTTCACAAACTCCTTCATGGGGAAGGGCTTTTTCGGGCGCACAGGCTTCTGCTGGATCACAGATTCCTTTGGGGGCGGGGGCGGCTCCTCCCCCTTATCCGGTTCATTGGGCGCAACGGGCTCCACGGGCTGTGAGGGAACTTCCGGCGCTTTGGGCTCTGCGCTCTGTTCGGGAACAGCAGGGCCTTCTGTTTTTTCCGGCTCTTCGACCTCTTTCGGCTGTTCAGCCACTCCCTCTGGCGGCGCAATATGCTGCTCCACGTTCGGTGCGGCAGTTTCTGTAGTCTGTTCGCCCTCCGGCGCAGCTATGATTTGGATGACGGTCTTTGTCTGCTCCGGCGGCCAGGGGGCCACGGTCCGGGTGCAGTCCATGATCGCCTTGACCTGTCCCTTTCGCGGCGCGTCGTCTTTTCCGAAAGGCAGCTCCACCCAGTCCCCCACCTTCAGCGGCAGACCGCCGGTCAGATAGGCATAGGAGCGGCGCACCCCCTCGATCTGCACGGAACAATAGTGAAACACCGTCCCGTCGTCGGGCTTCGGGTCTTCAGGCGGTCTTCTGGCCCCACGGGTGCGCGGCTTCGTCTTTTGGCCGGATACCGCCGGATAAAAGATATGCTGAAGCCGCTTTTCCCAATCTGCGTCCAGATAGGGGTTCTTCCGCACCAGTTCAAGGCATTGCTTTCCCAATTCCTCCTGGCCGTTGTCCCGACAGGCTTCCAAAACATCCAGCTGCAATTTGCCAACAGACGCGCTTTGGAATATCTGTGACGCAAAGCGCGCGTCTTTCAGGGCACACAAAATCGGCAGCGCCTGTTTTGGCTCTGAAAAGTCTATCCAGTTCCAGTTTGGAAGCAGTTTCTTGGCCGTTTCCAGGTCTGTTTTTAAAACAGGCTCCGCGAGGTCCAGCAGGGACCGCCACATCTCCACGCCCTTTGCTCCGTCCCGAGAAAACACCTCATCCAGAATGTTCTCCCAGGACAGCTCGTCCAGGGCCTGGGCGCTCTCGTGGGGGACCTCCTCCGGGTAGTCCACCAGCAGGATCTCCCGGCAGATATCCTCGTAGTCGGGGAACTCCCCCTTTGTCAAAAGGCCCTTCGCCCGCTCCCCGTCGGGATGCAGCAGGGCCTTTTCCATGCAGTGGGCGTCATAGGCGTCCTGCCGCGCATTCTGATAGTCCTGCCCCCGGCCCATCTCCTCGCCCTTTCTCCCCTCGAAGTAGGCGTAGGCCGAACCCAGTTCGTCCAAGAGTTCGTACAGGCCGTCTGGCGTGTCACGGTTATAGTAGTCCTCCACGTGGGCGGCGATGATCTCCCGCCAGAAAGTCCCGCACTCCGTTTCAGACAGCGCCCCTTCCTCGCTGAACAGGACACCCTTCTCCACCTGAGTCAAGACCGCCTCTATGTTTTCACCCAGATTCAGGTCGGGGGTGTGGTACAGGAACGCCCGCAGCTCCTCCCCCTTTTGCTTCTCCAGGCCAGCCGCCGCGCTTCGAATCCCCTCTGAGATGCTGTGCAGCAGCACCCGGCCCAGCAGCTGGGCGGGCAGGGACTGATCTGGCATCAGCTGCCCCAGCGCCTTTTTCAGGTCGGTCCAGCTCTCCGCCAGGTCCACATGATAGGAGAGGGAAAACGACAACTTGACCTGCACCGTTTTCTGCGTCGGTACGCTTCTTCTTCGCAGAAATCCGCTGTCGCCGCACCAGCCGCACTCCCAGTGGTTCCCGGTTATCCTGACCGGTTCGCTCCCGCACCAGGGACAACGCATATGCGCTCACCTCTCATTCCAGAAATCACTCCACACCCAGGGCCTTGTAGACGGCGTCCTCGTTTATTCCATATATAAATCTAGTATACTACATCTTCATGCCCGTTTCCACAAGAAAAGCTCACCCTCTCCTTGACAGCGGCGTAGACGCGTGTCCATAATATACACAGAAGGCACGAGAAATCAGGAGGGACCGATGGAATACTACGCAAAATCCGCAAATCCCCAGGGCTATCAGGAGCCCTTAAAGCACCATCTGCAAAAGGTTTCGGAGCTGGCCCAGGAATTTGGTAAGCCTTTAGGATTGGACACTGTCGGGGCGTTGGCGGGGCAGATGCACGACTTCGGGAAGTATTCCCAGGCCTTTCAGGACGTGCTGCGGGGGACCCGGACGGGGATCGACCACGCCATGGCCGGGGCTTGTCTGTTGGAGAGATTGTATCGCGGGAGAGCGGGCAGCCGGCCTGTGATCGAGGCGGTCAACGGGCACCACGACGGCCTTTTGGCATACGACGTGATCCGCAGCGAGCTCCGCGCCATTGCCGCCAAGGACAAAACGGCCTACGGCAACGGCGGGAAAACGCCGTCCATTGAGAGCGGCGAACAGCTGACCGAAGCCTGTACCGCATTTCGACAGGATTTCCCCGAGTTCAGACCGCCGAAACAGCTTCCCGCTCCGCCCACCGCCGAACTGGAGTCTATGCTGTACACCCGGATGCTGTTCTCCTGCCTGGTGGACGCGGACTACACCGCCTCTGCCCTGAATGACGACGGCACATACCTAGCTCATGCAGAAGATAGCTTTTTCGACCCCGCGCTGCTTTTGGAAAAGCTGTATGCCTATCGGGACGACATCAAGCGAAACTCCAAATCAGATCAGACCCTGAACGCCTATCGGGACCAGGTCTTTGACCGGTGCGGCGAGATGGGCGACGCGGCGGAGGGGCTGTTTACGCTGACGGCCCCCACCGGGACCGGGAAAACGCTGGCCCTGCTGCACTTTGCCCTTCGGCACTGCCTGAAGCACGGGAAACGGCGGATTATCATCGTGCTGCCCTTCCTGACGCTGGCCGAGCAGAGCGCCGACACCTATGCCAACATCATCCCAAACATCCTCACAGACCACAGCCAAAGTCATCTGCCGGAGGACGCCCGGGAGCTGGCAGCCCGGTGGAGCGCGCCGGTCATCATCACCACCTCCGTCCGCTTTTTCGAAGCCCTGTTTTCTGACCGGCCAACAGTCTGCCGCAAGCTCCACAACATCGCAGACAGCGTCGTCCTGTTTGACGAGGCTCAGAGCCTGCCTGCCAGCCTGACCTCTTCCACCCTCCGTGGGGTGAACGAGCTCTGCCGTCGGTATCACACCACCATAGTGTTCTCCACGGCGACCCAGCCGGATTTTTCCGCTCGAAAAGACGTGGACTGGCATCCCACGGAGATCCTGCCGGAGCACAAAGCGCTGTTTGCCGCCTTGCAGCGGGTCAACGTGGCGTGGCGGCTGGGGGAGGAGACGCCATTAGAATCCATCGCGGCGGAGATGTCAGAGCACGAGAGCGTCTGCGCCATCGTCAACCTGCGCCGCCACGCCCGGAGCATCGTGCAGGAGCTGAAAAGGCGCTGTCCGGCGGAGACGGTATTTTTCCTGACGACGGACCTGTGCCCCGCCCACCGGAGCAAGCAGATCCAGATCATCCGGGAGCGCTTGGAGCACAAGCTGCCCTGCCGGGTGGTGGCCACTCAGTGCATCGAAGCGGGGGTGGACCTGGACTTTCAGACAATGTACCGGGCCCTGGCTCCCTTGGAGGCCATCATCCAGGCTGCCGGGCGCTGCAACCGAAATGGCGGGGCCATGGGCCGCGTGATCGTTTTCCGCCCGGCGGATGAGCGGATGCCATACCCCGATGACTGGTACAACAACGCCGCCGTCACCGTGCAGGAGATGGCCCCGCCCTTCTCTATCCACGACCCGGAGACGATCCGGGAGTACTACCGGCGGCTCTTTGACGGTGCTGTGGACAAACCGGAACTGCGAAAGGCCATCGAAGCCCGGTCCTTTCCCCAGGCGGCGGCGCAGTATCATCTGATCCAAAACGCAGGCGCCCAGGTCATTGTGCCCTATCCCAGAGAGAAAGCGGAGCAGAAGGGACAAAAGGAGCAGAAGCAGTACGGTGAGATCGCCCAACAGCTGCGGGCTGACGGCGTCACCGGCGCACTGCTCCATGAGGCCGCGTCCATCACAGTCACCTGTTTTGCCAAAAACTTAGCGGCCTACGCCGAAGAGATCCCCTTTGCCCAACACAGAAAGGGAAAACGCAGGGAACAGACCGGGGGCAGCAACATCTATCTGCTCCGTCCTCAGTATGAGGATCTTTATGACCCGGTCCTGGGCCTGCATTTCCCCCAGGAGGAACAGTCGAATTACATCTGGTGACGCACAAACACGCCAGCTGTCCTGATTATGGGACAGCTGGCGTGTTATTTTTTATATAAAGAGGGTTGACTTTTATATATTCGTAAATTATTATTTATCTGACAGCTAGTTTTTAGCTGAGAGTTGAAATAGATATGTAATTATTTGACCGCTCTGTCTGTGAAACAGAACAGAGCGAACAAATTATGGAGGTGAAAACTTATTTGAAAGAGATCGTCATTGAAGTGTGGGGGGATTTTGCCTGCTTCTCTGCGCCCTACGCCAAAGTGGAGCGGCTGACTTATCCCTTCCCCACCCCATCCGCCGCCAGGGGCATTCTCTCCGCGATCTACATGAAGCCGAAGGAATTCCGGTGGCAGATCAATCGCATTGAGGTGCTCAGTCCCATCCGCTACATCAGCTTCAAGCGCAACGAGGTCAAATCCACAACGAGCACAGCGCCGATCTCCACGGAGGAGGAGCGTACCCAGCGGCAGACGGTGGCTCTACAGGACGTCCGCTATCGAATCGCGGCGTCCATCGTCCCCCGGCCCGCCTTTGCTGGGAAGGAAACGCAGCTCTATGAGCAGGCCCTGCGGCGCATCCGCGGAGGAAAGTGCTATTTCCAGCCGTCCTTGGGCCTGCGGGAATTTGCCTGCTACTTTGAGGAGAGCGACGGGAGCCGCTCTCCCATCTCCCAGTCCATGGACGCGGGGCTGATGGTCTATGATCTGTTTACGCCGGAAGATGTGGAAGTCACGAAGAAGACAAAAATTCAAATGTCCCTCTTCCATGCCGTGATGGAAAACGGCGTGATCCAGGTCCCGCCCTATGACAGCCCCGAAGTTTTGAAGGGAGGCAGCTCATGCTGAAAGCACTCTATGACTATGGAATGCGCCGCCAGTTGGCGCTGCCGCCGGGATTTGTGGGGAAAACCATCAAAGCATATCTCTCCTTTTCGGAACACGACGACCATGTCAGCGTCTATCTGGGGGATGAAGAAGCCGTCCCCTGCCCGGATATCGGCAGTCTGGCCAACGGAAAGGACAAGAGCAACGTCCTTGCGGAGAAGCGCTCCGTGGTGATCCCAACGGAACCCGGAAGCAAAAGTGCATTCTTCCTGGAGACGCTCCGCTGTGCGGCGGCGGAAGAGCCCCTGCTGAACGTGTGCGTCCACGCCCTGGAGGACCCGGAAACGGCGGCGGCCATCCGGGCGGAGCTGGACCGGGCCAAGATCAAGCCGGGAGACCGGATCTCCTTCCGGGTCAACGGAACGCCGGTGCTGCGATCCGAAAAAGTCCGTGCCTGGTGGCAGGACTATCGAAAGCAATTTTTGAAGAACGCGGAGCACCCCACCGCGCTGTGTCTCATCACCGGCGAGCCCACGGTCCCCATGACCACCACCACACCCATTCAGGGATTGCATGTCGTCGGCGGCCACGCCCGCGGGGACGCCCTGATCTGCTTTGACAAGGCGGCTTTCTGCTCCTATGGCCAGAAAAAGGCGGCCAATGCCCCGGTCTCGGAGGAGGCCTTCTGCGTAGTAAAGGCGGCGCTGGATGACCTTTTGAAGGATGCGCCCATCCTGTCAGGCATGAAGTTCGTCCACTGGTTTGACCGGGAGATCCCCCCGGAGGACGACCCGCTTTACTCCATCGATCTCGGCTTTGATCCGCCGGAAGCGCCGGAAACCGAGGAAAACGCCGCTCCTCCCGTCAACGAGGGGGCCGCGCGGGACAGGGCCGATCAGGTCCTGAACAGCATCGATCTCGGGCAGCCTGTTCCCGATCTGGACGATGTGTCCTATTACATCCTGCTGCTCTCCGGCGCCAACAGCCGGATCATGATCCGCAAATATGACCGGGGAAATTACGCCGACCTCCGCCGCAATCTGGGACAGTGGTACGCCGACCTGGCCCTGACCAATTCCGTCGGCACCGGAAACATCCGCCCCATGAAATTGACGGCGCGCCTGCTCCGGCTGCTGAAATTTCAGAAAACGGACAGCCGCCCCTTCGAGCGCCTGTCCAAGGAGCTAGCCGGGATCACCCCGGCGGTCATTCAGGCGATCCTGTCCGGCGGCCCTCTGCCGGACGCTGTGGCGGCCAAGTCGCTGGCCTATATCCGCTCTGACCTGGTAGCCGACGACGACAGCGGCACGCAGTGGGCCCTGCCCCTGCCCAATCCTCTGGCCTGCCAGTGGCTGAAGGTCTGGCTGCTGCGGAAAAACAGAATTCATCATCAGGAGGAACCGATCTTGGAAGAATACAACTTCGCTCTCGCCAACTCCGCCTATCATTGCGGTGGACTCATGGCCATCTATGCGGCGATCCAGCAGGCGGCCATGCCAGACGTGAACACCGGTATTGTGGAGCGGTACTACGCCTCCGCCATCCAGATGCCCGCGCTGGTCATCGGCCAGCTCAGCAGCCGGTCCAATCACCACCTGGAAAAACTGGAAAACAAGTGGCTCGCCGGAGAATATCAGAAAAAGCTGCAACAGGTCTCCGTCGCCCTGGGGACCGCTATCCCCGCCACCCTGAATCTGGAGCAGCAGTCCTACTTTGCGCTGGGCTATTACCAGATGGGCGCAAAACTCAACCAGGACAAGAACGAACATATCGCCGCCAAGAAAGCGGCGGAGACGACGAAGGAATAAGAGGAGGGTATCTTATGGCGATCCAGAACCGTTATGAATTTTTGTATTATGTCGCGTGCACGAACTCCAACCCCAACGGCGACCCGGACATGGGCAACATGCCCCGCATCGATCCCCAGACCATGCAGGGCTACATCACCGACGGCGCCACCAAGCGCCGCATCCGAAACTACATCGAGCTGGCCCATGGGGACGAACCCGGCATGAACATTATCATTCAGCAGGCCACCAATATCAACCGCCACATCGCCGAGGCCAAGCGGGCAGCCGGCGTGGAGGACTGCGCCAAGTCCAAAGAGGCCGTCTACGCCGGGCGGAAGAAGGCGTGTGAGCTGTTCTATGACGTCCGCACCTTCGGCGCGGTCATGTCCACGGGCCCCAATGCAGGCCAGGTGCGCGGCCCTGTGCAGATCACCTACGGCAAAAGCCTGGACGCGGTCCTTCCTCTGGACATCTCCATCACCCGCATGGCCGTGGCGGACAAGGTGAAAGACGGTGGTGTCACTGTGGAAGAGTATCTGGCGTGGGAGCAGGCCCAGTCTGAGGACAAGCTCCGCACCATGGGCCGGAAGCAGATGATCCCCTTCGGCCTTTACGAGGTCCGCGGCTTTGTCAGCGCCAATCTGGCCCAGGAGACCGGCTTTGACAAGGCCGACCTGAACGCCCTTTTCGAGGCCATTTTGAACATGTACGAGCATGACCACTCCGCCAGCAAGGGCGAGATGGCGGTGGTCTCCCCGCTGATCATTTTCAAGCACGTGGGCACAGATTCCGATCCGGTCCAGCGGGCCCGCCAGGCCAGGTTGGGCTGCGCCCCGGCCCATAAGCTCTTCGACCTGGTCAAGGTCACAAAGAAGCCTTCTGTCTCCTACCCCCGGAGCTATCGGGATTATGACGCGGTGGTCTCGCTGGACAAGGTGCCCAAGGGCGTGCAGATCGGTTTCCAGCCCAGCGCCTTCGAGCCGGTGACCTGGGACGAACTCCCCGCCGGCGAGGACTGGTTCCGCCATGGATGACTGGGACCCGATTTCCCTCTCCCGGCTGTCCCACGCTGGTTTTTGCCTGCGGCGGGCCGCGCTGCTGACCAATGAACAGGTATGGTCAGAGAGCGCGGACACCGCCAAGGGCCGTTCCGAGCATGAGCGGGTCCATACCCAACGGATAGAGCGCAGGGGCGACTCCGCCAAGCTGTATGAATTTCCGGTCTATTCCCACACCCTGGGCGTTGCAGGAAAGTGCGATTGCATCGAAGCGGAGGCGGATATTCGCGGCTGCCGCATCCCTGCGCTGGATTTTCCGGTTCGGCTGTACCCGGTGGAATATAAGCACGGAAAGCTCCGTGCGGAGCAAGAGTATGAGATCCAACTGTGCGCACAGGCCATGTGTCTGGAGGAAATGTTTCAGACACATATCACAGAAGGCACCATCTATTACATCACCTCCCACCGCCGGTATCCGGTCCCCCTGACCGAGAAACTGCGGAGCCTGGTAACGGAAACGATCCGAGAAATCGAGTCCTTTCGCCGCAGCTTTTCCGTTCCTCCGGCAGAGCCGGGTGCAAAGTGCAATGCTTGCTCCCTTCGGGACCACTGTCTGCCCGGTGTACAGTCATCCGCCCTCAGTTACTGTACGCAGCTCCGCAGCGAGGCATTGGAGGAGGACGCGCCATGAAAAAACTGCTGGAAACGCTGTATATCACAACGCCAGAGAGCTATCTTTTCGAACGGAACGGGAACATCTGTATCTCCATCGGCGGTGCCGAAAAGGCTTCCGTCCCGATCACACAAGTGGATTCCATCGTCCTGTTTGGGAAAAATACGCTCTCCACCGAATTGCTATCCTTCTGCTCTCGGAATGATGTGACCATTACCTTTCTCAGTGAAAACGGCTTTTTCCAGGGGCGGGTGTGCGGCCCGGTCAGCGGCAATGTACTGCTGAGAAAGCGGCAGTATGAGAGCCTTGCAGACGCGGACTTTGTAAATCGGTTCGTGGCGGACCTGCTGTTCTGCAAAATTCGGAACAGCAAGTCTGTACTGCTGAGATACGCCCGTTCCACCCTCGACGAAGCGGCAAAGCGCTCTCTTGCCGCCGCAGTATCCGAACTGACAGAGAGCGCACAAAAGCTGGACGCCTGCACGGATATCGACTCCATGCGGGGTATCGAGGGTGCGGCGGCGTCCGTCTATTTCTCCCGATTTGATGCGCTGCTCTCCAGTCCCAAGGGATACCGTTTTGAGGTACGCAGCCGGCGTCCTCCCACGAACGAGGTCAACGCTGTGCTGTCCTTTGTATATACGCTTTTAGCCCACGATGCTCGCGCATCCATAGAGACCGTGGGCCTGGACCCCGCTGCTGGGTATCTGCACACACTTCGTCCGGGACGTTCCTCCTTCGCTTTGGACCTGATAGAGGAGCTTCGCGCCCCTTTGTGTGACCGCTTGGTCATTTCTATGTTCAACAAAAACCAGTTTCAGGAGCAGGATTTTACCACGGACTTTGGTGCGGTGTACCTCAGTGACAGAGGACGGCGAAAGGTCCTGGAGCAGTGGCGCAGCAGAAAACGAGAGCTTATTCAGCATCCGTTTTTAAAAGAAAAAATCAGCATCGGGATGATCCCTTATGCGCAATCCATGCTGTTTGCCCGTGTGCTGCGCGGGGACCTGGACCGATATCCACCCTTTGTATGGAGGTGATGACCCATGATGCTGGTTGTGACATATGATGTGGATACCTCAGACGCCGCTGGGCAAAAGCGTCTGCGGAAAGTCGCAAAGATTTGCGAACGACATGGAATGCGCGTGCAAAACTCTGTGTTCGAGGTCCTTGTAGACGCCGCACATCTGGTCATTTTAAAAAATGAACTGGAAAAGGTCATTGACTTGGAGCAAGACTCCGTCCGCTTCTATCGGCTGGGCAATTCCTATGAGAATCGGATCGAGACCATGGGAAAAAAGCCTCTCGTAGAAGCCGGAAGCGCCTTGATCTTCTAGCGCCGACCCTTCCCGTACATAATTTCGCGGAAGGTCCGCGCAAAAATTCTTTTGATTTTCGCGGCTTTTTGAAAGATTTCTCTGACATACGGGGAATATCTCGTAAAAAACCGCGTGATCTTTCGGCAATTCTCCACAAAACACAGCATCAACTTTGTGGAAAATTGCCGTCGCCCCTCCCGTGGGGGCGCGAGTAGAAATAGAATAGTACGAACCGTACCTCTGGGTACTGGTGTCGCCCCTCCCGTGGGGGCGTGAGTTGAAATTGCGGTACGCCCTTGATGTTGGGGTTGACGCAGTAAGTCGCCCCTCTCGCAGGAGCCGTGAGTTGAAATGAGCATTTTTCTGGGACAAATCATAAAATGCTGAGTTGTCCCTTCCGCAGGGGCCCAAGCAAAACCGGCGGCGTGGTTTTTAAGTACCACGCCGCCGGTTCTGTTATTTTATATTGTCCAGGTCAGGTCGTGCCCTTCCCCACCGTCTCGTTATCTCCCCGATCAGAACGCCCAGCACTGCCGCGCCCAGGATGTCGCTGGGGAGTGGACATAGATGCTCCAGTCCAGATTCATGACAAGCTCTCCCCCTTCTGAAGGGCACCGTTGGCCTGCTCCCGCCGCTTGGTGGCCTTTTTCAGCCCCTCCAGCGCCAGCAGGATGGCCGTGCCCAGCAGGAAGGCGGGGAGCTGAAAGGTGGCGGCGTCCAGGGGCGGCAGGGGTGTGTCCAGGCTGGCGGGGCCGTTTGCGATGGCATAGAGCGACCCCAGCATCAGGCCCAGGATCAGCCAGACCATCTGGCTGCGGCAGCTGCGCAGGGCGGCGCGGATGGCGTGGATGGACAGCCCCACCCCCGCGATGACGCCAAAGCCCAGGGCGCACAGCCCGGGGACCACGTCCAGCTGAAGGCGCAGAAAGCTGTGGATGGCCTGGATCGTGGGCAGGTACACCCCCGCGATCAGCAGGATGGACGAGCCGGAAATGCCGGGCAGCACCATGGCGGTGATGGCCACCATTCCGGAGAAAAAGATATAGACAACTTGCAGCGGCGTGAGATGGGCATAGTTCACGCTGCCCAGCGTCCCCGTCCCGGTGCACAGCAGAGTCAGGGCCGCCACAGCGGCCACCCCCAGCAGCAAGAACCACCCGTGGCGCAGGGGCTGCTTTTTCAGCGTCTCCCGCTCCGCCGAGACGATGAAGGGGACAGAACAGAGGGTGAGTCCCAGGAACAGGGAACTCATGAAGTAGATGTTCTTGGCAAACAGGCCGGACAGCAGGATCACACAGGCGGTCATGCCCACCATCCAGCCCAGCCCCAGCTTCAGCACATAGCGCAGCCCGGCCTTTCGCCGCTCCCTCTCCCCCCGGAACAGGTCGTGGAGGGCGTCCAGAAAGCGCTCGTAAAAGCCCAGGATGAACGCGATGGTCCCGCCGGATACGCCGGGGACGCTGTCGGCCAGGGCCATGCAAAAGCCGTGAAATACCGTTACGATCATAAAAAACGCCTACTTTCTGTGAAAGATCATCTGTGCGGTGGACAAAACTGCCGGAGCGCCCAGCAGCAACAGGAGCACCAGACACCCGCCCTGCACCAGCAGCCCTCCGGGGAGCCCCAGCAGGAGCCACCCGGTCTGGACCGTCAGCGCGCCCACGCCCAGGGCCAGCTTTTTCCCGGAGAGGGGGAAGGGGAGCAGCAGGCGGGCGTTGACCAGCCGGATCAAAAACACCGCCAGACAGCTGAAAAAGGTGGCGGCGGCGGCCCCTTGTATCCCCAGTCAGGGAATGAGCCACAGGTTCAGCAGGACGTTGGCCGTCGCCCCCACCAAGGAGGTCCAGAAAGACGCCGCGCTCTTTTTGGTCACCACATAGACGCTGCCCATAAAGTTGGAGAGGGCCGCGGCGGCCATGGACAGGGTCAGCATGGGGATATACCGCCACGCGGGGTAATAGGGCTCGTCCGCCAGAATGCGGATGAGCAGCGGCGACAGGGCGACGATCCCGCCCGCCCCCAGAAAGACATCAGCGGCAAACAGATCCCATATCCGCCCATAGAACCGTAGGTGGGCCCGCCGGTCCCCGCTGCTCTCGGCAATGGCGGACAGCTGCCAGGCGTCCATGAAGATAGAAGCCAGAATCGTCAGGATGGTGGGAATTTTATAGGCCACGGCGTAGATGCCGTTGGCGTCGCTGCCCAAAAACCACTTTACCATATACCGGTCTGACACCCCCATGACCCACCAGAAGATGGCCGTGGGGATCAGCGGGATGCAGTAGCGCAGCATCTGCCGCCGCAGCCTGCTTTTAGGGGCAAGCTGTACATATCGCCACAGCTGCGCTTTTCGGATCAGCACCAGCGTTGTGACCAGGTTCGCCACCGTGGTGGACAGGACATAGCCTCGGATGCCCCACTGGAACACCGCCAGGAAGAGCACGTTCAGGCCGATAAATAGCGCCGTGTTGAACAGCCCCTGGGCGGCGAACAGGGCCGTGTCCCCCCTGGTCCGGACGAAGTGGGCACAGAGAGCGTGATAGCAGGAGGCGATGACGAAGGAGGCCAGCAGGAATCCATAGGCCCGCACCTCCGGTATCCCCTGCAACAGGGCGATCACCAGCAGCATCCCCGCCGAGCCCAGGGTGATCACCCGCAGGCCCACGGAGAAGGCCCCGCCCGTCCGCTCCGGCGGTCCGCCGCAAAACGAAACACCGCGTCGGTGATGTCCAGCGACACCAGGGGGATCAGCAGATTAGCCGTCTGGGTGATGAGGTCGGCGGTGCCGTACTCCGCCGGGGTGAGATAGCCGGTGTAAAACCGCACCATCAAAAACACCAGCAGCTTAGAGCCGAAGGTGCCGATGCTCATCAGAATGGTGTTGGCCGCCAGGGTCTGGTATTTGTTCATGCCCCGCCCACCGGCCAAATGCGCTCTCCCATGATAAACGCCTCCCTTGCACGATGCCGTTGTAACGGGAGGCGTAAAACTCGATATAAACAGTTGTTAAACAAAGTTTAAACTGAGGCACACAGACAGCAAAAGGGCCGCGGCACACGCCGCGGCCCTCTGTTTTGTCTCCTATCCGAAATACAGCGTCAGTTCGACTTCGTCCTCCTGGTCCTGTAAAAAGGGCAGCTGCTCGCCCTCTTGGGTGGAATGAATGCGCAGCTGCTCGCCGGAGGGAGATATCTCCACGGGGAAACTGCCGCAGACGGTCATATCCTGGCCGGACAGTTCCAGACGGAGGTCGTCTCCCTCCATCCGCCACTGGCCAGAGCAGACCAACTCGTCAGACTGGCCCTCCTGGCTCTCGCACAGCTCCGCCGTGCCCGCCCAGTCGGCGGTATCGGCATCTCTGTGCAGTTTCAGGACCCAGCCCGGGCAGCCCCACACCGTCTCCGCCAGACCCTCGTCCGTGGGGGCGGCCCAGTCGGCGTCGCCCATCTCGTCGGGCGGCTTCTGGCTGCTGCCGGGGAAGTAATCCCCCGTGATGTCCTCCCCCGCCCCGTTATAGAAGGTCATATCATCCACGTGGGTGTCCTCCGTCAGGCCGCTCAGCTTGGTGCAGACCAGGAAGTGGTCCCCCTGGGGATACAGGTCATAGGTCTCTCCCCCC
>OLFT01002759.1_pt1 | contig 14367 bp, 12 predicted proteins | sample 1604921 | NCBI WGS metagenome assembly OLFT01 (sample SAMEA3888897, study PRJEB22519) | human gut metagenome | biome: human gut; feature: human-associated habitat; material: faeces | place: Denmark | collected 2013 | reverse complement strand
CCATCATCTGCCCCCGCTTCCGTCCCGCCATGGCCACCGTGCGTCCCGGCGTGATGAAGAAGGCCGCCTTTGACCAGGCCAAGGCCGATGCCTGCGAGATCATCAAGCCCAACTTCACCCTCACTGCCGACGACGTGCAGACCGAGGTCGTGGAGGTCGTGAAGGCCGCCAAGAAGATGGTCGACCTGATCGGTGCCGACGTGGTCGTCTCCGTGGGCCGCGGCATCTCCAAGGACGTGGAGACCGGCATCAAGCTGGCCGAGGAGCTGGCCGAGGTCCTGGGCGGCGTTGTAGGCGCCTCCCGTGCCGTGGTGGACTCCGGCTGGATGTCCGCCGACCACCAGGTGGGCCAGACCGGCAAGACCGTTCACCCCAAGATCTATGTCGCTCTGGGCATCTCCGGTGCCATCCAGCACAAGGCTGGTATGCAGGACTCTGAGTGCATCATCGCCGTGAACAAGAACGAGACCGCCCCCATCTTCGAGATCGCCGACTACGGCATCTGCGGCGATCTGTTCAAGGTCGTGCCCCAGCTCATCGAGGCCATCAAGGCCGCCAAGGCTGCCAAGTAAGCAGCTTCTCGATAAGAGCGTTCAGCCCCGCTTTCCGATTTGGAAAGCGGGGCTTTTTCATGTCTATTTTGAGCCAGCCCCCACAGTAGGGGCAGATGTCCTCATCCGCCCACTCGATGACCGCCTGGTAACGGCGGGCCGCCGGGGACAGCGGCCCCTACACCAGTTCACCCCTCCCCTCTCCCCCGCATAATCTGGAGCAGTACGAATGTGGGAGGTCCGCTATGAACCATGAACTGAATTTTTGGGTGGTGGGGGGCGACATGCGCCAGCTCCGCCTGGCCCAGCTGCTCTCCCAGGACGGCCACACCGTCCATGTCTACGCCCTGGACGCCGGGGGCGAGCTCCTCTCCGGTCTGGTCCCGGAGGACCACCTGGGCGGCCTGGCCCGGGCCGACTGCGTGGTGCTGCCCCTTACGGTCAGCCTGGGGGATGGACTGCTCAACGCCCCTCTGTCAGTGGCGGAGCATCCCCTGGCCCCCATCTTAGACCGCCTGTCCCCCCGGCAATTCCTGTGCGGCGGGCGGGTGGACCCGGACACCCGCGCCCTGGCCCAGGCCCGGGGGCTGACCATCCACGACTACTTCGCCCGGGAGGAGCTGGCGGTGGCCAACGCGGTGCCCACGGCGGAGGGGGCGGTGCAGCTGGCCATGGAGCACCTGCCCATCACCATCCACGGCTCCCGGGTGCTGGTGCTGGGCTTTGGCCGGGTGGGCCGCATCACCGCCCAGCGCTTTGCCGCCCTGGGGGCCAGGGTGAGCGTAGCCGCCCGGAAGTACGATCAGCTGGCCTGGGCCCAGGCCATGGGCTTCGACCCCCAGCCTCTCAGCCACCTGGCGGGCTGGCTGTGCGGCTATGACCTGGTGGTAAACACCATCCCCGCCCCCGTCCTCACCCGGCGGGAGCTGGAGGACCTGAAGCCCGACTGCCTGATCCTGGACCTGGCCTCCAAGCCCGGGGGCGTGGACCAGACCGCGGCGGGGGAACTGGGCCTGGCCGTCATCTGGGCCCTGGCTCTGCCGGGAAAAGTAGCCCCCGTCACCGCCGGGGCGGCCATCCAGACCGCCATCTATAATATGCTCCAGGAGCTGGGGCGATGAGCCCCACCGTTTGAAAGGAAGGGATCTTTTTGGAAGAAAAGACAGTTGGCTTTGCCATGTGCGGCTCCTTCTGCACCCACGCCCGGGCCATGGCCGCCCTGGAACAGGTCCGCGCCCGGTGGAGAAACGTGGTCCCCATCGTGTCAGAGTGTACCGCCGCCACCGACACCCGCTTCGGCAACGCCCACGACCTGATGCGGGAGATGGAGCGCATCTGCGACCACCGGGTCATCGCCACGATGAAGGCCGCCGAGCCCATCGGCCCCCAAAAGCTGCTGGATCTGCTCGTCATCTGCCCCTGCACGGGGAACACCCTGGGCAAGCTGGCCGCCGGGGTCACCGACTCCAGCGTGACCATGGCCGCCAAGGCCCACCTGCGCAATGGCCGCCCCCTGCTCATCGCCCCCTCCACCAACGACGGGCTGTCCGCCTCCGCCGCCGCCATCGGGGCGCTGCTGGCCCGGAAATACATCTACTTTGTCCCCTTCGGCCAGGACGATCCCCTGCACAAGCCCACCTCTCTGGTAGCCGATTTCACCCTGGTCCCCGCCGCCGCCCAGGCGGCTTTAGAGGGATACCAGCTCCAGCCCCTGCTGACCACACCGTAAACGCAAAAGGGCGGCTCCCCGAATTGGGGAGTCGCCCACGCTCTGTTTTGTCCGCTTACATGCCCGTCTCTCTCCCGAAGAGGTGTCCGCCGAAGCAGCCCAGCAGGTCCAGCAGGAAATAGATCGCACTGGTCACAGCCATGGCCACGATGGGGGCGATCACCACGAGGAGGAACATCAAACTCATCCTTGCATAAAATACGTTTTCCAGCAGCGCTAACATCTCCTGCTCCTTTCTCCGGTATTGTGGGTTTCGACAACTCCTGTTGGAGTTCTCTTTTCTTCCTTGTCTATATTATATATCTTATTTTCGTTTTGACCAGTATTTTTAACGATTTCTTAATATTTTAAAGTCCGCGCTTTGCATTATAAAGTCTGACCCGCTGCATATTAAGTCCAGCGCGCAAAAAAGCGCCGCGCCCTTCCAGTCTCAGGAAGGACGCGGCGCTTATCAGCGTCTTGCCTTATTTCTTTTTCTTGTGCTTGTCGAAGAAGCCCTTCAGGCCGGACTCCTCCTCCGCCGCGCCCACAGCCTCGCCCATGGCCGCGCCGAAGGCCCGCAGGGCCTCCTTCTGCTCCCCGGTCAGGCCGGTGGGCACCTTCACCTTCACGGTGACATACTGGTCGCCCCGGCCACGGCCCTGAAGGGTGGGGATGCCCTTGCCCTTCAGGCGGAAAGTCGTTCCCGGCTGTGTCCCGGCGGGCAGGGTCCACTTCACCTTGCCGTCGATGGTGGGGATCTCCAGCTCCGCGCCCATGGTTGCCTGATAGAAGGACACCGTCTGCTCATACAGCACGGTGTTGCCCTCCCGCTGGAAGATGCTGCTGGGCCGGATGCGGATGCCCACGATCAGATCACCGGAGGGGCCGCCGTTCTTGCCCGCGTTGCCCTGGCCCCGGACGGAGATGGCCTGGCCCTCGTTGATGCCGGCGGGGATGTTCACCTCGATGCGGCGCTTCTTGCGCACCGCGCCCGCGCCGCCGCAGCTCTTGCAGGGGCTGTGGACGATCTTGCCCGTGCCCCGGCACCGCTGACAGGGGGCCGTGCTGGTAAAGGCGAAGCCGCCGCCACCACGCTGAATGCGCACCACGCCCGCGCCCCGGCAGTCGGGACAGACCTCCGCCGTGGTGCCGGGCTGACAGCCGGAACCGTGGCAGTCCTGGCACTCCTCGGTGCGGGTGAGCTCGATCTCCTTCTTGCAGCCAAAGGCGGCCTCCTCAAAGGAGATGGTCAGGTTGGCCCGCAGGCTCTCCCCCCGCTGGGGGGCGTTGGCCCGCTGCTGGCCGCCGAAGCCGCCGCCGCCGAAGCCACCGCCGAAGAAGGACCCGAACAGGTCGCCCAGGTCGATGTCTCCCATATCGAACCCACCGCCGCCATAGCCGCCGGCACCAAAGTTGGGGTCCACTCCCGCATGGCCGAACTGGTCATACTTGGCCCGCTTGTCCTTGTCGGACAGGACCTCATAGGCCTCGTTCACCTCTTTGAACTTGGCCTCGGCCTCCTTGTCCCCGGGGTTCATATCCGGGTGATATTTCTTGGCCAGCTTGCGGTAGGCCTTCTTTAACTCCTCGTCCGTGGCCGTTTTGCTCACGCCCAGGACCTCATAAAAATCTCGTTTCTGTTCTGCCATATCTCTTCACCTTCTGTATCAGGAGGGACGAAAACGGCGGACGCCTGTGCGTTCCCTCGCCGCGTTCCCCACGGCGGAGCGACCTTATGCGCCCGCCTGAACGCCCCGAGTGGGGCGGAAGGATACCTCCCGCCCCACCGAAGCAATATTCTTGTATTCGGCGCTCCAGAGGGTCTTATTTCCTCCAGAGGCTTACTTCTTGTTGTTGTCGTCGTCCACGACCTCATAGTCGGCATCCACCACGTCAGGACCGGCAGAAGTGCCGCCCTGCTGGGCCTGGCCGCCCATGTCGGGGCCGGGCTGACCGGCCTGGCCGCCCTGCTGGCCATACAGCTTTTCGCTCACGGCGTAGAAAGCCTTCGTCAGTTCCTCGGTGGCGTTCTTGATGGCCTGGGTGTCGGTGCCCTTCAGGGTCTCCTTCAGCTTGCCCAGGGCGCCCTCCACGCTGGCCTTGTCGCCCGCGGGGATCTTGTCGCCCATCTCCTCCAGGGTCTTCTCGGTCTGATAGACCATCTGGTCGCCCTGGTTGCGGATGTCGACCTCTTCCTTGCGCTTGGCATCCTCAGCGGCGAACTGCTCGGCCTCCTTCACGGCCTTGTCGATGTCGTCCTTGGACATGTTGGTGGAGGAGGTGATGGTGATGTGCTGCTCCTTGCCGGTGCCCAGGTCCTTGGCGGACACGTTCACAATGCCGTTGGCATCGATGTCGAAGGTGACCTCGATCTGAGGCACGCCCCGGCGGGCGGGAGCGATGCCGTCCAGGTTGAAGCGGCCCAGGGTCTTGTTGTACTGAGCCATCTCACGCTCGCCCTGGAGCACGTGGACCTCCACGGAGGTCTGGTTGTCGGCGGCGGTGGTAAAGGTCTGGCTCTTCTTCACGGGGATGGTGGTGTTGCGGTCAATGAGCTTGGTCATCACGCCGCCCATGGTCTCAATGCCCAGGGACAGGGGGGTGACGTCCAGCAGCAGCAGGTCCTTCACGTCGCCGGTGAACACGCCGCCCTGGAGGGCAGCGCCCATGGCCACGCACTCATCGGGGTTGATGCCCTTGAAGCCCTCTTTGCCGGTCAGCTTCTTCACCATGTCCTGCACGGCGGGGATACGGCTGGAGCCGCCCACCATCAGGACCTTGGCCAGGTCGTTGCCGCTCAGGCCCGCGTCGGACAGAGCCTGACGCACAGGACCGGCAGTGGCCTCCACCAGGTGAGCGGTCAGCTGGTCGAACTTGGCACGGCTCAGAGTCAGGTCCAGGTGCTTGGGGCCGGTGGCGTCGGCGGTGATATAGGGCAGGTTGATGTTGGTGGAGGTGACGCCGGACAGCTCGATCTTGGCCTTCTCGGCGGCCTCCTTCAGGCGCTGCATGGCGACCTTGTCGCCGGTCAGGTCCACGCCCTCGGTCTTCTTGAACTCGGCGGCCATCCAGTCCATCACGCACTTATCAAAGTCGTCGCCGCCCAGGCGGTTGTTACCGGCGGTGGCCAGCACCTCGATCACGCCGTCGTCGATGTCCAGGATGGACACATCAAAGGTGCCGCCGCCCAGGTCATACACCATGACCTTCTGGGCCGTCTCCTTGTCCACGCCATAGGCCAGGGCCGCGGCGGTGGGCTCGTTGATGATACGCTTCACGTCCAGACCGGCGATCTTGCCGGCGTCCTTGGTGGCCTGACGCTGGGCGTCGGTGAAGTAGGCGGGGACGGTGATGACCGCCTCGGTGACCTTCTCGCCCAGATAGGCCTCGGCGTCTGCCTTTAGCTTCTGAAGGATCATGGCGCTGATCTCCTGGGGGGTGTACTTCTTGCCGTCGATGTCCACCTTATAGTCAGAGCCCATTTCACGCTTGATGGAGATGACAGTCCGGTCCGGGTTGGTGATGGCCTGGCGCTTGGCCACCTGGCCCACCATGCGCTCGCCGTCCTTGGAGAAGGCGACCACAGAGGGGGTCGTACGGTTACCCTCCGCGTTGGGGATGACGACAGACTCGCCGCCCTCCATGACAGCCACACAGCTGTTGGTAGTACCTAAGTCAATACCGATGATCTTGGACATAATGTTTTTCCTCCTAAATATATGAAAGATTGTTGTTTATAAAATGAGTTTTGGATCTGGCTGCCATGCTGCGGCGATACACTTCGCTTTAGTTGGCCACCTTTACCATGGAGAACCGGATGACCTTGTCCCCCAGCTTAAAGCCGGCCTGGAACACCTCAGCCACGGTATTTTCGCCCAGGCTCTCGTCCTCCACGTGCATCACCGCGTTGTGGAGGGTGGGGTCAAAGGGCTGGCCCAGGGCGGGGATCTCTGTGATCCCCAGCTTCTCCAGCACGGACCGCAGCTGGGTCATGGTCATTTCCACGCCCTTCTTATAGGCCTCGTCGGCGGTCTCCTGCTTCAGGGCCCGCTCCAGGTTGTCATACACCGGGAGGAAGGCCAATGCGGCGTCCGCCTTGGCGTCGTTCCAGATGGACTCCTTTTCTTTGGTGGTGCGCCGGCGGTAGTTGTCGTACTCGGCTGCCAGACGGAGGTATTTGTCCTCCTGCTGGGCCGCCTGGTCCTTCAGGGCCTCCAGCTCGGTCAGCAGGGGATCCGTCTCCGCTTCTCCGGCCTCCGGGGCCGGCTGTTCGGTCTGGACGGGCTCTGCTGTCTCGGGGGCCTTCTGCTCCTCGGCCGTCGTCTCCTCCGGCCGCTTCTCTTTCCTGCTCATGGGCTACTGTTCCTCCTATTCCTGATCCTGCCCGTCTCCGCCGTCGCCGCCGGCGGGGAGCTCCCCCTTGCCGAACATCCGGGTCAGGCTGTCGGCGAAGTAGGACAGGCGGGCTGTCACTTTGGCGTAATCCATCCGGGTGGGTCCCACCACCCCGATGACGCCCCGCATATTATCTCCAATGTCATAGCTGGCCATGACCACGCTGGTGTCCTTCAGCGCCTCGTTCACGTTCTCCGGTCCGATGAGGATGTTCATGTTCTGTCCGTCCCCCAGGGTGACCGGGAGGCGGGAGGCCTCTTTTTCCTCCGCCAGGTAGTTCATCAGCGGCTTGGCCTTGTCCAGGCTCCGGTACTCCGGATGCTCCAGCAGGTGGGTGATCCCCGCCGTGTGGACCGGCTGGTTGCGCTGCTCCACCAGCACCTCGATGGCAAACTGGACCACCAGGGAGATCAGCTGGAAGGCCCCCGGGGCGGAGCGGGTCTCCATCTTGTCCAGAGTGTCCTCCATCTCCTCCAGGGTCAAACCCACAAAGGAACTGTTCAGTACGGTGGACAACAGCTGGAGCTGGGTGTCGGAGAGGGTGTCCGGGATGCGGATCAGCTTGTTTTTCACCACGCTGTTGTCCGTCATCACCACCGCGATAAAAGCGTTCTCCTCCACCATCAGCAGATCGTACCGCTTTACGGTCACCCGCATCCGGGGGGCGGCGGCGGTAAAGACCGGGTAGTCGCTGATCTGGGAGAGCACCTTTCCCGCCTGATCCAGGCACCGGTCCAGCTCCTCCATCTTCAGGTTCAGCGCCTCGTTGATCCGCTGGGTCTCCTGGATGGTCAGCTGATGCTCGCCCATCAGCTCATTGACGTACAGCCGGTAGCCCATAGGGGAGGGCACCCGCCCGGCGGAGGTGTGGGGCTGCTCCAGATACCCCATCTCGGTGAGGTCGGCCATCTCATTGCGAATGGTGGCGGTGGAGATGTCCAGGCCGGCCTGCTGGGCCACGGCCTTGGAGCCCACCGGCTCCGCTGTGATGATGTAGATCTCCACGATGGCCCGCAGGATCCGCTTTTTCCGGTTGGTCAACTCCATACGCTCACCTCCTGTACTTCGTTTGGTTGGTTTAGCACTCACTATCTCTGAGTGCTAAAGATAATGTACCACCTGCCCCCTGGATTGTCAATAGGCACTTTATGAATTTATTATAAACAAACACTGAGAAGCGCAAACTTTTCAAGATTTGCAGAGAAATCATCTCTTTGCTAATCTCCGGCCGGCCTGGGTCCCCCACGGCAGTTCAAGGGATCTCTCCGGCGGCTGTCTGCCCTCCCGTTCCGCCGGGATTTTTCTGAAAATCCGTAGGGGAGGGGCTTGCCCCTCCCGCCGGTTTTCGGAATTTTTCGGTCAATGCGGAGGTGAACCGGTGGGCGGGTCAGGAGACCCGCCCCTACAAGGCAATTTCGGTCATGCGTGATATGCCAGCCACCGCAGCCATGAAACCGCGCCTATCTCTCTGAAACCAAACGGGGCTGTTAAAACCGCCGTAGGGGCGGCCCTCTGTGGCCGCCCGTCCCCTGTTGCGGGACGTTTTCCCTGCCCTACAATGTTTCAGGATGTGGAAAACCTCTCATAACGAAGCAGCGGAAGGGACATGCCCTTCCGCTGTTTGAAATCGTGACGAAACGCAGACGCCCCGCTCAGTTTTTCAGACTCTGCATGGGGGCGGGAATGCGTCCCCCCCGGGCCACAAAGTCCCGGGCGGAGAAGGGATGGACCGGCTGCACCGGGGCGGAGCCCAGCAGGCCGCCGAACTCCACCAGGTCGCCCACCTGCCTGCCGGGGGCGGGGATCAGGCGGACCGCAGTGGTCTTGGAGTTGACCATGCCGATGGCCGCCTCGTCGGCGATGATGGCGGACAGGGTTTCGGCGGAGGTATTTCCGGGGACGGCGATCATATCCAGACCCACCGAGCACACGCAGGTCATGGCCTCCAGCTTATCCAGGGTGAGGGCGCCGGAGCTGGCGGCGGCGATCATGCCTTCGTCCTCGCTCACCGGGATGAAGGCGCCGGACAGGCCGCCTACATGGGAGGAAGCCATAACGCCGCCCTTTTTCACCGCGTCGTTGAGCAGGGCCAGGGCCGCAGTGGTGCCGTGGGTGCCGCACACCTCCAGGCCCATCTCCTCCAGGATCCGGGCCACGCTGTCACCCACCGCCGGGGTGGGGGCCAGGGAGAGATCCACGATGCCGAAGGGGGTGTCCAGGCGGCGGCTGGCCTCCTGGGCCACCAGCTGCCCCATGCGGGTGATGCGGAAGGCGGTCTTTTTGATGGTCTCGGCCACCACATCAAAGGGCTGGCCCTTCACCGCCTGAAGGGCGTGGTGGACCACGCCGGGGCCGGAGACGCCCACGTTGATGACCTTCTCCGGCTCGCCCACCCCGTGGAAGGCGCCGGCCATGAAGGGGTTGTCTTCCACGGCGTTGCAGAACACCACCAGCTTGGCACAGCCGAAGCCGCCCTGATCTGCGGTGCGCTGGGCCAGGTCCTTGATGGTGCGGCCCATCAGGGCCACCGCGTCCATGTCGATGCCCGCCTTGGTGGAGCCCACATTCACACTGGCGCACACCAGGTCGGTGGTAGACAGGGCCTCCGGGATGGAGGCGATGAGCTTCCGGTCGGCCTCTGTCATCCCCTTCTGCACCAGGGCGGAGAAGCCGCCGATGAAGTTGACGCCGGTGGCCTTGGCAGCCCGGTCCAGGGCGGCGGCAAAGGGCGCGTAATCGTCAGTCTCCGCGGCGGCGGCCACCAGGGCGATGGGGGTAACGGAGATCCGCTTGTTGACGATGGGGATGCCGAACTCCGCCTCGATGGCCTCTCCGGTGGCCACCAGCTTTTCGGCATACCGGGTGATTTTGTCGTAGATCGCATTGCAGGCCGCCTTCGGGTCGCTGCGGGCGCAGGACAGCAGGGAGATCCCCATCGTGATGGTCCGCACATCCAGGTGCTGCTGGTCGATCATCTGGATGGTCTGCATGATTTCGTGTTGACTGAGCATGAATTGCCCCTCCTAATTGTTGTCACATGACTGCGGCTGCTCTGCTCGCCTCCGCGCTTCTTTTTGTCACGCTGCGGATTGGGCGCGCGGCCGGGGAGACAACTCCTCCGACTCCGGGCAGACCCAGTCCCGCCTTCGGCGGCCCCTGGGCTCTGCCCATCCGCTTCGGAGTCTGTCCCCCCTGCGCGCCTATCCTCCGCGCTTCTTTTTAGATCCGGTGCATTGCGTTAAAAATATCCTCCCGCTGGATGCGGATGGACAGCCCCCGCTCTTGACCGGCCTGCTCCAGCAGCTGAGAGATCTCCACAATGGACTTGTCGCAGGCGGCGGTATCCACCAGCATCACCATGGTGAAATACTCCTGCAAAATGGTCTGGCTGATGTCCAGAATGTTGATGCTGTGCTGGGCCAGCAGGGAGCACACCGCGGCGGTGATCCCCACCTGATCCTTTCCAATGACGGTTACGATCGCTTTCATAGGTATCTACCTTCCTTATTCTTCATATCATGCGCCGCCTGTCTGCAAGGGATCAGGCGCTCAATTCAATTCGTCCAGGGTCAATTCAAACCCATCCAAGAAGTGCTCCATAAAGTAGCTCAGCGCCGGGATGGGGTTCCGGCACAGGGCGGCATAGGTCTGTTCCCGGGCCTTTTTGAACTCCGAATTCCTCCACACATTTGAGATAGGCGGAGAGCTTGTCCGCCGCCTTGACCAGGGCCCGCACCTCCGGGTCCGGGATGGTCAGCGCCTCCTCATAGGCGGGGCGCAGCTCCTCCGGCAGCATGGACAGCAGCTTTCCCACCGCCACCGCCTCCACCTGCTGGTAGGCGCTCTGGATGTCCGGGTTGTCATATTTGATGGGGGTGGGCAGGTCGCCGGTGAGGATCTCGCTGGCGTCGTGGTACAGGGCTGCCACGGCCACCCGGCCGGGGTCCACGCTTCCGCCGAAATATTGGTTCTGGATCACGGCCAGGGCGTGGGCCAGCACCGCCACCTGGTGGGAGTGCTCCTGAATGTTCTCCGGCTGGGTGTTGCGCATCAGGCCCCACCGGGCGATATACCGCATCCGGGCGATCATGGGAAAAAAGTTGTGGGCCACCGGACCCCGCCCCCTTCCTTGAGATGGTTGCTATTTTATCACAGACGGGGGCGGCTTGTAAACCGGAAACGGCGGGCGGCAGTGTATTTTCAACGGCTCGGGCCATTCCATAGAAGCCCGTGCCGGATATGTCCGTCTGGATCCTGTATTGAACAGAAGGAAGAAACCTTTTCTATTTTGGTGCATGGTCCTGAAGATCTGTTATATTCCTATTTTTTGCTTGTTTTCGTGGTGGCGTGCGGTCTACTGCTATTCCAAGGCTCGGAAATAGATGTACGCCACGCCGCTCGGACTGTGACCCGCCGGGCCTTGTGTCATCCCGGGACAGCTGGAGCCTTCTCTCGTTGAAAATCAGCCGCCTCGGTGCGGCGGACTGGAAACCGCACAGATTTCCTGTTTACTCCCGGCGGATTTTGCGGTAAAATGGAGCAGATCAAGATGCGAAGGGAGGGCGGAGGATGGCCCAACTGTTGATGCCGGGCAGCGTGGTCGCCATGACGGACCAGGCGGCTGACCGGCTTTTGAAGCTGGACAGCGGCGACGCTGCCCTGCTGTACCTGCACCTGCTGCGCTGGGGCACGCCGGACGGCCTGCGCTGGCCGGAGGACCGGAAGCAGCGGGCGCTGGACCAGCTGAAGGAGCACGGCCTGGCCCCGGCCGCTCTGTCCGCCGCTCCGGCCGCCCCGGCCGTCCCCGCGGAGGCCCCGCCCCCGGAGTATGGGGCGGAGGATATCACCGCCGCCCTCAGCGACCCGGCCTCCACCTTCCCGGCCCTGGCTGATGAAGTGGAGCGGCGGCTGGGCAAAAAGCTCACCGCCAACGATTTGAAGATCCTGTACACCCTGTACGACCACCTGGCCCTGCCCACCGAGGTCATCTTTCTTCTGGTCAACTGGTGTGTGGAGGAGATGGAGCGCAAATACGGCCCCGGTCGCAAGCCCTTCCTCTCCCAGATCCGCCGGGAGGGCTTTGTCTGGGCCCGGAAGGGGATCGACACGGTGGAGGCGGCGGAGCGCTATCTCCAGACCCTGGTGCGGCTGCGGGGCCGCGGGGCGGAGGTGCTGCGGCTACTGGACATCCCGCCCCGGCCTCTGGTGGAGCGGGAGAAGAATTACATTGCCGCATGGGATCAGATGGGCTTTGACGACGAGGCCCTCCGGGCGGCCTATGAGCGCACGGTGATGAAGAAGCAGTCCATGGACTGGAGCTATATGAACGGCATTCTCCGCCGGTGGCACGAGAAGGGCCTGCACACCCTGGCGGCCATCCAGGCCGGGGACCGGGACCCCAGGCCGGTGCAGGCCGCCGCACCATCCTCTCCCGCCGCCGCCTCCCGGGAGGCGGAACAGGCCCGGGAGGATATGGAGCGGATGCGCCGCCTGATGGAACAGATGAAGCAGAGGGAGGGCTGAACCCATGGCTTACGACCCCAATGTACTGCGCCGGGCCTCCGCCCGGCTGGAGGAGGAGAAGCGCCGCCGGGAGGATGAGCGGGAGCTGCTCCGGCGGCAGACCTATGCCCGGGAGCCCCGGCTGGCCCAGCTGGACCGGCGCCTCCAGGGCACCATGGCCGAACTGGTGGCCGCCTCTCTCCGAAAGGGAGAGAACGCCGGCGACGCGGTGCGCGCCATCCGGGACAAGAATCTGGAGCTCCAGCAGGAGCGGGCCGTGCTGCTGGGCGCGCTGGGCCTGCCGGAGGACGCCCTGGACGACAAGCCCGCTTGTCCCAAGTGCGGAGACACCGGCTGGCGGGGGGCCCAGATGTGCGACTGTCTGAGGTCTCTCTGCACCCAGGAGCAGATCCGGGAACTGTCCAAGCTGCTGGATCTGGGGGAGCAGTCCTTCGACACCTTCCGGCTGGACTATTACAGCCAGTCCGTATGGCCCGGACGGGGCACCTCTCCCCGGGACAACATGGACCTGGTGTATGAGGTGTGTCTGAACTACGCCCAGAAATTTGGCCGCTTCTATTTCAAAAACCTGTTTCTCTCCGGCGCGCCCGGATTGGGCAAGACCTTCCTGTCCGCCTGCATCGCCCGCTCGGTGTCCGAGCAGGGGCGCTCTGTGGTGTACGACACCGCAGGCAACATCTTCGCCCAGTTTGAGACCCGGAAGTTCCAGCGGGATGCGGAGGGCGTGCAGACCGCCCTGGACGAGACCCGGCGGTACCTCACCTGTGACCTGCTCATTCTGGACGACCTGGGCAGCGAGCTGACCACCCAGTTCGTCCAGTCCGCCCTGTATGAGCTGCTGAACACCCGGCTGGTAGCCAACCGCCACACGGTGATCTCCTCCAACCTCACCATGGAGGAGGCCGCACGGCGCTACTCCCCCCAGATCGCCTCCCGCCTCATCGGGGAGTATCATGTCCTCCACTTCTTCGGGGATGACATCCGTCTGCTGAAAAAGAATAAGCTGTAATGAATACATATCCCCCCGGCCGCTGAGCGGCCGGGGGGATATGTTCTTTGGATCAGACAGCAGGCCGAGAGCCTATTTCGCCGCGCCCGCGCCGCTCACTGGCCGGCCTGTCCCATGGTCGGGCGGGACCCCCCGGGTCTCCGCCATCTCCCGGCGGCGGCCCAGCGCCTTGGCCAGCTCGCAGATGGGGATGGGGGCCGCGGCCAGCAGCAGAACGGTGAGCCACTGGCCCCCATCCATGGGGACCACGGAAAACACGCTTTGGAGGGGCGGGAACAGGAGCACCGCCAGCTGCATGGACGCCCCGGCCAAAAACGCCTTGTTCATGGCGGGGTTGGACAACAGACCCTGCTCCAGCAGAGAGCGGTCCTCACTGCGCACATTGAAGGCGTGGAACAGCTGGCACAGGGTGAGGGTGGCAAAGGCCATGGTGTTGGCTACCGCCCCCTCCAGGCCCGGGGCGGCCAGCCGGGTGAAGCCCAGGAAATAGGCCGCCAGGGTCAGCCCGCCCACCATCAGCCCCTGCCAGGCCAGGCGCAGGGAGAAGCTCCGGTCGAACAGCCCCCGGTCCGCCGGGCGGGGCGGCTGCTCCATGGCCCCCTCCTCCACCGGCTCCACCCCCAGGGCCAGCGCCGGGAGGGAGTCGGTGACCAGATTGAGCCACAGAAGCTGCACCGGAGCCAGGGGCATCTGCCCAAAATCCAGCAGGGTGGCGGTGAAGATGGTGAGGATCTCCCCGATGTTGCAGGAGAGGAGATAGTGGATGGCCTTGCGGATGTTGGAGTATATCCCCCGCCCCTCCTCGATGGCGGCTACTATCGTGGCAAAGTTGTCGTCGGTGAGGATCATGTCCGCCGCGCCCTTGGCCACGTCGGTGCCCGCTCTTCCCATGGCGCAGCCGATGTCCGCCGCTTTCAGGGCCGGGGCGTCGTTCACCCCGTCCCCTGTCATGGCGACCACGTGGCCCCGCTTCTGCAAGGCTTTGACGATGCGGGTCTTGTGCTCCGGGGCCACCCGGGCGAAGACAGATGTACGCTCCGCCGCCCGCTCCAGCTCCTCCTGGCTCATCCGCTCCAGCTCCGCCCCGGTGAGAATTTTATCCCCCGGACGGCTCAGGTCCAGGGCACGGGCCACGGCGGCGGCAGTGGCCCTGTGGTCCCCGGTGATCATCACCGGGC
>OLFT01002756.1_pt1 | contig 14371 bp, 12 predicted proteins | sample 1604921 | NCBI WGS metagenome assembly OLFT01 (sample SAMEA3888897, study PRJEB22519) | human gut metagenome | biome: human gut; feature: human-associated habitat; material: faeces | place: Denmark | collected 2013 | reverse complement strand
TGCCCCAGACCGAGGAGGAGAAGAAGGCCGCCGAGGAGAAGGCCGAGGCCGGAAAGCCCGTGCTGGAGGCCGTGAAGGAGGCTCTGGGCGACAAGGTGAAGGAGGTCCGCATCTCCGCCATCCTCAAGTCCGGCGCCTGCTGCCTCACCGCCGACGGCCCCGTCTCCCTGGAGATGGAGAAGTATATGAACAAGGTGGAGGGCGGCCAGCACATGAAGGCCGACCGGGTGCTGGAGCTCAACGCCGATTCCGCCCCCTTCGCCGCCCTGAAGAAGGCCCTGGACGCCGGGGATAAGGACACTGTGAGCAAGTATTCCACCCTGCTCTATGACCAGGCCCTCCTCATGGCCGGCCTGCCCCTGGAAGACCCCGCCGGCTTCGCCCAAATGGTGGCGTCGCTGATGGTGTAAAGTGTAAATAGCGTAAAATAACAAGCTACCCCCGCCTGTCCGGTGAAAATCGGACAGGCGGGGGTGTTGTTATGTTCACTTGTTTTTTACACGCCCTCCTGGGCCTTCAGCTGTTCCAGCTGGGCGCGCCATAGGGTGTTGCAGGCGTCGCTGGGCATTCTCCAGTCCCCACGGGGGGAGAGGGTGACGGAGCCCACCTTCGGGCCGTCGGGCAGGCAGGAGCGCTTGAACTGCTGGGCGAAGAAGCGGCGGTAGAAGTTGTCCAGCCAGCGCAGCAGGGTCCTGTTGTCATAGGTATCCCCCAGGGCGTACTTGGCCAGGCGATAAATTTTCCCCGGAGTAAAGCCCCAGCGCACGGCGTAGTACAGGAAGAAGTCGTGGAGCTCGTAGGGCCCCACCAGCTCCTCGGTGCGCTGGGCGATCTCCCCGTCCTTGGGGGGCAGCAGCTCGGGGGAGACGGGGGTGTCCAGAATGTCCCGCAGGACGGCGGACAGCTTGGGGTCCCGGCTCTCGGCCTCGTCGGCCACATAGGCCACCAGGTGGCGCACCAGGGTCTTGGGGATGCCGGCGTTCACGGCGTACATGGACATGTGGTCCCCGTTATAGGTGGCCCAGCCCAGGGCCAGCTCGCTCAGGTCGCCGGTGCCGATGACCATGCCGCCGGTGCGGTTGGCCAGGTCCATCAGCACCTGGGTCCGCTCCCGGGCCTGGCCGTTTTCAAAGGTGACGGACAGGTCGTCCATGGACTGGCCGATGTCCCGGAAGTGGACCTTCACCGCATCGCCGATGTCCACGGTGTCAAAGGTGGTGCCGATGCGCTCGGCCAGAATTTCGGCATTGGACTTGGTGCGGCTGGTGGTGCCGAAGCAGGGCATGGTCACGGCCAGAATGTCCGTCATGGGCCGGTCCAGCATGGCCATGGCCCGGGCGGTGATGAGCAGGGCCAGGGTAGAGTCCAGTCCGCCGGACAGCCCCACCACCGCCGTTCTGGCCCCGGTGTGGGCTAGACGCTTTTTCAGCCCCAGGGCGGACAGGGTCAAAATCTCCTGGCACCGGGCGGCCCGGTCCCCGTGGTCGGCGGGGACGAAGGGGTTTTTGGCCACGGGCCGGGTGAGGGTGGTCTCCTCCACGTTCAGCCGGAAATACTGGGGGAACACGTCGGGGGCATCCGCCGGGAAGGTGGACATACGCTGGCGCTCGTGGCAGAGCTTCTCCAGGTCGAGCTCGGTGACGGTGAGTCCCGTCTCAAACCGGCGCTGGGCCAAAATCGTCCCGTTCTCTGCGATAAGACTGTGCCCAGCGTAGATGAGGTCGGTGGAGGACTCCCCCCAGCCCGCGTCGGCGTAGACATAGCCACATACTAAACGCCCGGAGGTGGCGGAGAGGAGGGTGCGGCGATAGTCGTCCTTGCACACCGTCTCGTCGCTGGCGGAGGGGTTCAGGATCAGGGTCGCGCCCCCCTGGGCCAGACGGGTGGAGGGGGTGTCCGCCACCCACAGGTCCTCGCAGATCTCCACGCCTATGCACAGCTGGGGCAGGTCCGCACAGCGGAAGATCAGCCCGGGGGAGAACTCCACGTTCTCCTGCCCAGCGAAGGGAACGCAGAAGTCGCTGCCCATCAGCGCCCGGCCGGAGGTGAACCAGCGCCCCTCATAGAACTCGGTGTAGTTGGGCAGGTTCAGCTTGGGCACCAGGCCCAGCAACTCCCCCCGGCACAGGACGGCGGCGCAGTTGAACAGCTTGCCGTGGTAGCGCACGGGCACGCCCAGGGCCGTCACCAGGTCCAGGTCCTTTGTCTCCCTTATGATATGGGCCAGGGCATCCTCCGCCCCCTGCAGCAGGCTCTCCTGCAAAAACAGGTCGCCGCAGGTATAGCCCGTCAGGCACAGCTCGGGCAGGCACAGGACCTTTACCCCCTGCTCCGCCGCCTGGCGCATCAGCGTCAGGCACTGCTGTGCGTTATGGGTGCAGTCGGCCACCCGGATCTCCGGGGTACCGGCGGCCACCTTGATAAATCCGTCCCGCATGGTCGTTCTCTCTCCTTTGCTGTATGCGGACGCTTACACGTCCAGCTTCTCAGCCACGTCGGCCAGGTAGTTGGTTTCCAGACTCTCCATCTTCCCCGCGTCGAAGGCGGCGGCCACGGTGGGGTCCATGGGCAGGCGGGCCAGAATGGGCACCTCCAGCTGCTGGGCCACCTCGTCCAGGTGACTCTCGCCGAAGATGGCGTGGCGCTTGCCGCAGTCGGGGCACTGGAAATAGCTGTAGTTCTCCACCAGGCCCAGTACGGGCACGCTCATCATCTTGGCCATGTTCACGGCCTTGGCCACGATCATAGACACCAGGTCCTGGGGGGAGGTGACCACCACCGCCCCGTCCACAGGCAGGGACTGGAACACGGTGAGGGGCACGTCGCCAGTGCCCGGGGGCATATCCACGAACATATAGTCCACATCGCCCCACACCACGTCCTGCCAGAACTGGGTGACCACCCCGGCGATCACCGGGCCCCGCCAGATGACGGGGGCGGTCTCCTCGGCGGAGAGCAGGTTCAGGGACATGAGCTTGATGCCGCCGGGGGTGACGGCGGGGTCGATGCCCTCGTCGGTGCCGGTGGCCCGCTGGTGGATGCCGAAGGCGGTGGGGATGGAGGGGCCGGTGATGTCCGCATCCAGCACGGCCACCTTTTTGCCCCGGCGGGCCATGGCCACGGCCAGAGAGGCGGTGACGGTGCTCTTGCCCACGCCGCCCTTGCCGCTGACCACGGCGATGACGTGCTTGATGCTGGACTTGGCGTTGGCCGGGACTCTCAGGTCCCGGGAGGAACAGTCGCTTTTGCAGGTGGAACAATCATGGGTACATTCAGACATAGTTAGGCATCTCCTTTTTTGTGGCGGGGGCTGCGCCCCCGTAGACATTTATCGGGTCAGGGTATTCTCGGTGGGCACCTCGTCCTGGGTCTGCTTGGCGGAGAAGTAATAGGACAGGATGTCGGCGGCCATGGCACCCAGCTCCGAGCCGCTGCCGCCGTGCTCCACCACGATGGCCATGGCGATCTCCGGCTTGTCATAGGGGGCGAAGCAGACGAACACGGCGTTGGACTCGGTCTGGGCGCTGATCTGGGCCGAGCCCGTCTTTGCGCCCACCTTTACGCCGAGATTCTGGAAATAGCGGCTCACCGAGCCGTCGGAGGTCAGGGCCAGCATACCGGCCTTCACCGCCTCCAGATTTTTGGGCTGGATGTCGATGGTGCTGAGCACCTGGGGCTGGTAGCTGTACTCCACGCTGGTGAAGTCGCTGGCTTTCACCTCTTTCAGCAGGTGGGTGGAGTAGCGGGTGCCCCCGTTGACCAGGGTGGCGATATAGTTGGCCAGCTGGATGGGGGTGAAGGCGCTGTTCTCCTGGCCGATGGCCACGGACAGGGTGTTGCCGTCGTACCACTTCTGGCCCAGGGATTCGGTATACTCCCGGCTGGCCATGACGCCGGAGCGCTCGGTCAGCTCGATGCCTGTCTTCTCTCCCAGGCCGAAGCGGGTGGCGTAGTCCACCAGCCGGTCGATGCCCAGGCGGCGGCCCACGTCATAGAAGAAGTAGTTGCAGGAGACCTTGATGGCCTCGCTCACATTCACCAGGCCGTGGGTGGTGCCGTGCTGGCGGTAGATCCAACACTTGGGGGGCGTGCCGGGGTAATAGGTGTAGGCGCCCTTGTCGAGGATCTTGGTGGAGGGGGTGATGATGCCCTCCTCCAGTCCGGCGATGGCCGTGACCATCTTGAAGGTAGAGCCGGGGGGGTAGGTGCCCAGAAGGGCCCGGTTAAACAGGGGGCGCAAAGGGTCAGAACCATTTTTGGCGATGTCCTGGCCGTAAGCGGCCAGGCTGAAGGTGGGGTAGGAGGCGGAGGCCAGCACATCCCCGTTATTCACGTCCAAGATTACGCAGGCCGCGCCCTGGACCTCTTTACTGGCCAGCTTGGGGATGGAATTGGCCAGCACGTCCTCCACCGTCCCCTGCAGGTCCAGGTCGATGGTGAGGACCACGTTGTTTCCCGGTTTGGGGTCGGTGAGCCAGGTCTCGGACACCACCTTTCCGCTGGTGTTCCGCTCCAGGGCCCGCACGCCGGAGGAGCCCCGGAGATAGTTCTCAAAGGCCCGCTCCGCCCCCTCCTTGCCCACGGTGTCGTTCATCTGATAGTCCGGCTCCCCGTCCCCGTCGATGTCCGCCGTCTTATAGTAGGACGTCCACTCGTCCGGGTCGATGGCGGCCACCCGGCCCAGGAGGTGGGCGGCGTAGGTGGTGTGATACTGGCGGGTGGTGGTGGCCTCGATGGACACGCCGGGGATGGACAGCTCCTTCACCCGGGAGATGAAGTCGATGTTCACATCGGCGGCAAAGCGATAGGCCGTCTGGTTCACGCCCTTGGTACGCAGCAGCTGCTCATACAGCACCCCAGCCGCGTCCCGCACATGGTCCTGCCCCAGGCCGCCCAGGTCCAGCTGGGACAGGGCGGTGGTCTGGCTGGCGCTCTGGCCTTCCTCCGGCTGCTCGGCCAGGTCGAAGTACAGGCACAGGCGGCCCAGCAGCTGCTCCGCCGTGGGCAGAGAGGTGTCCTCCTCTTTTTCCTGGGAGGCGGACTGATCGGATGCGCTGTTCCCGCCGGAGAAGATCGACTTGAGCTTGTCAAAAAAGCCCGGTTCTTTTTGGACGGTCTCCTCGTCAGAGACGGGCTCCGGGTCTTTCGTCGGGTCCTGAACCCACTTCATCTTCACGCACAGCTTGCCCAGGCGGGTGAGAGTGCGGGACTGGGTGCCGTCCTCGTTGTCGGTGAGGGCGTAATAGGGGTTGTCGGTGGTGAAGGTGAAGGGGGCCTGGCGGGAGATGGGCAGGGTGTCCTCCCACTCGGTGCCCGTGGCCCGGGCCACCTGGAGCAGGGAGAGAATCGCCTGGTTGCGCTCCGGGGCCTTGCCCATGAGGGAGGTGTTCAGCTTCACCTGATACACCGCCTTGTCCGACACCAGCACCCGGCCGTTCCGGTCCAGGATCTGGCCCCGTCCGGCCTCCACTGTCTCGGTCTCGGCGATCTTATATTGGGATTGGCGGCGATAGGCCTCGCCGTTGTTGATCTGAAGGTCATACAGCACCGAGCCAAGCCCGGTGAGCAGCAGGGCCATCAGCACCACCACGGCCAGCACCCGCCGCTGAAATTGTTTGGTATCTATGAGGGGGCCTCCTTTCTGAGGCAAGGGGTGGGAGAGTTAGGAGTTAGGAGTTGGCCTTTCACAAGGGGGCCTAATGGTGCGGTATATCAGCCCCCCTTGTGAAAGGGGGGAGGGCCGCAAAGCGGCGGGGGGATTCTGTCGAAGGCGATCAATGGTCGCCAGCCTTCCCCTCATCCGTCATGGCTGCGCCATGCCACCTTCCCCCGAGGGGAAGGCTTTTGGACGGGGGGACGGATCGCCACGTCGCTGCGCTCCTCGCAATGACAGGAGCGGCAAACTTGGCTCCCCCTATGGGGGAGCTGGCACGGCGCAGCCGTGACTGAGAGGGAAAACGCTCACGCCAGCTTATCCCCGCCCACCTTCCGGTACACCGCCCGGAACAGCAGATAGATCAGCGGCATCCATGCCAGGGACAGCAGACACTCGGGGACGGCCACCTCCAGCAGGGCGGGCAGGTCGCCCCGGTCAGAGATCAGGGCCCCGGCGATGCGCAGGCCGTCCAGTACGGCCAGCAGCCCCGCCCCGCACAGCATACAGCCGGGGAGGGACTGGGACAGCACATATTGGGACACACCGCCGATGGCGGCCCCGGCCAGGGTCATGCCCAGGACCGTGCCGCCCCAGCCCAGGGGATAGGACAGGGTCCACACCAGGCCCACCGCCAGGCCGAAGCCGCCCCCGGCCCCGGAGCCCTCCAGCACGGCCACCGCCGTCAGCGCCAGGGGCAGCAGCATGGGCGTGACCCCGAACAGGGGGAACCGGGGCAGGATGCAGCTGTCCAGCAGCCACACGGGCAGCAGGGCCAGGGCATACACCGCCCACTTATGGATCAGGTCTTGTCTTGTCATAATCTAACTCCACGGGATCATTCCACAATGTCAAAGTCCTTGATGACGAACACTTCCACCAGGCTGTCCAGCTTCACGTCGGGCAGCACCACGGCGTAGCGGGTCATGCCGGAGGGGTCGGTGAACACGCCCTCCACCTGGCCCACCACCAGCCCGGAGGGGTACACGTCCCCCTTGCCGGAGGTGACCACCTCGTCCCCGGAGACCAGCTGGGCGTCCTCGGGCAGATAGCTCAGCTTCAGGCGGCCCTGGCTCATCAGGTCGAAGCTGCCCTCCAGAATACCGGCGGAATAGGTGCGGGTGACGATGCCGCCCATCTCGATGTCGGTGTTCAGCACGGTGGAGACGGTGGACCAGTTCAGGCCCACCTGAGAGACCACGCCCACTAAAACCCCCGTCTCGGTGATGACGCAGTTGCCCACCGCCACCCCGGCGGCGGAGCCCTTGGACAGGGTGAGGGTGGACTCCCAGTTGGAGGTGGAGCGGGTGGTCACCCGGGCGGACTCGAAGGTGAAGTCCCGGCGCTTGGCCTGGAGCTGCAGCAGCTGGCGCAGCTGCTCGTTCTCCCGGCTGGCCTCCTCCCCCTGGCGGACCTGCTCCTCCAGCTGGCTCACTTTTACTTGCAGGTCGCTGAGCTGGTCGTGAAGCTCCTGATAGTGGAACACATAGGTATAGACGCCCTCCGCCCAGTCCATCACAGCGGACACGCCCCCCCGGATGGGGGAGGCCACCGTGTTCACCACGTTGGACAGCGGGTCGGTGTTGCCCCCCAGCAGGGCCGAGCCCACGCCGATGAGGATGGACAGCAGCAGGGCGATGAGCACCAGCAGCAGTCCGTTTTGCCGGAAAAAGTTTTTCACTTTATCGCTCCTTTTCGGCGCACTTCTGGGCGCACTGGGCCAGGGCGTCCTCCCCCACCTGAGCCAGCATCCGGCCCAGGCGGCAGATGGGCAGCCCCACCACGTTGAAATAGTCCCCCCGGATGCCCTCCACCAGCAGGGCACCGCAGCCCTGGATGCCATAGCTGCCCGCCTTGTCCATGGGTTCTCCGGTCTGGATATACAGGTCGATCTCCCGCTCCGTCAGGGGGCGGAAGCGGACCTGGGTGGCCTCGTGCTCTACCAGCAGGGTCTCCCCCCGCTTTACGGCCACGCCGGTGTAGACGGTGTGCTCCCTGCCGGACAGGGCGGAGAGCATCTGCGCCGCCTGGGCCTTATCATGGGGCTTGCCCAAAACCTTCCCGTCGATGGCCACCACCGTGTCGGCGGCCACCACCACGTCGTCCGCTCCGGCCTCGGCGGAGACCTCCAGGGCCTTCTGCCGGGCCAGCTCCTCCACCAGCTGGGCGGGGGTCAGCTCCGGGTGGGGCAGCTCCTCCCCCTTGGCGGGCCGGACGGTGAAGGAAAATCCCATCTGCCCCAGCAGCTCCCGCCGCCGGGGGGACTGGGACGCCAGTATCATTGCCATGCTGTCACCTCGTTCGTCTCACGCGCCGGTGGAGCCGAAGCCGCCGGCACCCCGGGCGGTCTCGTCCAGCTCGTCCACCAGCTCCACCTGGGCCTGGATCACCGGGGCGATCATCAGCTGGGCGATGCGGTCGGCGGGCTGGATGACATAGTCCTCCTTGCCGGAGTTTTGCAGCCCCACCATGATCTCGCCCCGGTAGTCGCTGTCGATGACGCCTACGCAGTTGGCGGGGGCCACGCCGTGCTTCACCCCCAGGCCGCTGCGGGCATACACCAGGGCCACATAGTCGGCACTGGGCAGGGCGATGGCGATGCCCGTGGGGATCATCCGCCGCTCCCCGGCGGGGATGGTCACCGCTTCGTCCATGCAGGCGTGCAGGTCCATGGCCGCCGCCCCGGCACTGGCATAGAAGGGCGCGGGTATCTCCTGCCCGATCTTGGGAGAAAGGGCCTTGATCTTCAGTTTCATGTCGTTGTCCTCGCTTTGATTTTGTAAAATTGCCTCCCCCTTCCCAGGGGGACGGTGCCCCGAAGGGGCGGATGAGGGTGAGTATCGGTGGTGCGCCGGTCATCGCGGGCGGACACAGAGGTCCGCCCCTACGGCGTTGAACGGAAATTTACCCGGTTCTCACTCCACATCCCGGTAATACAGGCCCCGGGTGTAGTCCCCGGGCTGCCAGCCCCGCTGGCCCTGATAGCGGCGGAGGATGCGCACGCAGTCCTCCGGGCTCTCGGTGGTGAACATCAGCCGGGCGCCCCACAGCCCCAGACGGGCATAGTCGGCGGCCTTGTCCGCCAGGAACAGGGTATTGGCGTTCAGAATTTCGTTCCGGCAGCCCCAGGCCTTGACCACGGGGAAGCGGGCCCCCTTCCGGTCCACCAGGCGCAGGCCGTCGCCGCAGACGTGCTGACCGGCGTGGTTATAGACGATGCAGTTTTCCGTGATCATCAGGGGCAGGCGGCCATAGGCGATCAGCTCCATGGGCACCGCTTTCGACAGGTCCCGGATCTGGGCCAGCTTCAGCTCGAAGGAGGCGGTAGCCCCGGCAAAGCCCAGGCGCTTCAGCTCCTTCAGGCTCTGGCTGTTGTACACCCCCAGGCCATAGTCGCCCCAGACAGTAAAGCCCTGCTCCATGGCCTGCTCTGCCACGCCCAAAGTCCCGGCCATGGCGATGCTCACGTCCTGCTCTTTCAGGGCGGCCAGCTGACCGGCCAGCTTGTCCCGCTCCCGGTCCCAGCACACCCGGGGCAGCAGTACGGCGGGCTCCACGCCGGCCTTTTGGCAGCGCTCTGCCAGCTCCGGGTGGGCCGCCCCCACGTCGGCGGGGAGATAGATCCGGGCGGGCCCGGCTTGCAGCAGCTGGTCCGTCACCTGGTCCGCGTCACTGACGGACAGGGTGAGACAGGGGGGCTGCTTGGGGTTTTCATACCGCACTCCGGTGTGGAAGGGCAGGGTCCGCCGCTCCGGCGGGGCCACCCGCTGCTGGCTGAGGGCGGCCAGGGCCTGGCGGCGCAGGTCGTTCAGGGCGGACAGGGGGAGGGACAGGCCCTCCTCCACCCGGGCGGCGGTCATCTCGCAGGAGAAGGGGGTGCCGCCGGTGCGGGAGAGCTGGCCCTCCACCTTCTCCCGGGTGAGGGGCACGTTCCGGGCCGGCTCGGGCACCGGGCCCTCCACCCGGGCCACGTGGCCCTCCCGGTCCTCCACCGCCACTTGGGCGGGCTGGTCCGGGCGGATCATGGCGTACATACGCACAGGCTCCTTCCGGTTCTCCCCATTCTCATAGGTGGCACGGGCCTGGGCATACAGCTCCCGGGGCTCTTTCCCCTCCTGGCGCACGCCGAACATGTCCGGGCCCTTCTGGTCCAGGTAATAGCCCTGGGTAAAGCCCTGGCGGGAGAAGGCCTGCTCCAGCTGCTCCAGCTCCTCGGGCGTAGGTTCCCGGTCCTCCCGCAGGGCGCGGGAATAGACGCCGGTGACGATGGCCACATACTCGGGCCGCTTCATCCGGCCCTCCAGCTTCAGGCAGGCCACGCCCATGTCCTGCAATTCCTTCAGGTATCCCGCCAGAGAGGCGTCCTTCAGAGACAGGGGATAGCTGTCCGCCCGGTTGCCCCAGCCATATTTCAGGCGGCAGGGCTGGGCGCACAGACCCCGGTTGCCGCTGCGCCCCCCGATGACGGAGGAGAAGAAGCACTGGCCGGAGTAGCACATACACAGGGCCCCGTGGCCGAAGACCTCGATCTCGATGGGGGAGCGCTGGCAGATGTATTCGATCTGGTCCCGGGACAGCTCCCGGGACAGGACCACCCGGCTGGCCCCCAGGTCGGCGCACCGCTTCACCCCGTCCAGGGAGTGGATGGTCAGCTGGGTGGAGGCATGGATGGGCAGGTCGGGGACCGTCTGGCGCAGCATACGCATCACGCCCAGGTCCTGGACGATCACCGCGTCCACGCCGATGGCGCTGGCGTGGGCGGCAACTTCCGCGGCCCCGGCCAACTCCCGGTCCGTGAGCAGGGTGTTCAGGGTCAGGTGGACCTTGCACCCCCGCAGGTGGCAATAAGAAACCGCCGCCGCAGCCTCCTCAGCCGAGAAGTTTTTCGCGTTGCGGCGGGCGTTGAAATCTCCATATCCAAAATAGACCGCGTCCGCTCCGTTTTGAACGGCGGCGGTGATCGACTCCATGGAGCCGGCAGGGGCTAATAGCTCCAGCATGTTTTTTGTTCCTCCCCGGGGCCGTTTTGGGCATACCAGTCCCTTTCCGGCCATGCCCGGCCCGTGTTTTCCCGGCTTACTTCCGGTTTTGCAGCTTGAAGATCTCCCGCTTGGCCTCAGACAGCTCCATCTTCAGCTGGTTGACCTCCTCCAGGTTGTCCTTGATCTGGCGGCGCAGATTCTCCGCCGCGTCCTGCTCCCGGAAGTATTGGTCGGCGATGTTCATGGCCGCCAGCACGGCGGCGTCCGCCTGAGAGATGCGGCTGTTGGCGATCTCCCGCAGCTGCTGGTCCACGTGGGCGGCGCACTTGCGCACATAGTTCTCGTCCTCCACGGCCACCATGGTATAATCCCGGTCAGCGATGGTCACGACCACTTTATTTTTCATCAGGTTTCCCTCCCTGTCAGATATCCTCGGTTTCGCAAAGGGCAGATTTGCCCAACTTTACCCCATATTATAGCACAGGCGGACGGGTTTGAAAAATAAAATATCCATGAATTTTTCCGCCTGTTTTTCCGGCGGCGGCCCGCCCCAAAACAGGCCAATAATAATGCTTGTGTTTTTCCAGAAAATCGAATAAAATATAAGCTGTATATCTGTGATGTTTCCCATCCTCAGCGAAAGGAAGGTATCGACCTATGAAACTGCAAAACGATCTGGGCGAGATCCGCATCAGCAGCGAGGTGTTCACCGCCGTGACCGGCTGTGCGGCCACCAACTGCTACGGCGTAAAGGGCATGGCGGTCCGCTCCAAGACCGACGGCCTGGTCCATCTCCTCAAGCGGGAGTCCATGGCGAAGGGCGTCAAGGTATATTACAACGAGGACGGGACCGTCTCCATCGAGCTGCACATCATCGTGGAGAACGGAGTCAACCTGGTGGCGGTCTGCCGCTCCATTATGAGCGAGGTCCGCTATGTGGTCAGCAAGACCACCGGGGTGGAAGTGAAATCGGTGGACGTCTGTGTGGACTCCATGCGGTTTTAAGGACATTTGTAGAAAGGAATTTGGGCCGATATGAGACAAACCATTGATGCGGCGGCCTTTCAGCAGATGGTCATCCACGCCGCCGCCGCCATTCGCGCGGAAAAACAGCGCATCAAAGATCTGAACGTGTTCCCCGTCCCTGACGGCGACACGGGCACCAATATGAGCCTGTCCATCGGGGCTGCCGCCGCGGAGATGAAGAAGCAGTCCTTCGACACCGTGGGCAAGGCCGCCCAGGCCACCGCCTCCGCGCTGCTGCGGGGGGCCCGGGGAAACTCCGGCGTCATCCTGTCCCTGCTGTTCCGGGGCTTTGCCAAGGCCATCAAGGAGCGGGAGACCATGGACGGCCGGGATCTGGCCATCGCCCTGGATTTCGGCGTAGCCGCCGCCTATAAGGCGGTGATGAAGCCCGCCGAGGGCACCATCCTCACCGTGTCCCGCCTGGCCGCGGCCCGGGCTGCCGGCGCCGCCCGGGAGGACAACTGCTTCGAGGCAGTGCTGGAGGCCGCCATCCAGGAGGGACAGCTGGCCCTGGCCGACACGGTCAACCAGAACCCGGTGCTGAAAAAGGCCGGCGTGGTGGATGCCGGCGGCGCGGGCTTCCTGCTGATCCTCCAGGGAATGCTGAACGAGGTGCGGGGCGAGGAGATGCCCGCGGATGAGGAGCCCGCCCAGGCGGAGAAGGCTGATTTCGGGGCCATCCCTGCCGAGGACATCACCTTCGCCTTTGACACGGTGTTCATCGTGCGCAAGCCCTCCCCCAATGTGAACCTGGAGCCCTTCCGCACCTACCTCAACGGCATCGGCGACAGTCTGGTCATCGGCGAGGATGACGAGGCATTTAAGGTCCACGTCCATACCAATATCCCGGGCGCGGCTCTCACCGAGGCCCAGAAGTACGGCACGCTGGAGCTGGCCAAGATCGAGAATATGCGCACCCAGGCCGAGGACCTGGCGGCCGGGAGACACGTCCAGAGCACCGACGACCTGGACGCGGTGGAGCAGGAGCTGGAGCGGGGCGCGGCCATGCCGGAGGAGCCGGTGAAGGCGGCTCCGGAGAAGAAGTACGGCTATGTGGCCGTGTGCGCCGGCGCGGGGCTGGAGGCCGTGTTCAAGGACCTGGGTGTGGACGGAGTGATCTCCGGTGGCCAGACCATGAACCCCTCCACCGAGGACATTTTGAGAGAGATCGACCGCACCCCGGCGGAGATCGTCTTTGTCCTGCCCAACAACAAGAACATTATCATGGCGGCGGAGCAGTGCGTCCGCCTGTGTGAGGACAAGAAGGTGGTGGTCCTGCCCTCCAAGACCGTGCCCCAGGGCATCGCCGCCATGATGGCGGTGGATCCCGAGATGGAGCAGGGAGAGCTGACCGAGATGATGACCGAGGCCCTGGGCCGGGTCCGCACCGCCGAGATCACATACGCGGCCCGGGACTCCGACTTCGGCGGCTTTGCCATCAAGGAGGGAGATTACCTGGCCCTGCTGGAGCACCAGCTCTTTGGCACGGACCGGGACCTGAACGACCTGATGGACCGCCTGGCCAAGTCGGAGGCCCTCCAGGAGGCGGAGTTCATCTCCCTGTTTTACGGGGAGGACGTCACCGAGGAGCAGGCCGGGAAGGCGGCGGAGCGGTTCACAGCCGCCTGCCCCAACGCAGAGGTGAGCGTGATGCCCGGCGGACAGCCTGTTTATTACTATATGATCTCCGCGGAATGAGCGGAGCGGCGAACGGAGGCCCGGATGGGCCTCCGTTTTTGCGCTCTGACAGGAGAAGGGGCCGCAATCCTTTGCCGCAGAGTGTTTCCCCACCCATCCCGCAGGGGAGGGGCTTGCCCCTCCCGTCATTCCGTTGCAGGAGGACCTTCTTTTCATACCGTAGGGGTGGGACACTGGCCCGCCCGTTTCCTGTTTTCGGGGCAGTTCCGATCGACGCATCTCCGACCCTGCGCCCTCTGCCACGGCTGGTCGGAACCAGGCGCGGAGGTGAAACCGTACCAACCGAAATTTTGCACCGCACCAGGGCCCAGTGGCCCGGAAGGAATGAAGTCCGGAACCGTATTTTGCGCGCTGGAACTTTTGCGGAAGGGTGTAGGGGTATCTCCCGTAAATGGGGGTCCGGGGGAGAAGCGACTATGGGCGGGGACGCCCATCGGAGCCCGCCTCCGGCGGCGGTTTGCCTCCTTTGCCGACGCGGCAAAGGAGGTCGCCCCGCAGGGCGAAACCTGTGAGGCGGGGCGCGCCGAGTCGTCTCGCCCTACAGGCGTCAGGGTCCGCGAAGGGCGGGCGGGTCAGGAGACCCGCCCCTACGGGGTTTCAGGCGGATCACAGCAAGACAGGGGGATGGGCAGAAACGCCCCTGCGGGGCGAAACCCCCAACAGGAGCAAGAAACCGGCCGCCCGCGGGCGGCCGGTTTTTGACCGAAGAGACAGAAATCAGAGGAGCATGACTCCAGCGGCGTCGCAGGCGGTGAGGGAGCTGTCGTCCCAGAGGGACACCTGCACCTCTCCGATGTGGGACTTGCCCAGCAGCAGCATGGAGACCCGGGACTGGCCGATGCCGCCGCCCATGGTCAGGGGCAGCTGGCCCTCCAGGAGCATCTTATGGAAGGGGAGCTCCCGGCGGTCGTCGCAGCCGGCCAGGGTGAGCTGGCGGTCCAGGGACTCGGGGCTGACGCGGATCCCCATGGAGGAGAGCTCCACCGCGTGGCCGTTGATGCTGTCCCAGCAG
>OLFT01002753.1_pt1 | contig 14386 bp, 11 predicted proteins | sample 1604921 | NCBI WGS metagenome assembly OLFT01 (sample SAMEA3888897, study PRJEB22519) | human gut metagenome | biome: human gut; feature: human-associated habitat; material: faeces | place: Denmark | collected 2013 | reverse complement strand
GTCCGACAAGCTATGGCGATTCGCCGTATCAGTCATTTTCAAGCTTTGCAGGTAATCCATATTTTATCGATCTTGACTATCTGTGTAAGGATAAGCTCCTTACCCAAAAGGAATGTGAGTCGTATGATTGGGGAAAGAGTGCCAAAAAAGTAGATTATGGCATTATGTATATAAACAGATACGATCTTCTCAAAAAAGCATTTGCAAGATTTAAGAAAAATATACCGGATGATTACAGCACATTCTGCAAAAAAGAGGCAGAATGGCTTGATGAATACACATTATTTATGGCTCTTAAAGATGCAAATGATGGGCATGCATGGTCTCAGTGGGATGAACAGCTTAAAGTTCGTAATGAGAAAGCAATAAAAGAAGCAAAAGAAAAGTATGCAGATGATATAGAATTTTATAAAATGCTTCAGTATCTTTTCTTTAAACAGTGGAAAGCATTAAAGAAATACGCAAACGAAAAAGGAATAGAGATAATAGGAGATGTTCCTATTTATGTTGCAATGGATTCTGCTGATGTATGGGCAAATCCTAAACAGTTCTATCTTGACAAAGAATTAAATCCGATTGAAGTAGCTGGATGTCCTCCGGATGCATTCTCAGAGGATGGACAGCTTTGGGGAAATCCACTCTTTAGATGGGATGTGATGAAAAAAGACAATTACAGCTGGTGGACAAAGAGGATAAAGGCTATGGCAAGTCTTTATGACATCGTAAGAATTGACCATTTCAGAGGATTTGATTCTTATTATGCGATCCCGGCAAAAGATGATACAGCAAAGAATGGAAAATGGAAGGAAGGACCGGGAATGGATCTTTTCAATGTACTTGAGAAGAAACTCGGAAAACTTCCTATAATCGTTGAGGATTTGGGCTTCCTTACACCTTCAGTCAGGAAACTATTAAAGGATTCAGGTTTCCCTGGAATGAAAGTAATACAGTTTGCATTTGATTCAAGAGAGGATAGTGATTATCTTCCACACAATTATCCTAAGCATTGTGTTGTATACACAGGTACACATGACAATGATACAGTGATGGGATGGATGAAGAGCGCACCTAAGTCATGCGTTAAATTTGCCAAGGAATATTTAAATCTTACAAAAGAAGAAGGGTACAACTGGGGAATGATGCGTGCAGCATGGTCATCTGTTGCAGATATGGCAATTGTTCCTATGCAGGATCTTTTGGGACTTGGCTCAGAAGCAAGGATCAATATCCCATCGACAACAGGCGGAAACTGGATCTGGAGAGCAACACCGGAACAGATAGATATGAAGCTGGCAAAAAAATTACATAAATACATGCAGATGTACGCAAGATTGTAATCATATTTTTATACCCCTTCCCATATATTAAGAATATAAAGGAAGGGGTATTTTTATGGATAGAAAAGAATTTGATCTATATAAAGATATTCAGGGAAGGACAAACGGTGAAATATACATAGGCGTTGTAGGCCCGGTAAGGACCGGAAAGTCTACATTTATCAAAAGGTTTATGGAATTATGTGTCATACCTGAAATTGATAACGAGTATTCAAAAAAGAGGGCGATCGATGAGCTGCCGCAGTCGGGACAAGGAAAAACGATAATGACCACGGAGCCTAAATTTATTCCGCAGGAGGCAGCTAAAATTTCACTTGAGGATGGAACGGATATACGTCTGCGTATGGTTGATTGCGTTGGATTTACAGTTAGTGATGCCTATGGATACAGCGAGGGTGATGAGGAACGTATGGTAAAAACCCCGTGGTTTTATGAGGATGTTCCATTCGAGGAAGCAGCTGTTGTGGGAACGCAGAAAGTCATATCCGAACATTCGACGATCGCTGTTTTGGTGACTACAGATGGAAGTATAGGAGATATTAAAAGGGAAAGCTACGAAAATGCAGAAAGGGAAACTGTAGCAGAACTATGTGCGGCAAATAAACCATTTATTATCGTACTTAATACGAGGACACCTTTTGCGGAGGAAACATTAGAATTAAAAAGCAGGCTTGAAAACGAATATAAGGTTGCTGTGGCAGCTATAAACTGCAGTCAGATGCAGCATTCAGAAAGTATAATGCTCCTTGAAAAAATATTATATGAATTTTCTATATCGCACATAGATTTTTTTATACCCAGATGGGTTGAAATGCTCGATTATGACAATCACATAAAACAGACTGTAATAAAAAGTGCGATGGATTTTTTACATAAGGCGGGAAAAATAAAGGATGTCATACAAAATGGAAAACAGGAAGAGAACACTCAGGATGAAATAGTAAAAAGACTGGTGGTTTCAAAGATCGATCTGTCTGACGGGTGCGTCAGTGTGAAAATAGAAATAGATGAAAAATATTATTATGAAAATATCTCAAATTTAAGCAACACCACGATAAAAAATGAGGAGGAGCTTATCTCTCTTATTACCGAACTTACATCAGTAAAAGCAGAATACGAAAAGGTTAAGGATGCATTTACGTCAGTACAGCAAAAGGGATATGGCGTTGTTATGCCAGAGCTTGAGGACATAACGATGGAAGACCCTGTACTTATAGCTCATGGCAACAAATATGGAGTGAAAATGAAAGCATTATCACCATCGATCCATATGATAAGGGCGAACATTGAAACGGAGATAGCGCCTATTGTCGGAAACAGGGAGCAGGCAGAAGATCTTATTACATATATTAAAGATGGTGAAAAAAGTGGGGATGGAGTATGGGGAACAAACATTTTTGGAAAGTCGATAGGTGAACTTATGGAGGATGGAATCCGCAGTAAAATAATGCAGATGGATGATGAATGCCAGATGAAGCTTCAGGAAACCATGCAGAAAATTGTAAACGACAGTAATGGAGGAATGATTTGTATTATCATATGATCATGTGGTATACTAAATAAGGATATATGGGATGAATACCGGTCTTATAGTAAAGACCGGTGTTATTTCTAAATAAAAAGTTCAATACGAAATACGCAGATGGAGAAAACTATGCAGATTATATTTGTGCATCACAGCTGCTTTTTAGTGGAAGTTGATGATAAGGTACTTATATTTGATTATTTTGATGGTGACAAGGTGGACGGATGGCATTTTGCGGGCAGACTACCGCATTATAAACCAGACACAAAAATATATATGTTTGCAAGCCACTCTCATAAAGACCATTTTGATCTTGATATTTTAAGGTGGACAGAAGAATATCCGGAAATAAAATACATTTTCTCAAACCAGATACGCATAAGTCCAAATTTTCTTAAAAGACATGGTATCCAGCCGCAGGTAAGAGAAAAAGTCCAATTTGTTTCAGCAGACAATAACTATAAAGTGGATGATATTGAAATAACAACATTGCGTTCAACAGATGCAGGTGTAGCATTCTATATCAATACAAACGGAGTCAGTATTTTTCATGCAGGAGATTTAAATGACTGGGAATGGGAAGGTGCAGGAGATCTGATAAATGGCAGGATGAGAAGAAGCTTCAGGCATGAAATTAAAAAAATATCGGACAAGCCGCTCAATATTGCATTTTTTCCGCTGGATCCAAGACTTGGTGAGCATGGATTTGATGGGATAGATTTCTTTGTGAAAAATACAAATGCAGAATATATTTTTCCAATGCATATGTGGCAGGATTATTCCAAGATAAAAGATTTTAAGCGCAGACTTACGAATCGTCAGGCAGCAGAGCGTGTTATTGAGATAGAAAGAGAAAATCAGTCATTTGCATTTGAAGAGAACTATTGAATTATTTAAAAAGTTAATTTATAATATATTGGTTTAAAGCATATGGAGGGTAATGTGTATGGGAGATTTTTTAATGTGCGTGGCACAATATGTAATAATCATGATTGTTTTAGCAGCAATTGGAGTCTGTGGGGGAGCTATAGGAATTAAGCTCCGTAAAGCAAAAAATGCCAAAAAGACTGCTGATACAGATAAATAACTCAAAGGAGATTTGGATAATGAACAAGAGCTATGGCGTTAATGAGTTACGTCGAATGTACCTTGAATTTTTTGAGAGCAAGGGACACCTTGCAATGAAGAGCTTTTCACTTGTTCCACATAATGATAACAGTTTACTTCTTATCAATGCGGGAATGGCTCCTCTTAAACCATATTTTACAGGTCAGGAAATACCACCGAGAAGAAGAGTGACAACATGCCAGAAATGTGTCAGGACAGGAGATATCGAAAACGTAGGAAAGACAGCCCGCCATCTTACGTTTTTTGAGATGCTTGGAAACTTCTCTTTCGGAGATTATTTTAAGCATGAGGCAATAGCATGGTCATGGGAGTTCCTTACAAAGGTACTTGAGCTTGACCCGGAAAGACTTTATCCTTCAATATATGGCGAAGATGAAGAAGCTTTTGATATATGGACAAAGGAAGTTGGTGTTCCGGCTGAAAAGATCACACGTTTTTACAGAGATCCGGAAACCGGAGAATGTGATAACTTCTGGGAGCATGGAGCAGGACCTTGCGGACCATGTTCAGAAATCTATTATGATCGTGGTGAAAAATACGGCTGTGGCAGCCCGGATTGTAAAGTAGGCTGTGAATGCGACCGGTTTATGGAAGTATGGAATAACGTATTTACACAGTTTAACGGTGATGGACACGGCGGATACGAGGAACTTGAGAATAAAAACATTGATACAGGAATGGGACTGGAGCGTCTTGCAGTAGTAATGCAGGATGTGGATTCTGTTTTTGATATAGACACAATGAAAGCAATAAGAGACAAAGTCTGTGATCTTTCAGGCAAAAAATATCATGTCGATGAGATGGATGATGTATCTATACGTCTTATCACAGATCATATCCGTTCATCAACATTCCTTATTTCTGATGGCGTTATGCCGAGCAATGAAGGAAGAGGATATGTACTCAGAAGAATTATACGACGGGCTGCAAGACATGGAAGAATGCTTGGTATAAACGGAACTTTCCTTGCAAAAGTTGCACAGGTGGTTATAGATGAGAGTAAAGACGGATATCCTGAGCTTGAGGAAAAGAAAGACTTCATCTTAAATGTTCTTACAAAGGAAGAAGAAAAATTTGCAAAGACTATCGACCAGGGACTTGGAATTCTGGCTGAGATGGAAGAAAAAATGCAAAAAGAAGGCAGAAAAGAGCTTTCTGGAGAAGACGCATTTAAATTATATGATACATATGGATTCCCTATTGACCTTACAGCAGAGATCCTTGAGGAAAAGGGATTTTCATATGATGATGCCGGTTTTGAAAAATGCATGGAAAAACAGAGGCAGACAGCAAGAGGTGCCCGCAAAGAGACAAACTATATGGGGGCAGATGCTGATGTATATAATGATATAGATTCAGATATCACAACAGAATTCAGCGGCTATGACAAGACAACAGATTCATCTGAAATTGCATTTATCACAACGGATTCAGAAGTGGTCGATGCGATCTCTGATGGAGACAGAGGCTCGATAATCGTTCCTGTCACACCATTTTATGCTACAATGGGCGGACAGCAGGGAGACAAAGGAGTTATCGAGACTGCTGATGGCAAATTTGTAGTTGAGGACACAGTAAAGGTTGTTGGAAACAGATATGCACATGTTGGTTATGTAAAAGAAGGAATGATCCGTGCAGGAGAAAAAGCTAAACTCGTAGTCGATCCGGCTGGACGTATGAGGACATGCCGCAACCATTCGGCAACTCATCTGCTTCAGAAAGCACTGCGTGAGGTTCTTGGAACACATGTAGAACAGGCTGGTTCATATCAGGATGGTGAGAGAACGAGATTTGACTTCTCACATTTCTCAGCCATGACAGCTGAAGAGATACAGAAGGTTGAAGATATCGTAAACGAAAAAATTGCAGAAGGTCTTCCGGTAAAAACGGACATAATGACTGTTGACGAAGCTAAAAAGACAGGTGCCATGGCACTCTTTGGTGAAAAATATGGCGAGAAGGTGCGGGTAGTTTCTATGGGAGACTATTCGAAAGAATTCTGCGGCGGAACACATGTAAAGAATACAGCTGACATCATCACATTCAAGATCTTGTCTGAGAGCGGAGTCGCAGCTGGTGTAAGACGTATAGAAGCAATTACAGGAGATAATGTATTTGCTTATTACAAGAAGCTTGAAAATGAATTAAATGAGGCTGCAAAGGTTGTAAAAACTACTCCGGCCAAGCTTGTTGAAAGACTAAATCATCTTACTGCAGAGGTTAAAGAGCTTCAGAGTGAGAACGAGTCATTAAAGAGCAAAGCAGCAAAAGATGCACTTGGTGATGTCATGGATAAAGTCAGAGAGATAAACGGCGTAAAAGTCCTTGCGTCAAGTGTTGTTGGCGTTGACATGAATGGCCTTCGTGAGCTGGGCGATTCACTTAAAGAAAAACTGGGTGAAGGTGTTATTCTGCTGGCTTCTTCAAATGAAGGCAAGGTAAATCTTATCGCTATGGCAACAGAAGAAGCAATGAAAAAGGGTGCGCATGCAGGAAACCTCATAAAAGTAGCTGCCTCAAAAGTCGGCGGCGGCGGTGGTGGACGTCCTAATATGGCGCAGGCTGGCGGTAAAAATCCGGCAGGCATTAATGATGCTATAGAGACGGTTTACGCAGAACTTGAAAAAACAATCAAATAATGTGCAAATTTAATAAATAAGAAACGAAAAAGAGCGAAAAAGTGTTCAAAAAAACACAATTTGCTCTTTTTTGTTTGTGCTTTTTATGGTACAATATTACCATAAATATCAGAAAGGATGTATTCATATGAGGAAGAAATGGATTGCGGCAGCGTTAGTCTGCACAATGGGAGTTACATCATTGGCTGGTTGTGGCAACAGCGCAAATTCAAATGCATCAACAGAGGCTGATGCGCAGGATACACAATCAGATGATGGTGTAGTTACACTTAAGGTCTGGTCAGAAGAGAGTAATTTTGATTTTATGAATCAGATGATCGAAAGCTTTAAGCAGGAATATGCCGGTCAGGCACAGTTTGATATTACACTGGAGGCAAATACCGATTCGGAAGCAAAAAATAATGCTTTGGGGGACATACTTAATTCGGCTGATGTATATCCGCTTGCGGATGACCAGATAACAGGGCTTGTTGCTGGAGGTGCACTTTATCCGGTACCTGATGCAGATGATGTAAAGGCAGCAAATGATGAGGGAGCAGTGGCAGCGGCTACTGTAAATGATGTTCTTTATGCGTATCCTATGACGGCGGATAATGGTTATTTTATGTATTATAACAAAGCATATTTTTCCGATTCTGATCTTGCAACACTTGACGGTATGATGTCTATTGCGGCTGCAAACGGAAAGAAAGTAACAATGGACTGGTCTTCAGGATGGTATCTATATGCATTCTTCGGAAATACAGGACTTGAATTTGGTATAAATGATGATGGCGTTACAAACTATTGTAACTGGAATGCCAAGGATACTGCCATAAAAGGTGTAGATGTGGCACAGGCGCTTCTTAATATTGCTTCAAACCCGGGATTCATGAATGCGGTAGATACTGATTTTATGGCTGGAGTACAGGATGGAAGTGTCATTGCCGGAGTCAGCGGTGCATGGAATGCTGCAACGGTCAAGCAGGTATGGGGTGATAATTATGGAGCTGTGAAGCTTCCAACTTATACATGCGCAGGACAGCAGATCCAGATGTCATCATTTAAAGGATACAAATATATGGGCGTGAGTGCGTATTCTAAATATCCGGAGTGGGCGGCAAAGCTTGCAGATTGGTTTACAAACGAGCAAAACCAGACACTCAGGCTTGAACAGCAGGATCAGGGTCCATCAAACATAAATGCTGCTGCATCAGATAAAGTCTCAGAAATACCGGCTCTTGCGGCTGTTACAGATCAGGCACAGTATGGAACACTTCAGAGAGTTGGAAACAGCTACTGGGATGCAATGTCATCATTTGGTTCCACAATGGCTGCAGGAAATCCTAAGCATCTGGAATTGCAGGATATAATGGATGCGCTGGTTGAAGAAATAACGCAGTCGGTTGCCGGCTAAGGAGGAATGAAAGATGAATCAAAATAAAAAAATAAGTACAAAGATTATTATTATGATTCCGGTATTCATTCTTGGAATTGTAAGCATTTTTTCAAATGTATGGGCTTTAAGAAGCCTTGGAAATGTAAATGGTGCTGCGACAGTGATTGCTGATAAATCAATGTCAAGTGTCAGCAAGCTTGCTGATGTGGAACAGGAAACAATGCAGATACATAATCTTGCACTTTCGCATATTATTGCAACTGATCTTAATGCTATGATCGGACTCGTTGAGGAGATCAGGGATGAAGAGGATACGCTTGAGCAGTCACTGGATGATTATGAGGCTTATGTAGATGATGATACCCAGTCAGATTATCAGACTATATGTGATAATTATAAAGGCCTCAGGGATGCATGCTCAAATGTAATGGCATATAGTGCTGCGGGAAATAATTCTGCTGCATATGAACTCGCAAACGGGGATCTTTCAAGCTATGCTGAATCAATAGAAGCTTCAATAGGTTCGATAAAAGATAAAATAAATGCAAATGCCGAGGCAGAAAGAAAGGATCTTTCAGCTGCATACCATACATCAATGGTTACGAGTGGAATTACAATTACAATAAGTGTGATTTCTCTTATCGCAGCTGCCATATTAGTGCTTAGAATGGTTATCAAGCCTCTTTCTACAACGCAAAAAGAAATTGACAACATAATTGATAACATAGATAACAGACAGGGAGATCTTACACAGAGAGTTTCTGTAAGCGCTAATGAAGAAATTGATGCGGTTGGACATGGAATTAATATTTTTATGGCAAAGCTGCAGGAAATATTTAAGATCATTGTAAGCAATTCAAATAAGATGGAAGAGGTTGTTGATGAAGTACGCCAGAGTGTACAGACAAGTAATGGAAGCGTTTCAGATCTGTCTGCTCTTACAGAAGAGCTTTCAGCAACAATGCAGAATATTTCAGAAAATGCTTCATCAATAAATGATAATACAGAGTCTGTTGCCGCAGAGGTAAACGATATTGCAGACAAGACATCTGAAATCAACCAGTATACAAAAGAAATGAAAAATCATGCCCTTTCAATGGAGACTGCTGCAAAAACAAATATGGAGTCTACAGGAGAGAAGGTTAATAAGATCCTTACTGTTTTAGAGCAGGCTATTGAGGATAGTAATAGCGTAAATCAGGTTAATACACTTACTGATGATATTTTAAATATTGCAAGCCAGACCAATCTTTTAGCACTGAATGCATCTATTGAGGCTGCAAGGGCAGGCGAAGCCGGAAGAGGATTTGCGGTAGTTGCAACTGAAATCAGTCAGCTGGCTGCTGCAAGCCAGGAGGCTGCAAACAATATCCAGCGTATAAATGGAGTTGTTACAAATGCAGTCCATAATCTTGCTGATAATGCAAATGATCTTGTAAATTATATGAATGAATCAATACTTCCGGAATTTGCTGGATTTGTTGATTCTGGAAGTGAATATCGTGATAAGGCTTCTCATATTGAGAAAGTTATGGGCGAATTTGAAGAGAAAACAGAATCATTAAAACAGTCAATGGATGAGATTGCGGTTTCTATAAGTACGATATCGCATGCTATTGAAGAAGGTGTTAATGGAGTTGTATCTGCGGCTGACAGTACACAGGTTCTTGTTACAGATATGGATAATATCTCAAGAAGGATGGATGAAAACTATGAGATCGCAGATGGTCTTAGGAAAGAAACTGCTATTTTCATTAAATTATAATTGGATAGCAGGCTGCAATACAATAAATATGATAGATTCTGATGTTGTAAAATGAATTTTTACAATATAAAATTAAAAAAGTCAGATAAAATCGAAAAAATTTTCAGCAACATATTGACAAATAGAGAAATTTTGTTAAAATACTTGTTAGTGCAATTAAGTAAGAAGTACCTAACAGTTGATGCACAATACACAACTGGAGGGAGGTTAGGTTTTAGGTTATGTCTAGTGTTATAGTTAAAGAAAACGAAACTTTAGATAGCGCATTACGCAGATTTAAGAGAAACTGCGCAAAGGCAGGAATCCAGCAGGAGATTCGTAAGCGTGAGCATTACGAGAAGCCAAGCGTAAAGCGTAAGAAAAAATCTGAAGCAGCTAGAAAAAGAAAATACAATTAATGTATTAGAAGAACTACCGCAATGCGGTAGTTCTTTTGTTGTTTCTGTTATACCAGGTAATAAAACACATTATTTTATCTGAAGAGAAAAGAGGAAGAACCTTTGAAGAAAAATTTAAAAAAGATGTTTAGTTACTATAAACCATATCTTGGAATATTTTTTGCAGATATGTTTTTTGCCATGCTGTCAGCTACTGTGGCACTCACGATCCCACTTGTTGTCAGATATGTTACATCAACTCTCATATATGAAGAAAAATCAGAAATAATACATAAAATTATTTATATAGCACTATTTCTTCTTGTATTGCTTTTGATAGACCTTTATAGCAGATTTTTTATAGGAAATTATGGACATGTTATGGGGGCAAAAATGGAATATGATATGAGGGCGGAGATATTCGACCATATGCAGCATCTGCCATTTTCTTTTTATGATGATGCAAAAGTAGGTCAGCTTATGAGCAGGATCACATCGGATCTGTTTGATATAACAGAACTTCTCCATCATGGACCTGAAAATATAATATTGTCCGTGTTAAAGATTTTTGGTGCTCTTGTGATTCTTTGCAATATTAATGGATGGCTGACATTGGCAGCGTTTATTGTCCTTCCGTTTATGTTCTGGTTCGCCCTTGTCCTTAATAAAAGAATGAGAGGGGCATTCAAGAGAAACAGAGAAAAAATAGCATCCATAAACGAGCAGATAGAGGATAATTTATCTGGAATACGTGTTGTGAAATCTTTTGCAAATGAGGATATTGAGAATAAGAAATTTAAGGTGGGAAATGATAATTTCCTCGCTGCTAAAAAGAACAGTTATCATTATATGGGATTATTCCAGGGCGGGGTAGGTGTTTTTACGACACTTATACAGGTAAACGTCATTGTCGCAGGCGCAATACTTATTGCATATAACAGATTAAATATAAGTGATCTTATAACATTTCTTTTGTATATCGGTGTTTTTTCTGATCCTATAAGAACTCTGGTTGATTTTACAGAACAGTTCCAGAATGGATATACAGGTTTTGAAAGATTCAGGGAGATAATGGACATTGAATCAGATATAAAAGATAAAGATAATGCAGTATCACTTAAAAATGTAAAAGGCAATGTGACATTTTCGAATGTGTCATTTAAGTATAAAGATGGAGTAGAAGAAGTTTTAAGCGGAATAAACCTTGATGTAAAGGCAGGTACATATATTGCACTCGTAGGCTCATCTGGCGCTGGAAAAACAACGCTTTGCTCACTTATACCACGTTTTTATGATGTGTCAGAAGGAAGTATTAAAATCGATGGGACAGATATACGGGATGTTACGCTTAACAGTCTTCGAAATCAGATAGGAATGGTACAACAGGATGTGTATCTGTTTGCCGGAACGATAATGGATAATATCGCATATGGAAAACCTGGCGCAACCAAAGAAGAGGTTATAGAAGCCGCAAAAAATGCTAATGCGCACGAATTTATAATGTCATTTCCTGATGGATATGATACTGACATAGGACAAAGAGGGATAAAACTGTCAGGAGGACAGAAACAGAGATTATCAATTGCGCGTGTATTTCTTAAAAATCCACCAATACTTATTTTTGATGAGGCTACATCAGCGCTGGACAACGAAAGTGAAAAGGTTGTGCAGGAATCCCTGGAAAAACTTGCAAGCAACAGAACGACTTTTGTTATAGCCCACAGACTTACAACTATACAAAATGCGCAAAAGATAATTGTGCTGACAGAAGAAGGCATAGCAGAGTCAGGTACACATGAACAGCTTGTTTCAAGCGGTGGGATATATGAAAAATTATATAATATGCATAAGCAGTAATAAACGATTTTAAAGCAACAGTATTCATAAAATACGGACAGTTTATAAAATTATAATTTGCATAATGATTGATTTGCTAGTAGAATAGTAAATAGTGGAAAGAAAAGGAGTGAATATAAAATGACAAAAATTGACATTATATCTGGATTCCTTGGAGCTGGAAAGACAACATTTATTAAAAAGATGATAGATGAAGCTTTTAAGGGAGAAAAAATAGTTCTTATAGAGAATGAGTTCGGTGAAGTCGGAATCGATGGCGGATTTTTAAAGGATGCCGGAATACAGATCACAGAGATGAATTCAGGATGTATCTGCTGTTCATTGGTAGGAGATTTCGGAAAGAACTTAAATGAAGTTATTACAAAATACAAACCGGATCGTATACTTATCGAACCATCTGGTGTTGGCAAATTATCAGATGTAATGAAATCTGTAATAGATATTGAAAGAGAGCAGGATGTTAAGCTTAACGCACTTGTTACTGTTGTAAATGCGTTAAAGGCAAGCAAACAGATGAAAGCTTTTGGCGAATTCTTTAATAATCAGATAGAGTATGCTACTACAGTGATTTTAAGCAGAAGCCAGAATGCAACACCACAGCAGCTTGAATTCTGTGTTAAGCAGATTCAGAAATTGAATCCTAAGGCTGCTGTCATTACAACAGACTGGGATGCGATTTCAGGTGAGCAGATCCTTAAAACAATGGAAGGAAAGGATAATCTTGAAATGAAAGTCCTTGCCGAGGCAAGACATGCAAAAGATGAGGCTGAGCATGAGCATCACCATCATCACGATCATGAGGAGGGAGAGTGCTGCTGCGGCCACGATCATGACCATCATCACCATCACCACCACGGCCATGACGCCGACGAGGTATTCACAAGCTGGGGACTGGAAACAAGCCGCAGCGTGAGCCTGGAACGGTTAAACGAGATCCTCCACGACCTGGCCCACACAGAGAAGTACGGCACGGTGCTCCGTGCCAAGGGCATGCTGCCGGATGAAAACGGCGTATGGCACTATTTTGATATGGTTCCCGAGGAGACGGAGGTGCGGGAAGGCGCGCCCATCTATACAGGAAAGGTGTGCGTCATCGGCTCCGGCTTAAAAGAGGACGATCTGAAGGAACTGTTCCATTAATTTTAATCACTGGGAGAAATCATGAGCGGAAATAATCAAGAAAAAATGCCGGTGTTTCTGATCAACGGCTTTCTGGAGGCTGGAAAGACCCAGTTTATCTCCTTTACACTGCAGCAGGAGTATTTCCAGGCTGACGGAGTTACGGTCCTGATCCTCTGCGAGGAGGGGGACACAGAATATGATCAGGAGCTGTTAAAGAAAACGCGGACAAGGGTGATCACCGTGGACAGCGCAGACGAGCTGGATGAGGACTTTTTCGGCCGTCTGGAAGCACTCTACGATCCGGACCGGGTGCTCATCGAATGGAACGGGATCTGGCCCCAGGATCAGCTGAAGCTTCCGGCAGACTGGGAGCTGTTCCAGCAGATCACCATCATCGACGGCTCCACCTTTGAGCTCTATTTAAATAACATGAAGCCGCTGCTGGGACTTATGGTGAGGAATTCAGAGCTGATCATCATGAACCGCTGCGACGATCTGACCGACGACAGCCTGACCCGTTACCGCAGGGGGTTAAAGGCCTTAAATCCCCAGGCCGACCTGATCCTGGAGGATGCGGAAGGGGAGATCGAGCAGGAGCTTCTGGAGGAGGATCTGCCCTATGATATGAAGGCAGATGTGATCCAGATCGACCCGGGGGCCTACGGCATCTGGTATATTGACGCTCTGGACAAGGAGGACCGGTACAAGGGGAAGGTAGTGGAATTTACGGCCATGGTCTTAAAGTCGCCGGAATTCCCGAAGAATTACTTTGTTCCGGGCCGTATGGCCATGACCTGCTGCGAGGCGGATATGACCTTCCTGGGCTTTGTATGCAAGGCAAGAGAGGCCAGGACCCTGGAGACCGGAATGTGGGTAAAGGTCCGGGCCAGGATCGAATATGAGTTCTGGCAGGACTACGACGGAACCGGTCCGGTGCTTTACGCGGAAAGCGTGGAGCCGGCAGAGGAGATCAAGGAGATCGTCCAGTTTTAGGGCAATAAAGTAAAAATAAGCTGCTGCGAAAGGAAAGCATCCATTTCCTTTTTGCAGCAGCTTATTTTTATGCTCTGGGAAAGAATTATGCCGCCGGCAGGAAGCCCCCACAGGCAATATTTCCTACCCTACATGGGCGGCACCGGCACCGGGCGCTCCCGGTCAAAAACGGTGGTAACGTCGAACAGGTCGCTTAAATGATCCTTGGAAGGATTTGTTTCCGGAAGGTCGTAGTACATGCGGTAGCCGTCCAGGTTCCGCCGCC
>OLFT01002734.1_pt1 | contig 14487 bp, 10 predicted proteins | sample 1604921 | NCBI WGS metagenome assembly OLFT01 (sample SAMEA3888897, study PRJEB22519) | human gut metagenome | biome: human gut; feature: human-associated habitat; material: faeces | place: Denmark | collected 2013 | reverse complement strand
TGAGTACGTACGACTTCTTCATGCTTGAGTTCGATATAAGAAGTGATCAGATCTTCGCTGAAGACGCCGCCGGCAGTCAGGAATTCATGGTCGGCCGCCAAAGCATCCAGGGCCTGTTCCAAAGAAGAGCAAACGGTCGGAATCTTTGCGTTTTCTTCCGGCGGCAGATCATAGAGGTTCTTGTCTGCAGCTTCACCCGGATGCAGCTTGTTCTGGATACCGTCCAAACCGGCCATCAGCATGGCGGAGAATGCCAGATAGGAGTTAGCCATCGGATCGGGGAAGCGAACTTCAACGCGACGGGCCTTTTCGCTGGAAACAAACGGAATACGCAGAGAAGCGGAACGATTGCGAGCCGAGTAAGCGAGTTTGACAGGAGCTTCAAAGCCCGGGACCAGACGACGATAGCTGTTGGTTGTCGGGTTTGTGATCGCGTTCAATGCACGAGCATGTTTAATAATGCCGCCGATGTAGTAGAGGGCCAGATCGGAAAGGCCTGCATAGCCGTTGCCTGCGAAAAGGTTCTTGCCGTCCTTCCAGATTGACTGGTGAACATGCATACCGGAGCCGTTGTCGCCGACGACGGGTTTCGGCATAAAGGTTGCAGTCATACCGTAGGCCGCTGCAACATTCCATACCGTATATTTAAGAATCTGAGTCCAGTCAGCGCGTTTGGTCAGAGTGCTGAACAGTGTGCCGATTTCGCACTGGCCGCAGCCGCCGACTTCATGATGATGAACTTCAACCGGAACGCCTTGTTCTTCAAGAAGTTCGCACATTTGGGAGCGGATATTGTAGAGAGAGTCGACCGGAGGAACCGGGAAATAACCGCCCTTAACGGTAGGACGATGGCCGCCGTTGGCGCCGTTCATATCCTTTCCGTTGCTCCAATAGCCTTCTTCACTTTCAATCTTGAAGAAGCTGTGATTCATTGTGGTGCCCCAGCTGACACCGTTAAAAATGAAAAATTCCGGCTCGGGTCCGAAGTAAGCGGTATCGCCGATGCCGGTGCTCTTTAAGTAAGCTTCTGCACGATTGGCAACGCTGCGGGGGTCACGATCGTATCCCTTTCCGGTAGAAGGCTCAACGACGTTACAGGTCAGAATCATTGTCGGAATATCTTCGTCGGCGAACGGGTCCATACGGGCACTGTCCGGATCCGGCATCAGCAGCATGTCGCTGGCCTCAATGCCCTTCCATCCGGCGATGGAAGAACCATCGAAAGCGTGACCTTCTTCAAACTTGTCTTCATCAAAAGCAGAAACCGGTACGGAAACGTGCTGTTCTTTGCCTTTGAAATCAGTAAAGCGCAAATCAACAAATTTGACGTTGTTGTCCACAAGCATCTGCATGATTTCAGCGCTGGTCTTAGCCATGGATATCTCCTTAGTAAATTTGGACGTGGCAATCAAAAAATATGTTCAACAAAGCTTATGCAAATTTCGTGCCAATTTTTGACATGCACGAAATCATGCATTCTCAAAGAACCTCAGTAAGCAGTCGTAAAAACTTTTGTAATGATGCACCTTTTTAGTGCAAATTGGAACATTTTGGGGAATTTTTTTATTAATTTTTGAACAGAGTTAGAACACTGCTGGAAGTGGTGCATTTCTTCAGAAAGAAAGAATTAGCGGCCGAAATCGGCCGCATGATTTGATATTTGAATGTCGGAATTCGGCTAAAGAAAAGCCTCAAGCACTTCATTTAAAAAGAGCCAGCCTTTCTCCGTTGTTTTAATCCTCTTGAGGTGGTCGCAGACAAGGCCTTTCTCTCGAAGTTCCGTCCAAATCGGTTCAATAACATCGAAATCAAGACCGGTCCTCTCGGTATAAAACTCAAAGGGGACGCCTTCCCTCAAGCGAAGTGCATTGAGCATAAATTCAAACGGCAAATCTTCCGGAGAGATCGGTTTTCGTTCTGCGATTTGTGTTTTGTGTTCTTTAAAAGAGAGGAGCCAGCGAGCCGGGTCACGGTAGTTATAAAACCGTTCGGGAATGCTTTGCAGCGTCAGTTTTCCATGAGCGCCCGGGCCCACTGCCAAATAATCTCCGAATTCCCAATAGTTCAGATTGTGCCGACAGCGTAAACCTTCCTTGGCATAAGCAGACACTTCATAGTGATCAAAGCCTCGGGCCGCGGTTTTATCCCTGACCAAATCCGACATGTCTGAGAGTACGTCGTCATCAGGCATCCCTTTTGGCGGGAATTTGGCAAAGTAAGTATTCGGCTCCAGCGTCAGCTGATAACAAGACAAATGCGTCGATCCGAAAGAAAATGCCGTTTCCAGCTCTTCGTCCAGTTCCTGAATAGTTTGGCCGGGAAGCCCGAACATTAAATCCAGGTTGAAGTTCTCAAAGATCTTTCCGGCGCTTTCAGCGGCCCGCTTGGCTTCCTGTGAATTATGAACCCGGCCTAAAGCCTTCAATTTAGAGTCATCAAAACTTTGAATTCCGATCGAAAGCCGGGTGACTCCGGCTTTTCTAAAGTCTTTGAATTTCTGCTCTTCAAAAGTGCCGGGATTGGCTTCCAGCGTAATTTCGATGTTTTCGTGGAACGGAATACTGCGGTCGGCCGCTTCAATGATTCTGCCGATGGTATCCGGCGCCATCAGAGAAGGTGTTCCTCCTCCAAAAAATATGCTCTTCAGCTTTCTTCTCTGAACACGGGCGCCCTGCTCTTTGAGCCCTTCAATAATAGCGGCCTCATAGAGCGCTTCCGGTGCCGGCCCCCTCAAGCCGTGAGAATTAAAGTCGCAGTAAGGACATTTTTTAAGGCACCACGGCCAGTGAATATATAAAGAAAGCGGGAGTTCTTTCAATTTACCAATTCCAACGTTCGGTTAATAAACTGCGCATTTTTCTCATGGCTTTGCCGCGATGGCTGACAGCATTCTTTTCTTCTGCCGTCATCTGAGCAGCGGTCTTTCCATCCGGCGTCACGATAAAGAAAGGATCGTATCCGAAGCCGCCCTCGCCTTTCGGTTCGTATCCGATCGTACCGTTCCAAAAATCAATCGCAATCAGCGGCTCAGGATCGTTTTCATCACGGACGGCGACAATAACGCAGGTGTAATGCGCGTTACGATTGTCTTTGTCTACAAGTTCTTTAATCAGCTTTGCGTTGTTTGCGGCATCCGAGCTTGGTTCACCGGCAAAGCGTGCGCTCAGAACGCCGGGTGCGCCCTTTAAGGCATCCGCGCAAATTCCCGAGTCATCGGCAATGGCCGGAAGACCGGAATGCTTCGCCGCCCATCTGGCTTTCGTCAGCGCATTTTCCACAAAGGTACCGAAAGGTTCTTCGGCGGATGGAATTTCCAAAGAACCTTGCGAAATCACTTCGGCGCCCATCGGAGCGAGAAGCTCCTGCATCTCTTTCATTTTCTTTTTGTTATTGCTGGCGAGAACAATTTTTTTTGACATGTCTTTTACTCCTCGGCGAGGGCTGCTCTCTGAGCAGCAAACAGCTGTTTCAATCCGTCTTCAGCCAGCTTGAGCAAGGCATCTAGGTCTTTCCGACTAAAGGGTTCTCCTTCGGCGGTTCCCTGCAGTTCAACAAATTTGCCGGCGTCTGTCATCACGACATTCATATCCGTATCACTTAAATGATCTTCGTCGTAGTCGAAATCGGCAACCGGAACACCTTCATAAATACCGACTGAAAGTGCAGCGACTTGTCCTTTGAGCGGAGATTTTTCCAAGGAGCCGTTTTTGATGAGCCAATTGACGGCATCAGCGAGTGCCACATATGCACCGGTAATAGAAGCGCATCTTGTACCCCCGTCGGCCTGAATCACATCGCAATCAATTTTGATCATTCTTTCGCCGAGTGCTTCCATATCGACAACGGCGCGTAAAGATCTGCCAATCAAGCGCTGGATTTCCTGTGTGCGGCCGCTTTGCTTTCCTTTGGCGGCTTCTCGGTCCGTGCGAGTGCCGGTAGCGCGAGGCAGCATTCCGTACTCCGCAGTCACCCAGCCTTTTCCCTGATCTTTGAGCCAGCCCGGGACCTTTTCTTCAACCGAAGCGGTGCAAATGACCTTGGTACCTCCGACTTCAATTAAAACAGAGCCTTCGGCGTATTTTGTGTAGTGACGTGTGATCTTTATCGGGCGCAGTTCGTCTGCTTTGCGGCCGCTCGGGCGGCTCCATGTCTCTTCTGGCATTCCAATCTCCTTCAATAATTTCTGTCAATTCTAATGAAGGCAAAATCTCAAACCGCGATTTTCACCCGATACGAACCTTATAAAAGTTAGAGCCGACTTGAAGGAAGGTAAAATACAGCGGCAGAAAGACCGTGCATTCCAGTTCGATGAAGCGCGGCAGTAAAGGAGTTATCAATGAGTAATATTTCGAGTATGACAGGTTACGCGAATGCAAAAGTCCAAACAGATATGGGCTTACTGAGCATCGATATAAGAAGTGTCAACTCTCGTTTTTTAGATTTGAGTTTCCGCGCTTCCGAAGAAATTCGTTTCCTCGAACCGAAATTCAGAGAAATCATCTCCGGCAAAATTGCTCGAGGCAAGATGGAGTGCCGTTTAAATCTGGTGGATTCCGGCCTATCTGCAGATACGGCTTTAAATGAAGAAGCCCTCAATAAACTTATGGCTCTTCAGACACAAGTCTTAAAGACTGATCCTTCCGCCACGGCGCTCCGTGTTGCCGACATCCTAAATTATCCCGGCATCGTTGCCGCTCCGGTTCCTGACCCTGAGGTCTTTGCAAAGCAGGTTTTAACAGGCTTTGAACAATGTCTCGAAGTCTTTAACGAAAGTCGTCAGCGTGAAGGCGCCGCCCTCGCCCAAGTTCTGCTCAAATACTGCACGCAGATTGAAGATCTCGTTAATACGCTTCGTCCGAAGATTCCTGAAATTCTTCAGGCACAAAAGGACAAACTCACGGAAAGACTTAAGGAAGCCTTAGGCACCACGTTGGCAGACGGTGCTCAGATCACCAAAGAAGAAGTCAATGAGCGCATCCGTCAGGAAATCACGCTCTACGGTATCAAACTTGACGTCAACGAGGAAATGGAAAGACTTTGCACTCACGTTAAAGAAGTGAGAAGAACACTCGACCGGGGAGGCCCCGTCGGCCGTAAGTTGGACTTCCTGATGCAGGAACTCAACCGTGAAGCCAACACGCTCGGCAGCAAAGCTGTATCCATTTCGATGACGGACACCTCCGTCAATCTGAAACTCGTGATCGAATCTATGCGTGAGCAAATCCAGAATCTCGAATAATTTATCTTTTTCAGATAATCAAAGGGGCGCTGATCGGCGCCCCTTCTCATTTTTTCAACGGTTCAAATGATTAGTTCTTGCTGCGGTCGATATGACGGTGAGCAGAGATGAACGGCATCATGGAACGCAGGCGAGCGCCGACGACTTCAATCGGATGAGCAGCCGTCTGAGCGCGGATGGAGCGCAGCATCGGAGCGCCGACCTGGTTTTCAAGGAGGAAGTTCTTTGCGTAAGAGCCGTCCTGAATGTCGCTCAGCGCCTTTCTCATGGCAGCGCGAGCCTGATCGGAAACAACCTTCGGACCGGTGACGTAGCCGCCGAACTCAGCGTTGTTGGAGATGGAGTAGTTCATGTCTGCCAAGCCGCCTTCGTAGATCAAGTCGACGATCAGCTTCATTTCATGGCAGCATTCGAAGTAAGCCATTTCAGGAGCATAACCGGCTTCGACCAGAGTCTCGAAGCCCATCTTGATCAGTTCGGCGATACCTCCGCACAGGACGCACTGTTCGCCGAACAAGTCGGTTTCGGTTTCTTCTTTGAAGGTGGTTTCAATGATGCCGGCTTTGCCTGCGCCGTTGGCAGCAGCGTAAGACATGGCGACTTCACGGGCTTTGCCGGATTTGTCCTGGTAAACAGCGATCAGCTGAGGAACACCCGAACCTTCGGTATAAGTGCGGCGAACGGTGTGACCCGGAGCTTTCGGCGCAACCATCCAAACGTCAAGGTCGGCTCTCGGAGTGACCTGACCGTAATGAATGTTGAAGCCGTGGGCAAAAGCCAAAGCAGCACCTTCTTTCAGGTTCAGTTCGATTTGTTTTTTGTAGACTTCGGCGATCTTTTCGTCGGGAAGAAGGATCATCACAACATCTGCGTCTTTAGTCGCATCTTCGATCGTGGCTACCTTCAGACCGGCAGCTTCGGCTTTCTTCCAGGAGGCGCCGTCTTTGCGAACACCGACAACCACGTCAACGCCGGAATCATGAAGATTCTGAGCGTGAGCGTGGCCCTGGGAGCCGTAACCGATGATGGCGACTTTCTTTCCTTTGATTAAAGAAAGATCGCAGTCTTTGTCGTAATAAACTTTCATTTTAATTTTCCTCAAGTTATGAAGGTTGGAAGAATAAATTAGAGGTGGAGCATTCGATCTCCGCGGCCGATGCCGCAGGAACCGGTGCGAACAATTTCAAGGATGCATTCCTTATCCACTGCTTTGAGAAATGCGTCCAGTTTGTCGGAATTTCCGGTTAATTCGATGGTGTAAGTCTTGTCGGTTACATCGATAATTCTTCCGCGGAAAATGTCGTTTAGACGTTTCATTTCCTCGCGGTCTTTGCCGACGGCACGAACCTTAACAAGCATGAGTTCACGTTCCGCGTACTCGCCTTCCGTCAAATCAACGACTTTAATGACTTCGATCAAGCGGTTAAGGTGCTTGGTAATTTGTTCAATGATTTCCGTGCTTCCCGGACTGACGATGGTCATACGGGAAACCGTCGGATCTTCCGTCGGAGCCACGGTCAAAGATTCAATGTTGTAGCCTCGAGCGGAGAACAATCCCACCACGCGGGAAAGTGCTCCAGGCTCGTTTTCCAAAAGAATAGATAGAACGTGTCGATTCATCAGATTTTCTCCGAGCCTAAGATCATTTCCGTAAGTCCGCGTCCGGCTTTTACCATCGGCCAAACGTTCTCCGTCGGATCCACATGGAAATCAAGGAAGACGAGTTTGTCTTTGTATTTGCCGAAAGCATCCTTCAGGGCTTGTTCAACGTCTTCCGGACGATCGACCACAATACCGACGTGGCCGTAGGCTTCTGCCAGGGCCTTAAAGTCAGGTGTTACTTCCATGTGGGAATGAGAGTAACGGCGGTCATATTCAAGTTCCTGCCACTGACGAACCATACCGAGATAGTTGTTGTTGAGCAGGATGATCTTGGGTGCAACACCCAATTGTTTCGCCGTCGCCAATTCCTGAATATTCATCTGAATAGAACCGTCGCCAGTGACACAGACCACCGGTTTATCCGGATGAGCAACGCAGGCACCGATCGCATAGGGCAGGCCCACACCCATAGTGCCCAAGCCGCCGGAAGTCAGCCAATGGCGAGGCTTACGGAATTTAAGGAATTGAGCACACCACATCTGATGCTGACCGACGTCGGTCGCCACAATCATGTCATCACCGCCGATTTCCTGCAGCTTCTGAAGAACATACTGAGGTTTGATGACCGAAGCGCTGTTTTCATAATGAAGACAGTCTTTTTCACGCCAGCCGTTGATTCTGTTCTGCCAGGCAGCGAGCTTTTCCGGATCAGGACGCTTGTCGGTAGTTTCGAGCAGATTGAGCATGTCGGCGATGACTTCCTTCACGTCGCCGACGATCGGGATGTCGACTTTCACGCGTTTGGAAATCGTGGACGGATCGATATCAATATGAATAATCTTGCGGCCTGTCTGTGCAAAGTTAGACGGCAAGCCGACTACCCGGTCGTCGAATCTGGAACCGATTGCGATCAGAACGTCGCAGTTCTGCATCGCCATGTTAGCTTCGTAGGTTCCGTGCATGCCCACCATACCGAGGAATTTTTTTTCATCGGACGGCATGGCACCCAAGCCCATCAATGTTGAATTAACGGGAATGCCGAGTTCAAAAGCTAAACGCTGGAGCAGTTCGCTCGCATTGGCAGAAACGATACCTCCGCCGATATGGATCAAAGGACGTTCAGCCGAGAGAACTAATTGCAGTGCCTTTTTGATCTGACCCAGATGGCCCTTCGTCAAAGGTTTATATGAACGAAGTTCCATATTTTCCGGATATTGATATTCGCAGATCGCTGCGGAAACATCCTTCGGAATATCGATTAGTACGGGGCCGGGACGGCCTGTTTTGGCTATATAGAAAGCCTTCTTAATCGTCTTGGTCAAATCTTTGACGTCTTTCACTAAAAAATTGTGTTTTACACATGGACGAGAAATGCCCACGATATCCACTTCTTGGAAAGCGTCCTGACCGATCGCGCTGGTATTCACCTGACCGGTAAAAATCACCATCGGAATGCTGTCGGCATACGCAGTTGCGATGCCGGTGACGGCGTTGGTGGCGCCGGGGCCGCTGGTGACCAAGGCAACGCCGACCTTGTTGGAAGCTCTGGAGTAGGCGTCCGCAGCATGTGCTGCCGCCTGCTCATGACGAACAAGGATGTGTTTGAATTTATCCTGTTTGTAGATCGCGTCAAAAATATTTAATACGCTGCCGCCCGGATAACCGAAGACGTATTCCACGCCTTCTTCGGCAAGTGCGCGTACAAGTATCTCCGACCCGTTCAGACGTTCTGCGGCTTTAGACCCTTCTTGAGATTTCATTAGGAAATATCCTTTCAAAGTCCACGGGAAATTGATTGGAGGCGAACACTCTGCTTATGACGGAGGCCCGCATGTTCTAGTACCGACACCGGCTCATTCTTGCGGAATGGTTAGGTTCGGGTTTTTTATTCTTCTTGTAGAAGATTCTTTCAATATAGCGCAATAAAGGCGAGAACTTTAAATCTTGGAAAGAAATTACTTCTTTTCGATTTCGCGGTGAATAATCCGATTAATCTCAGTCGGCGTGACCGGCTTCTGTACGATAAGTGGAAGTTCCATCAGGTTGACCGCCGAATCCGCAAAGTCCAGTCCTTCGGTTTCTTCTTCGTACTGGGCCATAATGGCATCTCGAGAAGTGGCCGTGCTGATAATCGCCGGAATCTTGCGCCCCAGGACGCTTCGAATACGGAAGATCGATTGAAGACCGGTCAAGCGGCCCGGCCCCAAGTTAAAATCCGAGAAAATAATATCCACCGGCGCTTCCTCGATTAACTGAGCAGCGAGTTCTGCATCAAAGTATTCAGCCCTTCTCACCTTAGCGCCCCAGCCTTCTAGCAGCGTTGCCAGACTCTCACGGATCAAAGGATCGTCTTCAATTAAGAGGACGTTGACATTTTCCAAGGAAAAAATCCGATTCGGCTGTACGGGCGGCTGAACCTCTGTAGTATCCACAGACGTTTCAATTGCCATTTCCAAGCGGAAGATAGAACCCTTCCCGACTTTTGAAATGAGCTTAAGTTCAATATTCAGAAGTTTGCAGATCTTATCGACAATCGAAAGACCTAAGCCGAAGCCTTCTCGAGATTTATGACCGGCGCCGCCGCGGTAATAGGCCTGAAAAAGTTTTGCCTGATCTTCTTTCGTAATACCGCAGCCGGAATCAGAGACCGTAACGACCAGCGTATTCTTTTTTGTTTTCTTGGCCCTCAGCAGGACACCGCCGTGCTCGGTATAACGTACGGCGTTTCCGATAAGGTTACGAAGCACCCGTTCAAAAAGCAGTTCGTCGGTGACAATCATCAGGGGCTCGGCCCTCACTTCAAATGTCAGTCCCCTCTGTTCAGCCATCGGCGTAAATTCATTGGCTAATTCAGAGAAGATTGAACGAATGGAAACTTCGGATGGCCGAATCTTCATCGTCTTGGAATCCAGCTTCGAAATAATCAGAATCTGATCCACCAGCGTCGCCACCGTATTGCAGGCCTTCGACAAATTATCAATTAAAGGCTTAGCCTGTTGATCGGCCTGCCCCTGAAGAATAGAGATAAAAATGCCCATAGCCTGGAGCGGTTGACGAAGATCGTGGTTGGCCGCTGCAAAGAATCGTGTTCTTGCAGAGATCGCCATTTCGGACGCTTCGCGGATATAGTCGGCCTTCTGCCGCTGGAAAATCAGCTGCTCCATCAAGAACTCTCGTTCAAACGAACGATAGATACCTTGGAGATAAATCTTATTCAGACGGACGCCGAAGTAGAAAATAATGAGGAAAAGAATAAGCGTCCAGAATAAAGCGATAAACAAGGACGGCTGGTATATCAGGACGAGCTTCAGAATCGTCGGAAGCAACGTCGCCGGAACGAATATCCAAAGGGCTGGAAGCCAGATGGCGTAAAGCGGCACACTGCTGAATGTCACGCCCACAATCATGGCCAAGAGAATCATCTCGACAATGACGTTATCCGGAACCATGAAATAAAAGCCTGCAAAACCGATAGAGAGACCCGACACCAAAATCATCTGGAGCGTGCGGTTCTTCCAGTAATGGAAACGCTTGTCCATGGACGGTTCATTGAAGAAGTCGTCCGCAGATTTCATGCTCGCCAGCGTATGCATCACATTAAAAGCCAGCCAGAGCGCCATGACCCAGCCCCCGACATAGCTCCAGCAAGTCAAGGTAAAGATGAGGTACAGCAGCATGCGGATGGCGACCACAGCTGTCGTACGATGCTTCAAAACCGACAGCTGGCGGAGCTGCACCTTTGAAGCTAAACGAGCGCCGGAAAGATGAAGATGATAATTGGTCGCCTCAGGAGGGTCCGGCTCAAAAATGGTTTTTAGGCGCTTAATCGCAGAAAAAATCATTTCTGCACCCCAGAAGCTTTGAAGTTAGGACAGCCGGTCATCCTGAGTTCGGCCATATTTGACTGAACGTTGAGATGAGCCTCGGCGCCGACCACAAGCGTGGCGGTTTTCATTTCGTGCCCAAACGGCAATCCTGAGATAAACGGTGTTTTCGTTTGGCCTGCGATATAACTCAGAGCGTCTTCGAGCCCGTATCCGAAATCGTGCTCAGAGGACTTAATTTTTGAGAAGTCCCCCAAGATCACGGCGTTTTGATTATCGATCACTCCAGCCTGCAGAAGATGATTCAAATCACGTTCTATTTTGTAGGCCGGTTCAGCAATGTCTTCAACAAAAAGAATGCCGCCTTCGACTTTCGGAAAGTATTTAGTTCCGAGCATCGAACACAAGACGGTCAGATTTCCTCCCCATAGCAGTCCTGATGTTTGAAGGTCCGGGAACGGCGTCGGAAAAAAGAGTTTGTATTCCTCTGCCGCTAATAGTTCAAAGAAAGTTTGAATGGTGTAAGGGTCGCACTTGAGATCGCCGAGCACGGAAGCCGTCGGCGCCTGCAGGCTCTTTCCGCCGGTGAGCGCCAAATAAGCCGTAGTGAAAAAAGTAATATCGGAAAAACCGGCAACCCAAGTTCCATTAGATTTGATTTTGTTGAAATCAAGGTTCGGTAGGAGCCGGGAAAAACCGTAACCGCCCCGAGCGCACAAAACAAGTTCGGTGTCGCTGCAGGCCTGCTGAAAATCATTCAAACGAGCGGAGTCGCTGGAACCGCCGAAACGGCCGAAGCTGGTGTAAACATCTTCTCCGATCGTTACGTCCCAACCTCTTTCTCCGAATAGTTCGGCCGCCCTCTCGACGGATTTGAAATGAATGACATTACCGGAAGGGGCGTTAATACCGACTTTATCCATTTGATTTACCACAGCTCTTTCTTAATTCGACAAAAAAACTTCGGAGCATCCGGAGACAGTCTTCCTCCAGTACTCCTGCTGTCACATCAGTGTGATGATTGACTCTTCTCTCGTCAAATAGTTTAAACACACTTTCGACGGCTCCCGCTTTTTGGTCTTTGGCCCCGTAAACCAATCGGGTAAGTCTGGCACCGATAATCGCGCCGGAGCACATCGAGCACGGTTCAAGCGTCACATAGATCGCGCAGTTATCGAGTCGATAGTTTTTAATATTTTGAGAAGCATTCCTAAGGGCAATGATTTCAGCGTGTCCGCTCGGATCATGACCGGCAACCACCAAGTTATGACCTCTGCCGATGATTCTGCCTTCTTTATCGACAACAACTGCGCCGACCGGAACTTCTCCGGCCTGATGAGCCTTTTCTGCCTCGGCGAGGGCTTCGCGCATGAAGTATTCATCACGTGACCGATCGATTCTTGAAAGTCGAACTTCTTCTTCTCGACTTAAAGCCTGCTGTTTTCTTTTTTGCCGAAATTCTTCTCGAAAGACCTCGACCGCCGAAGTTAACTCCGAGAGCGAAAATTTGTTGACATGCTCATTGGGTGGGGAGACCGAAGCATCCAAAAGATTTTGGGCTGAATCGGTTATCCAGCTACCGGCTTCGACTAAAAATTTTTTTGCATCTTCTTCGTCCGGATCAAGCGGATCACGGGCCGTTGCCCTAAACGCATCTACAACTGTACGGAGATTTTGAAAGAGAAGCAAGAGAAGAGCCTCGCCGAATAGACAATTTCACAAATTTCGAAATTAGATCCGTCTGCTGAGGCATCTTGTCATAGAAAATTAATTAAGACGCGGCTGTTTCCAATTAATATCGGTGCTTTGGTTTGCCACGCCTTCCTTGAGCTCACACTCAAGGCCTTCTTCGTCGCTGGTTAATTGACCAAATTTCTTTAATCGTTCTAAAGCATCCAGCATTGTTCTTGCGCCGTGTTCTCCGACATAAATATCCATATCGTCGCAGCCGTACTGATTTTCTTCCATGGCAGCCAGCGCAGAAGATGCTGCCTCATATCTCTTAGTTAACTGGCGGAAATCCTCTTCGAGAAAAACCATCAGTTCTAATACGGCAATATAAGGCGTGCCGGAAAGCTCCGGATGCCTGACAAAAACCGTAAAGACTTCAGTCAGCATTTCATCAACTTCTCTTCTGGTGCTAAAGAGCTCATCGATATGATTCTCGGCGACTTCCATAAAATCGTCTAAGTTACTGTAGTCTTCCGGCTGAGGCGTGTGCCGCTCATACGATTGTATTCTTCCGTTCGCCATCGCGTGAACCTTATGGCCTTCTTCTATCATCTTTGCCAGGTCAGGCGTGGTTTTAAATTGCTTTATTCCGATCTTTTTCATGGCCAAAGTATAACTGAGTTGCCCGCCTAGCATGTTAACGCGCAGACCTCAAAAACGAGGGTAAAGCCGTGCGAATCGAGTAATTTAAATTCTTTTCCTGCAGTTCTTGTTTCGAAATTATTCTTTTATCGAACCATGAGTAGAAACAACTTTTTGATGAAACCATGGCAAAAAACTCATGGCCCTAAGAATTACGGTCCGTCGGAACCATGAAGAAATAACTTGAAAAATCCCCGTCCCGCAAATAGAGCTATCTTGAAGCATCAATCTTTAAAATCTCTAACCTATTGAAAATTAGTACAAAAAAGGGCGCCCTCAAGGCACCCTGATGCTTTTATAAGCGAATTAAAATGCTACCTGATCACTCCCACTCAATCGTGGCAGGGGGTTTCCCTGATACATCATAAACGACGCGATTAATGCCCTTAACCTCGTTGATGATGCGATTGGAAACCTTGCCAAGGAGATCGTACGGCAAATGTGCCCATTTAGCAGTCATAAAGTCGCTGGTCTGAACAGCTCTCATGCTGACAACCCAGTCGTATGTTCTGCCGTCGCCCATCACACCGACGCTCTTAACCGGCAGGAAGACAACGAAAGCCTGGCTGACTTTGTCGTACCAGCCGGCGTTGCGAAGTTCTTCAATGAAGATCGCATCGGCTTCTCTCAGAAGATCGGCGTATTCGCGCTTGATAGCGCCGAGAATACGAACACCGAGGCCGGGTCCGGGGAATGGATGGCGATAAACCATTTCAGCCGGCAGTCCCAGAGCGATACCAAGTTCACGAACTTCGTCTTTGAAGAGTTCGCGAAGCGGTTCGAGAAGCTTCAGATGCAGTGTATCGGGTAAGCCGCCGACGTTATGGTGAGACTTAATAGTCTGAGCCTTCTTAGTCTTAGCACCGTTGGATTCAATGACGTCAGGATAAATGGTGCCTTGAGCAAGCCACTTAGCGTTCTGAAGTTTTTCAGCTTCTTCCTGGAAAACTTCGACAAACAGACGACCGATGATCTTACGTTTGGCTTCGGGATCGGTAACTCCGGCTAAAGCATCCATGAAACGGTCGGAAGCATCAACCACAATCAGCTTCATACCCATGTTGTCACGGAAAGTCTGGGCAACCTGCTCTCTTTCGTGCAGACGAAGAAGACCGTTATCCACGAAGACGCAGGTCAGCTGATCGCCGATAGCACGATGAATCAAGGCAGCGGTAACGGAAGAATCGACGCCGCCGGAAAGACCGAGAATAACTTCGTCTTTACCAACCTGATGGCGAATTTTTTCAACCGCTTCCTGTGCGAAGTTGCCCATAACCCAGTCGGGATTGGCTTTGCAGATCTTAAGAACGAATGTCTCAAGAATTTCACGGCCCTTTTCAGTATGTGTGACTTCCGGGTGGAACTGAACAGCGTACAGGCCCTTCTCGGCGTTCTCTGCAGCAGCCACAGGGCAGTTCACGGTGTGTGCGGTGATCTTGAAGCCGGGGG
>OLFT01002728.1_pt1 | contig 14520 bp, 13 predicted proteins | sample 1604921 | NCBI WGS metagenome assembly OLFT01 (sample SAMEA3888897, study PRJEB22519) | human gut metagenome | biome: human gut; feature: human-associated habitat; material: faeces | place: Denmark | collected 2013 | reverse complement strand
TGAGATTCCCGCACCAGCTGCTCGGCCAGGGTAAAGCCCACCTTGCCGCTGCCCGTAATGATGATTTTCATAAGCGCGTCCTTTCTTAAGATGGCTTCCGGGAAAAAGCCCTGCCCAAAGGGAGATTTGGGCAGGGCAAAAATCGCAGCACCGCGCCGCCGGACAGGACCCGGGGCGGAACACCGGAAACCGATGGAAGAAACTGTTCCCACATTATAGTATAAACGGGGACAAAGGTCAAGCGGGAGTGCGGGGAGTCATCGATTTCAGATGCAAAATGCGGCATAGAGCGGAACGATCTTCTTGTTGTCCTCAAAGCCGAAGTTCTTTGCAGAGAGCTTGATGGCGTAGGCGGGCTGATAGGCCTTCATATAGATATTCAAGCTCTTGGCTTTGGTGTTGTCGGCAGATTTGACCTCGATGGGGATGAGCTGGCCGTCGCGCTGAATGATAAAATCGATCTCGGCGCCGCGCTCAGACTCCCAATAATAGGTGCGGTAGCCGTTGATGGTGAGCTGCACATTGACATAGTTCTCCGCCATGCCGCCCTTAAAGTCGTTGATCTCCTCCACCATATAGAGAACGTCATTGGCGGCCAGATCTTTCTTGGCGCACAGCAGCCCCAGGTCGGACACATAAATTTTGAACGAATCGATGTCGCGGTAGTTTTCCAGGGGCTTTTTGATTTGCTCCACTTTATAGACCTGTGACACGATACCAGACAGGCAGAGCCATTCGATGGCATTTTCAAATTCAGCGGCCCGTCCGCCCTTTTTGATGAGCTTATATTGGAAACGGGTATTCTTCCTGGAGAGCTGAACGGTGATGTTGTCATAGGCAAGTCTGGTTTTCTTGATCTCGTTCAGGCTGTTATACTTGCTCATGTCGTTGAGATAGCTGGCAAGGATCGTGTCCTGCGTATGGCGGACAAGGATATGGTCCTTCGTCTCCACAAACTGCATCACGCACTCCGGCATACCGCCCACCACAAGATACTGCCGGTAAAGCTGCATTGCGGCGTCGTGCAGGGCAGAGGGCAGCGGTGCATTGGTGCGAAAGCACTCTTTGATCTGCGCGACCAGCTCGTTCTCGCCCAGGGCCAGCATGAATTCCTCCATATCCATGGGATACAGCGTTTTCATATCCACCTTTCCCACAGGAAAAGAGAACTTCGCCCGGTTGACCGCAACGCCAAGCAGGCTGCCCGCGACGATGATGTGATAGTCAGGGGCGTCCTCACAGAAGTATTTGAGGGAGGTCAGCGCCCGTTCGCAGAGCTGCACCTCGTCGAATACGATCAGTGTCTTTTCCTTTACGATGGTCTGGCCTGCGATGTGGGACAAGATCGGGATCAGATAGTCGGGGCTGATGTTTTCCGCAAAGGTCTCGTTCAGCTTTGGATTGGTCTCGAAGTTGAAGTAGGCCACGTTTTCATAGTGGGTGCGCCCAAACTCCAGAATGGAATAGGTCTTTCCGACCTGCCTTGCGCCCTGTAGGATCAGGGGCTTGCGATGTTCACTATCTTTCCACGCTTCCAAAAAACCAACGATTTTTCGATACATACTCAGACCTCCTTGAAGGTGCTGAGTATAGTATAACAAGTATTCGTGTAAAAATCAACGAATTTAAAATGAAATTTCACATTAAATGACACGAATATTTTCTTAAATCCAACATTAAACGACGGGAATACGGGAGTCTCTGTATAAAAACGACACAAAAAGAATACCAACTGTACGAAAGGAAGGAAAACGTACAGCTGGTATTCTAAAATCAAACAGAAAACGCGGTGATCTGGGGGTAGGAGTCCATCATGGCCTGGAACTCCGCGGCCTGGATGGGGCGGCGGATGCGGATGCACAGGTGATAGCTCATGTCTCCGCTGTCCAGCCGCTTGGTGGAGCAGCCATAGATAAGAGCCCCCCGCTCCTGAAGCATACTGAACAGCTGCTCCTTCACCTGGGGGCAGTCGTGAAATTGCAGGGTGATGTCCTGGTTGGTATAGGCGTCCGCCCCGATGTGGAGCTTGTGCATCAAAAACTGGATGGCCACGATGAAGACGGTGGTCAGCCAGCCGATGAGATACAGCCCCGCCCCAAAGGCCAGGCCAACGGCGGAGGTGGCCCAGATGCCAGCGGCGGTGGTCAGACCCTTGACGGAGGTGCCGGTGCGGAAGATGACCCCGGCCCCCAGAAAGCCCACCCCCGTGACCACCTGAGAGGCGATGCGGGAGGCGTCCACCCCGTCGGAGCCATAGAGATAGACCCCGTTTTGGATGATGTCGGCAAAGCCATATTTGGACACCACCATCATCAGGGCCGCCCCGCAGGCCACCACGCAGTGGGTGCGCACCCCGGCCTCCTTCAGGCGGCGGGTGCGCTCATAGCCGATCATGCAGCCGCACAGGCTGGCCATGAGGATGCGCACAAAACACTCCAGCTCCAATGCTATGGAAAGGCCGGTCATGTCACTGCCCCTCCTTCCCCCGGCGGGCGGCCTGCACCTTTTGGATGAGGTGGCGGCCCACCGTCACCTGAAATGCCAGGGCCTGGTCGGCCAGGGCGTCGTCAAAGGGGGTGAGATAGTTGGTCACCTCAAAGGTGAAGTCCCCCGCATAGCCGATCTCCCCCAGGGCGGAGGTGATGGCGTTCCAGTCCAGCTTGCCCAGATAGGGCAGGGTGTGGTCGTCGGCCCTGTGGCCGTTGTCGTGGATGTGGACGGCCTTCACCCTGCCGCCCCCCAGGGTGCGCAGCAGCTCCGCCGGGTCCTCCCCGGCCAGCCCCGCGTGGCCCACGTCCACACAGGCGCAGGCCCAGGGGTCCCGGAGGGAGTCCAGAAAGTCCCGGAACTCCGTCGGGGTAGAGAACACGTCGCTGTCCCCGCAGCCCCGCAGGGGGTCGGTCTGCCACATGTTCTCCAGGGCGATCTGCACGCCGCACTCTTTTCCAAGCTCTAAAATGCGGTGGTAATACTCCTGGTTCCAGTCCCACAGCATGGCCTGGTTGCCCCGATAGCGGATGTGGTGGATGGGGTGGACCACGATGCGGGGGATGCCCAGCAGGGCGGCGCAGCGGAAGGACTGGTGAATTTTCGGCAGGATGTTGGTCTCAAAGGCGGGGGTGAGCCACTCATGATCCCAGTCGAACAGGAAGGGGGCGTGGGCCTGGTTGAAGAACACGCCCTGGTCCCGGGCCAGGGTCAGCAGCTCCTTGCCGTACTCCTCCCACCGGGGGGTGTTCCACACGCAGTCGTCAGAGACCATTTCATTAAAGGTATAGTCCACCGCGTCAAACCCGGCCTTGGCCATGCGGCGGATGGCCTCCCGGTCCCCGAAGCGGGACCGGAGGGCGGACATGGGGCCGGAGAGAACCATCGACTTAGACATGGCCGTTGGGCTCTACCAGCACCTTGATAGACTCGCTGCCCATCTGGGTCAGGATGGCCTGCTCCAGCTGGTCCATGGGGAAGAAGTGGGTCAGCAGAGGCTCCAGCTGGATGCGGCCGTGGTTGATGAGGGAGACGGCCCGGTCGTGGGTGTCCGGGTTGATGAGGGAGCCCACGATGTTCAGCTCCTTATTATAGATGTCGAAGGGGCTGAACTGGTCCAGCTCGTCCACGGGGTGGACGGCGAAGAGGAGGACGGTGGTGCCCCGCTTGCAGATCTGAAAGGCCTGCTTCATGGCGATGGCGTTGCCCACGCACTCGATGACCACGTCCACCCCGGGCAGACCGGTGATCTCCCGCACCCGGGCGGCCAGGTCCTCGTTCACCGGGTCGATGGCCGCGTCCGCGCCCACTTGCAGGCCAATCTCCCGGCGCATGGCCACCGGCTCGCTGAGCAGCACCTGGCTGGCCCCGGCCATGCGGGCCAGCTGGACCATCATCAGGCCCACCGCGCCGCCGCCCAGGACGCACACCGTGTCCCCGTGGCGGATGTTGGCCCGGTCAATGCCATGGACGGCGCAGGCCAAAGGCTCGGTCATGGCCCCATACTTCAGGGGGACGGAGGGGAACAGGCGATAGCACTGCTCCTGCTTGACCACGCAGGTCTCGGCAAAGCCGCCGTTCAGGTTCACGCCATAGGCTTGAAGCCCGGTACACAGCTGCTTTTTGCCGATGCGGCAGTAGTGGCACTTACCGCAGTACATGTTGGGGTCCACGGTGACGTGGTCCCCCAGGGCCAGGGTGTCCACCCCGGGACCCAGGGTCTCCACCACGCCGGAGAACTCGTGCCCCAGCACCACGGGGGGCTTTACGTCGGCGGAGCCCTTGCCGCCGTGGTAGATATGGACGTCGGTGCCGCACACGCCGCAGGCGGCCACCCGCACCCGGACGCAGCCGGGGCCGGGCTCCTGATCCGGCAGAGGCCGGACCTCAAAGGACTGGTTTCCTAAAAAATAGCTTCCATTCATGGAATCGTCTCCTTTCAAAACGACGCAACGCCGCAGACGGGAAAACCGGCTGAGGGAAGAACAAAGGGGTCTGATACTTATAAAAAGAAACTTTACTTAAGTTTGTAACTAGGATAGCACATTTCAAGATAGTTGACAACCATGCAAACAGCATAAGATTTTTTGAAGTTAGTTGTGCAATATTCATGAAGGACCGGCGGACGGAGGGGGCGGCGGGAGACACAAAATAGAATATGGACAGTAACTGTTTATGTCGGAGCGAGAAAAAGGGGTACGGACGCGCCCCGATGAAATTTTTATTTACAAATTTTGCTCGGCTATGCTATAGTTATAAGGAAACTACATTTGCAAAAGTTGGAGGACACCCTATGAACGGGAACGAGAGTCTGACCACCACTGAGATCAAAAAGCAAAACTGCAAAAAGGTCTTTGACTATTTATATCAGAACCAGCGCACCTCCAAGCAGACCATTGCCCAGGCCCTGGGGCTGAGCATGCCCAACGTGTCCCAGAACCTGAAGCTGCTGGAGGGGGCGGGGGTGGTCCGCCGGGACGGGTTTTACGAGTCCACCGGCGGCAGAAAGGCCCACGTGCTGCGCTTTGTGCAGGACGCCCGGGTGGCCGTGGGCGTGGCCATTCTGGAGGGGAGCGTGCAGCTGTGCGCCGTGGACCTGCTGGGAGAGGTGCTGCGGGAGGAGACCCACCCCCTGCCCTATGAGAACAGCGACGGCTATTACCAGCAGGTGGGCCGCCTGGTGCGGGGGCTGATGGCCCATCTGCCCTATGGCAAGGAGCGGGTGCTGGGGGTGGGCATCGCCATCCAGGGCCTGGTGTCCGCCGACGGCGAGCGGGTGGTGTATGGCGCCATCCTGAACAACAACGGGGTCACCCGGGAGATGTTCCAGCGGTATATCCCCTATCCCTGCCGCCTGCTCCACGACACCGAGGTGGGCGCCGCGGCGGAGTTCTGGCACAACCAGGAGATCCGTGACGCCATCTATCTGGTGCTGAACCGGAACATGGGCGGCGCCCTGGTGGTGGACGGCAAGGTCCAGCAGGGCAGCGGCATCATCGAGCACATGACTCTCTTCCCCGGGGGAGAGCCCTGCTACTGCGGCAAAAAGGGCTGCGTGGAGGCCTATTGCTCGGCCAACAGCCTGCGCCGGGCCACGGGCTTTCCCGTGGAGCTGTTCTTCCAGCGCCTGCGGGCGGGGGACGGGCAGTGCCGCCAGGTGTGGGACGAGTATCTCCAGAACCTGGCCCTGGCCATGGACAACATGCGGATGCTGGTGGACTGCAAATTCGTTATCGGCGGCTATTTGCAGCAGTTTTTGACCGGGGAGGACATGGAGCGGCTCACCGAGTATATCCACCGGCAGACCGCCTTCCCCGAGCTGCCCATCTGCCTGACCCAAAGCCGCTACGGCCCCAACGCCGCCGTGCTGGGGGCGGCCATCTATTATATCGACCAGCTGCTGCAAAACATCGAGCCGCTTTTGGAGTAAAGGAGTAAAGAAAGAAGGTTTTCCCTATGGCCTTTCCCATTACCAACTACCACACCCACACATCCCGTTGCAAGCACGCCCAGGGGACGGACCGGGACTATGTGCAGCAGGCCGTGGACAGCGGCTATCAGGTGCTGGGCTTTACCGACCACGTGGCCTGGCCCTTTTCCGATGGCTTTGTCAGCCCCGTGCGCATGGACGCCGGCCAGATGCCCGAGTACGCCGCCTCTATTTTAAAGCTGAAGGAGGAGTACGCCGGGCGGCTGTCCATCCACCTGGGGGCGGAGTGCGAGTATTTTCCCGACTATCTCCCCTGGCTGCAAGAGCAGCGGGAGGCGCTGGGGCTGGAGTATCTCATCCTGGGGGTCCACTATCCCCCCAACGAGGAGGGGTGGCCCCAGTTCGCCGCGGCCACCACGCCGGAGGAGCTGGAACAATATACCGACGTGGCCCTGGCGGGGATGGAGAGCGGGCTGTTCGCCTGCCTGTGCCACCCGGACCTGCCTTTAAAGAGCTATCCCAAGTTTGACGCCCACGCCCGGAACATGAGCGAGATCTTATGCCGCCGTGCCCGGGAACTGGACCTGCCCCTGGAATATAACCTGGCGGGGCACCGGCTGCGGGGGGAGTCCAAGGGCTGGGGCTATACCAGCGACGAGTTCTGGACCATCGCCGCCCAATATGGCTGCAAGGCCATCATCGCCCTGGACGCCCACCAGCCGGAGGTGATCGGCCAGGTGGCGGACATCGCCGGGGCCAGAGAGAAACTGACCGCCTTAGGGCTTCAGGTGCTGGACCGGCTGCCTGGCCTGGACTGATCGGAATGAGGAGGAGTGAACATGGAACGAACCATTGACGTGACCGCCCTGGGGGAGCTGCTCATCGACTTTACCGAGAGCGGCCTGAGTCCCCAGGGGAACCCCCTGCTGGAGGCCAACCCCGGCGGGGCCCCCTGCAATCTGCTGGCCATGCTGGCCCGGCTGGGCCATAGGACCGCCTTTTTGGGCAAGGTGGGCCGCGACGCCTTCGGGGACATGCTCCGCCAACGGGTGTCCGGCGTGGGGGTGGACGTGTCCGGCCTGCGGGTGGACGAGAATATCCCCACCACTCTGGCCTTTGTCCACACCCAGCCGGGCGGGGAGCGGGACTTCTCCTTCTATCGCAAGCCCGGGGCCGACCTGATGCTGGGGGAGGACGAGGTGGACTTTGACAAGATCGCCGCTTCCCGGGTGTTCCACTTCGGCACCCTCTCCTCCACCGGGGAGCCGGCCCGCAGCGCCACCCGGGCCGCCCTGGCCTATGCCAAGGCCCACGGCTGTCTCATCTCCTTCGACCCCAACCTGCGCCCGCCCCTGTGGGACAGCCTGGACCGGGCACGGGAGGAGATCGACTTCGGCCTGTCCCAGTGCGACGTGCTGAAGATCTCGGACAACGAGATCGAATTCATGACCGGGGAGACGGACATCGACGTGGGAGTGGGAAAACTCCTCCAGCGCCACCCCATACCCCTGGTGCTGGCCACCATGGGCCCCGGGGGCAGCAAGGCCTTCTTCCGGGGACAGACGGTGTTCGCGCCCCCCAAACTCACGGAAAAGACCATCGAGACCACCGGCGCGGGGGACACCTTCGGCGGCTGCGCCCTGCACTTTGTGCTGAAATATGGCCTGGACGGCCTGAACGAGGACCGGCTGCATGAGATGCTCACCTTTGCCAACGCCGCCGCCTCTCTGGTCACTACCCGGAAGGGGGCCCTATGCGTCATGCCCACCCCGGAGGAGGTCCGGGATCATATGGCCCGGGGCTGACAATCAAGAGACAACAAAAAGCGCCGGATGCAGAGTTCAAAAACTGCATCCGGCGTTTTTTCGTGTTCAGCGGCTCTCCTCCTCGGAGAGGGTATGGGGCGCAGGGGGGACGATGGGCTCGTCGTGGACCATGGGCTGAAAATAGTCCTGGTCCTGGAGCACAGCCTTCCGCCGCTGGGCCACGTCGATGATCAGGGGATAGAGGACGATGGCGACCAGTCCGCCGGAGAAGCCGTTGTTATACAGATTCATCCCCGCCACCGGGGAGCTGGTGTACAGCACTACGGAGGAGTGGAGAAACCCGGCCAGCAGGCCATAGGGCCAGCCGAAATAGCCGGAGATGGGGGCCAGGGTGGTGCAGAACAGACAGGCCAGCTGCACCGACGGGTCGCTGAGGGACCAGTGCATCACCATTCCCCCCAGGAACACCCCGGCCATCACCGGGATGATGTTGGCCGCGTGCTTGCCAAAGGCGGAAAAACCCATGATGGTGAGAATGCCGCCGATGGTGGGGCCGTTCAAGTCTCCGCCGCCGCCCAGGACAAAGGCCATGCCGATCAGGCCGTTCACCCCCGTGTTGATGAGCACCGGGGCGGGGCCGAACATGCGCAGAAAGTCGCTGGGGGAGCGTCCGCTGGTGAGCAGCAGACGGCGATAGCCCGCCCAGGCGGCCCACACCGGCTTGCGGCAGCAGAACAGCCCGCACAGGATCAGCACCAGGCACAGGCCGGACAGCATCCCGGCAAACAGCCGGTTATACCCCGTGGCCCAGTTATAGTGGACGGTGGGGTCAGCCCCCAGGGAGCTCATCAGGGGCACCAGGATCATGGCCACCAGGCCGCAGGCAAAGCCGGCGTTGTACAAATTCATGCCGTTTTGGATGCGATAGGTATAGCTGGACAGGGGTGGCATGATAAAGCCGATGAGCACCCCCACCGCCACGGCGGAATATACGTTTCCCCAGCCGTTGTCCAGGGCAATATAGCTGACCAGAGGGGACAGGGCGGTGGTCAGCAGGCCGATGTGGATATAGGTGCCCAACGGCTCCCGGCGAAAGCGGGCATAGAGAAAGGACCCGGCCAGAATGGGCCAGATGTTCACAAAATTCTTGCCGAACAGAGCAAAGCCGGACATCAGCCCCACCTCCAGCTGGGTGGTGCCGTTAAAGGTCTCGTTGGAGAAATAGAGCAGGCACAGGGTGATGGCGGTGACCAGGGCGGCGTTGCACAGGGCGGCCCCCGGCCCGGCCACGGCGATGTAGTCGGTGATGAGGGCGTCCTCGGTGTACACGATGGTGCGTAGCCCCCGCAGGATGTTGCCGGGGCTGTCCAGCAAAAGGGCGGCCAGCAGCTGAAGGGCGGCAAACAGCCAGAAATAGCGGGGCATCCGGCGATAGCGGTCATGCTGGTGGGGGTGAAGGCGGGTGGTCATGATATCTCGTCCTCCTGGAAACTCAGGCCCCGGCTGGCGGAGCGGCGGGCGGGAAGGGGCGGGATCAGGTCAGCTGGCGGAAATAGTCCCGGGTCTGCTGGGCGTTGCGGCGGATCTCTGCGGCCAGGGCGTCCATAGAGGGGAAGCACTGCTCGGGCCGGAGGTATTTATAAAACTCCATGCGGATCTCGTGGCCATACAGGTCGCCGTCAAAATCCAGGATAAAGCCCTCCACGGTGACATGGCCGTCGTTGTCCTCCACCGTGGGGCGCACCCCCACGTTGGTCACGGCGCAGCGGCACTGTCCGTCGAACCACACCCGGGTGGCGTACACGCCGAAGGCGGGGACGATGACCCCCTGGGGGATGAGCAGGTTCACCGTGGGAAAGCCCAGGGTGGTGGTGCCGATCTTCTTCCCGTGGGCCACCCGGTTGGTCAGGGTGTGGGGATGGCCCAGGAACTGGTCCGCCCGTTCCACCTCCCCCTGAGCGATGAGGGTGCGGATATAGGTGGAGGAGATGGTGATACCGTCCTGCTCTACCTTTTGGATGATGTCGCAGCCCATGCCCAGCTCCCGGCACTTCTCCTGGAGGCGCTGGGGGTTGCCCTTGCCCATATAGCCAAAGTGGAAGTCGTGCCCGGCCACCACGTGGACGGCCCCCAGCTCCTTTTGCAGATATTCCGATACAAAGTCCTGCCAGTCCATCTTCTGCATCCCATCGAAGGGGGCCACGATGACCTCTTCGATGCCATAGTACCGGCGCATCAGCCACACCCGGTCCTCCACCGAGCTGAGCAGGGGGACGGCCTGGCCGGTGATGGCGGCGGTGGGGCTGCGGTCAAAGGTAAAGGCACAGGGCTTGGCCCCCAGCCGGTCGGCCACCTGGGCCACCGTGCGGAGCAGAGCCCCGTGGCCCTTGTGTACCCCGTCGAAAAAGCCCAGGGCAATGACACGTTTTGGTGTACTCAAAGTAATTTCGCTCCTTTATATTGCAAGAGGTAGAGAATTCAAACCTCGTAAAAGCTCTTCACCGTGGTCAGCACGCCGTTCTCCCCCTGACTCAGGGCCAGGAAGGTCCCGTCCTGACCATAGACCCGATAGCGCCCGTCGGGCAGCCCGGGCATAGGCAGGGCCGCGCCGTTGCGGATGCGCTTCTCCTGCTCCGGGTCCGCCACCAGGTCGGGATAGCCGGAGAAATAGGCGTCCACCGGCAGCAGCAGGGCGGCGGGGTCGTCGGCCTGGAGGACGGCGTCCAGGGTGACGCTGTCGGCCAGGGTGAACCCGGCGGCCATGGTCCGGCGCAGACTGCTCATGCAGCCGCCGCAGCCCACGGCGGCACCGATGTCGTGGCACAGGGTGCGCACATAGGTCCCCTTGGAGCAGCGCACCCGCAGCAGAAATTCGTCCGGCCCCAGCCGGTCCTCCAGCTCCAGAGCGTGGATGGTCACCGGGCGGGGGGCACGCTCCACCTCCCGGCCCTTCCGGGCCAGGTCATAGAGCTTCTGTCCGTTGATCTTGATGGCGGAGTACATGGGGGGCACCTGCTGGATGTCCCCCCGGAACTTGGGCAGAACGGCCAGCAGATCCTCCGCCGTGCCGATGAAGGGGGTCTGCCGGACGATCTCCCCGGTGACGTCCTGGGTGTTGGTGACAACGCCCAGTTTTAAACCGAACTGATATTCCTTTTCGGATTCACTGGCGAAGGTGACGGCCCGGGTGGCCCGGCCCAGAAAGACGGGCAGCACCCCGGTGGCCATGGGGTCCAGTGTCCCCCCGTGGCCCACCCGCTTTTCGTGAAACCGGCCCCGCAGCTTGGCGCACACGTCCATGCTGGTCCAGTCAGAGGGCTTGTCAATGACGATGATCCCGCTTGGCATGGGAAAGGTCCTCTCCTTTTCTGTCAGGTATCAGGTGCTCTTCAGGCGCGGGCGGCGGCCTTCACCTGGTGGATGGCGTCCAGCACGGCGGCCCGGGTCTCCTCCACGGGCAGGTCCAGGGTGGCCCCGGAGGCGGCGGCGTGGCCCCCGCCACCCATCAGGGCGCAGACGGTGCTGGCGTTCAGGTCCTGGGGGTCGGTGCGCAGAGAGATCTTGCACTTGCCGGGGGCCAGCTCCCGGATGGTCACGCTGGTCTTGACCCCCTCCAGCTGGCCCACCAGAGAGGCGATGTCCTCCGCGTCCCGCTCGTCGGCCCCCACGGCGGCCATCATGTCCAGGGTGAGGGCCGCCACGGCGATGGTCCTCTGGTCATAGAGCTGCATCCCGGCGATGATGGCGCTCTCCAGCCGCAGGCGGCGGATGCTCTTGGTGCGGAAGTGCCGCTTGTTCAGCTGGGAGAGGGGAATGCCGCAGTCGATGAGGTCGGCGGCCACCCGGTGGGTGGCGGCGGTGGTGTTGCCATAGACAAAGCAGCCGCAGTCGGTGGACACGGCCACATACAGGGCCGTGGCGATGTCGCCGGTGACGGGGCCCAGCAGGCGGAGGATGTCATACATCAGCTCGCCACAGGCGGCCCGGCCCGCGTCCAGACAGGTGCGCTGGGCGAAGAACTCCTGGGAGGGGTGGTGGTCAATGGCCAGGTCCACTCGGGGAAGATATTTCTGGGCGTTGTCGGGGAACAGCCCCCGGGCGGCGATGTCCACCGACACCACCGTGTCCGGGGCAAAGCCGTCTTCGGCCAGAAGCCCCTCAAAATAGGGGGTGAACAGGGAGGAGGCCTGGGGATTGGGCAGGACGAAGGCCCGCTTGCCCAGCTGGCGCAGGGCCTGGCACAGGGCGGCGGCGCAGCCCACCGTGTCCCCGTCGGGGCGGAGGTGGGTCAGAATGAGATAGCCGTCGTGATCGCGGAGAAAGTCGGCGGCAGCCTGAATGGTGATAGAAGCGCTCATGGCATTCACTCCTCGTCCAGATGGATGTGCTCGTTGGCGGGGTTGGCGGGCTTGACCACGTTGGGGTTGCGCAGCATGTCCAGGATGTGGGCGCCCTGGTCGATGGAGTCGTCCCGGACGAAGGTGAGCTCCGGGGTATAGCGCAGCTGAAGGGCGTGGCCCAGCTCCCGGCGGAGATAGCCGGAGGCGGACTTCAGACCCTTGAGCACCTGGGCGCAGTCGCTCTTGTCCAGCACGCTGATATAAATTTTGGCGTACCGCAGGTCGGGGGTGGTGTCCACGGCGGTGACGGAGATGAGCCCGGACACCCGGGGGTCCTTCACGTTGGGGATGAGGGAGGCCAGCTCCCGCTGGATCTCCTCGTTGATGCGTCCGATTCGATTGCTTGCCATAATATGCTCCTTTCCAAAGGGGGCGGCACCCCCAGTTCAAATCTCAATGGTCAGACAGGTCTGTGCTTGCTCAGAGAGCTGTTCTAAGGTGTCCGGTTCCAGAGCGGCCAGCGGTCCGGTGAAACGGAAGGCCCTGGCCGGGCCGTCTCCCACCCACAGGTTCCACAGCTCCGCTGTCTCGCCGGGGCGGAGGTGCGTTTCCAAATAGGCCCGCAGCTGGGCCGCGTCCTCCCCTGTGGCCCGCAGGTCCAGCTCGTACTGGAAGGGCTTCATGGTCAGACCCAGCTCCTCTACCACCTGGCGGTAGTATTTGTGTGTTTGGACGGAAAAACCGTCCCCGGCCACTGGGCCGGAGGGAGCCGTCCGGATCCGGCGGCTGCCGGAGCGGTACAGGGGGAGAGAATGGTCGGCACACAGCAGGGTAACAGCACTCATTTCGCTTCCTCCAGGACACAGAAACAGGGCGGGGGCACAGACGTCCGCCCCGCCGCATGATACAATAACATTATACAATGATTTTTTCCTAATGAAAAGGGGAAATTTCACCGGGCAGGAGCGCAAAAAAGCAGGAGGTCTGGATCAGATCTCCTGCTTTTCTGGTGAGGTACGACCGATTTTTATGCTGTGGAACAGTCTGGCCAGGACTGTCAGCTGTTCAACCACTGGGTACTAGGACTCACCTTTCAATACAAATGTGAGTCCCCAAATTCCCAATGCCAAACTGCCCCATGGACCTAGATTAGAATAGTTTGTGCCGATCCATGAAATCTTCGCCTGCGGCTCCGATTTTACGCGCCAAAAGGCGCGCCGCGCTGTGCGCGGTACTCGTGCAGCATCAGCGCTCGATTTCCTCCATAATGAAGGCTTCGATGATGTCGCCCTCCTTGATGTCCTGGAACTTCTCAAAGGTGATGCCGCACTCGTAGCCGGCGGCGACCTCCTTCACACTGTCCTTGAAGCGCTGGAGGGAGGCGATGGCACCGTCGTAGATGACGATGTTGTCCCGGAGCAAGCGCATCTGAGCGTTGCGCTGCATCTTGCCGTCCAGCACATAGCAGCCGGCCACCATGCCAACGCCGGTGATGCGGAACACGTTGCGGACCTCGGCCCGGCCCAGATCCACTTCCTTGAACTTGGGAGCCAGCATACCCTTCATGGCGGCCTCGATCTCGTTGATGGCATCGTAAATGACCCGGTACATCCGCATATCCACGTTCATCCGGGCGGCAGTGTCCTTGGCGTTGGCGTCAGGGCGGACGTTGAAGCCTACCACGATGGCACCGGAGGTGGCGGCCAAGGTGACGTCGGACTCGTTGATCGCGCCCACGGCGCAGTGGATGACCCGGACCCGGACCTCCTCGTTGGTCAGCTTCTCCAGAGAAGCCTTGACCGCCTCGGCGGAGCCCTGGACGTCCGCCTTGACGATGACATTCAGGTTCTTCATCTCGCCGGCCTGGATCTGGCTGAACAGGTCTTCCAGCGTGACCTTGCCCACATTGTTGTTCAGCGCGCTCTTCTGCTCATGCTTGCGCTGCTCCACCAGCTCACGGGCCATGCGCTCGTCGGCCACAGCATGGAAGTCATCGCCCGCGCCGGGCACCTCGCCCATGCCGATGATCTCCACGGGGACGGAGGGGCCGGCATCAGTGACCTTTTGGCCCTTGTGGTTGGTCATGGCGCGGACGCGGCCCACGGCAGTGCCGGCGATGATCACATCACCCTGGTGCAGGGTGCCGTTCTGGACCAGCAGGGTGGCAACAGGACCGCGGCCCTTGTCCAGGCGGGCCTCGATGACCGCGCCGTGGGCAGAGCGGTTGGGGTTGGCCCTCAGCTCACGCATCTCGGCGGTGAGGACTACCATGTCCAGCAGGTTGTCGATCCCCATGCCCGTCTTGGCGGAGATGGGGCAGATGATGGTCTCGCCGCCCCACTCCTCAGGCACCAGCTCGTACTCGGTGAGCTGCTGCATGATCCGGTCGGGGTTGGCGGTGGGCTTATCCATCTTATTGATGGCGACAATGATGGGAATCTCGGCGGCCTTGGCGTGGTTGATGGATTCCACGGTCTGGGGCATGATGCCGTCATCT
>OLFT01002710.1_pt1 | contig 14588 bp, 8 predicted proteins | sample 1604921 | NCBI WGS metagenome assembly OLFT01 (sample SAMEA3888897, study PRJEB22519) | human gut metagenome | biome: human gut; feature: human-associated habitat; material: faeces | place: Denmark | collected 2013 | reverse complement strand
AAATTCCGACACCGGAAGGAGGAGGCGGAGCGGAAGCTGGAGCGGACGGAGGAAAACCTCGTCCGCATCAACGATAAGATTGCCGAATTGGAGCTTCAGGTAGAGCCGTTGCGGGCGCAGGCGGAAACAGCGAAGAAATATCTGGTCCTTCGGGATGAGATGCGCGTGCTGGAGATTTCCCTGTGGCTGGAAAATCTGGAGGCGCTGAAGCGGGATGCCCGCAAGCTGGAAACCGACCTGCGGGACGCCGAGGGGCAGCGGGACGAGGCCCGCTCCGCCATGGACGCGTTGTTTGCCGAAACGGAGCAGTTCGGCAGGCGGATGCAGGAAAAGGATATGGAGGCCGAAACGCTGCGAAGCGGCCTTGCGGAACTGGACGCCAAGGCGGCGGAGGAGGACTCCGCCATCGCGGTGCTGGAGAGCACCATCGGCCATCTGGAGGAAAATATGCGGCAGGTCAAGGCGGAGCTGGCGGAAACGGAGCAGCGCACCGGCGGCTATGCGGCACAGGCGGCGGAGCAGGAGGCACAGGCGGCAGAGCTGGAAACGCAGGCCGCAGCGCTGGGCGAACAGCTCACGCAAATGCTGGCTCAGGCACAGGCGGCGGCGGAGAAGGCTGGCGGCGCGTCCACAGAGGCAGAGGCGCTACGGAGCCGGGAAGCCATTGCGGCGGCAGCCGCCGCAGACGCCAAGGCGGAGGCCGCTGCCATCCGGGCGGAGAATCAGCAAATCGAAACAAGACGCCTTGCGGCGGAGGCGGACAAGGCCGCCGCGGAAAAGCAGCTGGCGGAAAAGGAAACCGAGGCCAAGGCCAACCGGCGGGCGTTGGAGGATGCCCGTGACGAGGCGGAGGCCGCCGCGAATATCATCAGCGGTCACACGCTGCGGATGAAGGAGCGGGAGAAAAAAGCCGCCGCTGCCGCAGATGAGCGCGTGAAGCTCACCATGGACACAGGCGCGCTGGACAGCCGTATCCGTCTGCTGACGGAAATGGAAAAGGACTACGAGGGCTTTAACAAGGCCGTAAAGCTGGTCTGTCAGGCCAAGGGCGAGCTGCGGGGCATTCACGGCCCGGTGGCAAGCCTGATAAAAACGGAGAGCCGCTATTCCCTTGCCATCGAGATTGCGCTGGGAGCGGGACTTCAGAACATCGTGGTGGACCGGGAGGAGGACGCCAAGAGCGCCATTGCCTTCCTGAAAAGGCGGGACGGCGGACGCGCAACGTTTTTGCCGTTGACCGCCATCCACGGCGAGGAGCTGCGGGAAAACGGCGTGGAGCGGGAGTTCGGCTTTGTGGGCGTTGCATCCCGGTTGGTGTGCTTTGACCCGAAGTATACGCAGATCTTCAACAATTTGCTGGGCCGGACGGTCATTGCGGAGGATTTGGACTGTGGTATCGCCATGGCGCGGAAATACCGCAACGCTTTCCGCATCGTGACGCTGGACGGACAGGTCATCAACCGGGGCGGCTCCATGACCGGCGGCTCTGTCAGCCGCAGTGCCGGAGTGCTCAGCCGGACAGCGGAGCTGGAACGGCTGAACAGCCGCATCGGGGAGCTGCATCAACGGCTGGAGGACGCCAAGGTGGCGGAGGCGGCAGCCGGACGGGAGCTGGAGGCGGCGCGCTATGAGCTGACCACCGCCGAGGCGCAGCGCCGTGCCGCCGAGGACGAGGTCCTGCGGCTGGAGGGCGTACAAAACCAATTTCAAATGCTCCTATCCGGACTGCGGGAGAGCGTTGAGAGCCTTACCGGTGAGCTGACAGCCATTGACGAACGCCTGCGGGCGAACACGGAGTGTGCCGCCGGGGCAGAAAAGACCATAGCGGAGCGAGAAGCAGAGGCCGCAGCCCTGCGGGAGAGCGCGGAGCGCGTGCTGTCCGGCCAGAGCGAGCTGCTGGCGGAGTCCGGGCGTCTGGCGGAGAATGTGACCGCGTGCAAGACGGAGCTGGCTTCCCTGAACGCCAACCGGGAGGGCATTCTCCGCCGCGCCGCTGATTTGCGGCAGTTGGCGGAGGACCTGTCGGGAGACCGGGAACAAAAGGAGGCGGCGCTGAAGCGCTATCGGGAGCAGATCGAAACGGCGCAGGCGGATATCCGGCAGAGAACGGACTGGTATCTGTCACGATCGTAAGCTCGGACGGAACCCTTGCAGATGGGCTTTCCACCTCCCTTTTTATTATGGGAGAAGAAAAAGCGGCAGAGTTCTGGAAGGCGCACAGTAATGAGTTTGAGGCGATCTTTGCGACAGATGATGGGACGATTTATGTGACAGAAGGTCTGAAAGACAGCTTTACAACGGATCTTAACATGAAGGTTATTACGAAATAATTTGCGTGAAATGAGAGGATAATGAGAGATGGACATCAAAGAAACCGGTAAAAAATTAAAACCGTTTGCACCCGTTCTTTCAGTTGCACTGGTTACGGCGTGCGTGGCAGGCTCTTTAAGTGGATATGAGGCTCCGGTCTATGCGGCGACACAGGAAGAAACACCGGTAAAAAAAGAAGAGACAAAAGAGAAGAAAGAAGAAAAAAAGACAGCAGCCAAAGGATCATTTGATCTGGAGGATGGTGTGTATAAGGGAACCGGAACCGGGTATGCAGGAGACATCACCGTATCGGTACTGATCAAGGACAAGCAGATCGTTTCGATTGATATTCTGAGCTCTTCCGATGATGCGGCGTTTTTTACGCGTGCGAAAGCGGTGATCGACAAGATCATCGAAGGTCAGACGCTGGATGTGGATACTGTATCGGGAGCAACGTTCAGTTCCAGAGGAATCATCAGCGCCGTAAAAAATGCGCTGACCGGGGAAAAGGATACCAGCGAGACAGGACAGGCGCAGTCCGGTCAGACAGGGGCGGCGGCAGGAAGCTCAACTAGTGTGGCGCAGGTAGAAGATGCGGCAGCGTATAAGGACGGAACTTATTACGGTTCGGGAACCGGATTTGGCGGTCCGCTGAAGGTTATGGTAGAAATCAGCGGAGGGAAGATCGCATTCATCCAGATTGTGGAGAACAGTGACGGAAGCGATTATATTTCTAAAGCAGCTTCTCTGATCGATTCTATTATTACGACACAGAGTACTAATGTGGATACGGTGTCAGGGGCAACCTACAGTTCTGTCGGAATTATCCAGGCAGTCCGGGATGCACTGGGTCAGGCGGCGGTAAATGGTACATCGGACAGCACGCAAAATAACAATAGCAACAGTAATAACAATAGTTCGTCAGATGACGATAGTTTTACTGTAACCGGAACCGTTCCGTACAAGGAAGGAATCTATTACGGAACAGCAGAGGGTTACAGCGGAGATGTATCCGTTGCAGTCGTGATCCAGGAAAAGACGATCAAAGCAATCTTGATCACAGAAAGCTCGGATGATGAAGCATTCTTTAATCGTGCAATGGATGTTGTGAAAAAGGTGATAAGGACACAGAAGACAGACGATGTAGATACGGTGTCAGGAGCAACCTACAGTTCCAAAGGACTGTTAAATGCAATCAAGAATGCACTGAAACAGGCAGAGAAAGTGACAAATGGAGAATCCATTGATGAGAAGCCGGATCTGACTGATCTGAAAGAGCTGATCGAGAGAGCAGAAAAGTTGGAAGAAGATAAATACACAGAAACGAGCTGGGCAGTTCTGCAGACCAGACTTGCGGACGCAAAAGATGCACTTGAGGAAACGAAACAGACTGCGGTTGATAAAGCGGTGGAAAAGCTGAAAACAGCAATCGCACAGCTTGAGTCGAAAGACGGAAAAGATGAAGAAAATACAAAGTATATCAGTGGAACTTATGAAGTGACTGTTCCTTGTGAGCCGGATGATGACGAAGATTTTGAAGAATATAATCTGACGATGACGGTGACGATCCGCGACGACAAGATTGTGGCAATCACGGATATCACGGGCGATGGGGACAGCGGTAATGACAGATATATCACGAAAGCTGCAAATGGTACTTCAAGTATAAAGGGTGTGGTATCCCAGATCATAGATAAAGGAATGCCGGAGGATATTGATACTGTTTCCCGTGCAACCTGCTCTTCCAATGCAATCCTGGAAGGATGCAAGAAAGTACTGGAAGAAGCAGAAAGACCGACAGATATGGAGGCTGAATAACAATGAGAGAATTCTGGGTAAGACTGGTAAGTATGCTCGCGATCGTGGGAGTTCTGCTGGGATACAATTCAGTGCTGGATGTGCGTGCGAAAGAAGATGAGATCGCCCGGCTTTCCGCACAGGTTGCCGGAAACGGACAATCAGACAGCGGAAATGGAGGTTCCACAAACTACAAGGACGGAACCTATACCGGGGAAGCTGATGGATTTGGCGGAACGATCCAGGTAGAAGTGAAGATTGAGAAAAGCAAGATTGCAGAGATCAATGTGATATCGGCAGAGAAAGAAGACGGAGCATACCTTTCCATGGCAAAGGATATGATTCCCAAAATCATCGATGCACAGAGCGCAGATATAGATACGATCAGTGGTGCGACATTCAGCTCGACCGGAATCAAAAATGCATCGGAACAGGCTCTGGAAAAGGCGGTAAAGTAACGTGAAAAAGATGGATATTCATAATTTAACGGCGAAAGATATAAAAAAATTACATATATGGCTGAGAGTGTTGATCCAGGTACTGTATTTCCTGTTTATCCCATCTGTGTATACAGCGGCATTTGCCGGAGTGAAATACATCTTTACACAGATCGGTGCAGGCGAAAAGGTTGCCGTGACCTCTTTCGTGACAGTACTGGTTGTGATCTGCATTTACACCATTCTGTTCGGAAGATTCTTTTGCGGATTCGCTTGTGCGTTCGGTACACTAGGAGATGGTGTGCATGCACTCTATGTGTGGATCTGTAAAAAGATGAAAAAGAAACCTCTTCAGATTGCGGATGCATGGACAGAAAAGCTCTGTTATCTGAAATATATTGTACTGGCACTGATTTCAATCTTGTGCTTTGCAGGCGTCTATGGAAAGGGAAAAGGAACCAGCCCGTGGGATGTATTTTCCATGCTCCATGCCGGCAACTTTAAGCTTGGCGGATATCTGGTGGGACTCGTTCTTCTGGTTCTGATCCTTGTGGGAATGTGTTTTGAAGAACGGTTTTTCTGCAGAAATTTCTGCCCGATGGGAGCTGTGTTTTCCCTGCTTCCGGTGTTTCCGTTTTTCGCACTTCACAGAGACCGGGAAAATTGCATCAAAGGATGCAAGGCATGTACAAAGAAATGTCCTTCTAACATCGGACTTCCGGAAGATGGATCTCCGAAGGTAGAAGGAGACTGTTTCCAGTGTCAGAAATGCATCGATACCTGTCCGAAAGGAAATATTCATACCGGAGTAAAAGGACTTCGTGGAAATGAATTCTGGTTTACGATTTTGCGGGCAGTAATCTTACTGATTCTTCTACTCTGGCTGGGTGTATAGAAGATGAAGAAGAAAGATCTGATACTTGGAGCAGGAATTATTGTGATTGCGCTTGCGATGCTGCTTGTGATGCAGCTGACGAGAGGGGAAGAAGGAAATCAGATCCGGGTTACGCTGGATGGGAAAATCTATGGAACGTATTCCTTGTCGAAGGATCAGACCATCGAAGTAAAGGATGGCGATTTTTATAACCGGATCCGGATCGAAGACGGAAAGGCGTATATGGAAGAGGCAAACTGCCCGGATGGATACTGTGAAGAGCAGGGAAAGATCAGCGGGCATACACAGACGATTGTCTGTCTGCCACATAAGCTTGTAGTAGAGGTTCTGGAAAATGAGAATGACCAGAGTTTTGGAACTTCAGATCCGGAAGATGTAGCTCCGGATACGATCGCAAAATGATAAAGGAAAAACAGATGAATAAAAACAAAAAACTTGCCAATATGGCAATGCTGGTTGCGCTGGCGATGATATTCAGTTATGTGGAAAGCTTAATACCGATCAATTTCGGGATACCGGGAATGAAGCTCGGAGTTGCCAATCTGGTGACAGTGACTGGGATGTACTTTCTGGAATTTCCGGAAGTATTTCTGGTGGTAGTTATGCGAATCCTGCTGACCGGCTTTTTATTTGGAAATGGAATGTCGATCGTTTACAGCCTGGCAGGAGGAATCTTAAGCTTTCTGGTCATGGCGCTGATGAAGAGGCTGAAAGGATTTTCCGTAGCCGGAGTCAGTATCGCCGGAGGCGTGTCACACAATATCGGTCAGATCATCGTGGCATCAGTTGTGGTAGAGAATCTGAAACTGATCTATTATCTTCCGGCGCTTCTGATCGCCGGTACGGTGACCGGATTTGTGATGGGAATGATAAGTAAAAAGTTGCTTCCGATCGTAAAAAGAGAATCGGAGAGAGAGGCGCAGATAGGTTAATTTTTTTTAATTATGGGTTAGCAGAAACTAACTTAATAATAAATTTTATCAACAACAAGTAGGTAATTATGGGAAAGGGAACAATTAAGACAAAAGCTATGACAATGGCTGTGGCGATGTCGATGGTAGCTGGACTTTGTCCATCGACGGTGTTTGCGGCAAACAGTGAGGATGTAGCGAAGGTTCAGAATGGAACGTATCCGGGGACTGCAAAGTGTACACCGGATGGAGATGGAGAGTTTACAAAATATAATTTATCTTTATCAGTGACTGTAGAAGATGGAAAGATAAAGTCAATTGATAATGTTCTGGGTGATGGTGACAGAAAAAATAAGAGTTATATTGGGGATGCGACTGACGGATATGACGATTATATAGGTGTTGTAAAGCAGATTGTAGATGCTAACGGAACAGATGGAATCAACGCAGTATCTGGAGCGACATGTTCATCGAATGCAATTGTGAATGCAGTAAATGATGCATTGGAAAAAGCAACTAAGAAAGATGAAAATACTGTAAAGACAGATGGTTTACAGACTGCAATTACAAACGCAGAAAGTTTAACTGAAAATGATTATACAGCGGATTCATGGAAAGTACTGCAGGACGCACTGACAGCAGCGAAAGATGCTCTTGTAAAAAAAGAATCCCAGACAGCAGTAGATAGCGCAAAAGATACCTTGAATGCAGCGATTGATGCACTTGTGTCGAAAACACCAGACGTACAGAATGAAGTCTATGTGTTAATGAACATTCCATATGCTGATTTCTACAAAGCAGATGGAGTGACAGGTGCGGATACTGTTTCATCAGCAACAAAACAGAAGACCAGAGCTTCACTGGCATCGGGTTCTTATCATGTGAACAGTGATGGTTCTGATATTACCGGCATAACATTTCCGGTTAAGATCAGTGATGGATCTGTATTAGGAAAATATACACAGGTTACTGATGAAAGTGAAGTTACGATTACAACAAATATTAAAGGAAAAGAAAATACTGTTACATATAAAGGACAAGATGCATTATTTGAAAGCGCAAGCTATTCTTATTACACATTAAGTGATACACCGTCATACTATAAAGAGGCAACTGTAAATGCGGATGGAAGTCTTAGCTTTAGCGAAGTAAAAGGAACAGAACCGACAACTTTGACAAATGCGAAAACTGAATTTTCTACGTCATCAAGATATGGTGATTACCAGTTAGATATTACGAGTGATGATCTGAAAAATGTGAATACTGTATATGGTGTAGTGGTCAGCACAAAAGAAGGAAGTAGTTATGGCCTTCGTCACGTGGAAAATATCTGGAAAAAAACAGAACTTGCATGGAGTACAGGATTTGTAACTGAATCCCATGGAAATACATTGGATTCAAAAGATTATGCTTCCATGATGGGACAAACCATCAATAAAGTGACCTATTATACAGATGCCGGTATTTATGAAATCTCGATGGACCAGAAGGTGCAGACGAAATATAATGGTGAGATCTCTGTTGCAGATACTTCTGTAAATGCTGAAAATACAAAAATCACAGTAAGCGGACTGCCAACTGATTTTGAAGAAGAATATACAATCGAGGGATTGGATGCAGGTACATATTCTGTGGAAATCAATACAGAAGGAAAGACTCCGACAAGAACGATCAAATTTAACAAAGAAATCGAAAAAGGTCGCTATACAGTAACGCTTAGTGATAAAAAAGGAAATTATGCACCAATCTCCACAACATTTAATGCTTATACAGAAACGATGCCGGCAAAATATAATGAGAATGACAAAGATCCGGCTGTGGTGAAAGCGGATGGTGTTGATGAAGAAGAATTCCAGACATATTTAAAAAATATTACATCCGTAACTGTGAATGGAAAAGAATATGCGGCTTCCGGGAAAAAAGCAGTAAAACTGATCACAGAAGACGGAAAACTGGATCTTTCACAGGAGGCATTTAAAGATGCAAAAGCAGGAGAGGGATTTGCCGTAACAATTGCAGAAGACGGTTATCAGACATACACATTTACTTATAAAGTGCCGGAAGAAGACAGTGAATATTCTTATGTTTATGTTGGAATGAGCTGGGCTGAGTATTGGGCAAATGAAGGTGTCTATGCAGCAGGTGATACAGAATCTTCTGCTGATGCAGATTCACGTAACGAGTATGACAAAGGTGCATTTGATGCAGTAACAAGAGCAACAGCAAATCATGGCTTACATCGAGGCAGTTTCCAGTGTAGTGCAGTTATTGAAGATACAAATGGAAACAAATATGAGCTCGCATACTGGAATGCAGACGGAAAAGCTGTAATGACAGACGGAAGTGTTTATACGAGATCAACCAATGAAGATAAAAAAGCAGTGTTTACTGCTGAGGACGGAAGCTCATTTATCCAGGCTGATTATAAAGTAACAGGTATCAAATATGTTCCGGTCAAAGTAAAAACAGCAGATCTGAATGCGTTAAAAGAAAAATATGCAGTTGTAGAAAACGGAGAGACATTAAGTGGAGGATTTTCTGAAAATCAGCTTCAGTCTTACACCGCAATTGCAGATGTAACAGCAAATACAAATGGTCTTAAGACAGCTGAAAAACAGGAAGATGGAAGCTTTGCATTCTCTGAAAGAACAACAGGTTCCTATTCAGGCTTAAAAGACACACAGCTGACAGTGGCATCTGATATCACACCGAATGTCAGAGAGACAAAAGATGTGGGAAGCTTTGGAGAATTTATCCGTGTAGATTTAAATGGAAACTATGGCGGACTCGGTTCTGCGATGCAGGCTGTTGAGTGGACTTATTACGGAGATGATGCAAGCTATACAGCACCGGTAAGAACATTTGGAACAAAATTTGCGGCAGATAACTGGATGCATAAATCTATGGGAATCCAGCTTGGACTGACAGACTCTCTCAGATGCCAGCTTCCGGAGGGAACGGATGGAACAGGTTACTGGAAACTGACAGTCTATGGACTTGGTTATGCAGATTACAGCTATAGTTTCCAGATCGGAACAGAAAATCTTGCGGCACCAAAAACTGCAACCGAAGAAGATATCAAAGCATTACAGGACAAAATTGACGAAGCAAGCGCATTAAACGAATCTGATTATACAAAAGACAGCTGGGATAAGATGAGGAGTGAACTGGAAGAATCGAAAGAGCTTCTTGCACAGGAAAATCCGTTGCAGTCAGCTGTGAAAGAGCAGACGATCCATATGACAGAAGCAATTGATGCTCTTGTGAAAGCTGAAGAATATGTTCTTATGAACATTCCGTATGCTGCATTCTACAAAGCTGAGACAACAAATAATACAGTTGATGTAGACGCTTTTACTTCCGCAACAAAAAACAAGACACGTACAAAAGGACTTGCGGGAGGATCATATCATGAAAATGCAGATGGATCCAAGATTGATGGTATCACTTATGCTGTAAAAGTAGACCCTTCGGTAGATCTTTCAAAATACAAAGAAGTGAAAGACGGTGATTCCGTAGAAATTACAGTTACAAACAGAGGACAGACAACTACCACAACACTGACTGGAAAAGACACATTATTTGAAAATGCATCTTATGCATACTATCCACTTACAGAAGCACCGGCAAACTATAAAGAAGTTTCTGTCGATGCAGATGGAAATCTTGTGTTCAGTGAAGTAAAAGGTCAGGAAGCAACGAAAGTAGAAGGAGTTACAGCTGAACTTTCAACCGAAACATCTTATGGAGATTATGAGCTTGATCTTGATGGACTTCCAGAAGAAATCAAATCAGATAATGTAAATGCAGTTGTAGTAAAGACAACAGACGGAACCGCTTATGGTATGCGTCATCTGGAAAATATCTGGAGAGGTAATGAAATTGCATGGAGTACCGGATTTACTAGTGAAGTACATGGTTGCCCGACATCATCTGAACATTACAAATCTATGATGGGCAAGACCATTGACAGCATTGAGTATTATACAACAAATGGGGTGTATACAATGGATATCGCAGATATCTATGTTCCTGTAAAATCAGAAACTACAAAATCAGAAGTTGCAGATGCAGACATTGCAGCAGGCAAGACTACAATCAATGTACAGCTTCCAGATGGATTTGATCCGGAATACAGTGTGGATGGACTGGATGTGTCGGTAGAAGGTAATGTACTGACTTTTAAAGCAGCGACAGAGAGCAGAGCAGCAGCTTCTGTAAAACCTGGAAAATATACCCTCACAATTAAAGATAAGAACAAGAAATATGCAGATGTTGTTACAACGTTTACATTGACAACAAAAGATATGCCTGCAGCATATGATGAAGAGAATAAGAAACTTGTAGAGGCAGAAGGATTTGACATAGATGCGCTTAAAGCTTATCTTGGAAATATTACTTCTGTAAATGTAAATGGTAAAGATTATGCAGCAAGTGGAAGAGGCTCCGTAGTTATTATCAATAAGGATGGTACGATCAAGACAGATGCAGATCCGTTTAAGGATGCGGTAGCTGGAACGGAATTCCAGATTACAGTAGCTTCAACAGGTTATACAACTCCTCTTACATTTACTTACAAGATAGCAGAGACTCCGGCACCGGCAGAGGTTGATACAACAGCACTGGAAGCTGCAATTGCAGAAGCTGATAACCTTAAAGAAGCAGACTACACAGCAGAAAGCTGGAGTGTATACCAGGCAGCACTGCAGAGCGCACGTACTGCACTGGAAGCAAAGGAAAGTCAGGATGCAGTTGATCAGGCACTTGCTGCTTTAAATGCAGCAAAAGATGCACTGGTTAAAGCTGAAGAAGAACCGGTTGCAATCAATACTGCTTCTCTTGAAAAAGCAATTGCAGATGCAAAAGCGCTTAAAGAAGCAGATTACACAGCAGATAGCTGGAAAGCACTGCAAAGCGCACTTTCAGATGCCCAGAAAGCACTGGAAGCAAAAGAAAGCCAGGAAGCAGTAGATAATGCAACAAACAGCCTGAACAAAGCGATCAAAGCACTTGTAAAGAAAGGCAGCTCATCTGTAAAGAAGACAGATGGTACAACCAATGGATCCAAGACAAGCGGAAACGATTCGGTAAAAACAGGAGATCCGGCAAGTGTACTTGGCTGGCTTGGACTTGCAGTTTCTTCGCTTGGAGCAGGTATGGGCGGCTTTGCCTGGAAACGCAGAAAAAGAAAATAAGACTACACGATAATTTGTAACAAAGAATCAAATTAGAATAAGAATCAGAAAGCTGACAGACAGATGAGAAAAAATACATTTGTCTGCCAGCTTTTTTTTATAGGAGATTCCGAAGGAACTGCAGATTATGTAATTTCTATTACAGAAAGCTGGATGACACCGACGATCCTTATGACATTGACTTTTGTAGTATCTGCTTTTATTGCATTCTTTACAGGAACTTCATGGGGAACCTATGCGATTGTTACACCAATCTGTGTACAGATGGCTCTGAATATATCTGGTGGAGCTTTAACACCGGTCGTATATGCTGCAATAGCAGCTGTAATGGGTGGAGGATGCTTTGGAGATCATTGTTCACCGCTTTCTGATACCACGATTTTATCATCACTTGCAACCGGATCTGATCATATCGATCATGTAACGGCTTTTTTTAATTTCTTGCTATTTTTTTCCCCGAAATGTATAATTTTTGGTAAAAGTATGATTTTTTGCATCAAAAGTATAGTTTTTGATAAATTCTTTATCATGTCTTATCTAAAATAAGAAGTAGGAAGATTATCAGGAATGGGGAAAATGGTATGAAATTATTAAAACTTGTGATTGTAGATGACGAACCAATCCTTCTGCAGGGACTGGTTAAGACGTACAACTGGAATGAGATGGGATTTGAAGTTGCCGGTCAGGCACAGAGTGGGGAGCAGGCAATCGAAGTGATCAAAAAAGTGAAGCCCCATGTCGTACTGACGGATATCCGGATGAAACAGGTTTCCGGTCTGATGGTGATGGAAGAGATCCAGAAGACAGAGCTGGATCCGGTTTTTATTGTGCTCAGTGCGTACCGTGATTTTAATTATGCACAGCAGGCGTGTGATCTTGGTGCATATGCATATCTGCTGAAACCAATCGAGGAAGATAAACTGCAGGAGACCATGCAGGGCGCATACCAGACCTGTATGGAGAAACTGGAGAGCGAAGAACGTTATGAAAGCTGGGAAAATATGATCCGAAAAGATTCCACCAGTTTTCTCCAGGTTGTTGTACAGAAATATTTACAGAATAAAATTTCCTATGAAAAGGTGCAGGAAGTATTTGCGATCTTGAAAGATGTGATCGAAGAGGGCGACCGTTTTATTGCAATGTGTGTGGATCTTGATCTTACATATAAGATTACGGATGCACTGAATTACGAAGCAGCCAGGCTGGAATTGATACAATCTCTGGAAGAAATGTTTTCAGAGCGGTATTTTTTCTGGCATTTTGAAAAGGCAGAAGGTTGTCATGTATTTCTGATCAAGACAAAGGAAAATGCGACAGTGCGCGAGATTGCGCAGATTCTGGAACAGGTTAAAGGGGAACAGAAAAGTCCGGTTACTGCATCGATTTCCAAACCGTATAAAGGACTGGATGGAATCCGCCGAAGTTACGAAGAGGCGCAGGGACTTTTCGAGCCAATCTGCAGCAATGCCACAAATGAGAATACTTTTCCCATACCTGTGAAAAAGGAAGAAAAAGCGGCAAAAAGTGATTGTGAAGAGGCAGGACTTACGATCGTCAATGCTGTTCGGAAGAATACGTTTAAAGAGTTAAAACAGGCTTTTATTGTGTTGATCTACGCACTTCCACATGAGGAAGAGTTACAGATCCGTTATATACATAAGGTTATGCTGCAAGCGGAGATGATGCTGAACGATACTTACGGAATGACGGAAAAATTGCAGAAACAGTTCCGAAATTATTATTCGAATATGGAGAGTCTGACAGCAGCACAGGCGGTAGATGTCAGCTATAGGATCCTCGGAGAAGCAATTGAGGAACGGGAAAAATATGCAGAAAGCGGAGAAAATAAATGTGCAAAGGAATATATGACAGTGGCACTTTCTTATATCGGTGAGCATTTGCAGGAGGAAGAACTTTCTATTGTTCAGGTGGCAACGCAGATTTATCTGAATCCGGTATATTTCGGGCGTGTATTTAAAAATACATTTCATATGACCTTTAAAAAGTATCTCTTACAGCAGAGAATGGAGAAAGCAAAGAGACTGATCCAGGATGGATGTGAGAGTATAGGAACGGTATGTGAGCAGGTGGGAATCAGCAATGCATCCTATTTTTCACATTTATTTAAAGAATATACAGGAAAATTACCGAGTGAATACAAAAAGGATTACGAAGAATGAAGAAATGGGTGATTAAATCCGGAATACAGAGAAAATACCTTCGATATATAATGGGGCTGTTGTTGCTGGCAATTTTGCTGTCAAGCATCGGTGTTTGGATTTATGTAAGGCAGAGTTTGACCACAGAGGTTACAGATAAATATGAATTTTTAAATGAGAAGATGGGGCTGGCTCTGGATACACTGTCAAAAGAGGCGGATGAAGGGACAGCAGAATGTATTACTTACGATCAGGTTCAGGAAAGTCTGAAAAAAGCTTCATTTGCAGATGTGGAAAAGAACTCTCTTCAGAAATATTTTGCCTATATGAATCTGGATCATGTGGCAGAATATTGCTATGTGGATAATAAAAATAATGTTTATGCCAGATCCTACTCGCATATTGATTATGAAGATTTTTCAGACAGCCATCTGGAAGATTACATGGGAGATTCTTATGCGAAAACACAATGGTTCTGGGCGAAGGATACTCTGTTTGGGACGGAGAAAGAAGCATTGTTTATCGGAAGATATGTACACAGCATGGAATACGCCAGCAAACCAGGACTGCTGCTCATCAAGATGAATGACGGCTTTCTGGAAACGATACTTGGAAAGGATCGGAGTATGACAGATGAAGTGCAGATCGGAATTCTGGATAAGAAGGGAAATTTATGCGCTGCCTGGTGCCCGAAAGGGACGAAGATTTCGGATGCGGTAAAACAGGAAGTCTATAAGATCAGCGCACAGGAAACGAGTGGTATTCTTGCAAAAAGCCGGAGAGTGAGCGGTGGTGTCTGCTCCATTTACAAAGAAAGCAGCTCTGAAATGACGGTGTTCACAGTCGTTCCGTCGAGTGTAATGACGCAGGGAACGATGAGGGTA
>OLFT01002707.1_pt1 | contig 14599 bp, 18 predicted proteins | sample 1604921 | NCBI WGS metagenome assembly OLFT01 (sample SAMEA3888897, study PRJEB22519) | human gut metagenome | biome: human gut; feature: human-associated habitat; material: faeces | place: Denmark | collected 2013 | reverse complement strand
CTTAAAGCTGCAGGAGTCCAAGCGGCTTTTAGCGGACCAGATAGTCAGTGAAGGCATGGTTTCCCTTGGCAGCTTAAGCCATGATCAGCTAAAGGAACTGCTGGGATAGGGTATGAAAAAGATGAGTAACAACACAGAGGATGGAGTAAGAAAAACAGACAACCGGGATACCATGGAATTCCGCCATGAGGTGGTGATCCCCAATGAGGATCTTCCATTTAAAATGTTTATATTTGAAGGAAAAGACGGTAACTATAAGGTTTCCACCCACTGGCATCAGTCGGTGGAGATCTTTCTGGTGACCGAAGGAACCATTGATTTTTACATTGATTCCCACTATTTTTCCCTGAAAGAACATCAGTTTGTGATCGTCAATTCCAATCAGGTCCATTCCATTGACTGTCCGTATTCCAATAACACCATTGTGCTTCAGATCCCGGTGGAGACATTCCAGTTGTATCACCGCGAAACGCCATATATCAGTTTTATACCTCAGAGCCAGGAGAAAAACCGGGAGCTGCTGGCCATGGGCGGGGAGGTGTCCCGCCTGGAGCAGAAAAAGATGGCTGCGGCCCTGGACGAAAAACAGCTACTGGACAAGCTGTGGGAGACCTATGAGCTCTCCCACGAGGCGGCCAAGCGCCAGCGGGTGGAGATCGAGTCTGTTCCAAAAGCCAGCCGCCGCATCGCCGAGCTGAAGAAGGGGATCTCCGCCCTGGGCAGTGTGAATGTGGGAGCCATCCAGGAGTTCCAGCGGGTAAATGAGCGCTATACCTACCTCACAGACCAGCGGGACGACGTGGAGAAGGCCAAGAGGGAGTTGGAGGAGGTCATCGGGCAGATCACCGGCGAGATGAATACCATTTTCAGCCGGGAGTTCCAGAGCATCAACGAGTCCTTCGGCCAGACCTTCCAGGAGCTGTTCGGGGGCGGAAGGGCCACGCTGGAGCTGGAGGACCCGGATGACATCCTCAACTGCGGCATCGAGATCAAGGTCCAGCCCCCCGGAAAGGCGCTGAAAACCATCACCCTGCTGTCCGGCGGAGAGAAGGCCTTTGTGGCCATTGCCCTGTACTTCTCCATTTTGAAGGTGCGCCCCACCCCCTTTGTGGTCATGGATGAGATCGAGGCCGCCCTGGACGACAATAATGTGGTCCGGTTTGCCCGGTATATGCGGGGGATGTCAGAAAAGACTCAGTTCATCGTCATCACCCACCGCCGGGGCACCATGGAGGAGGCCGACGTGCTCTACGGCGTCACCATGCAGGAGCAGGGCGTGTCGCGGATGCTGACCATCGACCTGAACGACGTGGAAAAGGAATTGAAGCTCCGGTGATGATATGGAATACCCAAATCGCAAGCATACTCGGCTGAAAAATTATGATTATAGCCGGAAGGGAGCGTATTTTGTCACAGTTTGTACAGCAGGACGGAAAAATCTTCTCTCAGAGATCTCATATCCCGTAGGGCGGGGGCAAGCCCCCACCCTACATTGATGCAGATAATGGGTGTGTTCAAGTCCCTAACGACCCGAAAACAGAATATGAAAACCGGGAGACAGGGGGAACAGCTTTGGCAGACAAGTTACCATGAACACATCGTCAGAGACGAAAACGACTTTCTGTTCCACTGGACCTATATCGACCAGAATCCCGCCCGGTGGGGCGGGGACGAATACTTTGGAGGTACACCGTGAACGAGAACGAAAACGAGAAGAAGAAAAACAGCTGGCTGCCCATTGTGGGCGGCATCGCCCTGATCATTGTACTGTTTATCGTGGTCAAGATGATCTTCGCCATGCTGGCGCAGGTCGTCCCCCCGGAGCGGCTGAACCCTGAGGCGTTTGCCTCCCAATCCCAGAGCCAGTCCCAGGAGCAGCCCGCCGGAGATGGCCAGGCGGACCAGGGGCCCGCGTTCTGCCCCTTCTGCGGGGAGGAGATGACCGACAGCTTCCAGTGGGGGCAGTTCTGTCCATTCTGTGGAGAAAAGGTGGAGCGGTGACATGAAAGACCTGAACTGTCTGCGCTGTGGCAGGCGGATGGAGTTTTGCCGGCGGGAGTATCTCCAGCTGGGTAAAACGGGCTGGATCACCGGGGACTGGGGAAATCTTCTGGCCGGAGCCATGGACGTGGTCGTGCTCCGCTGCCCAGACTGCGGAAAGCTGGAGTTCTTTCAGGGGGATGCCTTTGAGGGGCAGGGCGAGAGGCCGGAAGGAGAACTGTCCCAGATTACTTGTTCAAACTGCAGCGTGCGCTATGACTGCGACTATCCTAAGTGTCCGGTGTGCGGCGCAAAGAATACTATTTTTTGAGGAAGGAACAAAACCATGGGTTTCTTTGACAAACTGAAAAAAATCAATATTTTTGCCAATTTCGGCTCTGAACTCACCGACGACTTTTACGACGAACTGGAGGAGTCCCTGATCCTGGCGGACACGGGGATGGACGTGACATTGGAGCTGGTGGCCGAGCTGCGCCGCCGGGTGCGCGCCGAGGGCATCAAGACCCTGGAGGAGGCCCGGGCCTGCATGTGCCGGGTCATCGCCGACGCCATGAACGTGGGGGACGGGGCGCTGGACCTGTCCACTTCCCCCTCGGTGGTGCTGTTCATCGGCGTAAACGGCGTGGGCAAGACCACGACCATCGGCAAGATCGGTGCCCAGCTGCGGCACCAGGGAAAGAAGGTCCTCTTCTGCGCCGCCGACACCTTCCGGGCCGCCGCCGCCGAGCAGCTGACCATCTGGGCCGAGCGGGCCGGGGTGGACATCGTCAAGCAGCACGAGGGGGCCGACCCCGCCGCCGTGGTCTTTGACGCCACCTCCGCCGCCAAGGCCCGCCGCAGCGACGTGGTGCTGGTGGACACCGCCGGGCGGCTGCACAACAAGCAGAACCTGATGAACGAGCTGAATAAGATTTCCCGTGTGGTGGACCGGGAGCTGCCCGGCTGCGCCCGGGAGACTCTGCTGGTGCTGGACGCCACCACCGGCCAGAACGGCCTGATCCAGGCCAAGCAGTTCCAGCAGGCCGCCGGGGTCACCGGCATCGTCCTGACCAAGCTGGACGGCACGGCCAAGGGGGGCATCGCCATCGCCATCGCCAAGGAGCTGGGCGTCCCCGTGAAATACGCCGGGGTGGGCGAGGGCATCGACGATCTGAAGCCCTTCGACGCCATGGACTTTGCCCAGGCGCTGATTTAAGACAAGTTTTCCACCGCCAGGGTGGGAAATGTGGAAACAGAGTCGAATTTTCGGGAAAAACAGAAAGTTTACATGCTGTTCATCCTTTTCCGGGATGGGGCATACTAGAATGAAAAGAGAGGAAGCGGAACACTATGGCACGCATCGACCAGAGAGCATTTGACCAGCTGCGGCCCATGGAGATCATCCCCAACATCAACAAATTCGCGGAGGGCTCCTGTCTCATCCGCTGCGGCAACACCCATGTGCTGTGCTGCGCCAGCGTAGAGGACAAGACCCCGCCCCACGTCCCCGAGGGGGAGGGCTGGGTGACGGCGGAATATTCCATGCTGCCCCGGGCCAACCGGGAGCGCTCCCGCCGGGATATCTCCAAGCTGAAGCTGTCCCCCCGCAGCGCCGAGATCCAGCGTCTGGTGGGCCGGGCCCTGCGGGCCGCCGTGGACCACAAGAAGCTGGGGGAGCGGACCATCACCATCGACTGCGACGTGCTCCAGGGGGACGGCGGCACCCGCACCGCCAGCGTTACCGGGGGCTATGTGGCCCTGGCCCTGGCCTGCAAAAAGCTGATGGCCCAGGGTCTGCTGACGGAGGACCCCTTGATTGGCAGCGTGGCCGCCGTGTCCGCTGGCATCGTGAACGACCAGCTGCTGCTGGACCTGTGCTATGAGGAGGACTCCGCCGCCCAGGTGGACTTAAACTGCGTCATGACCGACCAGGGCCAGCTGGTGGAGATCCAGGGCACCGGCGAGGGCCGCGCCTTTACCATTGAGGAGCAGCGGGGCCTGGTGGACCTGTGCGCCAAGGGCATCCGGGACATCATGGCCATCCAGCAGGCGGCCATCCGCCAGGGGGAGGAGGGCTAAACTATGGCACAGGTTTTCGAGATGCTCATGCTCATCATGTTCGGCCTGTCCTGGCCCTTCAACATCGCCAAGTCCCTGAGATCCCGCACCGCCAAGGGCAAGAGCGTCTGTTTTGAAATGTTTATCATCGTGGGCTATCTGTGCGGCATCGCCGGAAAGATCGTGGGCCACAACGTGACCTATGTGATGGCCTTTTACATCATTGACATCGCCATGGTCTCCACCGACCTGGCCCTGACCTTCCGCAACCGGGCCCTGGACCGGGCGGCGGAGCGCTGAGGAGGAACTACATGAAACTGGTATTGGCCAGCAAGAATGAAAAGAAGCTGGCAGAGATGAACGCCATTTTGTCTGAGCTGGGGGTGGAGGTCTGCTCCGAGGCCCAGGCCGGGGTGGATGTGGACGTAGAGGAGACGGGCACCACCTTCGAGGAGAACTCCCTGCTGAAGGCCAAGGCCGTGATGGAGGCCAGCGGTCTGCCCGCCATCGCCGACGACTCCGGCCTGTGCGTGGATGCCCTGAACGGGGCGCCGGGGGTATACTCCGCCCGCTATGGCGGCCCGGAGCTGGACGACGCCGGGCGCTATCGCCTGCTGCTGGAGAACCTGCGGGGGCAGACGCCCCGGACGGCCAAGTTCGTCTCGGTGATCACCTGCTGCTTCCCCAACGGGGACGTGATCACCGCCCGGGGGGAGTGCCCCGGGACCATCGCCTTCGCCCCCATGGGGGAGGGCGGCTTTGGCTATGACCCGGTGTTCTTTATCCCGGGGCTGAAAAAGACCTTTGCCCAGCTGTCTGCCCAGGAGAAGAACGCCATCTCCCACCGGGGCCGCGCCCTGGCCCTGTTCCAGCAGAAGCTGAAAGACTATTTAAAGTAAAACCAGCGCCCCGCCCTGCCGGGCGGGACGAAAAAAACAAAATATCAGAGGAGAAATCACAGACTTTATGGAACTGACAAGCAAACAGCGGGCCCAGCTGCGTGGCCTGGCCAACAACATCGACACCATTCTCATCGTGGGCAAGGACGGCATCGGCGACAACCTGGTCAAGCAGGCCAACGACGCCCTGGAGGCCCGGGAGCTCATCAAGGGCCGGGTGCTGGAGAACTCCCTGCTCTCCCCCCGGGAGGCGGCCCAGCAACTGGCCCCCCTGACCCGCAGCGAGGTGGTGCAGGTCATCGGAACAAAATTCGTGCTGTATCGTCCGACCCACAATAAGGACAAAAAGGACAAGATCGTTCTGGTGCCGGACAAGAAGAAAAAGCCCGCGGACCGTTAACACACAGGGCAGGGGAAGCTCCTGCCCGGAAAGGCGGCGTAAACATGAAGATCGGAATTTACGGCGGCACCTTCAACCCGCCCCATCTGGGGCACATGGCGGCGGCAAAGGCGGCGGTGGCCGCCCTGGGACTGGACAAGCTGCTGCTCATCCCGGCGGCCATCCCGCCCCACAAGGCCCTGCCCAGCGGCACGCCCCCCCAGGAGGAGCGGCTGGCCATGGTGGAGAAGTGGGCCGACGTGATGGGCGGCCACGTGGAGGTGTCCACCCTGGAGCTGGAGCGGGAGGGCAAGAGCTATACCTCCGACACCCTGCGCTCCATCCGCCAGACCTATCCCGACGCGGAGCTGTGGCTGCTCATGGGCACGGACATGTTCCTCACCCTGCACCTGTGGCACGAGCCGGAGGTCATCCTGTCCCTGGCTGGCGTCTGCGCCTTTGGCCGCACGGAGCAGGACGGGGAGGCCATGTTCGCCCCCCAGCGGGACTATCTGCAACAGCACTTTCACGCCAAGATCACCACCATCACCCTGCCCGGGCTGGTGGACATCTCCTCCACCCGGCTGCGGGAGCAGCTGGAAAACGGCGGGGGAGGGCAGTATCTGCTGCCCAGCGTCTATGGCTACATTCTGATGCACCGGCTGTACGGCACAAAGGCCGACCTGAAAAATCTGGACCTGAACCAGCTGCGGGCCTGTTCCTATTCCATGATGCGTGCCAAGCGCATCCCCCATGTCATGGGCGTGGAGGAGGAGGCGGTGAAGCTGGCCCAGCGCTGGGGGGCCGACCCGGAGCTTGCCCGCCGGGCGGGCATCCTCCACGACTGCACCAAGTATTACGAACTGCCCGAGCAGCTGGAGATCTGCGCAAAATACGGGGTGGAGCTGGACGAGCTGGAGCAGAAGGCCGTGAAGCTGCTCCACTCCAAGACCGGGGCCTGCATCGCCCGGGAAGTGTTCGGCCAGCCCCAGGCGGTGTATGACGCCATCTTCTGGCACACCACGGGCAAGGCGGACATGACCACCCTGGAGAAGGTGCTGTACATCGCCGACTATATGGAGCCCAACCGGGACTTTGACGGCGTGGAGCGACTGCGCCATCTGGCCTATACCGACCTGGACAAAGCCATGCTGCTGGGGGTGGAGATGACCATCCAGGAGATGCAGCAGCGCCAGGTCCCCATCCACACAAACACGCTGCAGGCCAGAGACTGGCTGCGCCAGCACGGAGTTACCACAGAGGACTGAGAACATGAACGAGTACAGAAACAGATCAGGGCGGCGGATGGCACAGCCCCATCAAAAGACGGGCCTTTGGACCCAGTACCGCCGGTGGGTGGCCGGGCTTACCCGGGCAGAGCGCATCCGTTATCGCCTGCTGCAGGGGGCGGTGATCGTCTCCCTGATCATCATTGCGGCTTTCTTGATCCTGCAAAGCTGGATCCGGGTGCCCGAGCTGCCCAATGTAGATGCCGAGGGCGGGGATATCCTGTCCAGTGATGTCAGCGGAGAGATGCCCAGCGTGGCCAAGAGCGGACGGAAGGACGGGATGTATACCTTCCTCCTGGTGGGTAAGGACACCGCCGGCGGCGGCAATACCGATACTATGATCTTGCTCACCTATGACACGGTGAACAAAAAGATGTACGGCCTGAGTCTGCCCCGGGACACCATGGTCAACGTGAGCACCACCAGCAAGCGCCTGAATGCGGTGTACAACTATAACAAGGGCAAGGACAAGAGCACCCAGGTGAAAAACGGTATGGCCGCCCTGAAAAAAGAGGTGAGCCGCCTGACGGGCATCACCCCGGACTTCTACGTCATCGTGGAGTGGGAGGCCATCGGAAAATTGGTGGATGCCGTGGGCGGCGTGGAGTTTGAGGTCCCCTTCGATATGGACTATGACGACCCCACCCCTGGTCAGGACCTGCACATCCACCAAAAGGCGGGGCTGCGCCTGCTCAGCGGCGACGATGCCATGCAGGTCATCCGCCACCGGAAGAACAACGACGGCAGCCACTCCGATGGCGATGTGGGCCGCCTGAAGATCCAGCAGTCCTTCTTAAAGGCGGCAGCCAAAAAGTGCCTCCAGCCCGCTACCCTGCTGAAAGTCCCGGAGCTGGCCAAAATTTTCTCTCAAAATGTGACCACCGACCTGACGGTAGGCAATATTCTGGCCTTTGCCCAGCTGGCCAGCGGCATGGACGCGGAGCAGGATGTGGACTTCATCACCGCCCCCCTGGGCAGCTCCTTTATGTACAAGGGGGCCTCTCTGGTCACCCTGGACCCGGACGAACTGCTCCAGGTCCTGAACGAGCACATGAACCCCTATCACCAGGACATCCAGCGCAGCGACCTGCAGCTGGTGTATAAGACCGGCAGCGGTACCCTGGCCGTGACCAGCGGGAAGCTGCTGCTCAGCGGAAACACCACCTCCTCTTCCTCCGGCAGCGGCAGCAGCAAGCCCAGCACCTCCGGCGGGAAGAACGACACCACGACCACCACCCCCAGCCAGGAGGAACCCGCTGACACTTCCGAGCCCGTCACCCCGGAGGAGCCGAAGGACAACAGCGGTCAGACCAGCACAGAGCCGACCCCGACCCCGGAACCCACCCCTCAGCCCGAGCCCACCCCTCAGCCCGAGCCCACCCCGGAGCCCGAGCCTACTCCCGAACCTACCCCAGAACCTACCCCCCAGCCTGAGCCGTCCACCGACCCCGTGTCCCAGGACGTGCCCGATGCGGCTTAAAAAATAAAAACGATCAAAGGAGAACGACGAATTGACTTCTTATGAGATGGCTGTGGGCCTGGCCAAGGCCCTGGACAGCAAAAAGGGACTGAACATCAAGGTGCTGAAGACGCAGGAGCTGACCACCCTGGCCGACTACTTCGTGCTGTGTACCGCCACCTCCACCACCCAGGTCAAGGCCATGTCCGACGCCTGTGAGGAGGCCATGGAGAAGCAGGGCGAGACCGTCCACCACATTGAGGGCCACCGGGACGGCTCCTGGCTGCTGATGGACTTCTCCTGCGTCATCGTCCACGTGTTCACCGACGAGGCCCGGAAGTTCTATGACCTGGAGCGCCTGTGGGCCGACGCCCAGGAGGTGGACCTGTCCGATATCCTGGTGAAAGAGTAACGCGCCGACACAAAACAAGATCGCCGTACAGACTTGCCCGTCTGTACGGCGATCTTTTGTAAAAATCAAACTGGAAGCGCTTCAGCTGCCCCGGATGATGGTCAGGGCCCGCTGGCAGTTGACGATCTCGTTCACCGACTCGCTGCCGCCGAACTCCCCGTCGATGGTCCAGGGGATGGGCTGTTCACAGGTGAAGGTGAGGTGAGAGGCCTTGAAATGGATGCGGGAACCGGCGCTGGGCTGGTTCTGGTCCAGCAGGGCCTGAAAGCCGTTGGCCACGTCGGCCAGACTCACCGGCTTTTTGACCAGGTCCACCTCGAACAGCCCGTCGTCCAGCACCACGTGCTCGCTGGAGGGCAGGCGGATGCCGCCGATGGAATAGGCGTTGCTGACCATGCCGAAATAGAAGTCGTCCTCCAGGGTGTTCCCGTCGTATTCGATCTTCATGTGGTAGGGAGTGATGGAGGGGAGGGAGGCGATGCCCGCCATCACATAGGCCAGGTGGCCGAAGGTGTTCTTCAGGTCCTGGGGCGTCTCATAGGCCACTTTGGTAAAGGCGCCGAAGGCGGCCACATAGACGAAGGGGCGGCCATTGAGCTTGCCGATGTCGCTGGGCCGGGGGACCCCCTGTCCGGCGGCGATGGCGGCGGCCTGACGGGGGATGCGGGGCAGCCCTAAGTTAGCGGCGCAGTCGTTGGTGGAGCCGAAAGGGATATAGCCCAGGATAGGCGGCTTCTCCAGCTGCATCAGACCGGTGACCGTCTCGCTGAGGGTGCCGTCTCCTCCGGCGCACACCACCCGGTGGAACCGGGGGCCCAGTTCCCGAGCGGCCCGGGCGGCATCCCCTTTCCCCTGGGTGGGATAGGCGGTGACCAGCCAGTTGGCCTTTGTAAACTCATCCAGCACGGCGGCCAGCTCGTCGGGCAGCTGCCCCTTGCCGGCGGTGGGGTTATAGATGAGCAGAAGGGGTTCCATGGAAATTGCCTCCTTTGGCGGTGAAACTGTATCAAAGTCTTATTATACGGAGGGTACAGGGAAAATCAAGGCGAAAGATGCCAATCTTAACCCAATCTTAGCAGACTTGGGAAGAAAGGCTTGCATTGCGGGGAGAAAGCGGGTAGAATAGGAGGAAACTGCGCAAGACAGAGAGGAACGGATATACATGAAGAGGACGTTTGCCGCCGCGTTTCCCGTGACGGCTCCGGTGCTGATGGGCTATCTGGCCATCGGCATGGCTTTTGGCCTGATGCTCCAGTCCATTGGATACAATGTGCTGTGGGCCTTTTTTATGAGTCTGGTGATCTATGCCGGATCGGGACAGTATCTGGGGGTGTCTCTGCTGGCCACAGGGGCCTCTCTGCCTCAGGTGGCTTTTTTGACCCTGATGGTGAATTTCCGCCATCTGGTCTATGGGCTGTCCCTCATTGAAAAGCTGCGGGGCATGGGACCCCGCAAGCTGTATGTGATCTTTGCCCTGACGGACGAGACCTATGCCCTGCTCAGCTCCGCCAAGCCTCCCCAGGGGGTGCGGGACCACGACTTTTACTTTGCCGTGGCCCTGCTGGACCACATCTATTGGATCGGGGGCTCGGTGCTGGGCTCCCTGGTGGGGGCCGCCCTGGGCATGGACACCACCGGCGTGGACTTTGCCATGACCGCCCTGTTCCTGGTCATCGCTGTGGGCCAGTGGAAGGCGGCGGGGAGCCACCTGCCTGTGCTGCTGGGCGCTGCGGCCACCATTGCCAGCCTGATGCTGGTGGGGGCTGACGAGATGCTGCTGCCGGCGCTGGCTGTGATCGTGCTGGGCCTGACGATGCTGCGGCCCCGGCTGGATGACGCTTTTCCTAAGCCGGGCAAGAAGCAGGAGGTGCGGGTATGACGCTGACGACCGGACAGGCGCTGGCCTCTATCTTTGTCATGGCGGCGGTGACCTTTCTCACCCGGGCACTGCCTTTTATCCTGTTTGGACGGGGAGACAGCGCCCCTAAGATCGTGCTGTACCTGGGCAGGGTGCTGCCCCCGGCGGTCATTGCCATGCTCATCGTCTATTGTCTGAAGGGCGTGACCTTCACCACCCTGGGGGGCTGGCTGCCCTCTCTCGTTGCTGGGGTGGCGGCGGTGGTGCTGCACCTGTGGAAGGGCAACGAGCTGATCTCCATCTTTGGGGCCACCGGCCTTTACATGGTCCTGGTCCAAGTGGTCTTTGCATAACTTTTTCCGATACCCGTCCTGACAAAGGGCGGGTATCATAAAATTTCAAACAAAAGAGGCGGGAATCATGGCAAAGCATGTTTTGATCACCGGGGCCTCCCGGGGCATCGGGGCGGCCACTGCCCGGGTGTTTGCGGCGGAGGGCTGGAACGTGGCCCTGAACTATTGCCGCAGCCGGGACCAGGCCCTGGCGCTGGCGGCGGAGCTGTCGGCGGGGGGCGTGGAGGCCGTGGCCCTGGAGGGGGACGTGTCCGACCCCGACCAGGCCAACGCTCTGGTGGAGGCCGCGGCGTCTATGGGTCCCCTGGACGCCCTGGTCTGCTGCGCCGGGATCGCCCTGCCCCAGCAGCTGCTCACCGACACCACCGACCAGCAGTGGCGGCGGGTGATGGGGGTGGACCTGGACGGGGTGTTCTATACCATGCGGGCGGTCTGTCCCCACATGGTCCGCCGTCAGCAGGGCAGCATCGTCACCGTCTCCTCCATGTGGGGGGTCACCGGCGGGTCCTGCGAGGCGGCCTATTCCGCCGCCAAGGCGGGGGTCATCGGCCTGACCAAGGCCATGGCCAAGGAGCTGGGCCCCTCCCACATCCGGGTCAACTGCGTGGCCCCCGGGGTCATTGACACGGAGATGAACGCCCACCTGTCCCGGGCGGACATGGATGCCCTGGGGGAGGAGACCCCCCTGGGCCGCATCGGCCGGGCGGAGGAGGCGGCCCGGGCCATCTTCTATCTGGCATCTGACCAGTCTGCCTTCGTCACCGGCCAGGTCCTTCCGGTGGACGGGGGCATGGTGATCTGAGCACGGGCCGCTGAGGACAGCGGCCCCTACGAAATGTAAAATTGCCCGGTAGGGGCCGATGTCCCCATCGGCCCGTTTGCCGTTCCTGCTGATTTTTTCGGCGGGGACATTTTTTTCTGGACAACGGGGATACAAGCTGTTATCATTCCAATAGATATTGATGCATGGAATCAAATATGCCCGCCCCTTTTATTAGTGGGCGGCGGCGATACAAAAGGAGGCAGACCATGGGCCGGAGAAACGGCGGATACGGCGGCTATCGGGGCCGCAGAACTTTTCATGACATGCTCAAGTGGGTGGCGGCCGTTCTGGCTGCGCTGGTGGTCGTTCTGGTGGGGGTGCTGGTGTTCGGCCAGCGCTATCTGGTCTTTCGGGACCAGGGGGTCCGGCTGGAGCTGCCCTTTTTCCACCAGAAGGACGACCAGAAGCCAGACCCCGGCGATGTGAGCCTGGAGGTCCGCCCCCAGGGGGATCAGTCGGATGGGGACCAGAGCGCCCAGAAACCTGGGGCGGACGAGACCGAGGCCCTGCGGGCGGTGGAGCTGCCCCTGTCGGCGGTGCAGGATGGCACCGCCCGGTCCCGGCTGGAGCAGGCGGGGGCCAACGCCCTGATTTTAGAGATGAAGGACAGCCAGGGCAATTTGGCCTGGCAGAGCGGCGAGAGCCTGGCCGCCCGGGTGTCCTCCGGGGATGAGACCATCAACGGCGCTTTGGAGGACTGGAACCGGGGGGACGTGTATACCATTGCCCGGGTGTGCGCCTTTCGGGACAACACCGTGCCCTATCAGAACAACAGCGTGGCTTTAAAGGCCAGCTACGGCAACTGGCGGGACGAACTGGGGCTGCGGTGGCTGAATCCAGATTCGGAGAAGGCCCGGAGCTATCTCATTGGGCTGTGCCGGGAGCTGGCCCAGTTGGGCTTTGACGAGATCATGCTGGACCAGTGCTGGTTCCCCACCCAGGGCAAGCTGGACCAGATCGTGAAAAACGGCTCCTATGCCGACGGGCGCTTTGCGGAGTCGGTGGAGGACCTGTTCGCCCAGCTCAGCCAGGCGGTGGAGCCCTATGGGACCCGGCTGTCTGTCCGTCTGCCCAAGGGCTATCAAGGCGCAGATGCCCCCGGAGGGCTGAGCGCCAAGTGCCTGGAGACCTATGTCCGGCGGATATGGGTCGACCCCGCCGAGGAGGAGGGGGAAGAGATGCTGGCCCAGCGCATCGGTCTGGAAAACGACCGGAAAAAGCTGGCCGCACTGACGGGGCAGTTTGCGCCGGAAGGCCCTGAAGCGCAAGGGATCATCGACGAAAATTAGACAAAGATTTGATAGCCTTTGATTGTGAAAATGCAGTTGAAGGCTATCTTTCTTTCATAAGCATTTTAGACAAAGGTGTAAAGACGTCTATTTTGTGGTGAAAAAGGAAAAATAAACCAGTATAACACCGAAAAGAATAGAAAAAACGACAAAAAATAACGGGACCTTTAGAAAACATGAAGTCGAAAAAGAATCAAAGGCAAAAATAGACTTGCATTTTTGGGCGATATCCTATAGAATATAGTTTATCGGCAGTTCTCCTAAATAGACTTGCATTTTTGGGCAATATCCTATAGAATATGTTTATCAGCAGTTTTCCTAACAAAGAACAAGCGAAAGACAAAGGTGGTGAAAATCGTGTCAGTGGAAGCCATTGAAAAGGTGACGCAGACCGAGCAGGAGGCCAAGCAGCGCAAAGACGCAGCGGTGGCAGAGAGCAAGCAGAAGCTGCAGACGGCCCAGCGGGCGGCCCAGCGGATGCTGGAGGAGGCCCGGACAAACGCCGAGGCCCAGGCCCGCCAGATGATGGCCCAGGCCGAGGCCCAGGCGGCCCAGCAGACTCAGCAGGTGCTGGACCAGGCCGCCCAGGAGTGCCAGACCATGAAGCAGGCCGCCCGGAGCCATCTGGAGCAGGCCGCCGAATTGATCGTAGAAAAGGTAGTGAATGGCTGATGGCTATCGTGAAAATGGATCATGTGCGGCTGATCGCCATGACGGAGGACCGGGAAGAGATCCTGCGCAGGCTCCAGCGTCTGGGCTGCGTGGAGATCGACCAGGCCGTCCTGCCTGACGACCAGCCCCAGTCCGGGCAGGCCCCGCCGGCGGAGACGGACAGTCTCAGCCTTCTGCGGGAGCAGCTCAGCCGCCCGGACACCCAGCGGCTGAGCGCCGCAAGGGAGGAGCAGAATCAGGCCGACCACGCACTGTATGTCCTGAAAAAATATGCCCCGGCCAAAGAAAAATTTCTGGTGCCAAAGCCCAGCCTGGACGAGGCGGACCTGTTTGACCAGGCCGCAGCAGACCAGACCCGGCAAAGTGCCCAGGAGATCAACGGGGCCTTCCGCCGGGTGAACACCATCCACGCCGAGCAGACCAAGCTGTCCGCCCAAAAGGCCCAGCTGGAGCCTTGGCGGACCATGGACCTGCCCCTGGATACCCAGTCCACCGCCCAGGTTACGGTGCAGATGGGCACCCTGCCCCCGGAGGCCGACTTCGACGCCGCCCAGGGGGCGGCCCTGGCTGCCGGTGAACTGTCAGAGCTGACCAGGATATCCGCCGATCGAAACGCCCAATATTGCCTGTTGGTGTGCCACGCCAGCCAGAGCGAGGCGGTGCTGGCCGCTCTGAAGGATGTGGGCTGGTCCCGAGCCAGCCTGAAGGAGTGGTCGGGCACGGCGGCGGAGAATCTGCAAAGGCTGGACGAGGAGCTTGCCGCCCTGGACCGGGAGCTGGCGGAGACGGAGAAGAAGCTGTCCGGCATGGGCGAGCTTCGCCCCGCCCTGCGCCGCCTGTATGACCGGGCGGAGGCAGATGTCCGCCGGGAGGAGTCCCGCCAGCGGCTGCTGGACACCAGTCAGACCTTCTACTTAGAGGGATGGCTCCCTGCGGAGCGGCGGGAGGCAGTGCAGGAGGCACTGGCCCCCTTCCCCACGGCGTGGGAGCTGACCGAGCCCAGCCCGGAGGAGTACCCCACCGTGCCGGTGAAGCTGAAAAACAACTGGCTCACCCGGCCGCTGAACATGGTCACGGAGATGTACTCCCTGCCCGCCTATGGCTCCCTGGACCCCAACCCCCTGATGG
>OLFT01002698.1_pt1 | contig 14635 bp, 10 predicted proteins | sample 1604921 | NCBI WGS metagenome assembly OLFT01 (sample SAMEA3888897, study PRJEB22519) | human gut metagenome | biome: human gut; feature: human-associated habitat; material: faeces | place: Denmark | collected 2013 | reverse complement strand
TCGTGTTAATCTTAACGTTATTAAGGCCTGGGTTCGTCAGAAAAGATCCTGACATGCAGAACCGATGAGTCATTTAATCTTAGCGACGTTTTCGACGACCAAAGAGAATAAATGACGTTTAAGCCATGAAACAAGCAATTTTCCTGCACTAAAACGGGTTTTTACGGGCGTATTTATAGTGATAATCATAAGATATCTGGTTCGTGAGACGCTGAAAAGCCAGTTGGCGATCCTATTCATCCTGTTACTGATTTTCTTTTGCCAGAAATTAGTCAGGATCCTCGGCGCTGCGGTGGATGGCGATATCCCAACCAATCTGGTGCTCTCGCTGCTGGGGCTCGGCATCCCGGAGATGGCGCAGCTTATCCTGCCGTTAAGTCTGTTCCTTGGCCTGCTGATGACCCTCGGCAAGCTGTACACCGAAAGCGAAATTACGGTGATGCACGCCTGCGGCCTGAGTAAAGCCGTATTGATCAAGGCGGCGATGATCCTCGCGCTGTTCACCGGCGCGGTGGCGGCGGTCAACGTGATGTGGGCAGGGCCGTGGTCGTCGCGCCATCAGGATGAAGTGCTGGCGGAAGCCAAGGCCAACCCCGGCATGGCCGCGCTGGCCCAGGGCCAGTTCCAACAGGCCAGCGATGGTAACGCGGTCATGTTTATCGAGAGCGTGAACGGCAACCGCTTCCATGACGTCTTCCTTGCCCAGCTGCGCCCGAAAGGCAACGCGCGCCCCTCCGTGGTGGTGGCGGATTCCGGCGAGCTGTCGCAGCAGAAAGACGGTTCGCAGGTGGTGACCCTCAATAAGGGCACCCGCTTTGAAGGCACCGCGATGCTGCGCGACTTCCGCATCACCGACTTCAATAACTATCAGGCCATTATCGGCCACCAGGCGGTGGCCGCCGATCCGGACGACACCGAACAGATGGATATGCGCACCCTGTGGCAGACCCACACCGATCGTGCGCGCGCCGAACTGCACTGGCGCTTCACGCTGGTGGCAACGGTATTCATCATGGCGCTAATGGTGGTGCCGCTCAGCGTGGTCAACCCGCGCCAGGGCCGCGTGCTGTCAATGCTGCCGGCGATGCTGCTCTACCTGGTGTTCTTCCTGCTGCAGACCTCGATTAAGTCGAACGGTGGCAAAGGCAAAATGGACCCGGCTATCTGGATGTGGGCGATTAACCTGCTCTATTTTGCGCTGGCGGTGCTGTTAAACCTGTGGGACACGGTGCCGATGCGCCGCTTCCGCGCCCGTTTTAATAAAGGAGCGGCCTGATGCAGGCGTTTGGCGTACTTGACCGTTATATCGGTAAGACGATTTTCAACACCATCATGATGACCCTGTTCATGCTGGTGTCGCTCTCCGGCATTATCAAGTTTGTCGATCAGCTGAAAAAGTCCGGGCAGGGTAGTTACGATGCGCTGGGCGCTGGCCTCTACACCATCCTCAGCGTGCCGAAAGACATCCAGATCTTCTTCCCGATGGCGGCGCTGCTTGGCGCGCTGCTGGGGCTGGGGATGCTGGCCCAGCGCAGCGAGCTGGTGGTGATGCAGGCGTCCGGTTTCACCCGGCTGCAGGTGGCGCTGGCGGTGATGAAAACCGCGATCCCGCTGGTGCTGTTGACCATGGCGATCGGCGAGTGGGTGGCGCCGCAGGGCGAACAGATGGCGCGCAACTACCGCGCCCAGCAGATGTACGGCGGTTCGCTGCTTTCCACCCAGCAGGGACTGTGGGCGAAAGATGGCCATAACTTTGTCTATATCGAACGGGTAAAAGGTAACGATGAGCTGGGGGGCGTCAGCATTTATGCCTTCAACCCGGAGCGTCGTTTACAGTCGGTGCGCTATGCCGCCTCGGCAAAATTCGATAGCGAGAATAAAGTGTGGCGCCTGTCGCAGGTGGATGAATCCGATCTGACCGATCCGAAGCAGGTGACCGGGTCGCAGATGGTGAGCGGCACCTGGAAAACCAACCTGACGCCGGACAAGCTCGGCGTGGTAGCCCTGGATCCGGACGCGCTGTCGATCAGCGGGCTGCACAACTATGTGAAATACCTGAAGTCCAGCGGCCAGGACCCGGGACGCTACCAGCTCAATATGTGGAGCAAAATCTTCCAGCCGCTGTCGGTGGCGGTGATGATGCTGATGGCGCTGTCGTTTATCTTTGGCCCGCTGCGTAGCGTGCCGATGGGCGTCAGGGTGGTGACCGGGATTAGCTTCGGCTTTATCTTCTACGTGCTGGATCAGATTTTCGGCCCGCTGACCCTGGTGTACGGCATACCGCCGATCATCGGCGCCCTGTTGCCAAGCGCCAGCTTCTTCCTGATAAGCCTCTGGCTGATGATGCGCAAGGCCTAGCGGACTCGGCTACGGAACGTAAGCCCCCTCAACGATGAGGGGGCTTTTTTTAGCGCTTGCGGCCGCCCAGCAGACTGCCCAGCATGCCGCGGACGATCTGATTGGTGACCTGGCGAACCGCGCTTTTCGCCGCGGTCTGCACGATACCGTCGCGTTTGCCGCCGCGCGGTCCGGTGCTGCCGAACAGGATATCTTTCAGGCCGCCGAGCAGCCCATCGTCATCCCCGCTCTGCTGACCCTTCGCCGGCGGAGCCGACTGCTGCTCGGTAGTGACCTGCACCCCTTGCTGCAGCATTTCGAAGGCCGACTCGCGGTCCACCTCTTCTTCATACTTGCCGTACAGCGGCGAGTGATTCAGCAGGCCATTGCGCTCATCATCGCTGACCGGCCCCATTCGCGAGCAGGGGGCGATAACCATCGCCCGCTCGACCACCGAGGGGCTGCCTTTCTCATCGAGGAAGGAGATCAGCGCCTCGCCGGTGCCCAGCTCCTGGATCGCCTGCTCGGTACTGAAGGCCGGGTTGGCGCGCATGGTCTGGGCGGCGGTTTTCACCGCTTTCTGATCCTTCGGCGTAAAGGCGCGCAGCGCGTGCTGTACGCGGTTGCCCAGCTGGCCGAGCACGGCGTCGGGTATATCCGCCGGGTTCTGCGAGACAAAATAGACGCCGACGCCCTTGGAGCGAATAAGACGGATCACCTGTTCGATTTTATCCAGCAGCACCTGCGGCGCGTCGTTGAACAGCAGATGCGCCTCATCGAAGAAGAACACCAGTTTTGGCTTGTCGAGATCGCCCGCCTCCGGCAGACGCTCGTACAGCTCGGAGAGCATCCACAGCAGGCTGGCGGCGTAGAGCTTCGGCATCTGGTAGAGCTTTTCGGCGCTGAGGATATTGATTATCCCTTTGCCGCTGGTATCGACGCGCATCCAGTCGGCAATATCCAGCATCGGCTCGCCGAAGAAGTGCCCGGCGCCCTGTTGCTCCAGGGTTAACAGTCCGCGCTGGATGGCGCCGACCGAGGCGCTGCTGATATTGCCATACTGGTTCTGGAAAGATTTGGCGTTGTCGCCGATAAACTGGGTGATGGCGCGGAGGTCTTTGAAGTCGAGCAGCAGCAGACCGCGGTCGTCCGCGATGCGGAAAATAATGTTCAGCACGCCGCTCTGCACCTCATTGAGATTGAGCAGGCGCGCCAGCAGCAGGGGGCCAAGATCGGAGACCGTCGCCCGAACCGGGTGGCCCTTCTCGCCAAAGATATCCCAGAGCACCACCGGGTTGGCGTGCGGCTCCCAGTCGCTGACGCCGATCTTCTCCAGCCGCGCCTGCAGTTTCTCTGAGCTCTGCCCCGCGGCGGCAATGCCGGTCAGGTCGCCCTTGACGTCCGCCATAAATACCGGCACGCCAATTTCCGAGAACGACTCAGCCAGCTTTTGCAAGGTGACGGTTTTACCGGTGCCGGTCGCACCGGTGATCAGCCCATGGCGGTTGGCCATCGCGGGCAGCAAATAGAGCGCGTTATCCAGCGTGCGCGCAATCAACAGGGGTGAGCTCATGATCGATTCCTCCATTTATCCTGCGACGATTATAGGCAACCTCGTCGTTCGGCGTTGGGGAAATCGTCACGCGCCGCGCACGCTGTCGCGAGAGGCCTCAGGCGCAGTGGCGTTGGATAAGCGCAATGCTCTGCTCAATTTCGCGCTCGATATCCGCTTCGCTCCACTGCGCCAGCTCGGGAGCGAAGGGTTCAAAAGCGTATACCCCCTGATAGCCGCGGGCTTCCAGCGCTTTAACCTGCTCGCAGGTGCCGAGGCGATCCTGCGGCGTCAGCATGATGCGCTCGGCATCGGTGAGCTGCTCGCGCGGACGGGTATCGTCCACCCCGGAGAGGTGCACCAGACCGATATCCGCCACCTCCACCTGGCTGAACTCGTCCGCCGCCTGCGGGTAGAGATGGTGATGGAAGGTGTCGATCAGCAGCTTAAACGGCACGCGGGCGTCATGGATCAGCGTCTGCGCTTGGTGCGCCGATCGCAGCGAGCTTTGCGGGAAGCCCAGCGGCTCCACCAGGCCGTGGATGCCGTAGAAGGCGAACAGCGGCGCCAGGTCGCGCAGGGCGCCTAAGGTGTCGCTGGCCGGCACCTCGCTGCCGTCGTTGAGCGGGCAGAGCACCAGCGATTTGGCGCCGATGGCCTGGGCCTCTTTCAGCAGCGACTCGGTCAGCTGCCGCACCTCTTCGCTACGGCGGTTAAAGGGATAGACCGCGTTAATCGTCAGGATCTCGATGTGGTAACGCGCCGCCAGCTCGCGCACCTGCTGATGGCTCAGATCGTCGGTCACTTTCCCGCTGGGTAAATCGTTGCGCAGCTCGACTTTATTCAGGCCCAGACGGTTCACCAGACGGAAAAACGCTTCAATGCTGAGCGCTGGCGCGATTTTGCGGTTAATACAAAAACGTTGCATTGCGATGGCCATAGGACACTCCTGACGGAAGAGGGTTGGGTTCGTTCAATTGGCTAACAGTCAAAACGTTTATTCCAAAATAAGCAAGAATGAAAATGATGATTGTTTGAGCTGCCTCGCAAAATATTCCCGGCTGCCGCGGCGGGAGCGACCGGGACCGGGAGCCAGGTATCGCGAGGCGGCGCGGCTCGATGGGGGAAGCGCGTAAGCGATGCGTGAGCGCAAAATGCGACTGTTATCACCAAAATGAAATTTCATTTCACAACAATGTTGAAATATAAATTTCATTTTACTACGGTTATAGCACAGCAGAATCAGCGACGGGCCGGCGTGCGCTGGCCCTCTTCACTATGAGGCGAGAACATGACGATCACAGGAAACTTTATTGGCGGGAAAACCGTTATCAGCAGCAGCAACGAAACGATGCCGGTGTACGATCCGGCGACGGGCAAAGCGGTGCGCGAAGTCACGGTATCGACCGCGCAGGAAGTCTCTGAGGCGATTCAGGTTGCTCGCGATGCGTTTGACAGCTGGTCTCGCACCACGCCGCTGCGCCGCGCCCGCGTGCTGTTCAACTTTAAAATGTTGCTGGAGCAGCACGTGGAAGAGCTGGCGGGGATCATCGTCAGCGAGCACGGCAAAGTGTGGTCGGATGCGCTGGGCGAGCTGACCCGCGGCATGGAAGTGGTCGAATTCGCCTGCGGGATCCCGCACCTGATTAAAGGCGAATACTCCTCTGACGTCGGCACCGGCGTCGACAGCTACTCGTTGATGCAGCCGCTGGGCGTGGTGGCCGGGATCACCCCGTTCAACTTCCCGGCGATGGTGCCGATGTGGATGTTCCCGCTGGCGCTGGCCTGCGGCAACAGCTTCGTCCTCAAGCCGCCGGCGCTGGCGCCGACGGCCGCCGTGCGTCTGGCAGAGCTGCTGAAAGAGGCCGGTCTGCCGGACGGCGTGTTTAACGTCGTGCACTGCAGCAATGAAGATGCCGAGCAGCTGTACACTGACCCGCGCATTGCGGCGGTGAGCTTCGTCGGCTCCTCCGGCGTGGCGGAGTATATCTATAAGACCGCCAGCGCCCACGGCAAGCGCGTGCAGGCCTTCGGCGCGGCCAAAAACCACGCGATAGTGATGCCGGATGCCGATCTCGACGCCACCGTTAACGCCATTATGGGCGGCGCCTTCGGTTCCGCAGGCGAGCGCTGCATGGCGCTGCCGGTGGTGGTGGCGGTGGGAGATGAAACCGCCGACAAACTGATCGCTCGCCTGAAGCCGCTGGTGGAAGCGCTGAAAGTGGGCCCGGGCTGCATGCGCGGCCAGGAAGAGAACGAGATGGGGCCGGTGGTGTCTGATACTCACCAGAAAAAAGTGCTCGGCTATATTGATAAAGGCGAAAGCGAAGGGGCAAAACTGGTGGTCGATGGCCGCAAACTGCGCGTGCCGGGCTACGACGCGGGCTATTATATCGGCGGCACCCTGTTCGATCACGTCACCCCGGAGATGACCATCTGGCGCGAAGAGATCTTTGGCCCGGTGCTGGGGATTGTGCGCGCGGCGGACTATGACAGCGCCCTCGAACTGGTCAACAGCCACGAGTTTGGCAACGGCAGCGCCGTCTTCACCAGCAACGGCCACACCGCGCGTGAATTCGTCCACGACGTGCAGGCGGGGATGGTCGGGGTGAACGTGCCGGTCCCGGTGCCGATGGCGTTCCACAGCTTCGGCGGCTGGAAGCGCTCAGTGTTTGGCGCGCTGAACGTCCACGGGCCGGACGGCGTGCGCTTCTACACGCGCATGAAGACCGCCACCGTACGCTGGCCGGCAGGGCAGCAGACCGTATCTGAATTCAGCATGCCGACGTTAGGTTAATCGGCGAAGGAGAACGCCATGTCGTTACTGGCTAAATCGCGAAAAGAGGGACAGATCCAGCATATTACGCCGCAAAGCGCCGGTTGGCGCTATATCGGCTTCGATGTCTGGATGTTGAAAAAAGGGCAGACTGTGACGCTGGAGAGCGGCGATCGCGAGCTGTGCCTGGTGCTGGTCGCTGGCCTGGCGTCGGTGAAAACGCAGCAGGCCGATTTCCCGAATCTCGGTAAACGGATGTCGCCGTTTGAACGTACCCCGCCGTGGTCGGTATACGTGCCGCCGCAGGATCGGGTCGAGGTGACCGCCGATTCCGATCTGGAGCTGGCGGTGTGCAGCGCGCCGGGCAAAGGCAGCTTCCCGGCACGCCTGATTCGGCCGGAAGACGTCGGCGTGGAGCACCGCGGGAAAGGGCGCAACCAGCGCCGGGTGCATAACATTCTGCCGGACAGCGCCGAGGCGGATTGCCTGCTTGTGGTCGAGGTCTACACCGACGAAGGGGCCACCAGCTCGTGGCCGTCGCATAAGCACGATACCGCCCAGCCGGGCAAAGAGACGCAGCTGGAAGAGACCTACTATCACCGCTTCGATCCGCCGCAGGGCTTTGCCTTCCAGCGGGTCTACACCGACGACCGCAGCCTGGACGCCTGCATGGCGCCCTATAACCACGATGTGGTGATGGTGCCGCGCGGTTACCATCCGGTGGCGGCGATTGCCGGTTACGACAGCTACTATCTGAACGTCATGGCCGGGCCGGATCGGAAATGGCTGTTCACCTGGGAAGAGGACCACGCCTGGATCAACACCCCGGAATATCCGCGCCACGACTAACGTGACGCGCAGATGCCGATAAAAAAGGCCGGTTAGCGATGCTAACCGGCCTTCTTGTCTATGGGCTGCGGGTGTTTTTTAGCGAAAGGGTCCGCGGAATCCCACTCCCAGGCCCGGCAAGCGCAGCGTCGCCGGGCAGTCAGGCACCGTACCCGTGCCTGTGCCGGATGGCGCTACGCTTATCCGGCCTACGGGGTCCTCTCACAGGCTCATACCTCCCAGGCCCGGCAAGCGCAGCGCCGCCGGGCAGGACACCTCTGGCGCTATACCCGTCTTGTGCCGGATGGCGCTACGCTTATCCGGCCTACGGGGGCCTCTCACAGGCTCATACCTCGTAGGCCCGGCAAGCGCAGCGCCGCCGGGCAGGACACCGCAAACACCGTCGCCGTTTTTATGCAGGATGGCGCCACGCTTATCCGGCCTACGGGGGCCTCTCACAGGCTCATACCTCGTAGGCCCGGTAAGCGCAGCGCCACCGGGCAAGATATCAGGCTCGATACCCGTCATGTTGCCGGGTGGCGGCTGCGCCTGACCCGGCCTGGAGGGGTCGTGCGACCTGTCCTTGATTTACCCACTTGTGCGACTGAAACTGCCGGTGCTGACGGCCTCAAAATCGCTGAGACGTTCCCGGAAGGCCGGGGCAGCCCGCATGGATGCGGGCTGAGGGCCGTGTTTTGCACGGACGCTGCCTCGGCCCGACCCGAAGCCTGCAGGGATAAGTCGAAGGTACCGCGCAGCGGCGATTTTGCTGGCCGGAGCCCGGGGGTACAGGGGGCGGCGGCGACTGGCCGCCCCCTGCGCCATGCCAGGCATAACGCAGAAAATTAACCGGGAGCGCAAATTTCACTGAAGTGACAGGTGATAAACGCGTTGTCTGGCCGGGAAAGTTGCAAACCGAAAACAGTGTCTACGGCGACCCGCAGGCGCATATATCACACGCCCGACAAGCGCAGCGCCGCCGGGCAGGACACCTCTGGCGCCATACCCGTCTTGTGCCGGATGGCGCTACGCTTATCCGGTCTACAGGGTCCTCTTACAGGCTCATACCTCGTAGGCCCGGTAAGCGCAGCGCCACCGGGCGATGATCGCTGGCACGCAACCTCCTTTGTGCCGGATGGCGGCTTCGCCTTATCCGGCCCACAACGACTACGCTTATCCGGCCTACGGCATCCCCCCGCAGGCTTATCCCGCGCCGCCGCGCAACCGACGCCAGGCGGCCTATCTCACGCCTTTTGCTTGGCCTCGGACTCCTGACTGCTGTTCAGCGCCAGCGAAACCGCCAGCGTCTGGGCCAGGCACAGGGAAGCAACCTGCGAACGGAAGCCATCCACCTGCGCTTCCCGCACCACAAAGCAGACATCGCTGAAGGCCGCCAGCGGGCTGACCTGGCTGTCGGTAATGGCGATCTGCCGCGCTTTGCGCTGCGCGCCCAGCTCCACCAGCTCGACCACTTCCCGGGCGTACGGCGAGAAGCTCACCGCCACCACCACGTCTTTCGGGCCGACCAGACTCAGCTGTTCGGTGAACATGCCGCCGAGGCCGTCGATCAGAAAGGCTTTGCGATCGAGGTGGCGTAGCGCATAGGTCAGATAGGAGGCGACGCTGAACGACCGGCGCAGGCCAATGACGTAGATATTTTCCGCCTCGCCCAACAGGGCCACCGCGCGCTCCAGCTCATCGCTGGAGGTCTGCATCGCCAGCTGCTGCAGCGCCTGGTTGTTCACCATCGTGAACATATTGAGGATTTCCGTCGGCGTTTCCGGCGGGCTGGACTCATCGCTGGTGGTCTGGCGGAACAGACGGGCGCGCTCGGTATAGTTGGCGGTCTCTTCCATCAAATGCTGCTTGAACATCTGTTTCATTTCGTTAAAGCCGCTGAAGCCGAAGGCGTTGGCAAAACGAATCAACGTGGAAGGGGGAACGTCCGCCTGTTGCGCAATGGAGGCCACGGTATCGAAAGCCACGCTATTGCTGTTATCAAGGATATAGCGGGCGACCTGTTTCAGACGTTTGCTTAACGTATCGTAGCGACGCCTGATTTCATCCTGCAGGATGGTCAGCTGTGTTGGGTTATTGGCCATAGAGTGCGCTCTGAGAAAATGGAAGGAATATGGCTTCCAGTGTACCAAATGAAGCGAATTTTTCATTTATTGCGACGAAATACGCGATTCATTTCACGAAGAAACAGAAAAACGCCCGCTCCGCAAGGTGACGGAGACGGGCGTTGGGGGATCAGCGGCGGGCTTCGCGCCAGTAGCCAATGAGCGTCAGGTAGTTGCGTTTCACTTCCTCTATCAGCGCTTCATCGCTGAGCTCGCCCTGCATCCAGCGCCGCGACGGCTGGCCAAAGATGGTGCGCCCGACGGCGAAACCTTTGATCATCGGGTGTGCGGCCGCTTCGGCGAAACCGGCGCGCAGTTTGTCGGAAGGCGCATCGAGACCGAGGATCAGGATCCCGCGGCTCCACGGATCTTCGCGCTCGATAAGGGCGGTGATCTGCTGCCAGCTGGCGCTGGAGAGCGGCGGCAGCTTCCACCAGTCCGGCTTGATCCCCAGCTGATAGAAGTGCTCCAGCATGGTGTGGTAATGGCGCTCGTCTTTGTCCGGGCCATTTTCCGGGAGGATCACCTCCAGCAGCAGCTCGTGGCCTGATTTGTTACAGGCCTGCCACACCTCGAGCAGCAGAGCGTCCTGCTCTTCACGCAGCGCCGCCGGGTCGTCCGGGTGATAGAAGACCAGACATTTGACGACATGCTCCAGCGGCCAGTCGATCAGCTGCGAGCCGATGTTGCCATGCTCCAGACGCAGCGGGCGCGAGCTGGGCAGTTCGATAGGTCGCCCGATCCACCAGCCCTTGCCGGTAATGGCGTTCAGCGCACGCTGGCCGTAGGTGCCGTCGGCCAGAATGCCGCTGCGCTGGTCAAGACCCGCCTCCTGCGCCGCCGCTTCGGCCGCGGCCAACAACAGCAGCTTGAGCTGCGGAATGCAGGCTTCATCGCGCCCGGTCTCCCGCGCCAGGTCGGCCAGCTGTTTGCGATGGTCGAAGGCGAAAATGCACAGCTCCGGCCACTGCTGGCGGCGGCTGGTCACCCGGTGCAGATGGTTGAGGCGCTCGTCGACGTCCGGGCGCGGCACCGATTCGGCGCGCTGCAGGTAGTCATCGAGTTCGACTTTGGTCGGCATCGCCGGCGCGCAGCCGTGGCGGGAGACCACCAGCGCCCCGCAGGCGTTGGCGTAACGGCAAGCCTGCTCCCAGCCCTCGTCGTTAAGCCAGCCGCGCAGCAGGCCCGACATAAAGGCATCCCCGGCGCCCAGCACGTTGAGCACCTCCACGCGCACGCCCTGCTGCAGCGGCACCTGGTCCCAGCTGTCCGGGATGTCGCCTTCCAGCACCACGCAGCCCATCGGCCCGCGCTTGCAGACGAGGGTGGCTTTGGTGGCATGGCGCACATTTTTCAACGCGGTCAGGGTATCGGTGCTGCCTCCGGCAATATGAAACTCTTCTTCGGTCCCCACCACCAAATCGAACAGATGTAGCACTTCCTGCAGCTGGCTGGTGACCGGCCCGGACTCAATGAAACGGGTTTCGCCATCGCCGAGCGAGGTGAGCCCCCACAGCACCGGACGGTAATCGATATCCAGCGCGGTACGCAGGCCGTGACGGCGAGCGTACTCCAGCGCCTTCAGCACCGCGGCGCGGGTGTTGGCGTGCGACAGGTGGGTGCCGGTCACCGCCAGCGCCCGGGAGGAGGCAATATACTCCTCGCTGATGTCGTCAGGCGTTAAGGCCATATCGGCGCAGTTATCGCGGTAGAAAATCAGAGGGAAGGTCTCCTGATCCTTGATCCCCAGCATCACCAGCGCGGTCAGGCGGGATTTGTCGGTAATCAGATACTCGGTATCCACCCCGGCGCGATTGAGCGTTTCACGCAGGAAACGGCCGTTGTGTTCATCGCCAACGCGCGCCAGCATGGCCGATTTCAGCCCCTGAATCGCGGTGCCAAAGGCCACGTTGCCGGAGGAGCCGCCCAGATATTTCGAGAAACTGGCAACGTCTTCTAGCCGCGAACCGATCTGCTGGGCATAGAGGTCGACGGCCACCCGACCTATACAGATGACGTCGAGCCGCTTTACTGCTGCATTCATAGCTAGGATTTCCTTTTTGGTGTCTGCTGCCTGGAAGGGTCGGGATCCCGACTTCGACTCCGTGAACAGCCTGAGGGTTATTGGTTACCCTTAGTTTGAGAAATAAATATTTCATTTGCAAACTCGTTCGAAATTAAAAAACCAAAAGTGTGAGGGATCTACCACTCTGCCGCACTGAGCCTCGCGTTAGCGCGTATCGCCCCCTCTGTCGACCCGGAGAAAAATGAAACGCCAAACGACAGCCATTTACCTATGATTTTTAAGGGGATGTTGCCGTCTGGCGCCGCCAAAAAGGGCCCGAAAACGTGTCAGGAATGTAAGTGAAACGTATGAAATGGGTAGAGAGTTTGATCCTTCTCGCAAAATGAAATATTTCTTCTGTATTTGTATTTAATGAAAAAAATGTTTGCCTATAATCCACAGGTATTCCAGTGACGTGAACGACGGCCCCGGCGGCATCGGCGCGACGCCACACACAAATACTGAACAATAAGGATTGTGCAACATGGGCAAACTGAGACTGACAACGGCGCAGGCGCTGGTGAAGTTCCTCGATAACCAGTACCTGGAAGTGGATGGCGAAGAGCTGAAGTTCGTGAAAGGCATTTTTGCGATTTTCGGCCATGGCAACGTCCTGGGGCTGGGGCAGGCGCTGGAGCAGGATAGCGGCGACATGCGCGTCTATCAGGGGCGCAACGAGCAGGGGATGGCCCACGCGGCCACCGGTTTTGCCCGCCAGGCCCTGCGCCGGCAGATTATCGCCTGCACCTCCTCCATCGGTCCGGGGGCGGCCAACATGATCACCGCCGCCGGCACCGCCAGCGCCAACCGCATTCCGCTGCTGCTGCTGCCGGGCGATGTCTTCGCCACCCGCCAGCCGGACCCGGTGCTCCAGCAGATTGAACAGAGCTACGATCTCAGCATCAGCACCAATGACGCCTTCCGCGCGGTCAGCAAATACTGGGACCGCATTACCCGCCCGGAACAGCTGATGAGCGCCTGCATCAACGCCATGCGCGTCCTGACCGACCCGGCGGAAACCGGCGCGGTGACGCTGTGCCTGCCGCAGGATGTGCAGGGCGAAGCCTGGGACTACCCGGAATCCTTCTTTGCGCGTCGCGTACACCGTCTCGATCGCCGCCCGGCCAGCGCCGCGCAGCTGGCGGACGCCGTGGCAGCCATCAAAGCCAGCCGTAAACCGCTGATCGTCTGCGGCGGCGGGGTGAAATACTCCGGCGCGGGCGAAGCGCTGTCCCGTTTCGCCGAGCGCTACGGAGTGCCTTTTGCCGAAACCCAGGCCGGAAAGGGGACGGTGGTCTCTTCTCACCCCCTGAACGTCGGCGGCGTCGGCGAGACGGGCTGTCTGGCGGCGAACCTGCTGGCGAAAGAGGCCGACCTGGTGATCGGCGTCGGCACCCGTTTCAGCGATTTTACCACCGCCTCGAAATGGATTTTCCAGCACCCGGAGGTGCGTTTCCTAAATATTAACGTCAGCAACTTCGACGCCTGGAAGCTGGACGGCATTGCCATGCTGGCGGACGCCCGGGAAGCGATGACCGCCCTCGACGCGGCGCTGGCGGACAGCGGCTGGCAGGCCGGCTGGGGCGCGCAGATCGAGAGCGTACAGAGCCGTCAGTTAAAAGAGACCCAGCGCGTGTACCAGGCGGTGTGGCAGGAGAAATCCTTTGTGCCGGAGATCGACGATCATCTCGATCGCGAATCGGTATATCGCGAGTTCCGCCAGATCACCGACTCCACCCTGACCCAGAGCAGCGTCCTCGGGGTGCTGAATGAAACGCTGTCGGCCGAGGCGGTGATCGTCGCGGCGGCGGGCAGCCTGCCCGGCGATCTGCAGCGCGTCTGGCGTAACCGCGCGGAAAACACTTATCACGTGGAGTACGGCTACTCCTGCATGGGATACGAAGTCAACGCGGCGCTGGGGGTGAAGCTGGCGCAGCCGCAGAGCGAAGTCTACTCCCTGGTCGGCGATGGCTCGTTCATGATGCTCCACTCTGAGCTGGTCACCTCCCTGCAGGAGCGGGCGAAGATAAACGTCGTACTGTTCGACAACATGGCCAACGGCTGCATCAACAACCTGCAGATGGAGCACGGGATGGACAGCTTCGGCACCGAGTTCCGCTACCGCCAGCCGGAAACCGGCCAGCTGCAGGGCGGTCTGGTGCCGGTGGACTTCGCCACCATCGCCGCCGGCTACGGCTGCAAAACCTGGCGCGTCACCACCCTGGACGAACTGCGCCACGCGCTGGACGCCGCCCGTCGCGAAACGGTCAGCACCCTGATTGATATTAAAGTGCTGCCGAAGACCATGGTGCACAAATACGGCAGCTGGTGGAACGTCGGGGTCGCCCAGACGGCGCTCTCAGAGCGGATCCGCAAAGTTGCGCAAATGATTAATGAAAAGCGCGCCCAGGCGCGTGATTACTAAAACGAACATCCACCCTGAATCCTACAGACTTACGGAGAAAACCATTATGTCGCTCAAATTAGGTGTCATCGGCGCTGGCGCTATCGGTAAAGAACACATCCGTCGCTGCACCCAGGTTCTGCAGGGCGCCACCGTTGTGGCGGTGTCTGATATCAATGCCGACAACGCCCGTGCGGCGGTCGCGCTGCCGGGCGTGCAGGCGGAAGTCTACGCCGACGGCCACGACGTGATTAACGCCAGCGATGTCGATGCCATCCTGGTCACCTCCTGGGACCCGACCCACGAAGAGTACACCCTGGCCGCCATCGCCGCCGGTAAGCCGGTGTTCTGCGAAAAACCGCTGGCGATGTCTGCGGAAGGCTGCCGCCGTATCGTCGATGCTGAAATGAAGGCCGGCCGTCGCCTGGTGCAGGTTGGCTTTATGCGCCCATACGACGAAGGCTATCTGGCGCTGAAAAAAGTGATCGACGATGGCGATATCGGCGCGCCGCTGATGCTGCGCTGCGCCCACCGCAACCAGTCGGTTGGC